>Ga0247611_10006125_pt1 | contig 15566 bp, 16 predicted proteins | sample 177DNAGHGhighgp2_FD_192422 | JGI IMG/M metagenome (GOLD analysis project Ga0247611, IMG submission 192422) | Sheep rumen microbial communities from Palmerston North, Manawatu-Wanganui, New Zealand - 1770 DNA GHGhigh gp2 | ecosystem: Host-associated > Mammals > Digestive system > Stomach > Rumen...
AGTGCTTTTTAATGTAGTCAACAGTGTATCCTTCTTTAAGCATGCTGACATACATAAGCTTTTCTTTCATTCCATGTTTTGTATGCATATCCAAAAGTTTTTTGTCTAACTTTTGGGGTGCATATCATGGGAGGACCCTCCTCGCCGCCGCCGACCGCCTGCCCCTAGCCGAGGGGGCCCGAAGTCAAGGGGATCTGGACAGAAAAACGCGGAAATCTGTGCTGGCCCCCATGAAAAAGCAGGGGCCTGGACAGAAAAGGGCCTAAAACTGTGCAGGTCCCCATCGAAAACCAGGGACCTGGACAGAAATGTGCGGAAAACTGAGCAGGTCTCCCTCGAAGACCAAGGACCTGGACAGAAATGTGCGGAAAACTGAGCAGGTCCCCATCAAAAACCAGGGACCTGGACAGAAATGTGCGGAAAACTGAGCAGGTCCCCATCAAAAACCAGGGACCTGGACAGAAATGTGCGGAAAACGCGCTTGGTCCCCCTCTGGAAACGGGGACCTAGCACGAAAAGGGCCGAAATCATGGAAGGTCCCCCGCGGAAAACAAAAAAAGGAGCTCTTTGCAGAACTCCTTCTTGAAGTCGGGATGACTCGACTCGAACGAGCGACCCCTACGTCCCGAACGTAGTGCGCTACCAACTGCGCTACATCCCGAAAAGAAACGCAGGACTACTGCCCCGCGCCCTTAAATTACGACAGCTTGTTGATGTAAAGCTGGATACCGCTCTTGAGGTTGGAGGCCTTGTTCTTGTGGATGACTCCGATCTTTGCGAGCTTGTCGATCATTGCATAGACCTTGGGGGCGTCTGCCTCGGCGGCCTTCTTGTCTGTAGTAGTGCGAATAGCCCTGATAGCGTTACGGGTGGTCTTCGCATAGTAGCGGTTGTGCAGGCGGCGACTCTCATTCTGGCGCACTGCCTTTTCTGCTGATGCTGTGTTTGCCATTATTGTTACTTTTTTATTATTTTTTTCGTAGTGGGTAGGAGAATCGAACTCCTATTGCAGGAATGAAAATCCTGAGTACTGACCGTTATACGAACCCACCTTATCCAAAAAGGGATGCAAAGGTATAAATAATTTCTGATATAGCAATTATTTTTTTGAATTATCCTCCGCCCAATCCCAGGAATACAGGAGAGACTCAACCTGACGCAGGTACTGACGCTTGTCGTACTTGGGGGCATACAGGAAGGCCTCGGCCACGATGATGCGGGATCCGTCGCGGCTGTAGAAACTCTGCGACACGAACGGGCCTGCCATGTAGTCGTTTTCGACCTCCCACCAGCCGCGAACCTGGGCGAAACTGCGTCCGCGATACTTCAGGTACTCAACGTACGGGGCGGGGTAGTCGCCGGTGGTCATCCAGGTGTTCTCGAACATGCCTGGAACATTGGCCTTCAGGGCGGCGTTGCGATGGGCGATGATCTTCTCCAGGGTGAACGGATCCTCATCGGCCGGGTAGCTGTAGATTAGGATCCCCTGGTTCGTGTACTGCTTCTCGTCGGCAATCCATACGAAGTCAGAGGTCTTCTTCTTGAGGGAATAGCCGGTGGGGAAGTGCGGCGAACCGCCGAAGATCTCGCGGACCTGCGGGGCCAGGGAGCGGTTCTCGTAGTGCAGGGTGTTCGAGATCACGCGGTCGCGCTCGGCCTGCTCGATGTAGTCCACTATGGTGTTGCCCTGGACCTTCACCCAGTCCACTGCCTCCTCAGGGGTGTGGGCGGCCACGTACACGAAGCACTGGGGATTGGCCCAGCGGTCCTTCACATACTTCACGCCCGTCTCCACGGCCTGCGGGTCGATGTCGAAGAACACTATGTTGCGGTGTACCTTGAAGAGGTTCGACATGTCGGAAGGAGCGATGTTCACCAGCGAATAGAGCGGTTCGCGAAGGGGCAGCCAGGGGCAGTCGCAGGCCAGCAGGTCGCGGGTCACGCTGCCGAGAGCACCCTCCCAGTCGGCCTTCTTCATCACCACGATAACTTCGCCGGCCTTGCCGCTCACATTGGGCAGAAGGGCATCGCGACGCCCGCCGCAACTGACGAGCGAAAGAGCTACAAACAGGAATCCGAGTATCTTTTTCATAATGCTAATGGATTAATCGTGCTATGTCGTTACCGAAAGCCAGGATCATGAGCGCCAGCAGCAGGATCATGCCCACCCATTGCGCCGCCATCATGAACTTGTCCGAGGGCTTGCGGCCGGTAATAATCTCAAACAGGGTAAAGAGGATGTGCCCGCCGTCCAGCGCCGGAATGGGCAGAAGGTTCATCACTGCGAGCATAATGCTCAGCATGCCAAGGATATACATAAAGCGGTACCAGTCCCACACCGCCGGGAAGATCTGCCCGATGGCGATGAAACTGCCCACGCTCTTGTAGGCCCCGGAGCTGGGGGTTGCGAGAAGACGCAGGTCCTGTAGATACCCCCTCAGCATTTCTCCGGTAAGACGCCATCCGGCCGGGAAGGCCTGCCAGAAGTTGTAGCGTCGTACCACCGGCCGGGGAGTCTGCATGTACACTCCGATTCGGCCGGCACTGTCCACCTGAACCGGCACGGCAAGGGTATCCGCTCCGCGGACGACGGCGGCGTCCACCAAAGAACCGGCAAGTCCTGCCAGCACGGGCCGTGCGTCTTGAAGGAACTCCACCGGCGTGCCGTCAAAGGCCACCACCCGGTCGCCCCGCTGCAAGGCGGTATTCACCCCGGCTACCGAATCCACTATGAACGGCACCGCCAGGTCGAACATCATGTCGGCATTCAGCATGTCCTTAGTATAGCTCTGGTCGATGTAGAGACGCAGCGTGTCGCCATCCCGCAGCACCGTGGCCTCGCGCACCTTTCGGCGCACCAGGTCGGCCTGAAGCATGCCGAAGTTCTCCGGCTGCCAGTCGTCGAAGGCGAGGATCTCGTCGCCCGGACGGAAGCCGAGCTCGACCGCCAGCTGGCTGGGGTAGATCTGCGAACCGCGAACGGGGACGTAGCTGTCGCCCCAAATGCCGGCGATGGCCACGAAGGCCAGGATGGCGAAGATGAAGTTGTACAGCACGCCGCCGCCCATCACCAGCAGACGCTGCCAGGGGCCGTGCGAACGGAACTCCCAGGGCTTGGGTGCCTGGGCGAGCTGCTCGCGGTCCATGCTCTCGTCCACCATTCCCGCAATCTTGCAATAGCCTCCGAGGGGCAGCCAGCCGATTCCGTACTCAGTCTCCCAATCCAAGGCGCGCGGGCACAACCGGACAAACCACTTCGAACGTTTGGTGCTGAAAAGGAAAGCCCCGCCGGCGTCGAAGAAAAGGAAAAACTTCTCCACCCTTATCCGGAAGATCTTGGCAAAGGTGTAGTGACCCAGTTCGTGGAACAGGATGAGTATGGAAAGTGCAAGGATTACTTGCAGCGCTTTGATGAGTGCAACCATTTAAAGCAGTTCGCGGGCTCGGGCGGCAGCTTCGGCGTCGGTGCTGAAGATGTCGTCGAGCGACGGATTTGCTTCAAAATTCAAGCCAGCGCAAACTTTTTCAAGCAACTGCGGAATTCCGTAGAAAGAAATGCGTCCCTGAAGGAAAGCGGCCACCGCAACTTCGTTGGCGGCGTTGAGCGCGCAGGGCACGTTTCCGCCGCGCCGGAGAGCCTCATAGGCGAGCCCCAGGCAGGGGAAACGGTCCATGTCCGGCTTCTCGAAATGAAGCGCACCGATAGCACCCAGATCGAGCCTGCGGGCCCCGATAGAAATGCGGGAGGGGAAGGCCAGCGCGAAGGAAATCGGCTCGCGCATGTCGGGATTGGCGAGCTGGGCGATCACGGCGCCGTCTTCAAATTCCACCATCGAATGCACTATGCTCTCGGGGTGCACCAGAACCTCGATATCGGAAGGCTGCATGTCGAAGAGCCAGCGGGCCTCCATCACCTCGAAACCCTTGTTCATCATGGTGGCCGAGTCGATGGTGACCTTCGCGCCCATATTCCAGTTGGGGTGCTTGAGCGCCTGGGCGGCAGTGGCCTGGGCGATCTGTCCGCGGCTCCACGTACGGAACGGGCCTCCGGATGCGGTGAGATGCAGCTTTACGGCCGGATTGTCGGCCGCTGCCATGAGGCACTGGAAGATGGCGGAGTGCTCCGAGTCCACCGGCAGTATCACGGCCTTATGGGCGCGCATGGTGTCGGTAACCACTTTTCCGGCGGCCACAAGAGTTTCCTTATTTGCCAGCGCCACTATCTTCCCGGCTTCGAGGGCGGCCAGAGTGGGACGCAGGCCGGCGAATCCGACCATCGCCCCCACGACTATGTCCACGTTGTCGCCGGCCACGAGCGAGCAGAGGCTGTCGGTGCCGGTGAAGACTTTTATGCCCTTCGGCTGCAGCTCGGCGGCGAGGTCGGCATACTTGCTCTCATCGCAAATCACCACCGAGTCGGCGTCGAACTTCACGGCCTGCTCGGCCAGAAGCGCGGAGTTGCCCCAGGCGGAGAGCATCACCACCTCGAACATGTCGGGATGCTGGCCTATTACATCCAGGGTCTGGGTGCCGATGGAACCGGTGGAACCGAGAATTGCTATGCGCCTGCGGCCTTCCATCTAGAACTTCACGAATTGAACGGGATCCACCGCCTGGCCGTCGTGCCAGATCTCGAAGTGGAGATAGTCGCCTCCCGAGGCGGCCAAAGGCTTGCCGGCCGCAACCTTGTCGCCCTCCTTCACGAGGAGGTGACGGTTGTTCTTGTAGCAGGTGATGATATTGCCCTGATGCTGCATGATTACCGAATAGCCGGCTTCGTCCGTCCAGCCCGCGTTGATCACGGTGCCGTCCAGCACGGCGCACACCACAGAGCCTTCACGGGCGGTTATGTCCACGCCAGGATGCAGCACACCGTCGAATTCACGGGAAACGGCGCCCTTGATAGGGGTGAAGAAATGCAGGCCTTCGAGGGGCAACTGACGCTTCACGCCGGCCACGCCGAAACGGTCTTCCGCAGCCACGGTGGCACGGAGCACCGAGTCGCGACGGGTCATCTCCTCACGGGAGACGGTTTCCAGGTAGCGCGACGGGTTCGCGGCGATGATGCTGTCGGCCTCGGAAAGGGCCTCCTCACCGGACAGGATGCGGGAGAGGTTCTCCGCATAGAGGGTCCAGCGGAACATGGCGTTCTCGAGGGAATCTATCTTGAGGGCGTTGGCGATGGCGTCTTTCTTGAAGTGGGCGTCGGGATAGCCGGGGATGGCGTTTTTGAGCGGGGTGAGGGCGATGAGAGCGTAGCTCACTCCGAAGCCAACCACCAGGGCCGTGATGATCACGGCGATGCCCCATACACGCGAAAAACGCCAGAGGCGTATCTTCTTGTGGGAGGTGTCGTCGCTCAACGTGAGCCTGTATAGTTTAGCAGTGTTTTTTGCCATTTTTTGCTTAACTTTGCAAGTATGGACAGAACCGTCGGCATAGACTATGGCAGAGCCCGCGTGGGAGTTGCGGTGAGCGACCCTCTGGCGGTGTTTGCCTCTCCTCTTGAGACGGTGCCGAGTGCAAAGATAATAGAATATCTGCAAAATTACGCCTCGCGCGAGCACGTAATTCGCTTCGTGGTCGGATATCCCCTCAATCTGGACGGCAGTCCGGCTGAGGCTTTGGCCGACGTTGAGGTCTTCCTCAAAAAGCTGGAAAAGGCCTTCCCGGGAGTGGAGATAGTGAAGGAAGACGAGCGCTTCACCTCGGTGCTGGCGCACAGGGCCATGATCGACGGCGGCATGAAAAAGAGCGAGCGCCGCAAAAAGGAATCAGTGGACCGTATCAGCGCGGCCATCATTTTGCAGAGTTACCTGGACAGAACGAACAAATGATAAAACCCATTTATCTCTACGGATCCGAGGTGCTTCGCCGCAAGGCGGCCCTGGCGGACCTCACGAAAAAGGAAGAAATCTCGCAGCTGGTGGCCGACCTCTGGGACACCCTGGCGGCATCGGAAGGCTGCGGACTGGCGGCTCCCCAGATAGGGGAGAGCGTACGCGTGGTTGTGGTCGACGGCGACGTGATGGCCGACATCTACCCGTATCTCAAGGGCTTCAAGCGCACTTTCATAAATCCGGTGGTGCTGGAGGCGAGCGCGGAAAAGGTCACCTACAACGAAGGGTGCCTCAGCGTGCCCGGCATCTACTGCGACGTGGTGCGCCCCAAGAGCATCAAGGTGGAATACTACAACGAGAAGTTTGAAAAGCTCACTGAAGACTTCGACAACTTCGCCGCCCGCATGATAGAGCACGAGTTCAGCCATCTCGAAGGCGAACTCTTCACCGACCTTGTGGCCCCCATACGCCGCAAGCTGGTGGCAAAGAAGCTCTCCGGCATCTCCGCCGGCAAGGTACAAACGCGATACAAATCTAAACTAGTAAAATAACCATGGGAGCATTTCACGCTTACGACATCCGCGGAATCTACGGAGTGGATTTCGACAAGACCACAGCTTACAAGGTAGGTTACTTCCTGCCGCAACTGCTTAAGGCGGACAAGGTCCTGGTGGGCCGCGACTGCCGCCTTTCCGGGCAGGAGATTCACGACGCCCTTCTTCAGGGCATCACAGATGCCGGCGCAGATGTGGACGACATCGGCCTCAGCAGCACTCCGCTGGTGTACTTCGGCACGGCGAACTACGGCTACAAGGCTTCGGTTCAGATTACCGCCAGCCACAACCCCCGCGAATACAACGGCATGAAGGTCTCCCGCGAGAACGCCCTTCCCGTGGGTCTGGACACCGGTCTCGGCCAGATAAAGGCATGGATCGACGAAGACCGTCCAACTCCGAAGGCGGCGAAGCCCGGCGTCGTAAAAGAAATCGACATCAAGCCCGACTACATCGCGTTCCTCCGCAAATACAAAGGCGACTATTCCAACCTCAAGATAGCCTTCGACCTCTCGAACGGCATGAGCTGCCTCTTCGCCAAGGAAATCTACAAGGGCGAGAACGCCGAGTTCCTGTTCGACACCATGGACGGCAGCTTCCCCAACCATGAGCCCAACCCGCTGGTTCCCAAGAACGTGGAGCCGCTGCGCGAACTGGTGGCGAAGAGCAAGGCCGACATTGGCGTCATCTACGACGGCGACGCCGACCGCGTGATGTTCGTGGACGACCGCGCCCGCTTCGTGGCCCCCGACCTCGTGATAGCCATGATGGCGCGTTACTTCTGCGACGAGCGTGGGGAAAAGAAGCCCCGCGTGCTCCAGGAGATACGCTCCAGCAAGGCGGTGGCCGAGTATCTGGTGGAGAACTACGGGGCCGACGTTCACACCTGGCGCGTGGGCCGCGCATTCGCCGCTCCCAAGCTCCGCGAGATCGACGGACTCTGGGGCGGTGAGCTTGCAGGCCACTACTACTTCAAGGACTTCTTCTATTCCGACTCCGGCATGCTCGCCAGCATCATCGTGCTGCGCATCGTGAGCGCCCTCAAGAAACAGGGCATCAGGCTCAGCGAGGAGATCGACCGCCTCACCCGCTACGAGAACTCCGGCGAAATCAACTTCCGCGTGGAAGACAAGGCCGGGGCGATGGAGGCCGTGAAGGCTCATTTCGAAGCGGCCGAGAAGCCCGAGAAGGTGATGGATTTCGACGGCTACCGTCTGGAGTTCCCGCAGTGGTGGTTCAACATCCGTCCGTCCAACACCGAGCCCTACCTGCGCTTCATCTGCGAAGCGTCCTCCAAGGAACTGCTTCAGAAAAAGATCGATGAAGCAGCCAAGGTGATAGTTGAACAGTTCGGCGGAGTTCGCGCGTGATAGCAACTCTGGCAATAGGCATCTGGCTGTCCCTCGCTACGGGGGGCGGCCGGACTGTTGTTACGCCAGACCCTGTCCCCGCCCCGCAGGCCATTAACTTCGTGGGGCTTGAAACTCCGGTGGATTTGGCCGACGGCTACTGGGATCGCGAGCTCGACTCCTACCGCATCCCGCTCGACAGCATTCCCGCCCGCACCCACCTTCGTTTTACGGAAGACGCCAGCGTCCCCTTCGGATCCGGCATCCACTCGAGGTTCGGCGGACGCCGCGGCCGCAAGCATAAAGGGGTCGACATTCCCGTACCTACCGGAACCAAGGTCACTGCGGTCTTCGGCGGGGTGGTGCGCCTCTCGGCCTACCACAACGGCTACGGCAACGTGGTGATAATCCGTCACCCAAACGGCATCGAGACCTGCTACGCGCACTTGCACAAACGGTTCGTGAGTAGGGGTGATGTCGTTTCCGCCGGGCAGGTGATTGCCACCAGCGGCTCCACCGGCCGAAGCACCGGGCCGCACCTCCATCTGGAGACCAACTACTGCGGGCGTCATTTCGACCCGGAGTTCCTCATAGACTTTTCCACGGGCAAGCTCCGCGCGCGGGAGTTCATCCTCCGCCGCGAGATGCTCATCAAATAACACGATATGAAACTGAAAACCATAGCACTGGCGGTGCTGATCGCCGCCGCAGTCCTTCCCGCGCAGGCGCGCAAGGCTAAAAAGTTCACCCACGAGACTGTGGCCATCCCGGCCGTCGAGGCCCGCGTGATTGCGGTCGAGACCGCCGGAACCCAGCTCCTGCTGCAGGTGGACTCCCGCGGCGAGGTGCGCACCGTGCATTACGGCGCCCCCGTGGGCGACCCTGCCCAGTTCACCGACTTTTTTGCAGGCTTCAACCACAACTTCGGCGCCCCGAACGCCTATCCCACTGCGGGCGGACGCTTCAACGGCCAGGAGGCTCTGCACGTGGAGTATCCCGACGGCAGCCAGAACACCGAACTCTATCTTAGCGGCTGCGATGTGAGCAGCCGCGGCGGCATCGTTACCACCACCCTTCACATGAAGGACTATGTGACCGCACTTGAAGTGGATCTTGTATACGACGCCCATCAGGCGGAAGATGTGATAGCCATGCACAGCGTTATCCGCAATCCAGGCAAGAAGCCCGTGCGGCTGCGCAACTTCGCCTCGGCCTCGCTCAACCTTGCGGCCGACAGCTTCGAACTCACCCATTTCTACGGCGGCTGGGCCACCGAGATGCAGATCGACCGCGAGCTCCTCACCCACGACACCAAGGTGCTGGAGAGCCGTCGCGGCACCCAGAACACCCAGGGGAACAACCCCAGCTTCGTACTCTCCCTGGGCCATCCCTTCAGCGAGACCGACGGCCCCACCATCGCGGGGGCCCTGGCGTGGAGCGGCAACTTCCGTATCAGCTTCGAGCTCGACCAGAGCGACCGCCTGAACATCGTTTCGGGCATCAGTCCCTTCGCTTCCAACTATCCGCTCGCTGCGGGCAAGAGCTTCACCACTCCTGAGATGATCTACACCTGGAGCGCCGACGGAGCCGGGGGAGCGTCGCGCAACCTGCACCGCTGGGCCCGGAAGAACGCGGTCTGGAACGGCGGACAGGTGAACCCCACCCTGCTCAACAGCTGGGAGGGAGCCTACTTCAACTTCACCACCGAGACCCTGCTTCGCATGATAGACGATGCGGCCGACATGGGCCTCGAGATGTTCGTCCTGGACGACGGCTGGTTCGGCATGCAGCATCCGCGCAATTCCGACAACGCCGGCCTCGGCGACTGGGAACTCAATACCCGCAAGATCCCGGAAGGCATAGACTACGTGGCCTCGTACGCCCATTCGAAGGGCCTCAAGTTCGGCATCTGGATAGAGCCGGAGATGGTTAACCCCGATTCCAACCTCGCGCAGGCGCATCCCGACTGGGTGGTGCAGAGCCCCGGCCGTGAGATCTACCAGAGCCGCAATCAGTGGATCCTGGACCTCAGCAATCCGGCCGTGCAGGACTTCGTGTTCGGAGTGTTCGACCGCACCGTGTCGCTCTCGCCCAATATAGACTATATCAAGTGGGACTGCAACCGTCGCGTGATGTCGTTCGGCAGTCCGTACCTGGGAGCGGAGCAGGACCGTTTCTATGTGGAATACATCCAGGGCCTGTACAGCGTTTGCGAACGCATGCGGGCGAAGTACCCGAAGCTGATTGTCCAGTGCTGTTCCGCCGGCGGCAGCCGCGTGGACTACGGGGCGCTGCGTTACTTCAACGAAGTGTGGCCGAGCGATAATTCCGACGCCATCTCCCGCACCCGTATCCAGTGGGGCACCTCGCTCATCTATCCCGCCTGCGTGATGGCGGCCCACGTTTCGGCAGTGCCCAACCATCAGACCGGAAACGTAACCCCGCTGAAGTTCCGCTTCGACGTGGCCGCCTCCGGCCGTCTCGGAATGGAGCTGCAGCCCAAGTCGCTCTCGGACGAAGAACGTGCCCTTGCCGACCGCTGTATCAGTTCGTACAAAGGTTACCGCGACCTTGTGTTCGGCGGCGACCTCTACCGTCTGGCCTCGCCCTACGACGGTGATTTCTACGCACTTATGTATGTGTCGCCCGATAAGCGCCGGGCCGTGGTGTTCTGCTACTGCCTGCGCTTCCAGAACTGTTCCATCGCCACGCATCCCTTCCGTCTTCAGGGACTGGATCCAGCGCTCAGCTACAAGGTGACGGAGCAGAATGTGGATTCCTCCTGCTGGTGGGGGAATGGCAGGGCGTTCACCGGAGCGTTCCTTGCCGGCGGCGGATTCAACCCGGCCTTCGAGAAGGCCAATACCAGTGCGGTGTTTGTGTTAGAAGCCAATTAGAATGAAAAAGTTTTTTTTGCTCGCCGTTGCGGCGCTTGCCTTCCTGCCCGCCCGGGCCGGAAAAATCGTTACCGACAGCCTTTACAGTAAGGTGCTCGGCACTCAGATGAAGTATAACGTTTACCTGCCCGACGGCTTTGAGAAGGGCAAGACCCGCTACCCCGTGGTGTATCTCCTGCATGGCCTTAGCGACGACTATACCGCCTGGCGCGACAAGGGGCAGATGCAGATAGTGACAGACGAGCTGATGCGCTCGGGAGAGGTGCGTCCGATGGTGATCGTGATGCCGGGTGCTGGCTGCTGGGATGTGCACAATACCTTCAACGGTTATTTCAATCAGCCGGGCTGGAGCTATGAGGATTATTTCTTCAAGGAACTGCTGCCGGCCGCCGAGAAGAAGTACCGTTGCGGCGGAGCCAAGGGCAAGCGCGCGGTGATGGGTTTGTCGATGGGCGGAGGCGGCAGCACTGTTTACTGCCAGCGCCATCCCGACATGTTCTCGAGCTGCTATGCGATGAGCCCATGGCTGGACGAGAAGTCGGCGGAGGTGCAGGGCGACTCCAAGGCGAAGGACAACCTTGAACTTACCTGCCGGTCGGTCCGGGAGCATTCGGCGATAGACTTTATAGCCAACGCGAACGAGGCGACCCTCAAGAAGCTTCGCACCGTAGCGTGGTTCATCGACTGCGGGGACGACGATTTTCTGCTGCACTTAACGTTCGATTTCTATCAGAGGATGCGTGCCGCCGGCGTCCCGGCCGAGCTTCGTGTCCGCGACGGCGTGCATAACTGGGAGTACTGGCATCTTGCGCTGCGTCTGTCCCTGCCGTTCGCAAGCCGCAACTTTGACAAGTAACCATGGAAGATTATCTGATTCGGGAAATCGACAAGATAGGCGAGATGCTGATGCATGTTGCCCGCAGGCTCGGCCTCATTGGGCAGGAGAGCCCGAAGTATTCGGTTGAGGATGTGAAGGCGGAGTTCGGAAAAGCTTCGCTTCCGCTGGAACTGGACGCCATTCTCCAGAAGCCGAACCCGGTGCGATATCTGGTGGACACCAAGAAGCTCTCCGACCAGGGCCTGGAGGCCTTCGTGGACATCGTTTTCCATTCCGACCTTCCCGACGCCCAGAAGCAGGCCCTCCTCGCCGACGCCCTCGCCTGGCTCGACTCCAAGGGCTACTACTCCTTCCGCCTGCATTCGCTGGAGAACTAAAATAATTGCGAATTATTTTGTTGTTTCGATAAAAAGCCTTATAATTGCAGAAGCGATTCTACGGATTCGCTGCTCTCTGGGCTAACGATTTTTCGTTAGCCCACCGTATTATATAGGGGCCACAGATTCTTACTTTAGCAAGTGCCGATTGTTCTCTCCTTGAAGAATGAGCATTTGCTGAATTGCAATCTGATTCAACTTTATCAGCCTTTCGTTTTGCGGTATGCCATCATTGATGAGTACTGAGTTGATGCTCTCCATATTTGATAGACATATTAGCTCGTTAATCGTTGCATAATCTCTTATATTGCCCTTCAGATTCTGGTTAGTTTCCCGCCACTGCCCTGCAGTCATTCCAAACAAAGCCACGTTCAGCACATCCGCTTCCGCAGCGTAAACTATACTTGCTTGAGCCTTGGTTACTTCCTTAGGTATTAGATTATGCTGAATGGCATCCGTGTGGATTCGGTAGTTTATCTTTGATAGCTCCCGCTTTGCCGACCAGCCTAGTTGCTTTTGTTCTTCAGCCTTTAATCTCTGAAACTCTTTGACCATATAAATCTTGAATTCGGGACTAATCCACATGGCAAACTCAAATGCGATATCCTTATGCGCATATGTCCCACCATATCGTCCTGCTTTGGCAATCAAACCTATGGATTTTGTCCTCTCTGCGAATTCTTTGACACTTATTTTAAACCTGTTTAGTCCAGATTGATTCTTAATTGTGGCGAATTCGCCGTAATTAAAAGCAGGATTGTATACCTGCTCCCAGATTCCAAGATACTCAAGGGTATTCCTATTTCTCAACCAATCTGAAACAAAGAAATCACCATCTTTAGCCTTTATCATATCAGTCAAGCACAGGTAATCGTCGCCGTTTAAAGAAACTACGGATATATCCGTATCCATCACATTCATCTTTTTCATAATCAATTATTATTTAATGGGTTAATAAAAAGTATGCGAAATAAACGATATGCCTGTAAAAAAAAGGCAATCGTAAATATGTGCTATTGGTTGTGAAGGGAGCTGCTAACCAGAGAGGTTAGACTTAATGCTCCTGATTTCATTACCGGCCGATTCCACGACCAGAGTTGTGCTTTGTGCAAATATAAAGAAAAATCGGCAACGTATGTAGTATGGAGATTCAGAAATATTCTTTACCTTTGCGAAGTAAAACAATAATCCAGCCGCGAAAGCGGAACGATACTCGACCTCAAAGGCATTTCAGCTCCTAATGAAATGCCTTTTTTCTTTCAAAGAATAGAACCCCTCGAGCCGCCACCCCTCACCCTCGCTCCTGCTGCAGGGGGCCTGGCCTCGGGTCGTCAGCGGCTATGCTGCGCAACTCGGAGTCTTAGCCTCTCGCTGCGCTCGGTCTAACCTCCTCAAACAGTGCTCGCATCGAGGCGCCGCTTCCTGGCCCCTCTGCCTGTCGCTTCGCGCCACCAGCCCCCTTTGAAAGTCGCTGCGGGTAAGGGGATGGCGGATGCTGTTTTTTTATAAAGAAAAAACTCAAAAAGGTTTTAGGATATTAAGAAAAAAAATAATTTACTTTTACTCCGGGTTTTACTACCATAAGTCCGGATTTTTTAATATACAATTGTAGCCATTAACTATTAAAAGTATTAATTATGGCTACAAAAACATTAAATGCGAAAGGAGTAAATGACCGTGTCCTGTCAAGGTATGCGAGCATTCTTGTGGACAGTACTTTCAAACGATCCTTCGGAACCGACAAGGAACTGCTGAAACTATTTCTTGAAGAGATCTTTCCCGGAAGAAAAATCCGAGATATTCATTACACCAACACGGTAAGTACAAATCATGATAAACAATTGCATGATTCTGTTTTTGACGTGGAGTGTGTAGATGCAGACACTGGTGAACGGTTTACGGTTGAACTTCAACTGGACAACCAGGATTTCTTCTACGACAGGGCTCTATTCTACGGCTCGCTTATGATAGAAAAACAACTGCCCAAAGGCGTGCGGGTATACGATTACCCTTCTGTTTATGTCGTCAGCCTTCAGAATTTCAGCATGCATAATCCGGAAGAAGGCTTTATGTTTAGATTTGCGCTGCATGAGAATAAAACTAATGAACTTATGACTGACCGCTTGAACTTTGTATTCCTGGAGTTGCCAAATGCAAGGCACTACGAAACGCCCGGAATCTCGATGGCAGAAAAGATATGCTACACTCTCGGTCATATGGATTCTTTTGAGAATCGTCCGCCGGAACTTAAAGAAAAATTCTTTGAATTATTGTTCAACTTGATGGAAATTGCTAATTTTGCTCCCGACGAAAGGGTTAAATACGAACACGATATGACAACCGAACGAGATAGATTGAACCAGCTGGATTATGCCAGAAAGGTGTCTCTGGAAAAGGGCAGGGAAGAAGGCAGGGAAGAAGGCAGGGAAGAAGGCAGGGAAGAAGGCCTTTTTACTGTTGCCAGAAACCTGCTGAATATGGGCATGCCCTTAGCGGACATTGCAAAGGCCACCGGCCTCCCGGAAAGTCAGATTCAAACTCTAAAATAAAACTCACCTTCAGGCGAACTTATTAATTATCATTGGCATTTCTGCTCCTACAGAAATGCCTTTTTTCTATTATTCGTATCTTTGTCCCTGAACATGAATCTGCTGGACATACATACCCGGGAAGAGCTCTACCGCTGGTACGAGGAAAATCACGACAAGGTGAGCGACTTCTGGCTGCGGATAAACCGAGCCGCCGCGGACTGCCCCGGGGTGGTGCGATACGTGGATGCGGTTGAGGTGGCCCTCTGCTTCGGCTGGATCGACAGCACCATGAAGCGTATCGACGACGGCAAGCCCCTGCAGCACTTCACCCCCCGGCGCAAGCGTTCCAACTGGTGCGAGCAGAATCTGGTACGATGCCGTCGGCTCGTAGCTCTCGGGGAGATGACACCGGCCGGGCTCGCCGCCATCCCCGACCTAGACCCGCACCACTTCGTTTACGAGCCCTGGGTAACCGACGCCATCCGGGCCGACGCCCAGGCCTGGGACTTTTACAACTCCTGCCCGGAGAACTACCGCCGCATCAAGGTCGACCGCATCCAGCACTACCATCGCACCGGGCGCGACGACTATGCCCAGCGGCTCCTAGCGAAGTTCATCGCCGACTGTCACGCCGGCAAACTCCAGGGCGGCTGGAACGATTTCGGAAGGTTGGGATAATCGGGAAATCCTATTCTGCTTGCTGTCCGGAGCCTCGAACTTGAAGTCGTGAGTCAGACTCACGAGTTGAACGCAACCGATCCCCTTTGAAAGTCGCTGCGGGCGAGGGGCTGGCGGATGCTGCAACTGTTTTTTCATAAAGAAAAAGCATATAAAAGTTTTAAGAAATTAAGAAACAGAAAAAGTTTATTTTACTCCTCCAAATAAGTTTGGAACAGTCCTTTTTATCACTTATCTTCGTGCCGCTTTGCAGCCTTTGAACTGCATGGATTGAAGATATTTGAAATAATTATTTGGAGATTCAGGAATAATCTATACCTTTGTACCATCATTATTGATAGTGATGCCGCGCAAGCGGATTGTATGGTCAATTACAAGAGGCCGACTAAAAAGAGATTTTTAGCCGGCTTCTCTTTTTTATATTCGGCGGCGGAGGCAGCTATCCTTCGGGAGGACTCCGCTTGCGAGCTTGTCAGCTCGCTACGCTCCGGCCCCTCCCACC
>Ga0247611_10006126_pt1 | contig 15566 bp, 15 predicted proteins | sample 177DNAGHGhighgp2_FD_192422 | JGI IMG/M metagenome (GOLD analysis project Ga0247611, IMG submission 192422) | Sheep rumen microbial communities from Palmerston North, Manawatu-Wanganui, New Zealand - 1770 DNA GHGhigh gp2 | ecosystem: Host-associated > Mammals > Digestive system > Stomach > Rumen...
CTCTCCTGATTGTTGACAATGGCATCGGCAACGGCATTCAGAATGCTATTTCGCTGCTCGTCGCTCAACAGTGCCAGACTTTTACTGGCCCGCTTCACTCTCTCAAAAGTCTCTTTCAGTTGCATATTGACAATAACTTCTATTTTCTATATTTCTATTTGACATAAGAACATAAGGACATATATTTTTGCGCAGTTTTTATGTTCTTATGTCCTTCTGTCTAAAAACGTTCTTATGTCTTTGGGATGAACTCCGTATGTGGCGTGTCTGTCGGACGCTCCATGAGATCTATGAGAATGTTCTCGCGCTCACCGTTGGCGATGATGACGCGGATACCTGCCAGGGATGTCTTGGCTGCGGTCGTGTATTTGGAGTGCATGCCCCCTCGGCCGAAAGCGCTTTTCTCTGGTTGGATGTATTCGCTAAGGTCACGGCCAGGCGCCACCTCACGGATGAGCTCGGCTTCGGCATCATCGGGATGGGAGGTGAAGATGCCGTCTATATTCGAAAGCAGGATGAGTGTGTCGGCTTTCATCATCTGTGCGATGAGTCCTGAGAGCTCGTCGTTATCGGTGAACATCAGCTCGGTGACGCTGACGGTGTCGTTCTCGTTGACGATCGGCAGCACATCGTTCTCCAGCATGACCGTCATACAGGCACGTTGGTTGCTGTATTGTTCGCCGGGCTCGAAGTTCTCTTTCATGGTGAGCACTTGTCCGACATGGATGCCAAATTCCCGGAAAAGGTCATAATAAAGCCCCACGAGCTTCACCTGTCCGACGGCCGAAAACAACTGGCGTTGTTCCACGGAGTCTAAACTGTGATCGACGGTCAGTTCCCGCCTACCACAGGCTACGGCACCCGACGAGACGAGGATGACCTCGACGTCATGTTTCCTCAGCCACGCTATCTGGTCGACGAGAGCCGACATGCGTGTCACATCGAGCTTCCCGTCTGAACGTGTCAGAACATTAGATCCTACCTTTATAACAATTCTGTTCATTTCTCTTTCCTCTTTCCTCTTTCCTCTTTCCACTTTCCTCTTTCCTCTATATCAACGCAACATCCTTAATATGGTCAATCTCCGGCTGTGAACCGATAGTGCCGACGATGCTGATGATGTCGAAACGAACGGTGTTGGCGCGGTGTGTCTTAACGTAGTGGTTGATGGCAGACTGAAGACTCATCCGTTTCTTGTAGTCGATAGCCTCTTCAGGGTCTCCGAACAACCGATTGCGGCGGGTCTTGACTTCCACGACAACCAGCGTGTCATCCTCCTTGGCTACGATGTCAAGGTCGTGATGGCCCGACTTCCAGTCGCGTTCCAAAATCTCATAGCCTTTATCCTGCAGATATTCGGCGGCCAGATTTTCTCCCCACTTGCCTAACTCATTGTGCGCAGCCATCTGTAAACCGTAAACCGTAAACTGTAAACTACTTCTCCGCGTCCTTCTTACGAATCTCCACGCGGCGTATCTTTCCGCTGATGGTCTTCGGCAGTTCGTCGACGAACTCGATGATACGGGGATACTTGTAGGGCGCCGTCTCTTTCTTGACGTGCTGCTGCAGTTCCTTGATGAGGTCGTCGCCAGCCTTGTCTTTCCATTCCTTGCCGAGTACGACGGTGGCTTTCACCACCATGCCGCGGATATCGTCGGGCACACCGGTGATGGCGCATTCCACAACGGCGGGGTGAGTCATCAAAGCACTTTCCACCTCAAACGGACCGATACGGTAGCCTGAGCTCTTGATTACATCGTCGATACGTCCCTCGAACCAGTAGTAACCGTCTTCGTCGCGCCAGGCCATGTCGCCGGTATGGTAAAGTCCGTCGTGCCAGGCCTCTCGTGTCAGCTCTGGGTCGCGATAGTATTCCTTGAATAGTCCGATGGGCTTGCGGTCGCCGACGCGTACCACGATCTCTCCTTTTTCACCATCCTCGCAAGATGTTCCGTCAGCACGGATCAGGTCGATGTCGTACTGAGCATTGGGAATGCCCATTGATCCCGGCTTCGGTTCCATCCAGGGGAAGGTGCCGAGGGTCATTGTGGTCTCTGTCTGTCCGAAGCCCTCCATCATCTTGATGCCTGTCTTCTCATAGAACTTGTCGAAGACTGCGGGGTTCAGGGCTTCACCTGCCGTACAGCAATATTCAAGGCTTGAGAGGTCGTACTTGGAGAGATCCTCGCGAATCATGAAACGGTAGATGGTGGGTGGAGCGCAGAAGCTCGTCACCTTGTATTTCTCTATCTGTCGCAGCAGTGTGTCGGCATTGAACTTCTCATGGTCGAACACGAATACCGTTGCTCCGGCGAACCACTGGCCATAGAATTTCCCCCATACAGCCTTGCCCCAGCCAGTGTCGGCCACGGTGAGGTGGAGTGACCCCTCGTGGAGGTTGTGCCAGAAGACGCCTGTAGAGAGATGTCCCATGGCATAGAGATAGTCGTGGGCCACCATCTTCGGCTCACCGCTGGTGCCGCTGGTGAAATACATCAGCATCGTGTCGTTGTTGGTGTTGACGAAAGCAGGGCGCTCGAACTTGGGAGCCTGTTTCCATTCCGTCTGCCAGTCGTGGCAAAGTGAAGAGTGAAGAGTGAAGAGTGAAGAATTTGCTGCCGCCATTGGTTGGTGGTCACCAACAACAATCACAGTCTTCAGCGTCGGACTCTCGTCAACTGCCAGTCCTATTTGTTCACAGACGTAAGCATCGTCTACACAGATGATGGCCTTCACCGATGCACGGGTGTTACGGTACACGATGTCATGCTTCGTCAGCATGTGGGTGGCAGGAATCACGATGGCACCGATCTTACAAAGGGCGAGCATCACGACCCACCACTCATAGCGGCGCTTCAGGATCAGCATCACAGGGTCGTTCTTGCCGATACCTAATGACTGCAAATAGCTGGCTGCCTGGTCTGTCTGTTCTTTCAGCTGTCCGTAGGTGGTACGGATCTCCTTCCCTTGATCATTGGTCCAAAGGATAGCAAGCTTCTCGGGTGCTTCTTCTGCCCAAGCGTCCATCACGTCATAGGCGAAATTGAAGTTCTCTGGGATGATGAACTCCAGGTTCTTGTTATAATCTTCGACAGACGTGAACTTCGTCTGCTTTAAAAATCTCTCTATCATATTGTTTAGTTTACTGTTTACTGTTTACAGTTTACAGTTGATTACCTATGCGGTTGTTTCGGCCTCCAGTCATATCATCTGTAAACTGTAAACCGTCAACTGTAAACAAATATTATTTTACTCAACCGTAAATGCCAAGAACTTGACGGGCTTATCGCCTACTGCCAGCATGCCGTGGGGCTTGGTGGAGTCGAAATAGATGGAGTCACCCTCTTCGAGCACCATCGTCTTACCGCCGATGTAAAGTTCCATCTTGCCTTCGAGCACCATATTGAACTCCTGGCCTGGGTGTGAGTTCTTATAGATGGTGTGCGCTTCGGGTTTGGGTTCCACCGTGACGATGAAAACGTCAGCCTTGTGATTGACGAAGCCGCCTACGAGGCTTTGGTACTTGTAGGCTTTCGTCCTCTCGATGCTCATACCTTGCCCCTTCCTTGTCACATAGTACGACTTCATGTGGGGCGCCTCTGCGAAGATGAGCTCTTCTGTCGAGACACCGTACTTCTTGGCGATCTTCATCAGGTTTGAGATGGTGATGTCCATCTCGCCAGCCTCTATCTTCTCATACTTCTCGGCACTGATGCCGATGGTTTCAGCCATCTCGCTAACAGGGATGTCGAGCACGTCGCGCAGTCCCTTCAGGCGTTCGCCTATCTGCTTTAATTGTTCGTCCATATCTTTAATCTTTTCTTGTTTACAGTTTACAGTTTACAGTTTACAGTTGATTACCTGTGCGGGTGTTTCGGCCTTCAGTCATATCATCTGTAAACTGTAAACCGTCAACTGTAAACAATTATATTACTTCGCTCCGGCTTTGAGCCCTCTAATCACAGCTGAGGTAAAGCCTGCATGTTCCATCTCGTTGAGGCCCTTGATGGTCACACCGCCAGGCGTCGTCACCAGATCGATGGCAGCCTCAGGGTGAAGACCGCTGGCTTCGAGCAGTTCCACGGCGCCCTTCATCGTCTGCATCACGATGGCCTTCGCGTCGTCGGCCTTGAAGCCCAATTCCACACCGCCTTCGGCAGCAGCACGGATATAGCGCATGGCATAGGCGATGCCACAAGAGGCGAGGGTAGTGCCAGCGGCCAGGTGCTGCTCGTCGGTGATGAGCGTGTTGCCCATCTCGTCGAAGATGTTGACAACGGTCTTGGTCTCTGCTTCCGAGGCTCCAATGGGCACAATAAACGTCATCGACGCCATCTCAGCGATCGCGATATTCGGAATCACCAAGAACAGCGGTGGGCACTGCTCTCCCAGCCACTCCTTGATGCTCTCCGACTTCACGCCGGCGGCAATCACAATCAGTATCTGCTTCTTAGGATCGAGTTCAGGCTTGATATCCTTCAGTACTTGCTCCACGAGCCAGGGCTTCACTACGACACAGACGATGTCGGCACCATCGGCAGCCAGTTTGTTGTCTGTCGTCACGCTGACGCCCATCTTCGAAAACTTATCCACGACGGCCTGCGAGGGGTCGCTCACGGTGATGTCCTCGTTCTTGAACTGCTGGCCCTTGATGAGGCCTTCTACGGTGGCGCCACCCATGGCACCAGCTCCTATTACTGCAATCTTCATTTCTTTTGTTTACTGTTTACAGTTTACGGTTTACAGTTGATTACCTCTGCGGGTGTTTCGGCCTCCAGTCATATCATCTGTAAACTGTAAACCGTAAACTGTAAACCAAACCATTTATATAACCTTCTTTAGCCTTTCGATGAAATCATCGGCTTCAGCCTTTGTCAGGCAGAGCGGCGGCAGCAGACGCAGGATGTTCGTCCCAGCGCAGCCCGTGAAGCAGTGCTCCTGATAGATCAGTGGCTTGCGTACATCAGCATGCGGACAGTCGAGGTCGATGCCGATCATCAGACCACGGCCACGCACGTCAGTGATATGCTGCTCTGTCTTTTGGAGTTCCTTCAATTGCTCAATCAGGTATGTACCTACGTTGTCGGCATTCTCCACGAGATGCTCTTCTTCGAACACATCGAGTACAGCCAATGCAGCAGCACAAGCCAGATGATTACCTCCAAAGGTAGTGCCCAACTGTCCATACACAGGCTTGAACACCGGACTGATCAGTACGCCACCCATCGGGAAACCATTGGCAATGCCTTTTGCCACGGTGATGATGTCCGGCCGTATGTCGAGCCACTGGTGGGCGAAGAACTTTCCGCTTCTTCCGTAGCCGCACTGGATCTCGTCGCAGATGAGGATGGTGCCATATTTCTTGCAGGCAGCTGCTAATCCCTGAGCGAACTCCTTCGTAGCCAACTTGATGCCGCCCACACCCTGGATGCACTCTAAAATCACGGCACAGACATCGCCCTTCGCCAGCTCAGCCTCCCAAGCGGGCAGGTCGTTCATCGGCAGATAGGTCACGTGGCCGTTGTCGTTGATGGGGGCGATGATCTTTGGATTGTTCGTCACCTCCACAGCCAGCGAGGTACGTCCGTGGAAGGCCTTCTCACAGGAGAGCACCCTCGTCCTGCCGTTAGTGAATGAGGCGAGTTTCAGGGCGTTCTCGTTTGCCTCGGCACCACTGTTGATGAGAAACAGCTGATAGTCGTCGTAGCCTGAGACCTTGCCTAAGCGCTCTGCCAACTCCACTTGCAACTTGTTAATCACCGAGTTGGAGTAGAACCCCAGTTTCTGCAACTGCTCCGTTACCTTCTGGATATAATGCGGATGGGCGTGGCCGATGCTGATGACGGCATGTCCGCCATACAGGTCAAGGTACTCCTGACCCTTGTCGTCCCACACCTTACAACCTTTGCCCTTCACAATGTTCACATCGAAGAGCGGATATACGTCGAATAGCTTCATTTTCTATACCTTATATATAATTGGCTGCAAAGATACACTAATTCTGCCGAAACACCAAACAAAAGTGCATAAAGCTAACGAAATACCTCGTTTTTCTTTCGTCTTTGCATCTATTGTTGCATAAATATGCGCCCTTTCTTGCCTTTGGATACAAAAAGAGGCGACTGTCAATAGCCGCCTCCATAATCTGTCATACCTTAGTTATTCTTTGGGTGTCATGATGATATCCTTGACGACTTCGACGTCATCAGCATTGATGACGTTGTCGTTGTTGGCATCAGCATTGGCTCCGTGGATAGGCTTGGTGTTGTCACCGATGAAGATCTGGATCACCACGATATCAGCCACGTTAACCTTCTGGTCGTTGTTGGCATCGCCCTTAAGAACCTGAGTGGTGTTGAAAGTGGCAGAAGCAGCAGGCGACAGGGTGCCGTCGGAGAGCTTCAGCTGGTAGTGCAACACATGCTCACCTAAAGCCAGTCCGCTGGCATCGACGGTGGTCGTCAGGTTCTCGATGTCAGACTCCTTGATAAGTGCATCATTCTCGTCGAACCAGTATTGTATGCCTGTGGCCTTTGCTGCTACCGTTGCACCAAGCTTCATGAACATTCTCGAGACAGGAATGTCTGCATCGCCCTTGCTGTCGACTATCTGATAGTGGACGGTATGTATGCCGTCTGCGACGGAAGAGGTCGGGATGGTCGTGGCACCACTCAAGGTTGTAGTGGTCTGTACATCGGTTTCGTTATCGAACCAGTATCGGAGCGATGCTGCTGTGGCAGTTACCCTCGGATCAAGCTTGATGAACATCTTCGAGGTGGGAATACCCGCAACACCAGCGTTGTCAACAATTTGGTAGTGTATCGTATGGATACCCTCTACAAGTCCTGAGGCATCGATGGTAGTAGCACCACTCATGGTCTCGGTGGTCTTGATGGTGGTCTCGCTGTCGAACCAGTAGCGGAGTGATGCTGCTGTAGCAACCATTCTCGGATCAAGCTTGATGAACATCTTTGAGGCGGGAATGCCCGCAATACCTTTGTTGTCGACAATCTGGTAGTGAACCGTATGTATGCCCTCTACAAGCCCCGAAGCATTGATGGTGGTAGCACCGCTCATAGTTTCTGTAGTTTTGATGTCAGTCTCACTGTCGAACCAGTAGCGGAGCGACGAGGCGGTTGTAGCCTGTGGCAGTCCCGTCAGGTCTATCTCTGGCTCGGATTGCCCTCTCGCACTTAAGGTCAGGCCGGAGAGCAATATTGTTAATAATATGTATTTACGCATAAGCCAAAACATTTGAACTATTCACGTTTCTTTTCATTATTGCTTATTCTGGATTCTTGACTTCGACGGTTACACCCAGCTTGCCGTCATCGGCAGTCTGCTCGTTAACCTCCATCTTTGAGATGAGAGGATAGGACACAGTAGTATTGAATGGTTGCGGTCCGCCATAGAGGCCTACCTCTTTCTCGTCTGTGCCTTTGATGGCTTTGGCTGCATCGGTCAGCGTAAAAGTCCAATCATCAGACCATGTGCCTTCCCAATTGAAATCGGTGAATACATCAGTGAGAGCGGCCATGGTAACGTTGTTTGGACTGTCGGTCAATTTCTCAAACATATTATAATAATTGGGTATGCCTATGCAGTTTGTTGCTTTGCAGCTGTTTGGTAGTTTGTATGAATAACTATTTGTTGTCCAGATGATACAATTCTTCCATATAGAGTTTTGCATATTGTCTTCTGGACAATATCTTGAAATGATACAATTAGTTGCCATGAAATGAGCATTCTCGTAAACACCAGGCTCAGAAATATAACTGTTCACAAGAGATACCGTAGTGCTACCTCCCTGCCGGAAGAATTCTGTTACTTTACAGTTGACAACCATTACATTCTCGATGGCATCAGTATTACCGATACCATTAATTCTCCAGAACTGGCATTTTACAAAATATGGATTTGAAAACGATCCTCCCAATTTTACTTCGCCCTTACATCTGATACCTTCCATTGTGAAGCGGTTTGAACCTTCCTCAGTCACGTTGATATTGAAGCCTCCTTCGATATAAGTAGGATTGTCGTTGTCAATACCTACTCCTCGCAGGGTGATGGCCTTAGTAATATTGGTCGAATTGAATGTGCCGCTGGAGAGGCTGATGATGTCACCGCTTGCAGCCGCTGTCACTGCCTGTTGCAAGGCCCCAACACCATAGAACATGGTGGTTTCACCCTCATGGCTCAGCGAAGCCACTACTGTGTTTTGTGCGAAACTCATGGTTGCAACCATTATGGCAACCAAGGATAATAATACTTTCTTCATAATTCTGTCTGATTTAGTTATTACTTGTTTACTTCAATTGTTACACCCAGTTTACCATCAGTAGCTGTTTGCTTGTCGACGTTCATCGTGGAAATCAGTGGATAGGAAGGCGTGGAGTTATAAGGCTGCAGACCGCCATAGAGGCCAATCTCCAAACCGTCGGTACCCTTAAATGCAGTCTTAAATGCACTAGTCAGCTCAAATGTCTGGTCGTCTGAATAGGTGCCTGTATAGTTTTCGAACACATCTTCGGCCTTGTATTGGGTGCTAGGACAATTAGTTCTGGATTGAACATTCTCGAAGATATCACGGCTGACACTTACGCCAACGCAGTTCGTTGTCTTATTGTCAACGGATAATGGATTGCAATTATTATAGGAAGTATGTGTATTGTAAAATATGCAATTCGTAAATTCTCCCCTGTGAAAATCCTCAAAATTGTATTCTCTTGAAATTACGCAATTTATAGCTGTAATAGTGCTTGAATCATAGGATGCGCCTAATGCGACATAACTATTAACAAAGTTGGTCGAGCAGGTTCCTCCCATGTGGTAATCCCCTGTAATTTTACAGTTAGCAATCATAATGTTGGTAACGGCGTCATCGCTCTTTTCGTTGATGAGCTTGACAAACTGGCATTTCACGAAATAGGGGTTGCTGTAGGTTCCAGTCAACCTTACCGTGATTTGGCATCTGATACCCTCCATTATAAATTGGTTGGCATCGCTGGAAGGAATATCAATATACAGATCACCACTGGATGTGTTTTTGATAAGATATGTAGGGTTATCGCTATCAATACCTGCGCCGCGAAGGGTAATGCCAGCAGAAATTGTTGTTTGTGTAGCATCAAACGTACCGCCAGAGAGGTTGATGATGTCGCCACTTGCTGCTGCTGTAACTGCCTGCTTGAAAGCATTAACACCATAGTAATACGTAACGGCTCCTTCGTGGCTCAATGAGGCCACCATTGCGTTTTGTGCGAAACTTGTGGCTGCAAACAGTATGCCCACCACAGCTAATAGTACTTTCTTCATAATGCTTAAGTTTTGTGATTAATGATTAATATTTGGCGCAAAGATAGGGATAATCCTTGAAAAGGGACTTGCAAATCGTACATTTCGACTGACGGATGATCATTTGCAAGTCGAATTTTAGCGGAAACGGGGCTTCGGCAGTTTGGAAGGATGGGGTCACGGCTGTTGTCTTGGCTGCTGACTTGGTGTCAAACAATCGGTTGACATCATGTCAACTGATCTGCTGACTAGAGTCGACAGATCTGCTGACACCTGTCAGCAACAACGTTAGTGCCTTGTTACTGATAGGTTAATGCCTGCTGGCTGTCAGTTTACTATCTCGTTGTTGATAGTTTAATGCCTTGTTTCCACTCGTTGGGAGTCTGGCCTGTGACGGCCTTGAAGGTGCGGAAGAAGGACGACTCGGTGGTGAAGCCAGACGTGGCCCAGACTTCCGAGATCTTCATCTCAGGCTGGGTGGTCATCAGCCTCTGGGCATGGGTGATGCGATAGTTGTTGACGAACTGCGAGAACGAGCAGCCGCGCTGACTGTTGATGCAACTGGAGATGGCGTTTCGGTTGGTGCAAAGGGCGGCTGCCAGGTCGCTCAGTTTCATATCGCTGTCCAGATAGGGCTTCTCTCGTTCCATGATGTCGATGATGCGCTGCATCAGCGCTGCATCGGCCTCTGGGCTTGCTGTTGTCACGTCATCGCACTCCAGGGAGGGCTTCCGCCTTCTGCGTCTGAGGACTAACAGAGCTGCTGCCAAAACGAATACGGCAAGCCCCAGCCAAACCCATTTCCACCAGGAGGCAGTGCCGTTTGCAGCCATCTCGTGCTCTCTGCCCACACGGAGCAGCCTGACGGCACTCGAGGGGGTGTAGTTGCTGGATCCTACCAGACCACCAGCTATCAGCAGATTGCCTCCGGGTGTCAGGAGGGGCGTGTAGTCGGGCGCCACTTCCAAAGGCTGGGTATAGTAGAGCATCATGGGGGCTCCGCCGCTGGCCGATGCCAGGTCGTAGTTGATACAGAGTACATAAAGTGGGTTCTTCTCTGCGGCTATATGGATCTTTGAACTGATGCCGAGAAGATAAGCCCGATGCGCCTGACGGTCGACGATGACGTTGGTGATGTATTCGATGGAGTCCCCCTGACAGACCGTCGGGATGGGACAGGCGGTGGGCAGCAGCGTGACATCGGTACCGCTGATACGGGCAATGGCCACCTGACCCGTGTTGTCCTGCACGGGCAGCAGATAGGATAAGTCGCCCTTCGACTCGTCGCCAATGAAGCTCACGCCATCGTTGTGGGGGGCGATTATCAGTGGGTGCCAGTTCTCAAACAAGGGAAGATGCAGGGTGTCACCTTTCAGACGGTCTGCAAAGGTGCAGCGCAGGGGTTCGCCTCTGTTATCGTTGCTGCCGAGGATGAGGGCATCGCCATCAGCCATGCGGAAGATATAGGGGTTTGAGCGCTGGGCCGACACCTCTTTAATATAAGTGAAGCTTCTCTTGTCGTTATTGTCGCCTTTGCCGCTCTGGGGCTCATGGAATAGTTCGATGCCGTCTTGTGCGTACCAGTTGCCAGCGATGACCACCTGTCCGCTGTCGAGTTCGAGGGCTGAGGCCCAGGCGCGTTCTCTTTGCAAATTGCCGAAGCCCCTGAAAGTGTGGGCCTGTGGGTCGTAAATCTCCGCATGGATGGTCTGTCCGATGCCTGCAGGCTGTTCGCATCCTCCTGCCAGAAGAACCTTACCAGACTTGAGGACTATGGAGAGACCGACATCGTGGGTATAGGTCATAGGCATCGTATGCCATTTGCCGTCTTTATAGTACTCTGCTGTCTGCGTGGGCACGAAACCGTTCGTATGGCCGCCTGCCACCGTCAGCTCACCATTGGCATAGAACAAGGCGTGTCCTGCACGGGGAATGTTGAGGTCTGGTAGTTGCTCCACCTCAATTTCTACGACAGGGCACATTTCTTGCTGCTGTGCCGTCACAGACAGCACAGACATCATCATCACCAATATGAGCGCAGCCACTCGGCTTTGCCGCTTGCTACTGAAAGGACGCAAGTAATATTTCACCTTTTCACTTTTTCACCTTTTCCCCTAAAAGGCTGAGGCCTTGAGGCGCAGACCGGCAGTCTCGTCGATGCCAAACATGAGGTTCATGTTCTGCACGGCCTGGCCTACGGCGCCCTTCAGGAGGTTGTCGATGCAGGAGGTGACGAGCAGTTTGTTGCCGTATTTCTCCACATGCACCAGAGCCTTGTTGGTGTTCACCACCTGCTTCAAGTCAATGGGCTTGTCGCTGTAGTGGGTGAAGGCGGCATCACGATAGAAGTCCTTGTAGGCCTCGACGACATCCTCCAGCGGGGCGGGTGTCTTGATGACGGCCGTACAGAAGATGCCACGGGCGAAGTCGCCGCGATAAGGGATGAAGTCGATGTCGGCATCGAGATAGCCCTGCACCTGCTTCAGTGACTGTCGGATCTCGGCGATGTGCTGGTGCTGGAAGGGCTTGTAGATGCTCAAATTGTTGTTGCGCCAAGAGAAATGAGTGGTGGCACCAGGCTTCTGGCCAGCACCCGTCGAACCCGTGATGGCATTCACAGCCACATCCTCCTTCAGTAGATTCAGATAAGCGGCAGGCAACAAAGCCACCTGAATACAAGTAGCGAAGCATCCGGGATTGGCCACATGCTGCGCCTTCAGGATTTCCTCCTTGTTGATCTCAGGCAGTCCGTAGACATAATCGTGATCGCCCTTGATACGGAAATCCTGGGCCAGATCGATGATCTTCACATGAGCGGGGATAGTGTGCTCCTTGAGGAACGCCTCACTCTTGCCATGTCCGAAGCAGAAGAACACCACATCAATATCCTCGAAAGGCATCTGGTCTGTGAACCTGAGGTCTGTCTCGCCAATGAGACCTTCGTGAACATCGCTCACCAGATTACCTGCGTTACTCTCCGAATTGGCGAAGACAATTTCCGCCTCAGGGTGGTTCAGTAGCAAGCGGATCAGCTCACCGCCCGTATAGCCTGCTGCTCCTAATATACCTATTTTCATACTTTTGACAGATTATATTTATCTTAGACAAAAGAACATAAGAACATATTTTAACGTTGTTGTTCCTTTGGCTTTATAAATATGTTCTTATGTTCTTATGTCTAAAAAGTCCTTATGTCTTATCGCTTCTCGTCCTTGTGTATGCCGTAGTAGACACGGAGTGGGGTGGAGCTGACTTTGATGAAGCCCTTGGCCTCGTCGGCAGTCCAACCAGTCTGTGTCTCGCCGTATTCGCCTAACTTGCTCTTCGTCAGGTCGTTGGCAGAGTCGACGCCCACGGTCTCAAAGCTGTAAGGACGGAGTTTCAGGATGGCTGTGCCAGTAACATTGCGCTGGCTGGAGGTGAGCATCGCCTCGATATCGGGCATCACGGGCTCCAGATACTGGCTCTCGTGGAGGAACATGCCATACCAGTTGGCCACCTGGTCCTTCCAGTATTGCTGCCACTTCGAGAGTGTCGACTTCTCCAGCAGGCGGTGTGCCTCGATGATCAGCTTGGGTGCAGCGGCCTCGAAGCCCACACGACCCTTGATGCCAATGATGGTGTCACCCACGTTAGCATCACGGCCGATGGCGTATGAGGCACCAATTTCCTCAATCTTCTGGATGGCCTTCACGCGGTCGTCGAACTTCTCGCCATTCACGCCAACGATTTCGCCCTTTTCGAACTGAATCTTCAGCAGTGTTTCCTTCTCTGGAGCCGTCACATGCTTCAGATAAGCATCCTCAGGCAGTCCCTGTGTGGGGTCGAGCAGCTCGCCGCCACAGATACTGGTGCCCCAGATGCCAACGTTATAAGAGTACTTCAACTTGGTGAAGTCTGCGAAGAATCCGTGCTCATTCAGATAGTCCACCTCTTCCTTACGTGTCAGTTTTTTGTCACGGGTCAGGGTGATGATCTCCACGCCGGGAGCCATCACAAGGAAGGTCATGTCGAAACGAATCTGGTCGTTGCCTGCTCCAGTACTTCCGTGGGCAATGGCATCGGCACCGATCTCCTTGGCGTAGCGGGCGATGGCAATGGCCTGGAAGATACGCTCACTCGACACGGAGATGGGGTAGCAGTTGTTACGTAGCACGTTGCCGAAGATCATGTACTTCAGCGACTTCTCGTAGTACTCATGGGTCACGTCGAGGGTGACATATTTCACGGCGCCCAGCTTATAGGCGTTCTCCTCGTTGGTCTTCAACTGTTCTGCGCTGAAACCGCCCGTATTGGCGCAGGCAGCATACACATCCCAGCCGTCCTGGGTCAGCTTCATCACGGTGTAACTGGTGTCAAGCCCACCAGAAAAGGCTACTACAACTTTCTTGTTTGCCATATTTCTATAAACTATAAACTCTAAACTATAAACTAAAAACTCTCTTTCCCGTCGATTCTGTTGATGCGCTCGATGACCTCATCGGGAATCTTGGCGGGCAGGTGCTCCGTAGGATCGTAGAGCATCGCCGTACAGATACAGTATTTACGGCCAGTACGATGCAGCACGTCTACATTGCAGCAACCCTCGCAACCCTTCCAGAAGGCCTCGTCTTCAGTGAGGTCGGCGAAGGTCACAGGCTGGTAACCTAAGGCGGTGTTCATCGCCATCACCGCTGCACCGCTTGTCAGGGAGAATATCTTGGCGTGTGGCCAACGGGTACGGGCCAGGGTGAAGGTCATATCCTTGATGCGCTTGGCTACGTGGTGACCCCTGAAGTCGGGGTGAACGATGAGTCCTGAGGTGGTCACATACTGTTGGTTCTCCCAGGTCTCAATATAGCTGAAGCCCGCAAAACGGCCGTCTTTCGTCAAGGCTATCACTGCCTTGGCCTCCAGCATCTTCTTGGTTAGGTATTCGTGAGTACGCTTGGCAATACCCGTGCCACGCACCTTGGCTGCCTCGGCAATCGTGTCGAGAATGGTATCGACGTACTTCTCATGCTCAGGTCCAGCCACCAACACTTCTATCTCTATTTCTTGTTCCATATTTACTGTAAACCGTAAACTATAAACTGTAAACTATTCTATCTCATGTTCGGCACGACGTCACTCAGGGCCTCCACTACTTCCTGGTGCCTGATGCCCTCCTTGATGACGATGAAGATCGTGTCGTCTCCAGCAATCGTGCCGATGATCTGGGGAATGTCGCTGTTGTCTATGTTCCACGCGATACTGCTGGCATAGCCGGGACGCGTCTTGATGACACCCATGTTGCCTGAGAAGTTGATGCTCACAAAGCCTGGCACCTGCATCATCTCGCGGATGTTGCTGGGGGTCGACACCCGTTTGTACATCGTGTCGTTGGGAAGCACGTAGATGTAATTGCCTCCCATGGTGGCTGCCTTGGCCACTTTCAACTGCTTCAAGTCGCGGCTTAAGGTGGCTTGGGTCAGCTTGAATCCCTCTTTCTGTAGGGCGCTCAACAGCTCGTCCTGACTGCCTAACTGCTGGCTTGAAATGATAAGACGCAGCGCTTCGAGGCGGTTGTTCTTTACTTTCATGTTGGTATATTTATTCAGAAATCGGATGCAAAATTAGGTAATATTTTGCATCCGACCAAATATTTCTGTATATTTTTGCAGAAAAACTATCTATTCATATCAAAACCAACACGTACACCATCGTAATTCTTGCTGATTTCGCTCACGGTTTCCAAATTCTGGTTACCGCTAAAGGCTGCCAGCGTCTGCAAGAGCGAGAGCAGTTTCTTGCCCTCAAACAGGATGGAGATGCCGTTCATCTCTCGTTTCGTGTAACAGTTCACGGTCAGGAGCAGGCCCTTGAGGGTGATCTTCTGCGTGGCTTCTTCGAAGGTGTATCTACCGCTGAAGGGTGTGCCGCAGATTCTTGAACTGAACGTGCCGTCTTGGTTGAAGGTAATCATCGTGTTGTTGGCGCTGATGCCCACTTGCTGATAGTAGGGCAAGAGCTTCTCCTCAATCTGTACGGCTGCCACCTCACCGCCTGCCTTGGCCAGAAGATTCTCGCTGGTGAAGGCGCATCCGGGGTTCCTGTACTGCCAGGTACCAATCAGGGTCTGAGCGCTAACCTTGTCTAATCCGATGACGCTTGTGATGGCATTCACGACTCCCGTACCATTGGTCATGGCACTTAACACTTGGCCCATGTTTCCGCAACTGGTCATTAGCACACAGACTCCTGCGACCAGTCCAATCATTATCTTTTTCATATTCCTCATTGTTTATTAATGC
>Ga0247611_10006127_pt1 | contig 15566 bp, 8 predicted proteins | sample 177DNAGHGhighgp2_FD_192422 | JGI IMG/M metagenome (GOLD analysis project Ga0247611, IMG submission 192422) | Sheep rumen microbial communities from Palmerston North, Manawatu-Wanganui, New Zealand - 1770 DNA GHGhigh gp2 | ecosystem: Host-associated > Mammals > Digestive system > Stomach > Rumen ...
CCTTGGCAATAGCTAACATATTCATCACATATGTTTTATAGATACTATTAGGGTATTTAGTCAAAAATGATGACAACTCATTTTCACTAGAATTGAATGACAATCCATTGTATGCAATATTTTCTTCACACTGATCATACTTTGTACGTGTATTATAGTCAAGTGCATATTTCCCTCCTGCTGATTTGAACTCGTCAAGTGCCTTTTGATAGTTCCCAGTGCTATAATACTCATTACCTTGTATAATGTGGATTTTTTTGCGAGCATCCTCAACATATTGGGATTTGGGATATTTGGAAATGAAAGTATCCAAAGCATAGCGAGTTGTCGAATCTTTCACCCGATTCCATTCTTCAATAGATTCCAATTCAGTAATCGCCTCATTTGCTTGGGTACTGAAAGTTTGAAATCGAGAATTATTGAGATAATTCCTATATGCAGATATAGTATTCTGAGACTTAGCTTTTTCCCACAAATCATAATCAGTAACCCGATTATTTATATCTGTCACATATTGTCCATTTGGATATTTGGATAAGTAGTTTCTGAAACCTTGCAGGGTTCCTTGCCTGCAGACTTCCTCATAATATGATTTCTCAGCTGCTTTTTTGAGTTCAGCAATTCGCTCATTTACTAGACGAACATATTTGCCATTGGGATACAAAGACAGGTATTCATTAAAAGCCTCTAAAGATCCTTGGTAACAGGCGTCCTCATAGCGCTCCTGTTCCATTCGTTGCCTCTCAATTCGTTCTTGTTGCTTTTGCTTTGCGTACCCTTTAAGTTTTTGGGAGTATGCATTGTTGCTCATACCACCAAGTATGAGAAGACAAATAAAGATTGTGATATGTCGTTTCATAATTCTTTTTTATTTTGGATTAATACAATTAGTTAATTGATTGATAATTGTTTCAATCTCTTCTTCATTTGGATTCTTAAGCAATTTTTCAACCCGTTTTATAGTTTTGCCCAAATATGTGTTTGGCCAGTCGTCATATTTTAGATATTGAATATAGAAATCCTGTTTCTTTAATTCAGATATCAAGTTATTGGCATCGCTCTTATTCTTATCAAAGGGATTCGGTTTATTGACTTGCCTTTTCACCTTAGACTGCTCCAGAAAACTGAGGAGCTGATTAATATGGTTTTTGTATTCTTTCAGAAGATAATATTTGACAGAATTCTGTTCAATTAGCTTTTTATTCCTGATTGACTCGCAAACAGGAATGGCAATCTCATTAATGCTATAGTCCTCATAAGGAATATATAGAAAATTTGATGCAATATTGAAAAGATAAATATCAGAGTTTTCTAAGCTAACAGACATTTTAGACATCTCTTTAGTTTTTGCAACTAATGAGTCTATCTTAATAGAATCATTTTTGATTCTGGTCGTTGCAGTCTCATATAAAGATTGCACCTTAGCTAATTGATTCTGCAAATCAGTAACTTTCTGCTCTGCATCCTTTAGCTGACTTTGAATTGAAAACAATTTATCCATGCTAATACTAACGACATCACCTCCCGATTGGGGCGTTGTTGTGGTTGTGTCCGCACTAGCTTGGGCCCATCCTGCTATAGGAATTAGGGTCGTGATAATTATCAAAAACCTTCTCATTATATCATATCTTTTAAACATTGATAATTAATAGGCATAATAATCTGATGCTTGATCATAGTATCTTTTAGCCTTATCCCACAACGGATTTGTGTTTTGTTTAGTGCCATAGAGAGACGCTGCCTTGTTCTCGTATTCAGAAATCGCTGCGTCAATCTGAGGCACCAAAGTGTTGTTGTAGTAGTCTTCACTGAAATACCGATACTGAGACAGTTTTTCGACCATCGCAGAAATCTGTCGGAAATGGGATTGGCCAATACTAGACCTTACATTATTCAAAGCACTCACAAGACTAGTACAATTGGATAGCCATGGATCATGAGCATATTGTTTAGCTTGATTGATTACACTTTGTGCATTCGCAATACCATTAAATGCTGTGTGTGATGTTAAAGCACGAGCTTTCCGATAATCGCTAATTATCTTCTCAATTTTACTCAACGAGTCAAGCGTGTTTTTTACAACAACTCGGCTACCGTCTGAATGCTTCATCTGCTTCAAAGTACCGATGACCTGAAGCATGTAACTATGATCATTGCCATCCCAAGAACTCTGTTGGAACTTTGTAAAAGATCTTTTCAGAAAAAGAGGAGCATACACGCCAGCTAACCGGTCTAGATTTGAGTCCATATCCTTGCTCTCCAGTTTCTTCTCTTTCTTAAAGACACTGATCTTATTTGTGATGGCGGCAAAAAGTGAATCTTCTAAGATTGCGGAACTTATCTGAGAAAATCTATTAAGACTCTTTCCCAGATCAACAGAATATTGATCCACTTGTTTCAATTCTTTAGGTGGATCGACAATTGTTTTGGCATAAACCATCACGCCACCAACGGCAAGAATGATTGCCAAGAACAGGATAATAATTTTTGATGTCTTATTCATAATACTTAATGATTACCTCCATCAGGATTGGAATTAGTCACCGGTATTCCTCCTCTCCGAGTCTGTTTGTTAGCCTCGCCTTGTTTAGGTTTTTCTTCTTTTGTTTTGGCCTTTTCTTTGGATTTATCATTGGATTTCTGAGCTTCTTGACTAGAAGCCTTTCCTGTAATTCTAGAGGATTGATTATGACTGTTTTTATTCTCTTGGGAGGCTGATTCATTTGATTTGTCGACCTGGCTATTAGTTGAGGCATTATCAGTTGACAATGATGCCTTAGTCAACATCTCATTTACTTTTGTTACCCAATTATCAAGAGTAATTACACCGTCATCACAAAAATGATTTGGTGCCATTTTGTGCCCAGCATCTAACATGGTTTTAGCCATTCGCTTAATTCTAGCGAAATTATCACAATTTGGGTAATCCTGTTGGGTGATTTCCTCAAATCGGTAACCATTTATCATGTCATAGAGATCAGGAACCAATTTGTCCAATGTGTCTTTGGCCCATTTGTCGTTGTTGTTCATGTATTCAATGGCCTTGGATGTGGTCTCATCTTCAGTGGGGACCGGGACCTCAGTGACATCAGCAAACTGATCCGATTGCTCTTCAGCCTTTTCGACAATGGGTGGCCAGCCGAATTGGAACTCGTGTGAATCCCACCAATCGACAATCTTCACTCCACTCCAGATTAACAAAACAGCAGCTAAAGTGCCGAGGGCGCCCCAAAGACGTTGTTTCCATACATACTTTGAACTTAACTCGAATGCGCCCATTTCACTATTATAATCATAACCTTCAAGAGGAGGAGAGGGTATTGATTCTCCCTCAAGTGACATTTTAGCAGTTTCTCCATTTCTCAGAATAATGTCACGTGAATAACTTGTCTTCTTCTTTCTTAGAGAAACTTTAACAGGATTATTATAGGAATCCAACAGGTCAACTTGATCACTCACTTCTTCATACCCATTAGCTGATACAGTTATCTTGGCATTTCGGCATTCCTCCTCAGAAAGAGCACAATGCCTCGTTATGATATCAGTATTGTTTACAAGAATTCGAAGCGACTGGGCTTTAATAGGTTCTTTGGTTTTATGATCATAAACCTTAAAAAGAGAACCAGTAATCTCTTTCATCCACTTACAGGAACTTGGGAGTTCTACATTTTGCACCTCTTCACTCACTGTAATAGGTTGTAACTTCTGTGATTCGAATCCTGGACGGATGAGTGATAGTTCGACTTTTGTTCCTTTTTTTACTATAATTGGACACAAGAAATCTTTGCCTTTATACTGAACACGAACATCTTTTCCTAATGCCTTAATGGCATTAATGCTTGGATTTCTAAGGACGCAATACTTCTTGATTTCAGTGTTTGTTAAATTTTCAAACTTGGATGAATTCTCTTTTGAAATTTGAACTGGCCCCGATTTGTCAAGAAGGAATATAGCTTTATATTGGGAATAATAATCTTGATACCTATCCTTATCAAGAATCTCTTCCAAAGAATAATACAACCCTAAAAAGCGAACCCCAAATAAACTGCCATTGGTTGAATTGTAGCTGGGAGAAAATTCCCTTTGGGGATATTCTTTGCCAAAAAACGTTTCGATTTCATCCTTAATTTCGCTCAGATTAGACAGCATGAGCACCTTTTTCACGAAATCATGAGCTGCTACTACTTGTTTACCAGTGATGTCCAAGGTATTAGGAATGTATATCCAGCCACTAAGAAAATCACCAGTTCTACCAGAAATAGCTCTTAGAAGAGTGAGGTAGCATCCAGTCTCATCAAATGACATGAATGAAACCGCATTATCCGTGCCGTCGAGGCCAGTAAACAGCTTTAAATACTCACGGATATCAGTAACCTTGTTAGTCCAAGGACCTTCGTTACATTTATAACGAATACCAGCGCCTTCACTGGCTCTTTTTATTGCAAAACCTAATTTATTCATTTCTTAAATCCTCTTTTAATTCGATCAATTTTACCATTTTTAAAACCTTTTGTGCGATCAAGCAGTTTAGCTATGACACTGCTTGCTGCTGCTTCATTGAAAAGACAATAGTCTTGGAAACAAACCTCACCTAGTGAGAAAGGAACAATATCAACTGTACCATTATTTATTTCACAGTCTTTACAGATCTTTTTCAGGCCATTATAAAAGCCTAAATACTGCGTTTGTATATAATCCTTCAGAATAGCCGAGAGTTCAGCACCATGAGCATTAGCTTTATCAACTTTCGTTATCATCAAGAAGATAGCATCAGTTTCCTTCTTGAAAATGCCAGTTCTCTCAATATATCTTAATGCACCATCAAGATAGACCTTTTGAGAGAGACCTTCATACTTACGGTCGTCAGCGCCATATTCCAGCACAAAATAATGAATTTTCCTATTAGTCGAACGATTATCAATAAGTACACGAGTCAGCGTGTCTAATGCTTCTGTTTCATCATCACTCAAATCCTCTCCGGCATCACTCTTGTACATACACCGAACAAGCTCTCCAGCTAGGTCAATGCAAGTAAGGGGATGTGTTGCATTATTTTGATCAGTTAGATCAAACCCCATTTCATAAGTTGAGTAAATAGATGTGCCTTCGGGTAACGTGCACACACCTCTTTGGGAATCAAAAAGTGCAGCAAGTCTAGTCATATAACCATATCCTTGGCAATCATTGTCCTGCTTCATACTTTGAGCAACTTTGCCATTACCAGCAACACTTAAAATTGCACCCAAAGCACAACTTTTTCCTGAAGAAGGAATTCCCCAAAAGTAAATCTCAGTTGATACCTTATTAATACGATCCAACTTCTCAGGTATAGCAAACCCCTGTGTACTTACTTCCTCAGCAAGATGACTGATGAAACTCTTATTTATTCCAATTCTCTGAAGATCATCATAACCGATATAGCCTTCCTCTATCAGTTTATTGATAACGGACGCTCGAAGAACGTTATGATCAGAAGTGATCATACCTAATATATCTTTCGACGATATCTTTTTTCTGTTATAAAAACTTACAATTGTTTTGAAGATTTCGTCATCAGTATTCAATACAGAACGATCTGCTTGAATATTCTTGATTCGGCTTATCAGCGATTCGACATCAAATCCAATGAGATTTTCTTTCTGAAGCTGATTGATACGCTTCTTGGCTTCTCTAATATGCTCGTCTTCAGGATGATTATCACAAAATTGTCGGAGAGAATCAATATTGTTCTTATCGACGCGTTCCCAATCACTTGCAGCTTCTGCAGATAATTCGTGATTCTCCAAAGCTTTTATTAACGCTCTTGCTTCCTCTCGATGACTGCCATGTGGGTACGCTGAAAGATAATTTTCCAAAAGATCTGTTGAATTAGACGTCTTAGCCTTTTGCCAATCTTCCTCTTCAGAACCTTCTAGTTTCTTCTTAACTTCTTTACGGACATGAGCCGGAAAAGCGCCATCTGTTTCTTCGCACAGTTCCTCAAAAGTGACAGTTCCGTCTTTAATATATCTGACGAGTTCGTCAGCGGTATACATGTCAACATTCTCTAATATTGCTATTTTGCTTGGCATATTATAATTGATATTATTGGTTAATTCTTCGGATTCTCACCATACTCATTATCTTCTTTATCACCTGGAGCGAATAGCATCCAGAAGAAATAAAATGGTATTATTTGCCACCATCCGGAATAACCCAAATCGTGGCAACGCTTTGCACCTTGGGCCCATAAGAACCAATAGGCTGGTACCTCAAAAATAAGCATAATCCCCTCAGTTCCTGGTTCATTATATGTGATCGAGCCCACAATAAAGCCCAAGATAAAACAATAGGCAAGAACAATTAGGTATGTCAATCCATATTCAAGACGACGGATACGACCAGAAAACGAAAAAGGATTTCTAAACATACCTTTATTGGAGGATGAAGATTCATACTCGGATTTAGTCGGGACCTCATTGGGCTGAATAGCATTCTGATCCATTGGGGCAATAGCGTTATCTTCATAAAAAGAATTGTCTATATCAATGGATGCCTCAGGTATTACAACTTCATCAATAGTTGTAACTTCGGGCACTACAATCTCATCAGAAACATTTTTAATAGGTTCTTTTATCTCTGGTACAGATTCTTCCACATCTTGAGATTGAGGAGTAGCCACATCAGAATCAGTAACAGATGGTTCTTCTACATCTTTTGGCGGATTCAAACCAGAAGCCAGCGCAGACTTAATCCTATTTTTCATCAGAGGAGTCAGCGCTCCTCCTTTGCTCAATTCATAAAGCGAGACTTCTCCCGCATTAATAGCCTCAACTATTTGTTCAAGACTATAATGCCCGGGGTTATTGATTAAATCATTCTTATTTGCCATAGACCAAATATCTAAAAATTAAATGATTCGAATTCATTGTCGTCTTTTGTGGGATTAGTGTCTCCATCAATGACGATATCTATATCTTTTTTCGTATTAATCTTTTTGCTCTTCTTTTTAGGAGATGAAGGTTGATCAATTCCATTGGTGTCGCTGAAACCTCGCCTCATGCCAAATAGGTTATACGGATTCTTTGTATGCCTATCTTGAAGAACATATGGGAATAGTAATGCAAAGAATAATAAGGCTGCGGTAATAAATGAAATTATATTTGGCCATGATTTTTGAGTAAACAATGATGTTAGGCTATTCAATTCTTGGTCCACATTCTCGAGACTTGTGCCACCAAATTTTATGACCTTATTACCGCCACGCTCTTCATTTGTCAATTTATTCTCAGAAAACGATTGTAATTGATCATTCCAACTGTGTATGGCATCTCTGATAGACTTAGTATTGCCTAATAGAAATACATTCCAAGTACTGGCTCCATTATTAGACTTTTCAATCCACTTTGTTGCTTCGACTTTGAGCGAATCATAATTTACAGATAACAATTGAAGACGCAAAGTTTGGACCATGTTCTCCTTTTGCATTTTGCTGTTGCCTACAGTGAAACCGCATTTTGAATATTCAGGAGCATCGCTTGCCTTATTAGCTATAGCTCGTGATAACATTTTATCATAATTTGAGATTCGCGTGTTCGCATAGGCCTCGTAATCTTCAAACATTTGTTGTGATGAGTTTATAGCAGATGTAAAATGTTTTACTATTTCTCCTTCATGGTTATGTACGGTCCAGAAGTGACAGTATGGGTAAATGCAAAGTAAAAAAATGATTGGGGATGCGAATACAAGTATTCGTTCAATCCAAATAATCTTTTTAAACTTACGTGTCGTTGATTTTGCAACTTGTGCACCTATAAAAATGAGCAGAAGCACAAGACACACTATGGCCATTGCTATTGACGCTTTAAGGAAATCGCCATTAGTTAAATACGTGACCCCAACAAAAGTGGTGTAGCCTATAAAGATTAAGGCTACAAAGGCAACAATATGGCCCCACGAGAATTTAAGCTGTTCGTTCATATTCTATTTTTTATTTGGAAGCAGTTTTTCTAATTCGGTTATCTTTCTCTTATACTCTGCGATCTTTCTACGAATCGCATCATAATCTGTTTCATTTGATACCGGAGGTGCCGGTTGTTCGTTGGCTATGGGAACCTCAACAATTGGCATGGCATTTCCAGCTGAGGATTCGTTGCCACTACCATCAGGAACCGGTCGCAGATTTCTTTCCCTTGGAGGTGAGAAATCCCCTCGTGTAGTGGCCGCTAAAGCTCTATCCACAAGAACCATCGGCGGTATATAACCATAAACATCTGCTCCAGTATTGTACAGGATGTTTCTTGCCTGTTCAACGGTCAGGTCTTTTTTTATGGATTTCATGAGAGCAATGGTCCCTGATACGATAGGTGCCGCCATGCTTGTACCATCAAATGATTTGAAGTCTCCTCTTGGATAAGAACTGAAGATATCCTTTCCTGGTGCTGAAATATCAGAACATGGCCCATAGTTCGTAAACACGGTGGGATACAAGTTTTTATCGACTGCAGTAACAACGATGGCCGATTGATTCCTGTTTTCAGGGGGAATGCTCGATAAGATATCATCGTTACCAGCTGCAAAAACAAGAATACAATTCTTCTTTGCTGCTAAAGAGCAAACTCTTGCCCAGAGTTTTTCAACATTTTTAAATTGTTGACGGGCAATCTGGTCCTGTTGCTCAACTGGAAGCATATTCAATCCCTTAAAAGATGGGCCTATTGACAAGTTCACTACGTCCGCATTGTGATGAACCGCATACATGACACCAGCAATTATCGCAGATAGCGGTGCCTGTTTGTTGTCAAAGACCTGAACGGGCATTATCATACAATCTGGAGCAATACCAGATGCCCCTTTCCCATAATAATTGGCATTCCCCGCAGCCAAACCAGCAGTATGAGTCCCATGTCCTTCTCCAAGACTCAACCTGTTGTCTTGGGTAAATACATTGTATGCGTCAACAATGCGTCCTTTGAAAATGGGGTGTCCAGCTTCGATACCATCGTCAACGATTGCTATTCTTACAGAGCTTGACCCTTTGGTTATATTCCAGCCTTCTTGAAGATGAATAGCGTTGAGATGCCAACCAGGATTCTCTGATTTTTCATTCAGAGTTCCGTTTAGCTCATAAATTTCTTCGTCAAATACAATGAAATTATGATTGGGAATCTTACCATTTATTGCTTGGCGAATCTGATCACGCTCTGACTCTGGAATCTGAATTACAAGAAGTTTTACTTCTCTGTCGTATCCGATAATAGAGTATTGATTACCAGGATATGCTTTTTTGAAATCTTTAGCTAAGCCGTCAATATCTCCATTTTCATCCTCCAGGAAAAGGAATAAACGATTTGCAATCGTATTAGGCACTCCTGGCTGCTCAATAATAGGAATGTCCTTACCACCTTCACCCAAAGCAGGAGCAACAATTGAATTGTCTTCAGGCAAAACACCATCGTCGCCAGTAACTGGACGAATATAGCCATTATCATCAATTACTCTCCCATCAGAACGTGTAATGGAATCTATTGGAAGAACTCCATTCATGCCAGATAGTCCACCAAAACCTCCTAAGGCGCCACATCCTCTGAGCAACCATGACAGAAGCCAAATGGCAACCAGAAAGAGCAAAAGCCATAATAACCATGCTAAGCAGCCTCTTCCTGAATTCCAGCCAAAGCCGCCAAACAAACCTGTGAGCCAAAGCCACCACCTTTGATACCATGGAAGTTTCTTTTCATATAACGCAACAAATCTCTTATCTTCGTTAATCAACATGTTATAAGGAGATTGGTCCCATCCCTTAAAAATAAATCCTTTTCGAGGCTTTACAATAGGGATTTCGTCATTCGTCAGTTTTGAATTAGCAGGTTTTGCAATCTGTGATTCACCTATTAGTGTCCCAGAGGAACCAGCGTCAAATCTGCAGTTATAGAAAACCTCATCATACTCATCTTTATCAATAGGCGGAATGACTGGAGGCACATTTGATTCATCTTGTTCCTTCGAATAACTAGCTGTAAATCTTAAATCAGAATTTACGGTCTGACCTATAGGGGATGGATTCCAACCTGTAAACCTCCAGCCTTCTTTCGGATTAACAGCAGGGATGTCCAGTTTTGAAAGAACCGTACCTTCAGCTCGGTTCATACTCTTATCGAGAGGCGATTCTAGTGATCCATTCTCACCAGGGTCGAATGTGATTTTGAATTTCTTGATGTACTTAAAATCATGTATCACTTCGCCAATAACTTTATGTTGCTTGGTATCAGGAGTCATTCCCCATGCTACAAGATACACCTTTCCATCGGTACAATAGACCCTGTCATCGTCAATGTATTTTATAGCACCAGCCAGAATCTGCAACTCTTCGCCATTGAGCTCGATGATTGCAGACTTATATCGCCGTACTGTATCTTCTAATATGCCTTTATAACGATCATATTCATTGCCAGAGAGATCAGCTAATCTTGTTGGATACTCATTCCATTCTTCTATATGCCAACTGATTCTGTCTTCATCTTCTAAATATTCTGGCGTTGCGAGAAAATGCTGAATATCTGGTGGTATTGCACGTCTTACGACACTAAATACACTATCATACCTCTTGTACATGGGATCATGGCCTATACCTTGATAATCGGTAAAGTCCAACACCTCAGTATAACAGAGTTTTTGCTTACCAAAGAAAGTGTGCCCTGCCATTTTATCTGTTATTATATAATGAATTACATCCGTCAATAATCTCTTTTATTTTCGCGTTCGCAATAGGATCAACACTTGATATATCACTAGCATATAACAAGCCTATTGTGACCAAATTTTCCCATCTTTGGAAATTATCCCAAAGAGGAAGTTTCATTAGTGATGATCGATCAACTTCATCAATCTTAGAAGCCGCATCAAAAGCGCTAAGCGTTTGTAATAATGGTTGAGGCTTACGCACAACATTCCATGCAGATGAAGAGAGATCCACTTTAATTCTGCACTTCTCGGCTTTCTCTTTTATACCGGCAGTGTCTTCATCACTGATAAAATTTCTTCCCACTGAGCTGACGAAATTATTCAATGTCAGCGAAGCATAGTCAGCGATTGCATTAGGCTGCTCATTAACGCTGAACAAACGACTGTATTTATCGATGCGCTCTGAAAGAATTCTCCTCACACCCATCTTTTTCAACAGAGCCGAAAGCATGAAAACGACTTCAGCTGCATGAGGTAGAATTGGCTCAAGCAACTTAACTCGGTTATTAATAAATGTATTCCAATAATCAATGATATGTTTGGTGACGACATCGGCAACTGTTGTCAGAGTCTCAGTTGTACTGGAAACGACTTCTGCTATACTGCATCCTTGCTCTTTAAGGGAGTTGTCTAGTTGCTCTTCATCGCACCCAAAAAATTCACAAAGCTTTTGAATGTTCTCTTGGCGATTATCATTGGGATCAATGTCCGCCTGTTTGCGGATGAAATTGATAATTGAAAAGTCTTTGGGTGTGTCGGTGTGGCAAATGATGATATCATAAGCAATGTCTCTCAAATCCCCAACGGGAACCATTAGAGCATCGATGATTTTACCAAAGATCTCTGGTTTAGCACCCACATTGAGAATCAAAGATGTCCTTATGTCGCTTGCGATTTTCTTAACCTTTTGATTCTTAGCCTCTTTGTCCTCTGGCTCAAAATACACCAAGAGCGCATTATACATATCTTTTTTGATCTCTATGAGTTTCGAAAGATATTTTTGCCTTCGTGCATTATCTAAAAACTGAGCTATTGAATCTAAATTTCTTATTATTGCCTTTGAACCATCATTATTGACTGTTGCTACATCATTCCAAGACTGTTCGGGGTCAGCAAAATGCTTTTTCACAAATTCATTCTGCAAGAAACTATTCTTCAAGTCTTCAAAATAGTCAGGGTAATCTTCATCAACATGTACCCTTATCTCCTCCGACTTGGTTTCGCCATCACTATAACCATCAAATAAGCGGTTTTTGGATGACCAATAAAAATCACGTAACGGGAATATGCTTTGAAAGGCTGAAGAACGAAATATACCACCAGGTATAACCCACTCATTAAGCCATCTGTTTGGCTTAATAATTTCTGGAATAACTGTATCGAATCTATCCCAATGTTTCTGTAAATTTTCCTTATTTGCAACATTGTCATTCTTTGTTCGTTCCAAATCAATGTTGAATTTAGTCGCAATAAAGAAGAGTGGTGAAATACCATTTGTGTCATTAAGATATTCAGCACGTTCTGATGTCGTCTTGCCAACATTTCCTTCAATCCACTCATTGATCGTCTCACCAATTGTCGGTTCTGTTTTCTGATCATTATGATGACAAAACAGAACGCTACTGATTCGTAATGAGCGAGAATACTTATTAAATAAGTATGCCACTTTCCCTCGTCTCAGTATCTGCGGCAAAACTGTACCGATCTCTTTTTCTTTATATTTCTCTCTTGATCGAGCACCTGGAAAATCAAGCAAATCTAGATAATGAAGGAAGTCACGATCTTCTGCCACACTAGAAGGTAGTTCAAAAGTCAATTCAGCTATTAAGGCTGAAAGGTGGCCTTTATGAAAATCATGGGCAATAACATTTTGGTTCTTGTCATAAATATCTGTATAAATCAAGTCATTACCTGTATCAATTTTAACCCCACAAACAGTATCGAGCCAATCAATTTTTAACAACGTTCCTTTGTCTCTTAAAACCGCATCAAAAGGTAAGTAAATATCAGTTTGGAAATTAATCTTCTTATACTCATTTATAAGAGTGCAGAATAAACGGTTTAATTCGGAATTCTTATTCCAAAGCAATCCAAATATATCAACCCACCTATCGTATGAAACAAACTGAATATTAGCAGCAACTACTTTTCGGAAGTTACTATGCCAAATGTTAGCAGCCTGGCTTCCGATTACATCATAGATATAATCAATAATGTCATGAATCTCATCTTCATCTATCCAATTCTGCTGCACCACTTTGGAGGCCCAAAGGCCACTCATGCCGTCAAGTTCCTTATTAATCTGATCCGACGTTAACACCGAATTTTGGTCAATCTTGATGTCATTATAGTATGAATCAACAATAAGGAGAATGATATCAACAACTGATAGGTTGCGCACTTTGACATAGTCTCTCATCGGATTATTCCCATTACCTAAGGCGAACCGCGTTACGACACCAGTAGACTCAACTTTTGTGTTATTGCCTCCACTTGGATTGATCTGATCAATAAAGCTATAGGACTTTCCTGCATTTGTTATCACAAATGGCGAATTGGGAGAAGATAACAGACTGCTCATTAAGTATGACTTGCCAACCTGGCTTTCTCCATAAGCCGCAGCTGAACAATTCTCTTCTAAAGCGGCTCTAATTGTTTTTAGTTTGCGGCGATTGTCCTTGAACACATCGTATGGGAAAGAGTCCTTGCCGTATTCCTTTGCCCAAGCAATTGAGTTCTCAATCAATGCTATATGTTGATTTATGTCTTGCAGCATGATATTTCTATATTTAAAAGGTTTAAAAGTCGAATGCACCAGAGTCAAGCCAGTATTGTTCGTCAACGCCCAAACTCTGAATGTTTATTTCTAAATTGCTGTCCATTATGTCATTACCATCTTTATCCGTAATAGCTACAATAGCAAGATTCTCCTTATCTTCAGAGTCACGCTCAATGGTTATTTTAAATGGCATTCTCTTCTTTAATAGGTCTATGTTTTCATTGACTAAGCTCATAACCTTTGCATCGGTTAAATGCTCATCATTGAGAATTGCTTTCTTTCGGATTTTATCAGCCATCTTAAACCGATTAAAATCAATCGCATATAGAGCCCGACATGGATATGAGTCCATTCCTATTTGACGGGCATTGAGCGCCTCAGGAATACTGCCGACAGTAATGTCTCCACGATTGCAGTCTGGAGTAATAAAATACTCTATTGGTTGGCCATCCCTTGATGCCTCAATGTAGTTAACAGTGGATTTTAAGTTTTCTTTTAATAAATCAAGATTGATATAGAATTTATTTAGATTAGAAAGCTCTGATGCATAATAACCTAAAGCACCACCCATAGCAACAATAGTTTTGGCATTTTTGATATAGCCTGTATTCTCTCCAAATGGATACCAATCACCCACATAATAGTCATTAAGTACTATTAGTCTGTTGGGGGATACAGAATAGTATTTCAAGAATATATCACGAATAGCCGACAGTGATGCGGGGCGACCGGCAAGAAGAACAACATCACACGCATAAGAGTACATAATTGTTGCAACCTTCTTTAACAAAGGCTCAAACTCTTTTTTCACAACATCGTAAACCATATTACGGTTGAACTTCCAACTGAGTGCCTTCACATCTATTCCTGTTCTATTTTGGAATTCCACAATCACTGATTCGTTCGGAGGACAATCGGCAAACACATCATTATACTTGACGATGCAATCTTTGCTATTACTCTTGAGTAATTCAAGATAATAGCACATCAACGGGACAGAATACTGAATGTTGAAATCTTTTCTAATGGTTCTGTCGGCAATAGTCTGGCCACCGTAATCTTTTCCAAAAAAGTCTTTTATTTTTTGTCGATATTCGCGGGTTGATAAATTACTCAGTTCTGTTCTGAATGCACTATTTTCATCAAGTAACATTACATTTTTGATGAGAGCGTAAAGCATATCATCCCCTGCAAAATAATAGCTGTCATAAAATTTGGGATTGGGGGTGATTGTCGTGATGTCACCTTTTTCATAAGTGTATTTACTAATCATGAGATCAGTTGTACCAGCCCCGATATCTAGGGAAGCGACAGTTATTGATGGCTGATGATCACCCTCTTCAATTTTGCCATATAAATTAAAAAACTCACTGCAGCATCCTTTATATTTGTGACCCACTTCGCCATACATATATACCAATTGGGAGCAAGTCGCCTCATCGTAATACCAATTACTTTCACTATCCTTCTTCGAGCGAACAGAAGGAACAACCTCTATAGATTGTCCGGGTTTTGGATTATCTGCAGGGTTGTTGTAGCCGAAATTCTCAAGCAATATTACAGCATCCTTCGCACAACGCACAAGCGCTTCTCTTTCTATTTTAGACATTGCCGTTGGGCAGGTAACAATAATACGCCTAATTCGTCGTGGCATTGCCATTTTTCCTAATCCCGTTTTATTTGATCTATGACTTTCGCTATTAATTTGAGTTTTCGCTTGAACCAACATCTCAAGGAATGAGAAAGTCATTAATGAACGGCGAGAATAATGGAAAGAACTGCCACTCATCCCTTCCAAATCCAGTTTGCCATCACTCTTTAATTGATTAGTGATTCCACGAAGGTTTAGGATATGGTCATCTATTTCTCCATCAAGAATGAGAAATTTCCATTCTTCTTTATTTGGTCTCCAATCCCAGAGATAACGTTTGGGACTTGAATAAGTTGAGAGAGATTCAATCTCATCGCTATTGTTTGTAGCACGATGGATCAATGTGTTAGCTTCCTGACCTAAACGCACTAAACTTGGGTACACAAATTGTTTACTGTCCTTAATGCCAAAATT
>Ga0247611_10006128_pt1 | contig 15566 bp, 14 predicted proteins | sample 177DNAGHGhighgp2_FD_192422 | JGI IMG/M metagenome (GOLD analysis project Ga0247611, IMG submission 192422) | Sheep rumen microbial communities from Palmerston North, Manawatu-Wanganui, New Zealand - 1770 DNA GHGhigh gp2 | ecosystem: Host-associated > Mammals > Digestive system > Stomach > Rumen...
AATGAAATAGGAACAAATCCACAGTGCAATTTCATTATAGAATATATAATGAAAAATATAAATGAAAGGGATCAATCAAAAGGATATTTCCCCTAAGATTGATTATACGTGATGATATGGAAGAACCTGTTATAGAGAAAAAGAAAAGTAGATTCATTGGAGATATAAAAAAACAATCAAAAGCGATTGTAATGATTTTAGTTTCTATATTAGTAATAGCAATAGGATCTAGTTATGCCTTATTAAGAAATAGTCAAGTAGGAAATAATTCTTATACTATTAATGCAGGAAACTTAGAAGTTACGTTTAAAGATCAAGAAACAGATGCCTTAACAATATCAAATATGTATCCTATGACTGATACAGAAGGACTTACTCAAACAGATGAATTAACATTTGTTGTTAAGAATACTGGTAATATTCCTGCAGTATATAATGTTTATATTGAAGAAACTAGTACTAGTCCAGCTTTTAAAACGGTAATTAGATATGTTGATAAAAAAAATAGTGGAGAATATTCTGATGTAAAAGTATTAAATGATAATAAATATATAGATGAAAAAGCAAGATTAGAAGTAAATGCTGAAGCAACATATAAAGTAAAATTATGGCTAGCAGAAGAAGCAGATGCAACTTACATGAATAAAACCTTTAGAGCCAAGATAGTAGTTGATGTAATGCAAGATTTTGGTAGTACATTATTAAATGATATATATCATCCTAAAAATACAAGTTGTACTAATTATGTTGAAGAAGATGGAATAACTTATATATCTGGATCTAAAGATTGTATAGATTTCAATTATGTTTGGTGGAGTGGTAAAATGTGGCGCATAACTGCTATATATCCAGATGGAGCAATGAAAATGGTAACAGATAATATGATAACATCTATTGCTTTTGGAGAAAATGTAACTTATTATAATAAATCAACTGAAGAAAAATCATATATGTTCCAGTGGTTAAATGAAGACTTCTTGGATACTTTATATAATCAGGGAGCAGATGTAATAGATACAACCAAATCTTGGAATGCAACAATGCCACCTGATACAAATATGGGAACTAAACCACTTGAGACTGATGCAACAATGATTCCAACAACTATATCACCTATAGGATTATTAAATAGTTATGAATATTACAAAAGTTATCAGAATACAACTTCTAGAAATGGATATTTAAATATAGGCTATTATTGGTGGTTACTAAATCTTTATAGTTCATCGAACGTTTGGGTCGTCAACGGCGATGGTAACGGCGCCAACAATAGTCCGACGATCTCTGGTGGTTCTCGCCCTTCCGTATATCTAAAATCTGGAATCTCATTATTAGGAAGTGGCACAAAAGAGAGTCCTTATCGTTTATCAGATGATTATGACGAAGCTAACACAGATGATAAAGTATATACAAGACATAGTGGCGAATATATAAAATTTGATACTGATGGAAGTTCTGGAAATTATGATAATGCGCAACTTTTTAGAATAGTAGGAGTAGAGGGAGAAGAAAATACAAGAATAACAAAGATTGTAGCTATGGATTATGCAGCAAATAAAACTAATAAGAAATTTGCAAGTACAGATACTTTTGGAGCTAGTGCAAACACGCAGAGTAGTGATTATTGGGATTATTATTTGAATAATGATTGGTATAATAATTTATCTTTTAAAGAAAAAATCACAAATGGTACATATTATATTGGAACAGTTGGCATTATACGTAATTATAAACTTGCTGTTTGTAGTACGACGGGTAGCTATACTACAGCAGAGTGTTTAAGTGATGCAAATAAAAGGGTAACGACCACATTTACCGGAAACATTGGTCTTTTAAGGTACGGAGAGATTTTTGCTACTCAACAAGGAAGTGGCAGTTTCTCACCAATTGAAATGTGGCTAATAACTAAATTTAGTCCATCGAATGTTTGGTGTATCAGTGAAATTGACTTGGGTAACACCCGTAGCATTACTAGCATGTATGGCGTTCGCACTTCTTACTATCTAAAATCTGATGTTAAAATACTAAGTGGAAGTGGAACCGAACTTGATCCATATATAGTTAGTTAAAAAAAATTATTCACATTATTGTGGATAATTTTTATTTATTAATCATTACACTATCATAGAATAGGGGTAATATTATATAATTATTCTTTTCTAAGTATTCAATAAAATTAGGAAGAATTTGCGTAGTTACTGGATGATAATCATGGAATAGTACTACTTCTATATCATCAGTTACAGTATTCATAAGTTTAGACCATCCTTGATTATAATTTGATAAATTAGAACCATCTCCATCTTCTGCAGTCCAATCTACCCATCCATAATTTCTTTTTCGAAGTTCTTCAATAATGAGATTTTTTCTAGATCCAGCAGTATTAGATCCTCCAGGGAATCTTGTAATATTAGTAGTAATACCAGTATAACTTTTAATTAATTCTTCTTGTTTTATGATAGCATCCATAAATGAATTAGCACTTGCATATAAACCTCTATTCCATCCATGACTATAAGTATGATTTGCAATAGTATGATTATCTTTTGCTATCTCTTTATAAAGTAAATGACAATTATAAGATGGATTATCATAACAATTATTCCCATTAACATTTGTAGTGAAAAATGTCGCTTTAACGTTATATTTCTTTAAAATATTTAATACTTTATAGGTATTATAATATGGTCCATCATCAAATGTTAAATAAATTATTTTTTTATCAGATTCTTTATTTTTTATTTTTTTCTCTAATTCAGAAGCTAGTTTAAAAACTTCTTCTTTTTTATTATTAATTGTTTTATCTATTTCTCTAATATTAGTTATATTTTCTTTTAATTCATCTATTTCTTTTAAAATATTATTTTTTTCAGAATCTATTTTTTGAATATTAATTTTATTTTTATTATTTATAATAGTTTTATTATTATAAATATTATATTCTTTAAAGATAAAATAAGATATAGTAAAAATAAGTATAAAGTTTATAATTAAAAATATTATTTTAATTTTTTTATTATGTTTTCCCATACTTCTAATTCCTCAACTTTATCTTTATTTGTACTTTTTAATAAGTCATATTCTAGAATAAGTTTATCTTTTTCTTTTTTTAAATTATTAATATTATTTTCAATATTATTTAGTGTTGTTTTTTTATAATTAATGGATTTATATAAATTAGAATTTATATAATAAAAATATAAAAATATCCATATTAGAATTATTACTATAACAGTAGTTGTATTAACTAATATAGATAATACTTTATTTCTTTTTATTTCCTTTTTACTTCTTTTTTTCATATATCCTACTTTCATAATTATTATAACTCTTATAAAAAAATTATTCAATAAAAAAAGATTACCTAAGTAATCTAATTTGTATAAGTATCAGCAAGACATTTTAGAGCTAATACACATTTTAAATCTATAGTAAAAAAGTTATTTGTTGAAATATACGGTATTAGGGGATTGGTAGTATCGGGATTAGGTGCAAGTATTTCAAATGTTGCACAGTTTGAATCAACTTTTGTTACTTTAAATACTGTACTATCGTTAGTTTCTCCATTTAAAGTATATGGCATAGTCCAAAGAGTACCATTACAACATGAATATAGATTTATTGGTCTTGTATTATATCCAGTATTTATTGTTGGACCTAGACAAGGTTTATCACATCCATTTATATTATCATCTATTATATTAGCTTTTTTTTGTAAATTTAAAATAAAATTTAAAAGTTTACTAATACTTGTTTCATTACATTCTTGATTATTCATAATTCTCCTTTCTAAATATTATTAACAGTTACATCTTGAAGACAACGAACAGCACAAACACATCCTAAATTAATTGTTGCATAAGTATTAGTACTAGTATAAGTTGTATTATCATCAGGATCAGTTGTTTCTTCTAAAAGAAGTACTAGAATGCTATCATTAGTTACATTTTCTACACGAAATATAGTTGTAGTTGCTTCTGTTCCTTCTGAATTAGTATAGTTTAAGGTAATTGGTTCATTATTACATCTATATAAAATAATTGGTCTAGTATTAAAACATAAAGTAGTATTATTTAAACCTAAAAATGGTTTAGTACAAGTATTATCATTACAATCTATTCTTTTAGCATTATCTTGAATAACTTTTATAACATTTAAAAGTTTAGCTAAACAATTATCAAATTTATCCATAATTTTCCTCCATATCTAATATAAATTATGAATATAATAAAAATAGGTGTATTATTAATACCTATAAAATGTTATAATAAGTATGAGGTGAATATGAAAGCATTAATTACAGGAGCTAGTTCTGGTATTGGATTATCATTTTCTAAATATTTAAATGATTTAGGATATGATTTAGTACTTGTTACTAGAAAAAAAGATAAGTTAGAAGACTTAGTTAAAGATTATAAAGTTAACGTTAAAATAGAAGAACTTGATATAAAAAATATAAATGATTTAGAAAAATTGTTTAGTAATAATAAAGATATTGATATGTTAATAAATTGTGCTGGTTTTGGTTTATTTGGAGAATTTATTAATACAGATTTGGATAGAGAACTTGAAATGATTGATGTCAATATTAAAACTCTTCATGTATTAACTAAATTATATGTAAAAGAAATGGTTAAAAATAATAGGGGATATATATTAAATGTTGCTTCCATGGCGGGATTTTCTAGTGGACCATTAATGTCTACTTATTATGCAACTAAAAATTATGTTATTGCTCTTTCAGAAGCTTTAAATTTTGAACTTAAAAAGAAAAATAAAAATGTAATTGCATCTTGTCTTTGTCCTGGACCAGTAAATACAAATTTTAATAGGGTAGCAGGTGTTAAATTTAATGATAGAGGTATAAATAGTGATTATGTTGCTAAATATGGAATAGATAATTTATTAAAAGGAAAAACAATTATTATTCCAACTTTAAAATTCAAAATGGCTGCTTTTTTCAGAAGATTTGCTCCAAGAAAACTAATTTTAAATATTATTTATAATTATCAACATAAAAAAAATAATAGTTAATTATTTATGTTTAACTTTATCATTTAAAGTATTAACTATTAAATAATTCATTTTATTTGCAAAATCTAATAATTCGTTATTAGATTTTTTTTCACTTAATTTTAAAAGAAAAATATTTGCAATATTATATATATTAATTTTAATATAATTACTAAGACATTCTATACAAGCATCATCAACATTATTATATATTTTAATGTTATTTAAACTATTCTTAACAATCCATTTATTATCAATAGTTTTAAATAGACAATTAAAAAAATAACTTTTTTCAAATTTAAACATTATTTCTTCATTAATATTTATTTTTTTTAATATATCATATAATGCATTTAATGATCTTAGTTCTTCTTTAGTTATATATTTTGATTCTAAGATATTATCTAAATTAATATTATATTTTTTATTCATAATTATCTCCTTAATTGTATTTGTTTATTTTTCACTTTTATAATGATAAAATTTCTTGAATTTGATATTTATTATAACATATTTTAGATTTTATGTAACAAAAAAAGAACTTTTTAGAAGTTCTTAAAGTTCGAATAGATTTATTATTGGTCCTATTAAGATGGTTGTTTGTGACGTTGTAATAGAATATAATTTGTTATTAAAACAAGTTAAAACATACAAAAAAATCACAAAATGACTTAATTAATTTTTTTCATTTGTGATACTTTATTTATAGGAACATTTGATAGTTTGGTGATTAATTGCCATACATACCTTATCTTTAAAAAGAAAGGAGGCGATTGTGATGAATAAAAAAGATTTTTTAATAACTTCTTTAATTATTCTAAACTTCCTTTTAATATTCTTACTATTTATAGTTTTAATATAAAAGCAATCCACCTAACTCAGCAATGATTTAGGTGGGTCAAAATTTATTGGCAACACTCAACACTGCAATATTGAATGTTCCTTTTTTATTTTATGCCAAATTCCTTTGACATATACATAATACCATAAAAAAATAATCTTGTCAAAAAATTACTTGATACAAACATTCTGTCAAACTTTTAAATATAAAACATATGACAAAAATCTAACGCCCTATGATATTTGACAAGATATTAAATATCGATTTTTTTTACAAAAAAATCAACTTTTTCAAGTTGACTTTATTAATTAAATCGCATTAGTGCGATGATTTTCTTTTTTGGTGCGAGTAACTAACAAGTTACGAACCAAAGTTCTCTTTATATATAATATTATAATGTTTTATTATTTATTATTCAATATTTTTTTAGTATAATGCAATTTTGTGTTGTATCAAATAAAATGCTGTGATAAAATAATTATCAAAGAAATATTGAGATGGGAGTTAATATGTTAGTTAAAATCAAGGATAAAAAAGAGGCATTAAAAATAATAGATAATGCATGTGATTGTTATAAAAGAGTTTATAATAAATATAAACCTAAATTTTTAAAACTCGATGAATGGCTAGATAAAGAAAGCTCTATTTTTGAAAATGAAACTTTAAATAATAATGGAAAGTTTCCAAAGTTTAAACGTGGTGAAATAATTAAAGTTGATTTTGGAATTAATATTGGATCAGAATTAAGCCATACTCATTTTGCAATAGTATTAAATGGAGATGATACATTAAATAATGATAATATTACAGTTGTCCCAATAACATCAAAAAATGGTTATAAAAGAGTTGCTTTAGGTAAAATATTAAAAGAAGTTATTCCAAATACTATAAGATATAATTTAAATTGTTATGCTTTTATTACACAAATTAAGACTATAAGTAAAAAAAGAATATTTAATGATAATTTAGAAAAATATGTATGTAATGGTGAAATTTTGGATAAACTAGATATTGCCATAAAGGAATATTTAACACATAACTAATTTTTGCTACAAAAAAATTGACTTTTTGCATAAAATATGGTATAAATATTGCGTAATCAATTTTGATTAGTTATTGTGTCCTTTACGGACGTATCAGTCTTTTGACTGAATGATTGAGAACCTTAGCGTTCATAAAACAGTTGTCTATTATAGATGGCTGTTTTTGTTTTATAAAAAATGTTATTGAAAAACAACATAAATAGTGATATACTTTATTCATAAATAGAGAGGATAAAGAAGTTATGGAAGAAAAGAATGAGAAAGGAAAGAATATTGTAATAGGAATACTTATAGGAATAATTTGTTGTTTAGTTATAGCAATAATATTTATTTGTTATAATAAATTTATTATTAAAGATAATACCAATACTAATAATAGTAATAATACTTCTGAAAATAATAAACCAACTGAACAAGAAAATAATATAGATTATTCAGGGAAATTTGAAAAAAATGGTAGTGATATAACTATTACAAAAAACAATGAAGGATATGATATTGAAATAGAAATATTTAGGATAGGTACTTTTAAAGGAAAAACTATAAATATAAATAATGATAAGTTAACTATCGTTGCAACCGCTGAAAAAGAAAATGATTTGGAATTCGAATTTGATTATAACACAAAAATTTTAACTGTAACAAAATCGAGTTGGAATTTATTATCAATTGGAAATACATATCAACTTGATAGTAATAATGATACTATTACATTAGAAGAAATAAAAAATAGATTTGAAGTAAAAAGTCAAGGTGCAGGACAAAATGGTACATATTATGAAAGTATTTATGATAAAGAAAAACAAAAAATAATTATTAGTAATTTGAGAGAAATGGATCAAAGTACACTATATTTTTTGATTAATAATGGAAAAGGATATATTTATATAGAAAACGTAAATTGCTTTGATCATAATATTTTAAATTCAAGATTATATGATTTAAACGGAAAAATAATATTTAATATTCCTGATAAAACAATGTTTAGTTTAATTTTGAAGGATGGGGAATTTCGATATGGTCAAACAAATTATTTTGAAGTTGATGGGGCATACTATTCAGAAAATGGTGTTATTAATAAATATAACCTTGATGCAAGCAAAGTTTCAAGTTCAGAAAAATATGATGAAGTAATAGAAGTAGGACAAAAATATTCATTAATTTATAATAAAAATGACAATTCAATTTATGTTATATCAAATGATGGAACATATTCAAAAAAAATAGTAGAAAAATCAACATATTATTATAGTTTTTATTATAATACAAAAGATAATGAAATAAGTGTATATCTCTCTCGTATAACATGTGGTGATGGACCGGCAGATAGATATATTTTAAAATTAAATGATAATACTCTTACTTTTGAAAGAAATACTTAAAATTATTAGGTATTTCTTTTATTTTAAAAAAATAATATAAAAGGGTATGGGATTTCCCATCAAGAGAATTTGATGTGTACAAATTCAGTGCTTGCTATTACAGGATAAAAAAAATATAACAAATTTTGATATATTTTTTATTATTTCCATTGGATTCTTCTTTAGAAATTATATAATAAAAACTTACAAACTTTAAATAGTTCGTAAGTTGTTTCTAAATGGTGCGAGTAACAGGAATCGAACCTGCACTCCGAAGAACTAGTTCCTAAGACTAGCGCGTCTGCCAGTTCCGCCATACTCGCATAAAAAATAAATTGGTGGACCCTATAGGACTCGAACCTATGACCGATCGGTTATGAGCCGATTGCTCTAACCAACTGAGCTAAGGGTCCAAAAACAATTTACTGAAATATAATAGCATAATTATACTTTAAAATCAATATTTTTTTTGAAATTTCTGTCAACAATTAATTTTTCTAAGGCAAATTTTCTTGGACTTATTGCATTTTTTTCATCTATAGTCATATTTGATAAAAATTTATTTTTATATAAAAATATGTTGTCAAATCCAAAACCATATTTAATATTTTCTCTTTTAGCAATTTTTCCTTTTAATTTATATTCTGATGTTATTAAATCTTTTCCGTTATAATAAGCAAAACAACTTGTAAAATAACAAGTTCTATTTGTTTTATCTTTCATCATTTTTAATAGAGCTTGATTTCTATCGTTATCAGTACCTTCTTGAAATCTATGAGTATTTATTCCAGGGAAACCATTTAAAGCATCTATTTCTAAACCACTATCTTCAGCGATAACAGGCATTTTTGTTATCTTATAAGTTTCTTTAGCTTTAATAATAGCATTTTCTTTAAAACTATTACCAGTTTCATTAATAATTATTTCTTTATCTAAATCATTTAATGTTTTAATATCTATATTTAGTATTTTTTTAACTTCTTTAATTTTTCCTTCATTAGTACTTGCAAAAATCATAATATCACCAAATTAATTATAAATAATCTTTTTTTGATAGTCAAATTTATTTACTTTTAAACTGAAAAATATTATAATATTTTTGGTGATAATAATGTTTAATAATAAAAAAGTATTAATATTAGGACTGGCAAGAAGTGGATATAGCGTTGCTTTAGTATTACATAAATTAAACTGTAATATAGTAGTAAATGATTATAATATTGAAGAAAAACTTGATAAAGATCAAATTAAAAAATTAAAAGAACTAAATATAAAATGTCTATTTGGTTCACATCCAGATGATTTATTAGATAAAAGTTTTGATTATGTTATAAAGAATCCAGGAATTAGAAATGATCATAAATATGTTTTACTTGCTAATAAACTTAATATTCCAGTTATTAATGAAGTAGAAGTTGCTTATCATTTATTACCCAAAGATGTTATTGTCATATCAATAACTGGTTCTAATGGTAAAACAACAACTACAACATTAACTTATAATATTTTAAAAGAAGCAGGTATGAGAGTTCATTTAGCAGGTAATATTGGATATCCTATATGTAGTATATTAGATAAAGTAAAAAGTGGAGATATAATTGTTACAGAGATATCATGTCAACAACTTGCAAATATAGATAAGTTTAGACCAAATATTGCATTACTTACTAATTTAAGTCCTGCTCATATAGATTTTTTTGGTAGTTATGATAAATATAAAGACATAAAAGCTAAGTTATTTAAAAATCAAACTAATGATGATATTGCAATTATTAATTATGATAATAAAGATTCTTTAGAGAAAACTAAAAATATTAAATCACAAAAATTATTTTTTTCGATAGAAAATGAAAAAGATTGTTATTATAAAAATAATAATTTCTATTATCATAATGAATTTATTATGAATAGAGATAAAATGTTTTTAAAAGGTAATCATAATGTATCTAATGCATTGGGGGCAATTCTTGTTGCTAAAAGGTTTAATATTCCTAATCATATTATAGAAAAAGTTTTAGAAAATTTTCATGGTGTTGAACATCGACTTGAATATGTTGATAAAGTATTAGGAAGAACATTTTATAATGATACTGAAGCAACTAATATAAAATGTACTCAAATAGCTCTTTCTAGTTTTAAAGAACCAATAATTATCTTTCTTGGGGGACTTGAACGTGGACAAGATTTTAATGATTTAAAAGATTATATTTCTAATGTTAAATATATTATTGCAATAGGAGAATGTCGTAAAAGAGTAGTAGAGTTTGCAAATAAAAATAATATTAATGTTTCAAGTTTTGAATATTTAAAAGATGGATTTAAGAAAGCATTTGAAGTATCTGTATCAGGTGATATTATTTTACTTAGTCCGGCTAGTGCATCTTGGGATCAATATAAAGAATGTGAAGAAAGAGGTAGTGAATTTAAAGAATTAGTAAAGGAGATAAAAAATGAAAATAGTTAAAAATCGTGTATATAAACACTTTAAAGGAGATTGTTATTTAGTAATAGATACTGCAATACATTCTGAAACAAAAGAAAAATTAGTTATATATAGAGCTTTATATGGTGATGGAACTTTATATGCTAGACCATATGATATGTTTATATCAGAAGTTGATCATGAAAAGTATCCAAAAGTTTTACAAAAATATCGCTTTGAACTTCAAGAAATTGAGTCAAAAAATAAATAAGAGGAGGAAATATGAAAATTAAAAATGTAATAGGAAGAGAAATATTAGATTCTAGAGGTAATCCAACAGTTGAAGTAGATGTAATTTTAGAAAATGGAATAATGGGAAGAGCAGCAGTACCAAGTGGAGCATCTACTGGAGAAAGAGAAGCATTAGAATTACGTGATGGTGGAAGTAGATTCATGGGTAAAGGCGTTTTAAAAGCTGTAGAAAATGTTAATGGACCACTTCGTGATTTAGTAATTGGAATGGATGCTAGTGATCAAAAGACTCTTGATTATGCAATGATAAATCTTGATGGAACTGAAACAAAATCTAAATTTGGTGCTAATGCTATTTTAGGTATTTCAATGGCTGCTATGAAAGCTAGTGCAATTGAAAAAGGATTGCCACTTTATAAATATATTGGTGATGGAACAACTTTACCAAGACCAATGATGAATATTATAAATGGAGGAGCTCATGCTGATAATAAACTTGATTTTCAAGAGTTTATGATTATTCCAATTAGAGATACTATTAAAGAAAGAGTAAGAGTTGGAGCAGAAGTATTCCATAATTTAAAGAAAGTATTAAATGAAAAAGGTCTTGCAACAGGAGTAGGAGATGAAGGAGGATTCGCTCCAGATTTAAACTCTAATAGTGAAGGATTTGATTTAATTATTGAAGCTATAAAAAAAGCTGGATATGAACCAGGTAGTGATGTTTGTTTAGCAATTGATGTTGCAGCATCAGAATTTTATAAAGATGGAAAATATAATTTAGTTGGAGAAGGAAGAAGTCTTACAACAGATGAACTAATTGATTTCTATGAGGAATTAGTAACTAAGTATCCAATTATATCAATTGAAGATCCTGTTGATGAAAATGATTGGGAAGGATTTACTAAGATAACAGAGAGACTTGGTGATAGAATTCAATTAGTTGGAGATGATTTATTTGTAACTAATAAAAAATGTTTACAAATGGGAATTGATAAACATGCTGGAAATGCTATTTTATTAAAAGTAAATCAAATTGGTACAATTACTGAAACATTAGAAACAATTGAACTTGCTAGAAGTCATGGTTATAAAACAATAATTTCTCATCGAAGTGGCGAAACAGAAGATACAACAATAGCAGATCTTGCAGTAGGTTTAAATTTAGGACAAATAAAAACAGGTTCTATGTCTAGAACAGATCGTATTTGTAAATATAATGAATTAATTAGAATAGAAGAAGAGTTAGAAAAATAACTTTTCTTTTTTTGTTTACAATAATTTTAAAATAATATATAATTAATATGAAAGTAGAAGGTAAATATGAATAAGAAAAGATATATATTAATAATAATAATATTTATGGTATGTATAGGATTATTTGGAATATCATATTCAATGTATACATATGCAAGATTTGGAACAACTAATTCTAAACAATTAGTAGGAGATATCTATATGCATTATACTGAATCTAATGCATTAACATTAGAGAATGCATTACCAAGTAATAATTATCAAGAAGGAAAGTTTTTTCAATTTACAATAGATGGAAAAAATACAAATACAAAATATGATATATGGTATGATATATCACTAGATCATGGAGATGTACCAAATGGTAAAACAGAAGCAAATAGAATATTAGATAAATTTTTAAAATTTAGATTAGTTGAAATAATAGATAATAATGAAGAAGAAATATTTACAAATAGAAGTTATAGTGAATTAACCAATAAAAGAATTTATGTAAATACAATATTAAAGAATACAACAACAGAAATAGTTCATACCTATAGACTATATATGTGGATAGGAAATAATGTAGTAATAGGAAATATTGATGAAGATTATACAGATGAAGAATGGGTAAATTTATTTGCATCAATAAAAGTAAATGTAACAGGAGATTTCACAGAAAAAGAATTAGAAATAGATGATCTATGTTTTGAAAGAGAAGAATCAAATAATAATATTATAATAACAGGATATGATAAAAGTTGTGGAACAGTAGTACCAATACCAACAACTTTAGATAATAAAAATGTAACAGAAATAAAGACTGGAGCATTTTCTAATTCACTACTAACTAATGTAGAAATACCAAATACCGTAACAAAAATAGAAAAGAATACCTTTAATGATAATAATATAACTTCAGTAACAATACCAAATACAGTAACTTATCTATCGTGTTATGCTTTTGATAAAGATGTAACAATAACAAAAGATAATAACTTAGTATGTCAAAATGATGAAACAAATATATCAAAGATATTAGCATATAATTCAGAAAGCGATTCTGGAATAAAGTTCTATAAAGTAAATGGAACAACTAATGGAAATGGTTTATATTTACGAAGTGGAACTGAAAACGATACATATCCAATATATTTCTATCGAGGAAATATAGATAATAACAATATAATCTTTGCCAACTTCTGTTGGAAAATAGTAAGAACTACGGAAACTGGTGGAACAAAATTAATATATAATGGAGTACCAACAACGGTAGATGATCATCAAGAATGTTTAGCAACAACAGGAGCTGATACGATGTTATCTGGAAATACAGCATATAGCTCTATCTATTATAGTCCAGCCAGAGTTGGATATAGTAATGGAACCTTGTATAATTATTCAAGTGAAAGCTATACAACAACAGATACAATTATATATTCAAGTACATCAGTAAACTATTATTTTTCTGATGGAGTAAGTTATGCTAGTAATAAATATACCTTGACTGGAACCCCAACAAAGGTAAGCCAAGTAGATAGTAATTTAGTAGGAAAATGGACAGTCCAAAATACAAGCAGTGCGATTGGAACTGGAACCTATGCCTATTATGTATATGCAGTATCTGGAACAACATATTATATGTATAGATTTCAAAGTGGAGACACGAATATTACAAATAAAGAAAATGAAAAAATTTATGTAGGAACAAGTGTAACTCCAAGTGGAAGTAATTATGATGTAGGAGGAACAATCTCTGAAGTCTATAAAAAGAATTGGTATAATGTTTATTCAAATTATGTGAGTGATGCGACAACTAAATATTATTATTGTAGTGATGGAACAACGTCATGTAGTGAACCATACTATATAACTGGAGTAACAGCAACGAGTACAACATACACTAATATAAAAACTAAAAACTATAAGTATTCCAAGAGTTTTAGATATGAAAATGGCAACTATATATTAAATGACACAGAAGAGGTAGGTGGAGAACCAGTAACTGTAAGTAAAACTTTCTATGACTGGAAAAATAATTATAATACTTTAAGTAATGCGCATTATACCTGCTTTAATGAAAGTGGAACATGTACAAGTATAAAATATATATATTATACCGGAAGTACTCAAGCAAACTATATAACAATAAGTAATGGCAAGAGTGTAGAAGATGCCCTTAATGAAATGTTACATGATAATAGTAATGTAGCAACAAATGAATCAACGATAGCGAACAAAATAAATACATGGTATGATACGTATATAAAACCAACAGCAACTAACGGAAATATAGATTACCAAGGGTATTTAGAAGATACCGAGTGGTGTAATGATCGAAGTGTAAGTGAAGCAAATCTTGGGGGATGGAAGGCTAACGGAGGAACAACAAATACAGATTATATAATGTATTTTGATGTAAGAAAGAGAATGGAAAACAAGAATGAAAATGATGGACCAAAATTAACCTGCGAGAATGAAGCTGATAGATTGAGTGTAGCAAGAGGAAAACTAAAAAATCCGGTAGCTTTACTAACAGCTGATGAAGTTGCTTTAGCTGGAGGAGTTTGGAATACTAGTAATTCAAATTATTATTTATATAATAATACAACTTATTGGCTTTTGTCGCCGTCTTATTTCTACGATGGTAGTGCTGGCGTAATGTGCGTGTTCTCGGGTGGTCGCCTGAGCAACCATAGCGTTACTAACACTTACGGCGCGCGTCCTGCGGTTTCACTTAAGCTTGGAACAGTTATAGAGAGTGGTAATGGAGAAAGAAGTAGTCCCTACATTGTGGATTGATAGAAAGATAGGTAGGTGTTCCACCTTTGACTTCGAAGAAGTCAACGCTTCCGTTAGGGGTCGTGAAAACCTTTTCACGACCGAGATAGAAAGATGAATAAATAAAATAGATAAAGTAAATAAAAGATTAATAAATTTACTCTCTCATGTTTATTTAAACATGAGAGAGTGGATTAGAAAGGAATAAGAGTTAATTAGTTAATTAACTAGGGTTAGACTGTTAATATGGCTTTTTTTGATTAGCCCCTGTGGGGCTTTTGTCGCCGTCTAATTTCAATTGAGCTTGGAACATAAATATTAAATAAAACTAGGTCTAATCCATATATTGTTAATTATAATTAATGTTTAAAGTATAATAGAATATTATTATACTTTTTTCTTCGTTAAATCAAACTAAAGTGCACAAATAAGTGCATTACGACCCAAAATGTGTATTTTCATAAGAAAATGCACATTTTTTGCTCGTTTTAAAAAAAAATTAGCCAAAATAATAGAAATATGATATATTATTAATTGTCAAAGAACTTTTGTTCCACGACAAAAAGTGTAGGCATATGTACTTTTTTAAAACTAAGTGCACAGTTTCTACAATA
>Ga0247611_10006129_pt1 | contig 15566 bp, 11 predicted proteins | sample 177DNAGHGhighgp2_FD_192422 | JGI IMG/M metagenome (GOLD analysis project Ga0247611, IMG submission 192422) | Sheep rumen microbial communities from Palmerston North, Manawatu-Wanganui, New Zealand - 1770 DNA GHGhigh gp2 | ecosystem: Host-associated > Mammals > Digestive system > Stomach > Rumen...
CTATTGAAGTTGTCGGGCGAGAGCCTGATGGGTAAGCAGGGCTTTGGTATAGACCCTGAGCGGCTGAGTGACTATGCTCGGCAGATTAAGGAAGTGAGCGAGATGGGAGTCCAGATTGGTATCGTCATCGGTGGTGGCAACATCTTCCGCGGACTGTCTGGTTCGCAGAAAGGCTTCGACCGTGTGAAGGGTGACCAGATGGGCATGTGTGCTACGGTCATCAACTCGCTGGCATTGAGCTCCGCCTTAGGTGCTATCGGTGTGAAGAACCGTGTGATGACGGCTATCCGCATGGAGCCTATTGGTGAGTTCTATACCAAGTGGAAGGCCATTGAGGCTATGGAGGCTGGCTATGTCTGCATCTTCTCTGCCGGCACGGGTTCGCCCTATTTCACTACCGATACCGGCTCCAGCCTGCGTGGCATTGAGATTGAGGCTGACGTGATGCTGAAGGGCACCCGTGTCGACGGTGTCTATACGGCCGACCCGGAGAAGGACCCGACGGCCACCAAGTTTGATCAGATTACATATAAAGAGGTACTTGCGCGTGGTCTGAAGGTGATGGACCTGACCGCCATCTGCATGTGTCAGGACAACAATCTGCCCATCTATGTCTTCAACATGGATGTTGTGGGTAACCTGAAGAAAGTCATGGACGGTGAGGAGATTGGCACGTTAGTGCACAATTGAGCTAATTTTTAATCTCGACAAAGTCAGTATATTCACCATCAGCGTCGTCGAATATCTTCTGGCTTTCGCGTTTCTCGTGATGGTGGTCGATAATGGTTTCGCCCGTTGCCGTTTGTGTGCGACGGGCGTCTTCTTGTTGCACGTATTCATCCTGAGGTTCTTCAAACTGCTGCGACGTCTGCTGAGCATTCTGTGAGTTCTGCGTACTCTGGGGACGTTGACTGTATTGCTGGCGCTGCCGGCCTGTCTCGTAGCGTTGGCGCTGGGCCTGCTTGTCGGCAGCTTGTTCTGCTGCTTTCCGCATGCCTTTGATTGCCTTTAAGACGCGACCTCCAATGAGCATTGCGACAAAGACAAAGAGGAAGAATATAAACAAGATGATGCCGAGGACTCCTTTTAGCATGATTGTAATAGTGGTTAGTGAGTAGTGTTTTTAATAAGGTTATTTATGATGGAGAGGATGATGTACCAGGCTATGATGGCTGCCAGACCGCTGACTCCCAGCAGGAGCAACAGGGGAATGCAGGTGATGAGGAAGATGTATTTGATTTCGTTGCCTTTCCAACCCCATGTCTTGAACTTTAGGGCGAACATCGGAATCTCTGCAATGAGGAGCCAGCAACTAACGGCCACACCTGCCAAGATGACAAGACTTAGGTTGGAACTGACGAAAGGAGCCGATTTCATCCAATCGCCTGCTCCTACAATGAGCGAACCCCAGAATAGGGCATTGGCAGGCGTCGGGAGTCCAATGAATCCCAATGCCTGGCGTTCGTCGAGATTGAACTTGGCCAGTCGCAGAGCAGAGAATGCTGCCATGACGAATGCCAGATATGGTATTAATTGACAATTGATAATTGATAATGGATAATTATTTGCTTCTGCCAGACATTGTCCATTATCCATTATCCATTGTCCATTAAGGAAACTAAAAACGATTGCTGAAGGTGCAAAGCCGAAAGTGATGTCGTCAGCCAATGAGTCGAGCTCCTTGCCAATGGGCGATGAAACGTGTAGCAGACGTGCCGACATGCCGTCGAAGAAATCGAACACTGCACCGATGATGATAAACAACAGTGCCAGCTGGTACTCGCCCTGAAAAGCCCAATAGGTAGCAATGCAGCCCGATATGAGGTTGCAGCAAGTGATGGTATTGGGTATGTGCTTCTTTAACATTATTAAAAATGAAAGATTGAAGATTATGCCAGTTTGGCAATGACCGTTTGGTCACCCGTGGTAGGCTGGCCGATGGTGACGCAGGCCTTGGCAGTGAGCGGCAGATAGACATCAACACGGGAACCGAGTTTGATGAATCCTAAGTGCTCGTCGATATAACACTCCTCATTGGGCTTAGCATAGGTGACGATGCGACGTGCCATGGCTCCAGCTATCTGGCGTACCAAGATGTCCTCACCGTCGGGCGTAGTAATCATGATGTCCGCATGTTCGTTCTCCTCGCTGGCCTTGGGCAGCCAGGCCTTGTGGTAGTTGCCGTTCTGGTGGTGTACGAACTTGACCTTGCCATCGACAGGGAACCAGTTGGCATGAACATTCAGCGGACTCATGAAGATGCTAATCATAAGTCGCTTGTCATGGAAATACTCATTCTCTTCGGCTTCCTCAACAACTACAATCTTGCCGTCGGCAGGTGCCACTACTAACTTTTCGGTGTCTCCGTTGAAGTAGCGGATAGGACAACGGTAGAAATTGAGTGCCATCAGCCAAGCTGCACCGAAGACAACAATGAATAGCCAGAAAGGAATCGGGTTGTCAACAAAGAACCACAAAAGGGAACCAATAGCCAATAGCGTCAGCATGCTGAGCGTTAACTCATTCGTCCCTTCGCGGTGTATTCTAATCTTTTTTAGTTTCTTAATTCTTACGCCCATGGGGGTAATATGTTTGTTTTACATTGCAAAGGTACGTAATATTTATGAATTATCAATTAATAATTATGAATTTTTTTGGTTATCTCGCCTTTTCGATGTAACTTTACCGCTCAAAAACTGCAATCAATAATAATTATGGAAGATTTTGTACATCTTCATGTTCATACATATTATTCAATATTAGACGGTCAGTCCAGCATCAAGCGGCTGGTTGACAAAGCCGTAGGCAATGGTATGCGAGGCATGGCCATTACCGATCATGGCGACATGTTCGGCATCAAGGAATTCCATGACTATGTGGGCGGCATCAACAAAGGCCGTAAAAAGGAAGGGAAGGAACCTTTCATACCTATATTCGGCTGTGAGATGTATGTTTCGCGTCATGGCTCCAAGTCGCTGCGCCGTGGCAAGGAGGACCAGAGTGGCTACCATCTCATTGTACTGGCGAAAAACTACAAGGGTTACAAAAACCTCATCAAACTGGTAAGCCGTTCGTGGGTGGACGGATACTATATGCGTCCCCGTACCGACCGTGAGGACCTGGAGCGGTATCACGAAGGACTCATCGTCTGTTCGGCGTGTATCGCCGGTGAGGTGCCTGCCAAGATTCTGAGGGACGATATGGCAGGAGCCCGCGAAGCTATTGAGTGGTATCATCGTGTGTTTGGCGACGACTATTATCTGGAATTGCAGCGTCACGAGGTCAAAGACCCCACCATCCGTGCCAATCGCGAGACATTCCCCCTGCAGCAGAAAGCCAATAAGGTACTCATCGAACTGGCTCGTGAGTACGGCATCAAGCTCGTTTGCACCAATGATGCCCATTTCGTGGATCAGGAGAATGCCGAAGCCCACGACCACTTGCTCTGTCTCTCGACAGGCAAGGATTTGGACGACCCTACGCGAATGCTCTACTCCAAACAGGAGTGGTTCAAGACGCGTGAGGAGATGAACGAGGTGTTTAGCGATGTCCCCGAGGCTCTTGTCAATACCTGCGAGATCCTCGACAAGATAGAAATCTACAGCATCGATCATGATCCTATCATGCCGTTCTTCCCCATCCCGGAGGACTTTGGTACGGAGGAACAGTGGCGACAGAAGTTCAGCGAGGAACAGCTTTTTGAGGAGTTCACCCGTGACGAGAACGGCGAGAATCCCTTGCCGCGTGAGGAGGGCGAGAAGAAAATCAAGAAGCTGGGTGGCTATGACAAGCTGTATCGTATCAAGTTTGAGGCTGACTACCTGGCCAAGCTGGCCTATGAGGGGGCTCACCGTATCTATGGTGAAGAACTGTCAAAGGAAGTCGACGACCGCATTCGTTTCGAGTTGCACATCATGAAGACCATGGGCTTCCCTGGCTACTTCCTCATTGTGCAGGACTTCATCAACTCTGCTCGCGACGAACTGGGCGTGATGGTGGGACCTGGACGTGGTTCTGCGGCAGGTAGTGTGGTGGCTTACTGTTTGGGTATCACCAAGATAGATCCACTGAAGTATGACCTGCTGTTTGAGCGTTTCCTGAACCCCGATCGTATCTCGCTGCCTGATATTGATACCGACTTCGATGACGATGGTCGTGGCCGTGTGCTGAAGTGGGTGGAGGATAAGTATGGTCATGAGAACTGTGCCCACATCATCACGTATGCCACCATGGCTACAAAGAACTCTCTGAAGGACGTGGCCCGAGTGGAAAAAGTCCCCCTAAGTGTCACCAATGCCTTGTGTAAAGCCATTCCCGACCGTTTGCCGGATGTGGATGGTAAGACGCCAAAGATGAACTTGGTCAATGCCATCAAGGCCGTGCCGGAGTTGCAGGAGGCTGAGGCTTCCAACGACCAGGCACTGCGCAATACCATCAAGTACGCCAAAATGCTGGAGGGGACGGTACGCGGCACGGGTATCCATGCCTGTGGCTTCATCATCTGCCGAGACCCGATATCAGACTGGGTGCCTGTCTCGACCGCTGACGATCCAGACTTCAAGGACCAGAAGACCAACTGTACACAGTATGACGGACATGTCATTGAGTCGACGGGACTTATCAAGATGGACTTCCTCGGATTGAAGACGTTGTCGGAGATGAAGGAGTGCTGTGCCGTCATCAAGCAGACACGTGGCATCGATATCGACTTGGACCATATCCCCATCGATGACCCCAAGACCTTTGAACTCTACCAGCAGGGACGCACCATCGGCACGTTCCAGTTTGAGTCGAACGGCATGCAGAAATACCTGCGCGAGCTGAAACCCACCGTCTTTGAGGACCTCATCGCCATGAACGCCCTCTACCGACCCGGACCTATGGGCTACATTCCGCAGTTCATCCGCCGCAAGCATGGCGAGGAACCTATTACTTACGACATTCCCGTCATGGAGAAATACCTGAAGGATACCTACGGCATTACTGTCTATCAGGAGCAGGTGATGTTGCTGTCGCGTCTGCTGGCCGACTTCACCCGAGGTGAGAGCGATGCCCTGCGTAAGGCGATGGGTAAGAAGAAGAAGGACATCGTCGATGCCATGAAGCCCAAATTCATCGAGGGTGGCAAGAAGAATGGTCACGACCCGAAGACGCTTGAGAAGATATGGGCTGACTGGGAGGCCTTTGCTTCTTATGCCTTCAACAAGTCGCATGCCGCCTGCTACTCGTGGGTGGCTTACCAGACAGCGTATCTGAAGGCAAACTATCCCGCTGAGTTCATGGCGGCCATCATGAGCCGTCGTCGTGACCAGATAACGGAAATCACCAAGCTGATGGACGAGTGCAAGGCGATGGGTATCGCTACGCTGGGTCCTGACGTCAACGAGTCTTACGAGAAATTCGGTGTCAACCATCATGGTGAAATACGCTTCGGCCTGGCTGCCATCAAGGGTCTGGGCGATGGCGTGGCACAAGCCATTATCAACGAGCGTGAAAAAAACGGGCTCTACAAGGATATCTATGACTTTGTGAAGCGCATCAATTTCAGTCAGGTCAACCGTAAGGCTTTCGAATCGCTGGCATTAAGCGGAGCCTTCGATTCCTTTGGCATTCGCCGCGAAGACTTCTTTGCCCAAAACTCCAAGGGCGAGTCGTTCATTGACACCCTGGTACGCTTTGGATGGAACTATCAGACGGAGAAACAGCAGGCGCAGAATTCGCTGTTTGGCGGTTTTGACGAGATAGAAATCCAGCTGCCTCCGATGCTGAAGGCTGAGTCGCGTTGGAGCGACATTGAGCGACTAAATAAGGAGCGCGAACTGGTGGGCATCTATCTTTCCGCCCATCCGTTGGACGAATACAAAATCGTGCTCGACAACTTGTGCAACACCCGTTGTGTCGAATTGGCAGACCGTGGGGCCGCGCTGACTGACCGTGAGGAAGTGACTTTGGGCGGTATCGTCACAGGCGTGCAGGCACGATTCAGTGCTAAGACCAACAAGCCGTGGGGCATCATTACCCTTGAAGACTTCGACGGATCAGGCGAACTGGTGCTCTTTGGTGACGACTGGTACAACCTGAACGGCAAGTTTACCGAAGGAGCAGCTGTTTACGTCACAGGCAAGATGGCTCAGCGCTTTAGTTACAGCGACCAGAAAGAACTGAAGGTGACCAATGTCGAGCTGCTGCAATCAGTGAAGGAACGGGCCATCGACCGCATCACCATTTCGTTGAATACTGACTTGTTGAACGATGAAATTGTGACGGAACTGGGCGAAATCATCTCTTCCAGTCCTGGCAAGACGAAACTGTATTTCCTGCTGCACGATACGTCGGGTAAACGGCATGTGCTGTTGCAGAGTTCGTCGAAGAGCATCGACATCAGGAGTTCGCTGATTCAGTATATCGAACAGACTGGAGCACTGGACTATAAGATTAATTAAAGTTTGGCATGGTATTTGTAGATTATTGAGTGAACAGATATATTGTAAAACATCAAATTGTAAATTAGAACTATGGAAGTAACAATCACAAGCGAGAATTTCGAGAGTCTGAGGATGGGCGAACAGCCGTTAGTAGTTGATTTCTGGGCAACATGGTGTGGCCCCTGCCGTATGGTAGGTCCCGTCATCTCTGAGTTGGCTGAGGAGTACGATGGCCGTGTCGTCGTCGGCAAGTGCGACGTGGAAGAGAACGAGGAGATGGCTCAGGAGTTTGGCATCCGCAACATCCCCACTATCCTTTTCTTTAAGGGCGGTCAGGTAGTAGACAAGATTGTCGGTGCTCAGTCCAAGGCTAAACTGCAGGAGAAGTTCGAGGCGCTCTTGTAAAGGAGGAAAGGTGAAAAATAAAAAAAGGTTGAACACAAGAAAGGTCTCTCTCAGAAGGAGACCTTTCTTGTGTTGTCTTCTTGTTCGGCAATGCTCACACGGACGGCATCGTCGGGCAGTATTTCCTCTATCAGTTCGGGCCACTCGATGAAACAGAGTGCGCCTGAGTAGAAATAGTCCTCGTAGCCCATGTCGTAGACTTCTTCCAATCGCTTGATGCGGTAGAAGTCGAAGTGGAAGATGCTGTCTCCTTCGGCAGCAGTGTACTCGTTGACGATGGCGAAGGTGGGGGAGGTGATGACGTCGTCGACGCCTAACTCCTCGCAGATAGCTTTAATGAAGGTGGTCTTGCCAGCTCCCATCTTGCCGTAGAAGGCAAAGACGCGAGCCTCGCCAATGTTCTCAATAAACTCGCGAGCCGCCTCGCGGATGTGCTCTATATCCTTAATAATGATTTCCATATCTTACTTCTTTTTGCTTTGCAGGGTAATCAGGGGGATGATCATCTCTTCCATCGAGATGCCGCCGTGCTGGAAGGTATTGCGATAGTAGGAGACGTAGTAGTTGTAGTTGTTGGGGTAGGCGAAGAAATCGTCGCTTGTGGCGAAGACGTAGCTCGTCGAGAGGTTGGGGGCGGGCAGATGGGCCTTCTGCGGGTCTTTGATGACAAAGAGCTCCTTGGCATCGTAGGCCAGGTTCTTGCCCAGTTTGTAGCGCAGGTTGGTGTTGGTATTTCGGTCACCCACAATCTTGACGGGATTGTTGGCGCGTATGCTGCCATGGTCGGTAGTGAGGATGACGCGATAGTTGGTCTGTGCCAGCTGCCGGAACAGGTCCTTGATGACAGAATGGCGGAACCAAGAGAGCGTAATGCTGCGGTATGCCGACTCGTTGTTGGCCAGCTCACGCACCATCTTCGACTCTGTGCGGGCATGCGAGAGCATGTCGATGAAGTTGAAGACAACGACGTTCAGGTCGTTGCGCTCCAGTGTGTTCAGCTGTTGCATGAAACGCTCGGCTTCAGCAGATGTGTTGATCTTATGGTATGAGAAAGTGTTGCGGCGGCGAAAGCGCTCCAGCTGTGTCTGGATGAGCGGCTCCTCATTCAGGTTCTTGCCTTCCTCCTCGTCCTCGTCAACCCACAGGTCGGGAAACATCTGTGCTATCTGTACGGGCATGAGTCCGGAGAAAATGGCATTGCGGGCATACTGCGTGGCCGTGGGCAAGATGCTGCAGTAGACGTCCTCGTCTATTTCAAAGAGGTCGCCCAGTTCGCGCTCCAGCATCTTCCACTGGTCGTAGCGGAAGTTGTCGAGCACGACGAGAAACACCCTCTGACCTTCCTTCAGCGCAGGGAACACGGCCGTCTTGAACAGTTCGTTGGAGAGCATAGGGTGGTCGCTGCCCTGCATCCAGTCCATATAGTTCTTCTTGATGTATTTGGCAAAGCCGTTGTTCGCCTCTTTTTTCTGCATGTCCAGCATGTCGGTCATCTGCGAGTCGGTGGCACTGAGTTCCAGTTCCCAACGCACCAGCTTTTTATAGATGTCCGTCCAGTCCTGCCACGTGCGGCAGTCCATGATTTGCATGGCAATCTGCTGGAACTGTTGCTGATAGTTTGTCTGGACGGTTTCTGTGACAATCTCGCGGCGATGGATATTCTTCTTCAGTGTCAGCAGTATCTGGTTGGGGTTGACGGGCTTGATGAGGTAATCGGCAATCTGCTGGCCGATAGCCTGATTCATAATGTCCTCCTCCTCGCTCTTGGTCACCATCACCACAGGCACCTGCGGCGACACTTCCTTGATGCGCTCCAAGGTCTCCAGACCGCTAAGGCCGGGCATCATCTCGTCGAGTAGTACCAGGTCGAAGGTGCGTTGCCGGCATTCCTCAATGGCATCCGTGCCATTGCTTACCGTCACGACTTCATAGCCCTTTTTTTCCAGAAAGAGCAGGTGGGCGCGGAGCAGTTCTATCTCGTCGTCAGCCCAGAGTAATAAACCATTGCTCATGTGTCGTTATTACGTTATGTCGTTATTACGTTGTTATGTCTCTCTTTACCGCCAGAAGTCGTCGTCGAAAATGTCGTCAACATTGTTGTTCTGTTGTCTCGGACCGTCGTTGAAGAGGTCGTCGTCATCGTTGTTGTTCTGCTGTTGCGGATTATCCTTCGTGTCTTCCTCCTCATCCTGATTTTGGATGATGGTGTCTGGCTCCTCCAGCAGCGGGTCCTTGGATATCTCGACGGGTTCTATCTGCTCTTCGAAGAATACCTCGTAGTCGCGGTAGCTGTAGGTAGTACCCAGCAGTCGGAGGTTGGGTTCACTGATGATGAGGCTGCGACATGCCTTCAGCATCTCTGTTATGGGACCTTCGTCACTATAGAGCTGGCGGGCATACTGGCGGGCCTCGTCATAGCTGAGGAAACCACTGATGAGCATACGGGAGAGTCCGTTCGGATCTTGGTCTGTGACAATGTCGAAGTTGCGCACCAGATAGTTCGAGAAGTTATACTTCGCCATTTCGTAGAGCAACTGGTTCTGGTTGACGCTGTCCGGCTGGTAGGCTAGCAGGAATACGTAGTTGACATTACGCTCGAAGACGAGGGTGTCGGTGAGCGTGGAGTCGCCTGTGAGGTCGGTGGCGCGGCGCGACCAGATGTCGTCGATGTCGAAGCGTCCACCATGTAACTGGCGTCCCTGCTGGATGCCACGGATAATCATGCCCGCCAGTTCGCTGACCTCGCTTTGCGGATATTGCTCCACCACCTGCTTCATCCTCTCTGCACAGCCCTTGGCATCACCCTCGTTCAGCAGGCTCAGACCCTCGATGAACAGGAACTTCGGACGGTGCTGACCTTTGGGGAAACGCTTGGCTGACAGCTGCGTGTTGGCCTTGACGATGACGTGGCGGTCGGCCTTGAAGGCATCGTAGGTAGCTGCATAGATGGAGTCTTCGATATGGATGCCGAAGCGCTGGTTCTCAACGAAGTTGGGATCATCCAGCAGTGTCGTCCACTCGCTTTCAGGGTAGTCGCTCTTGAGCATGGCCAGACAGCGGTCGGCTTCCTGGGTACGCCCCAGTCTGGAGTAGAGCAGGAACAGGTGATACCATGCCACATCGTTGTGCTCGTAGTCGGGATAATCTCTGGTCAGGCGAGTCAGCATCTTCTCGCCCAACTGCAGGTTGTCGAGTTTGTCCTTGATGATGATGCCTGCATGATAGAGACCGTCCTTGAGGGCATCGTGGCTGGCTGCTAACTGTTCCTCGGTAAAGGGTATCTGTGCCAGATAGTATTCGCGCTTGTGCGGATCCTGGGCATCGTCAGATGCTGCTTGCTCTTCGTCAGAGGCGTTGTCTTTCTTCTTTGAATCGTCTGGATTGCCTGTACTGTCCGGGTTCTCTGCATTCTCCTGATTCTCTACAACTTCCTGGCTTTCCGAAGTCCCTAAGCTTACCACCGTCTGGTTGACGCGCTGCCAGTTGTCTTGGTTCTCGCGCTTGCCCCATTGCTGCTGGAAAGTCTGCTTGCCCTGACTGACTGCCTGCGGATTATAGAAATACCATGCTCCCTGCTGTTGGTTGTTGGTTGTTGGCTGTCTGTTGGCTGTCGTCTGCTGGCGGTTACCGACAGCAGACTGTTTCTGCAGCGTCTCCTCAGCTTCAGCTTCCTCGCGGGCACGTTCCTCTTCCTTTTCTTTTTTCTTAAGGTCTTCAATAATTTTGTCGATAATCTTGTTACGCTGCTCCTCAGGCATCTTGGCCAGTCGCTGTAGTGAGTCCTGCAACTCGATGCTGCTGGTGTGGGGCACCAGTTCGTCGAGCACCTTCGAGCGGTCCGATAGCTGCTGGTAGTCCTTGCGGTCCTTGTCCAGCAGGCCGATAGCTTCGCCGTAGCAGCGCTGGGCGTCGGCAAATTTCTCGCGTTCCCAGTAGAGGTTGCCCAGCGTCAGCAGTAGTACGCCTTTCTCGATGCCGCTGCGGGTAGCTTTCTTATACCCTTCCTCGTAGGCCTCAATGGCATGCAGCGTGTCGCGCTCGGCCAACCAGATGTTGCCGATGGCATAGTACACCTGGTCCAGATAGTCTTTGTTGTTATCCGAGGCTGCCATGCGCTTCAGTTTGTTGATCATGCGTTTGGCATTGCCGGCAGCCATCACCTCTGTCTGAGCAATGCGGGCATTGAACTCCAGTTCGTAGGGTGGATTCAAACGTACCACGTGACGGAAGGCCTTGTAGGCTTCTTCCCGATGTCCGAGCAGGGCCTGCAACTGTCCCATGAGGAACCACTCGCGGGATTTCTGCTTGCGTCGTGTCTCGTGACGGATGACCTTGCGTAGGTAGGGGACAGCCTCATTGTAGCGCTGGGTGTGGATGTAGTAGTCGGCGTAGGTGTAGTCCCAGTCCTTGACGGCACGCCAGTCCATGGAGTCGCGGCGCTGCTTGGTGATGACGTCCTCCGCATCGTAGAGCCACCCTAACTCCGTGTAGCTCTTGGCCAGCCAGGCACGGGCACGCCCCATGATGGCTGGCTGCGAGTGGTACAGACGCGTCATATAGGAGAAGGTGGCTGCCGCCTCCTCAAAGTCTCCCTGCTGGAACTGCGACTTACCCATCAGCAGCCAGGCACGCCAAAGGAAGGGGTTGTATTCGCGGCGGTTCAGCCATTCTATGTCTTTGGCGGTCTTGCGCCGACTCTTGTTCCATTCTGGGCGCACCTTGATGCTATGCAGCTTGATGGCTTTCTCTGACTTCTCGATGGCGCGTGTAAAATTACCTTTGCCCAACTCGCGGCTTTGCTTGTTGCCAACCGTGTAGAGGGGTATCAGCTCGGTATAGTTGTCTTTGTTGCCGTTTTCCTTCTCCAGATTGCCTTCAATGAAAGCCTGAGAACCATTAAAATAGGTGTTATAGCGGGCGGTGAATGACTGCCACCAGCGAGACTTTGCCGTATTCTTCTTCGTAGAACAACCACCGAGAAGTAAGAGGGAAGAGGTTAGGAGTATAAACAGAACGGCAGAAGGCAAGCTGTGTGTGCACCGTTCTTCCACCTTCTTCCTTCTATCTTCCTTCTTCCGTTTCACGTCTTCCTTCAGCTCTACCAACTTGCAGTCGCTCCTGCTACTGCACGAGGCGCAGTCGCCCTCTTTGGTGACGATAAGCTCATCCTTGCCATCCATGGAAAAGATGGCAGCAACGACGCCCAAGGCAACCAGCGATATTATGACTATTAGCAGGAAACTCACTATTTGGGATGTTTGAAATTTGAATATTAAGATTACCTCTATGTGACAGCAGTAAACGTTAAACACTAAATTCTACGCGCTCCACTTCAAACCCCGCAGCTATGAGATGATCCCAATAGTGTGGGTACGACTTGGTGACTACGTGTGGGTTGTTGATGCGCAGATGATCTATACACAGTGAGGCAGGGGCAAAAGCCAACGCCATACGGTGATCTTCATAGGTGTCAATGCCTGCATTTATGCTTGGCTCGCAGCGTTCACCATTCCAGATGAGTTCGCTGTTATTGGCATCGTGGATGACATAGCCCAACTTGCGCATCTCCTTCTTGAGCGCTTCAATGCGGTCGGTCTCCTTGATTTTCAGCGTTGAAAGTCCGCGGAAATGGAATGGCACACCCATCAAGGCACAGCATACCACGAAGGTCTGCGCCAGATCGGGGGCGTTTTTGAAATCGTATTCCAGACGGGGCACGCAGCGTCCGGAGTGACGCAGGGTCACTGTGGTGGGAACGCCAGACTGTGTCGTTGCAAAGGTGCTCTTGACTCCTAACAAACTGAAGATGTAGCGTACGGACGAGTCACCCTGTTTCGAGCCGTCCATCAGTCCTTCCAACTGAATTTCGTCATCTTCACTTTTCGACAGGGCCATCATCTCGAACCAATAGGAGGCAGCGCTCCAGTCGTTCTCGATAAGGTAGGTACGCTCTTTGTATGGTACGGGTTTGACAATGATGGTCTCGTAGTCGCTCCACTCGGCATCAGCGCCAAATTCGCGCATCATCCAAAGTGTCAGGTCGATATAGGGGCGCGAGATGATGCTGCCGGTCAGCCGTAGCGTCAGACCTTCCTTCAGCGTGGGTCCAATCATCAGCAGAGCAGAGATATATTGTGAACTGATATTGCCAGGCACCTCCAGCAGTCCGCCTTCCAGTGCCCGACCGCGAATGAGGAGTGGGGGATAGCCTTCCTCCCCGACATACGTGATGTCGGCACCTAAGACGCGTAGCGCGTCCACCAGCACCTCTATGGGGCGGTGCTTCATGCGCTCTGTACCCGTCAGCAGGTGTTCTTCGTCTTCCCTCACCGACAGGAGGGCGGTCATGAAGCGCATTGCCGTACCTGCGGCTTTGATGTCGATGTCGTGTGGCTTTTCGCGGAGTGCCCTGATGATGACTTCCGTATCGTCGCAGTCTGACAAATTTTCCGGGATTACCTGACCACCCGACAAGGCGTGGATAATGAGTGCACGATTAGAGATGCTCTTCGATGCGGGTAATGTCACGTTATAGCGAAGCTGTCCCGGCGCTGTTAATTGATATTGTGTCATTCTGTAGTTTCTACCTTATTATATATATATCTAACTCGCAAAGGTACGAATTAGTGAGTAGAATACAAAAAAATTAAGTTTTTTTTGTATTCTCGAACGAGAGTACCTTCGAGGTTTACCTCAAAGGTACGAATTATTGGATGATTAGCCAAGGAAATAACATAAATTATATATATTCTGACTAAAAAGTGACTAAAAAATTTGCGAGATTCAAAAAATCGTCGTACCTTTGCACCCGCTTACGAGAAATCGCAATGCACACGCTGTCCATTGGGACAGAATATTTGGATCGGGATTTAGCGCAGTTGGTAGCGCACACGTCTGGGGGGCGCGAGGTCGCTGGTTCGAGTCCAGTAATCCCGACTGAAAGAGAAAGGCTGAGAATCACAAGATTCTTGGCCTTTTTTTTTATAGGCTTTCTTAAAGTAACTCTGTTGCCAAATTTCTGGGATAAATTGCGCAGAAATGTGATAAGTGGCGACATATTTATAATAGGTATAGGGCGATAGCTGCACAGGCTTCGGCATCAGCCAAAGCGTGGTGATGGTTCTCGAGGTTATAGCCACAGGCAGCAGCTACGGTGTGGAGCTGATGATTAGGCAGCGAACGGCCAAATTGCCGGCGAGATGCTGTGAGAGTATCGTAAAAGCGGTAATTTGGATAGTCCATCTGATAGACTCTGAATACAGCTTTCAGACAGCCTTCATCAAAGCGGGCATTATGAGCCACGAATGGGATAGTGGCAATCTGGTATCTTACATCATCAAGATTTTGATCTGAAAAGAATATCTCAACAATTCGTTCCTCCAACTGCTGCCATGCTTTGGAAAACACCGGCGCATCCTCTGTATCACTTTCCGAGATGCCATGTACCCGTTGGCACCAATAATTGTAGTAGTTCGGCTCAGGCTGAATCAGACTGTAGAACGAGTCAACTATCTGCCCGTCACGCACCATGACCACTCCAACGGAGCAAACACTTGACGGGTGCTGATTGGCCGTCTCGAAGTCGATGGCAATGAAATCTCTGAGCATTGTTCAAATCTTTATTGTTTCTCCTTCTCTGTTGATTTCCCACTATTTTTCTTTTTGTAAAAGCTCACATAGTTTATCCTCTCTGATAACCTTGGGAGCCGATGCTCTTTCCTAATTCGTAAGCCTCTTGCAGTTTGGGATTACCCTCAATCTCACGAGGGTCATTCACACCTCCGCAGAAAAGCGTTCCTGCCAGGCGGCTCTTCGGATAGCAGTCTATCCAGCCCGTCAAGCCCGTCTCTGCACGCTTGGGTGTCTCAGGTTCGTCTTCAGCAGCCGTGGTCAGCAGATAGACATCACGGAACTGGTAATCCTGCTCGTACATCGCGTTCATGCGGTCAATGAGTGTCTTCATCTGGCCGCTCATCTCGTAATAGTATATAGGTGTAGCCCAGCAGACGACATCAGCCATCAGCACCTTGGCCATGATGTCGTTCACATCGTCCTTGATGACGCAACGCCCAAGCTTTTGGCAACCCAAGCAGCCCTTGCAGAACTGGATGTTCTTGCCCACAAGCGAAATCTTCTCTACATCGTTTCCGGCGGCTTTGGCACCTTCCACAAACTTCTCAGCGAGCATGTCGCTGTTTGAGCCATGACGCAGGCTCGTTGATATTACAATGACCTTTTTCATATTCGTATCTGTTTGTTCTGTTCTTTAATACCACTTATATCCATGCTCCTTACAGTAGTCGATAGCGGGCTGGAATCCTTGAAACGTTGACTTGTGAATCCACTTCAAGCCCTTGCGCTCATCCCTGGGAACGCCCGTGCCAGTCATCAGAAACCACCCTGTGGCAAACTGTGCCTGGGCATCGCCACCATTAGCGGCTAACTCATACCAAAAGACACATTCCTCCAAGTTCTTCTCCACACCATCGCCGTTCCAATAGGCAGCTCCCACGTTCTTCTGACTGAGAATATGCCCTTGGAAAGCGGCCTCGCGATACCAGAGGAAAGCTTTGTGATGATCCTGCTCCGTGCCGTTGCCGAGGTAGTAGGCGTTGGCCACGTTGACCTGCGACTGCATATCACCTTTGTCTGCGGCTTTCATGTACCACTCAAAGGCCAGTGCTGCATCCTGCTCCACACCCTTGCCGTGATAATAGCATTCGCCGACGTTGAAGC
>Ga0247611_10006130_pt1 | contig 15566 bp, 17 predicted proteins | sample 177DNAGHGhighgp2_FD_192422 | JGI IMG/M metagenome (GOLD analysis project Ga0247611, IMG submission 192422) | Sheep rumen microbial communities from Palmerston North, Manawatu-Wanganui, New Zealand - 1770 DNA GHGhigh gp2 | ecosystem: Host-associated > Mammals > Digestive system > Stomach > Rumen...
AGTAAGAGGCAAGAAGCAAGAAGCAAGAGAATAGCACTATTCAATAGGCATTGTATATAGTCACTTGACTCATATTACATATCTCTTGCTTCTTGCCTCTTGCTTCTTGCTTCCTAAAACCTACTTCTTGCCTCTTCTTACTGAACCTTTGCGTTCTTCTCCAATGTCCAGTCGGGACGTTGCAGGATGGCGGGATTACTACCCACGAACATCTTCGAGGCATCCTTGTTACCCTTGAGCTGCCAGTCGAGCCATGCACGGGCAACGATAGCGAACTCACCACCATGAGGCTGGTTATAGGTACCGCCATGACCCACGGGCAGGTTCACGGCAATGGCTGGCACATGCTCAATGCGCTTGAAGTCGTCCATACCATTGGCATAGGCGATATCGGTCTCACCACCAAGGATGTAGATAATCGGACAGTGAATCTCCTGCAGCTTCTTCTTGGGAACACTGGGCATACCAGGCATACGACGGGCATTGGGGCCACCTTCATCACCCTCGGGCTGCTCAAACAGTCCGCTGTTGCAGATCATGATGGAGGTAACGCGCTCGTCGAAACAGTTGAAAAGTGCCTGCAGACCGCCGCACGACATACCCGAGATACAGATGTTCTTGGTGTCGATCTTCTGGTAGAAAGGACTCTTCTTGTCGGCATTCTGCTGGAAAGCCCAGTCCATCGACTCCACCTGCTGCTCCGAGCGTGACTGACCGCCTCGGCCCATTCCCATGGGGCGCGGAGCCTCTTGCTTAGGCATCACACCTGTGGCGAGAACGAGGTAGCCATAAGAGGCAATGTCGTTCAGGAACTTCTCATGACCGCGTGGCGAGTTGGCGCAACCGCCGTTACCCCATACCAGTACTGGCAACGGTTTCTTTTCGTTGAATACCGACAGGTCCTTGGGGGCAAAGATGGTATGCTCTGCAAACCCCTCCACTTCATAAACCACTGCTTTGTACGGACCTGTTCCTCCCTCTTCGAGTACAGTCTCAGTTGCCTGTGCATACGTGCCTACGCTCATAGCGAAAGCCAACACCAATGTCATCAAAATCTTTTTTCTCATAAGGATAATAATTTGATAATTATGAATAAATAACAAAAATACAAGGTTCATGGGGTTGGTTCTCATACCCCCTGCAAAGATAATCAGAATTCTTGAAACTTACCATTATTCTCGTAAAAAAACCGCACAAACTATTCCAAATCTGTGCGGTTTTTCTTGGCTTCTCATTGCAGTTTCATGTCTCACATTCTTTCATTCTCACTTTTTCAATTTCAAGATTTAGCTCCCTCACTGTATTAAAGAAACCACTCATGGTAACCGCAAGATAACCCTTCAGGTCTGGAATCTGGGGTACGAAGATGAAATGCTTTCTGACATGGACAGCTATTTCGTCCGTTTCAGTGTTCGTTGTATAGAAGATCGTGCAGTTTGAATATGAATTGATGTTGTTCACCACCCTTCGCACTCTGGCGAACTCATCGATGTCAAATCTCGAGAAACTGTAACACCAGGGGAAGATCAGATTGACGAACATACAATTGTCTGACGCCTCAATCAAGAACGTAATGCCCTGATAAACGTACTTGATTCTTCCCTCCTCAGTTATTTCCGTCTGACAGCCCATCTTATTCAATGTTTGTAGCACCAGACTCCTGGTTGCCGGGGATGCCTCTTGAGTTTTCGTTTCCTCCATGTTCTTGTTCTCTTTGAGTAGTTGTTCCCTCCTCTTCTTCTCCTTTTCTCTTTCACGAAACATGGTGAACAGAGTAATGGCGCATGTGATTGCGGCTATTGTTATTGCTAATATCCAATCCATTATATTCTCCTTTCTTTATAGAAGTGTTTCTAGTTGATGGCAAAGATACACATTTTCCCTCTCTTTCGCAAATCTTTTTTACCCACAGGCCTTGCGGAGTGGTCATTCTTTCAAGAAGGTATTTCAGCAGGTTTAATGATGATCATGGGCTCATCGGGATTCTTGCTCTCCAGCTCATAATTCAGGACATACTGCAACAAGGGGTCAACGGCCCATGCCAGTTCCTTGGGGAACTCCACCCGTAGATACATCCATGTACGTTCTTTTACTTTGATGTCTTTCTCGAAGAATGACTTGTAATCACCCACTCCTCCTGCCATGAGGAAATATCTGTTGCCCATCGATTTCGTAACGGCCGACAAATTGATGGCATCATATTTCTCACTTACAGAAACATTCTGTTCATCATCATAGACATCCGCAACCATGGTAATACCATTATACTCCACGCGAAAACTGCGTTCCCCATCATGTTTCTTTTTCATGAAGTCAGGATAGTCCACGGAAACACTGTCTTTATGATCCGTCCATGTTTTCTTTTTCGCATTCTCAAAGGCATTCCGCAGCCACTTACCATCATAAAACACCGTGTCCGTTACGTACTTCACCACCACGAAGCTGTCAATATACACCGTATCATGAACAACTACCCTGCGCACATGGGAACCCATATTCATGTTCTCCCTCTCTTCGCATGCGCACATCATTACAACCATCAGGCCAACAATCAATTTCTTCATCTTTCCGCAACTATTAGGTTTATTCATCATGTTGATTAATATGGTAATACTTCTTCAAGATCTAAAGTTGTGATTAACTTTTCCAGCGCTTCATTATTTGAACTCAAATCTTTCAGTCGGGCAGAGTACGAAGTGCTTTTTCTTGTATTCTCCCTTAGGTATACAACACCCGTTTTCTCATGAAAGCCCATAAGAATGCTGTTCAAGGGCTTTAGGGCATTCTTTTTCACAATGATTTCTATCTTTCTATGCAAATCACGCCCAATATCATCTTGATAGATATGATAATACTCGGGACGATGCACCATCATGATAACATCAGCAAGCCCCTCGATAAAACTGGAGTTCATTAAATCCATCAACTGAGGTCGTTTACCTTCAGGCCCATCTCGGTATTCTACACCTCTACTCAACATAGATCCTACTATAATAGGCACATGGGTCAGACGAGCCAATTGTTTTAACGAAAGCATCACCTTTGCTACTCTATCAGAAGGATTATTGTCTTCTTTGACGAAATCTATCATCTGCAGACAATCTATGAAGATGATACGTACATATCTTTCTCTGATGCAATTCCGTGCAGTTTCGACCAATTCGTTAAGGGGCAAGTCCAAACTATCATGCATATACAGCGGTGCATCTGCCAATTCACCTACTCGTTTATCTAGTCTTTTCCACTCTTGGATTTCCATATTGCCTTGAAACAAGTGCATAACAGGTATGTCACAGTACATGGCCAAAAGTCTTTGTACATAGTCAGACTTCAGGTGATTCGTCGAGAACAACAACACGGGCAATTTGGTTTTCATTATGATGTATATTATCATTGACAGCATGAACTCTTCTTTTCCCATGCAAGGTCTTCCACCAATCACATACACTTTTCCTTTCTCGAAGCCACCTATCAAATCGTCTAAAGACTGAAAACCCGTGGGGATTCCTGGCACACCTGGTTTTACTGTCTTTACCTGTATATTAGATATGCAATTCTTCAACATCTCCCGCATATCGATATAACTGTTATCGCTCATCATCTCATTCAAGCTTGTCATCATTCAGTTACTTCAATTCTTTTCATTTTGATACACAAAGAGTTTGATTGCAAAGATAGGCTTTTACCTCTTTGCAACCAAGGTTTTTTTGCATCACAAGCCTTGTGAAAAAGTAATTTTTAGTATCAAACATAAAAAAAAGTGTTCACAAATTTGTGAATACAAAGAATATATTGTATCTTTGCCCCAAAATCGTAAAATGTATGATCGTCACCTTTGAAAAGGAATACCTTAGAGAACTCTATGAGAAAGGGCAATCAAGCGATAAAAGCCATCGCTTTCAACCCCAGATAGTCAAGAAGTACACGCGTGTCATTGACTTGATGATGGAACAAACGAATGTACAAGAGTTGACTCGATACGGTGGTCTGCACTACGAACATCTGCATGGTGATAAAGAGGGTATATCCTCCGTTAAGGTTAATGACCAGTATCGCATAGAGTTTCGTGAGATCATTCAAGGCGAAAAGGTCTTCGCAGAGGTAGTAAGTATAACAGAATTGTCTAACCACTATAAATAATGTATGGATATGGAGCATTTGGAAGGTTTCAACGACAACATGATTGCTAATAACCTGGAGCCGTTTTATCTGACGCATCCAGGTGAGGTAATCAAAGACGAATTGGAATTTCGTGGTATTAGCCAGCGACGTTTGGCTAAAGAGATTGGTGTTCCTGCCAGTCAGCTTAACGAATTGCTGAATGGCAAGCGTGCTCTAAGTGCTGAAATGGCATTACTTATAGGTCATGCCCTTGACATTGAAGCAGAACCCTTACTCGCACTCCAGATGAAATACAACCTTCTTTCCGCCAAGCGTAACAAGTCATTCCTTGAACGCCTGAAGGAGATACCAAAGATCGCCGCCATTTTCTGACAAGGGGTCGTTGTCAATACTCTTAACAAAAGGGGTCCCTCCTTTCGAACTCTCAAAAACATTTGAGAGTTCGATTATTCCCAGATGACCAAGTCGCGGGGAAGAGTGATCTTCTTTGCCTCCCCTCTCTCACCTTGTATGTAATACTGCTCTGCCACATGTTCGTCCAAAATATCGAGGAATGTCTTTCTGATTCTGGCACACTTCTCATTGATGGAATTCAGAAGCGGGTTTGTTACATCTTCTATACTTCGCAATGCTCTATTTGATAATCCCCATGGCCTAAGTTTGGCATAGATTATAGCCAGTTCCTCCCTATAATCAGGAAGACACTTGAAAAGAATGCCTTCAGGATGATTCAGGAATAGCAGATACACCGCCTTAATGAGAGGCTCCATGTGAATCTCCTTACTGTCGTCACCTAAGAAAAGTTTGTAGTCTTTACTAATGTTCAGTGGGGACAACACTTCCTCCTTCTCATGCAACGCAGCCTCAATCTCTATGTTCCCCACCCCATACGATCTCAGCTTGCTCACTTTCTCCTTCACCTCGTTCAAAAGGATGGAACATAGCAACTGCTTCGGTTCTGTTGAAGACATTACGTTTATTTGCGTATTCATTGTTGGTCATTTTATAATCCCATAGCATCCATCATGGCATCATACTCCCAAGGACTATTTGGCATATCTCCGTACATGCCATCAGTTAAAGCATCCCATGAGTCTTCTAACGTCCACTCGGAACCACAACTGCCATAATAGTCAGCATCATACTTCCCGCAATCATATGAGTCGTCACTCACTTCATACTCATAAAGATCATTTTCGAACTCTTCAGATCCAAAAGAGTCTTCCCCAAAATCTCTTGTCATATCTTCATCACATTTTAAGTACAAAGCACCATGCTCTGTTTCCTGCTGCAAAAATATGGCATGAGAACGAACACATTGTTCGTAGGAACTATACACTTAGCAGTAATAACATAGAAACCAGATATTCTTTCGAAAAAAAGTTTAGTTTCAATACCTCTTTGAAGTGCAATGTATAATACATTAAGCAATCGCTGATATGTAGACCATGCGACCACAACACACTATAACTTTTGCTTCAGAAATGGAAGGTGTTAATAGTTCTTTTATTTTTTCAAAAAAAAGGATACTATCATACGTGTCTAAGCTTTGTTGATATCAATTATTGTATTTGCTAACAATGTTAATTCAATTCGATCTCCTTTCGAAAGTCTTTTTGCTTTGTTTAGTAAAAATTCTGGCAACAATTCATTTTGTTCCATTTCATCTCTTTTTATAAAACATGCTCCAGAAATAAGTTCAAATATGGTGCCAAAACATGTTGAAATTACAAATTTAGGATATCCGTCTTGGATGATTCTAATAAACTCGACTAAAGCAGCATTAAAAAGGAAATAAGAACAAGTGAAAGATTCGTGAAATGCCTTTATCTTTTCATCATTAACAGGATTCTGTACTGCACCTCTATGATTGGTGTTCCTGCATAGATATATATCTGACAAGATTTCGGATAGTTTTACAAAATCCGCAGGATAGGTATTTGAACACCAGAATCCACCGAAAAAATAAATAACACAGCGAATTTTATCTTTTGCACTAAACTGATTATTCTTTGCTCTCTCCAAACCGCTAGCAAGATATTCTCCAGTACCAAAGATTTCGTTTGCAATATATCTCTTTCCTCCTTTCTTTGATGTATAAGATGGATTATTCCATAAAGAGTTTATGGTTTTAACGAAAAACTCTTGTGAAAAAATAGAATTAACAATACATTCAATCTGTTGATAGAGTGCCAATGCATAATCCTCGAACTGATTCTTACGCCTAAAGCTCTCCATTCTTGAAAAATCTATTCTTAATTGACGTAATACACTCTTTATTGGGAATTCTTTATAGAAGTTTTCTGCTTGTTCTGCAACAATTCTCTCTATACAATACTCATATATCTGATTAAACCGTTCGTCATCAAAAACAACAGAATTTGCGACAGAGGTTATTCCTAACTTCTTTCGCAATTCTTCGTTGAACTCAGCATCTTGCTTTGTCAACTGATATATCTTCTCTATGGCAGCTTTTTTGTTTTCTTCCATATCAACAGGTATTTAGTAATAAATCCAATTCCGCATTCAGTTCATCCACATCCACTTTTGGAGGTGGAGGAACCATCACTTTGTCTTTCCGATGTATTAGCCAGAAAGGCTTTTCATCTTTTCCCCGGCAGGAGGATATTGCAAGGGCATCTTTATTTTGCTCTTCTTCAATGGTAAGAGACTTGTTGACTGTAACTAACATCTTCTTGTCATTGAGCATGAAATAGGCATAATGCTTACCTTTCTCGCTGATTGCAAAGGTAACTACCGTGGAATTCTTTTTCTCAAACTCTGCTATTCCTATTGTCTCAAGATAAGTAACACCCTTTGAATTGGTCTTTTCTGCGATGGTATCCTTATTGGCCAATTTCTGGAACTTGGCGTAAAGCCGTGCATATACAGAGTCATTATCCCCTTTAACCATCTTCAGGTACATGAGTTTCCCATCGATTACGTTAATAAGATCAGGATTACCTTTCTTAACATGGCCTTTATCTTCCTTGTACTTTGGAAAGAACTTACTATAAGCCACAGAATAGCCATAACGATCCCACATATAAAGTATGTTGCGAATCTCTCGAACATACTTCTGGGTTACATTCAACTTGTCACTAACAATAATGCCTGTTACTTCCTGTCTTGATCCTTTCCTTTGCAGACGAGTTTTTGCATTATTAATAGAAAAACCTTGTTCCTTGATGATTCTTTCAAGTTCCAGCATAAACTTGCCTTCTTTCCTATACACGTAGTGCATAGATGAGAAAGTAATGTCATCTGCATAACGAGTGTAATTAATGCCGAATCGATTAGCAAGCCTGCTTAAATAGAAATCCAATCTGCCACAGATCATGTTGGTAATAACAGGAGATGTCGGTGCTCCTTGGGGAAGAACATACACTTCCTTTTTATTTCCATCTCCATCTTCGCAGCTCTCCTTCATGCAACATAGTCCTGCTATCAGATTAGCTATTGGTTGAGGGAATTTGAATGGTGGTACCTGAAGTCTCTTCCATACTCTTGCCTGATGTATACTTGGGAAAAAATCCTTCAGGTCTATATTGAAAACATAATTCATCCCGATATGTACGGACGCATTACTCACAACAGATCGACCTTCGGTAAACCCCATAGCATACTCCGATGGGGTGTAAACAGAACGCAGCAATGTATCAACAGCCGAAAGCATCATCATGAAGCTTTGAGTTCTTGGTGTAGTAATCTGACGGAATCCACCTGATTTCTTCTTTATCTTGAACTGGCGATAACGGTGATGAGTATGGTTGGGATTACAGTAGAAATTAAGTTGCTTTTCAGTGAATGGATGATACATAGAAGAGTCCAAGCCCCAATCCTCTATCTCAGCCTTTTTTATCTGGTTGAGAAGATTAAGGAGGTCTCCTTTGTCTTTGAGTTGCGATGCTTGATGCGCTATTAGCTTTCTATCCATTTTTCACTTCTTTTGCATAAAGAAAGCGGTCTCTGTAATCTGTCAACAGAAATGTCTTTTCTTTGTATAAGAATAAAATGAAAAAACAATAAACAATGAGACTACTACAATATCAATACGTAATCGAACACGTTAAAAGCGTACTACGTACGTAATTAACGCTCTGACATTGTTTATCTCCAGAACTCCATAGAGACTGAAGACATCTTGCGAATCTACCTCCGAAGAAGCAGGGCTTGCGCCACGCAAGACGAAGTTCAAAATACCATTTCAGTTTCCAGACTTATCAAAGACCGCTTATACTATTATGCACTGAGTATTGTATCAACCATACTATTTAGATCTAATGAGACGTACAGGAAGATGATACCCCGTAAAAAGATTTTCATAATTCCTCGTTACATTATATTTCGCCCCTGAGATACATGTAGCCGTTCCTTGGTTATTGCTTATTTCTCCTTTTACCCAGAAGAACGAGAAATCATAATATAAACAATTATCGGAACACTTATAGCCTGTTGCCGTGAATTCTATTCTATTTCCATTGGGTCCAACACATTCATATACTCTTACCCAAGTGTTGTTTCTGTATTTGTTATCTTCATGCCATACACAATTATCTCTTAATTCCTCCCATAGGTCTTGTGAAGGAATACTCAGCAGGTTTGCTTTATCGTATGGAAGAATTAGCAAACTTCCTTCTTCTGTTTTCTCATATTCTTTTGCCCAAAGTGTCCCACTTGGCAAGCCAAGGTCAACAAACTCTGTCTTGTTGTCCCGTAGATCCACAGGTATTTCTTCCTCACGGTCTTTGTAGCCATCACGATAACCATCAGCGTATGCCTGAGCAATAGCATTGGTTAATACTTCATCCTTTTTTCCTGTAGCGTACTGTACAGACTTTTCTGTTAATTCAATCATATCAATATGTTTTAATTGTGATAAAATATCAACAAAGAAACTGAAATGTAAAACTATTGTTTTCTGACTAATCGGACGGGTAGATGAAATCCTTCATATTCCGTTTTTGTTTCAATCGGTCCATTCTCTCCAACACTATCCGAAAAACGAACAAGCTTCTTATAATCACCCCCTCGATTCTCATTGATCCAAAAACAAACGAAATTATTCCAATCCACTCTATCTGCCTTTAACATTCCACAACATGGTAGCTTAATAAAGTTACCATTTCTTCCCACAAAAGAAACGCTCAGTAAACGTGGATGTGGTTTATGTCCGTACTCTATTTCAAAGACTCTTTTGCAATTTGCTACTAATTCATTCCATTGTTCTTCGGTTGGAATGTTCATTTCGCACGCAACCGAGTATGGAAGGAATCTTACATTCCCATTCTCTTCTTCATAATGAGCCGCCCAAAGTGTTCCACTTGGCAAACCAAGATCAACAAACTCTGTCTTATTGTCCCGAAGGTCAACAGGAATCTCATCCTCTCGATTCTTATACCCATCGCGATATCCATCAGAATAAACTTTAGCGAAAGCCTCTTTTAGAACGTTAATAACATTCTCTTCTGCGTAGCTATTTGCTTTTTCTTTTAACTCTTCCATAATCATATATTTTTTAATTTCTGTTGCAAAGATAATTGTTTCTATCGAACTGTATGTTCGCAATTGATTTTTTTATCGTAACTGTTCTAATACACTTTCTAGAATAAGATCGTCGATTCCAATATCGGAAAAGGGCTGGGCATAACTGATAAAACCATCCTTTGTCAGATAGAACTGGATACAGGAGTATGATCCAGAGCCTTGGAAATAATAGTATACACAATAATTCTGAAGATGCTCAACTATGTTTGTTATCTTAACATTTAACTCTGAGCAAATAGATTCCATTTTATTGTAAAGGGTATGTAATAATTCATTTGAGGGGTTATACCTGAACGAACACAACACTGCCATATTCGTTTGAATAAGAGAGAATATTTTTGATGTCTCGTATAAACTATCGCCAGCGCTGTATCGTGTAAATACGCCCGCTTTGTTATAATAGCACTGTATCATGTGACTGATACCGGAAGTGTCTTCAATATAATACCATTCACAATAATTCTTACTATCTATGTTTTTCACAGAGAATCCTTCTTTTCTCATCTCATCAGAAACTACCCAATATTTAGCCTTTAGAAAATTAGGAGCACTCTTTTGATGAAATGGCGTTTCTGGTACATCTGTAAAAGAAAGATATTCTTCACGTGGTTTACTGGTTCGAATTATAGGAGCAACTTGTAATTTAGACATTGGAGTAACATCAGGCATATTACACCCATAAAGAGTCTGGCTGGCCCGGGTAGTAACTGTATATGTCCAACGTAAGCAATCTGTATTTAATCCTGTTCTACCTGTATAATCCACAAAAATAGTAGCCCATTCCCCACCTTGAGATTTGTGTCCAGTTATAGCATATCCATATTTTACTCGCAGAGCATTGAAATAAGGGTCAGCTTTTAGGCATTCATTAAACATATGAGAACCTCTTTTCAAATTCGGATATCTCAAACAGAAATTAATATAGAGTGCCTGAATCTGTGCAAAAGTCAAATTTGCATCTGTATCATCAAGCATGCTCTCAATAATCTTGCATGATAATTCTTGTTCATTATCAATCCTTATTCGAACATTCCGGAAAGATAGAGTTATTTTTTGTTGTACTCTCTCTCCACCTATGTTAGTATATACTGGTGCTGATTGATATTCTGTGGCACCTGTGATAGCCGTTATTTTCACAAAGTCGCCATTCATGATATCCCATTTATAGTTGTTGCCTACAACCTGAAGAATGTCACCGACAACAATCTGTTTCTGATTAGGATATAGCAACTCACGAACAATATAATTATAATCACGAGCTTGGCGATTACTATAAGTGATAATGACAGATTGGCCAATTTCTGGTTTGGGATAAAGTGTCAGTAATTGACTAGGCATTTTGTATCCTTCAAGATCAATAACTTCATCCTCGTTCCTGTCAAAAACAAGATTATTTCGTTGTTGAGATTCAATGAGTTTCCTAACTTTCATGGCATTCCCAAGAATTGCACTACCTCTACCTTGTCGTACAACATCTGTAAGTTCTACCATTATCGTTTTCAATCCTAAATCTTCAAAGTATTTCTCATTCAGAGCATTTGATACGTTATCACCAATGGGAGGCAACTGCATAGGATCTCCAACAAATATAATTTTCCCTCCACGATTAGGAGCAACAAATGTTAGCAAGTCATTTAATAAACTGCCAGTTCCAAACTCGAATAGCTCATTGTGAACCTTTCGTGTTCCAATCATAGAAGCCTCATCAACAATACATATATGATCTTTTGCTTTATCTTCTTGGTCCTTCAACGGGAAAATATATCGTATGTCATCAGAACCTTCTTTTGTTATAATGGTATCAAATTCATATATGCATTTATGTATTGTTGTCGCCTTACATGAGTTCTTCAATTCTAAGACCCTTGCGGCCCTTCCTGTTGGTGCCATTAACAAGGGCATCTTTTCCCTAACTCTTACTTCGCCTATGATTTCACGAATCATCGTTGTCTTGCCAGTTCCTGCGTATCCCTTTAAAATAAATACAGAAGCACTGCTATCAAGGAAATCCTTAATAGTATTCAAGACTTGTTGCTGTTGTTTTGTCAATACCATACTACTCTTCTTTTATGATGGAAATGACACGCCATCTTCCATCAGACATCTTCTTTGCCTTGGCCTTTACAGAATCACCAGCTTTCAGGTTGTTGGCCGTGGTCAACTTTTCTGAAACATAATATTGATGATCAATAAAGCAAAACTCACCCTGTGTGGGAAATGACACAACACCGCTAACAGTACATACATCCGTTTCCTTTCCTTGCTTTACAATATTTTTGCTTGCCGATTGCACATTCTTCTTTTCGGAAGGGTGAATAGTCAATGCGATTGTTCGTTTCTGATGTTCGTAAACTCTTACTAAAAAGACATCTCCTACAGTAGCCTTTCTCAACTGTGGCGTGAGCGATGTGCGTACAAAGATTTTCTTCTTTTTATTAACCAAACTGGCTTTCTCTTTTCCTGCATGATTAGTTACGATACCATTATAAATGAGTTCCACCACAGGAATATCTGAATAGGCATAGTTTTCAGCCTTCTCAGTGTTATTTCTATAGAACTGTCTTGCTTGAGCTGATGGAACAACTCCTTGCACCTTGCCTTGCAGCATATACACGTCACCAGAGATCTTCCACCCATTCTCTTTATAGGTTTTCATATACTGCTCTATCTCGTAAGCAGCCTGTTCTTTATTCTGTTCCAGTAACAATCTAGCCAAGTTCAAGCGTAGCTCACCAATGTATTCATCCTTTCCCATCATGGACATTGCTTTGCAATACATAGAGATTTTGATATCTGCATCCTCACAAATATCACCAAGATGCTTCCAAATAAACCATTCTGGTGCTGTCCTAAGTATTTTCTTGTATTCGGCAATAGCTTTGTCTATGTTGTTTTGCCAATAGTACAATTGGGCAATATACATTCCTATGAATCGGTTACCAGGACACCTCTCTTTTATTGTCAGGAAGAAAGGGAAAAGTTCGTTGACAAATTCTTCCGTATGCCGTGACTTCAATTCCTTGTATAGACGTGTGGCCACCTTTTCTGCTAATGATTGGAATTCTATAGTCTTGCCACTGTCTGTATTGCCTTTTGCCGAAAGGTAATCTTCAGCTCGTAAGTTCTCCAGTTTCCACATCTGACAGAACTCTATGAACCTAAAATCATTTTCATACTTCTTCTCAAGATTAGCAGCCTGCACCATGATGCATGAGTGTAGATTGCTTGGTTTACAAGATGCAAAAGACAGGTAATAAGATAATGCTTTCCTTATTTCCTTTGAGGATAGTTCGTTTTCGTTCTTTTTCAAAAACCGATATATAGTCCACCCACAAGGCTCCTCAAAGTATGTAGGAATTTCTTTCTTTTCAAGATGAGGCAAAAGTACATGATAAGCCTCATCATATTTCTGCTCCCTACCAAGTTGATAGGCTTTGGCCACATCGGGAGCAATTGCCTTGATATGTTCCTGCGAATTGATATCCATTTAATCTTGATATTGTGCTAAGTGTATGCTAAGACGATTCTTAATATCTTCCCTGATTGAGTCAGGAGATAGTACAACGAGGTTACCACCAAAAGAGCATAACTCCCTTATAAGTTCAAAATTGGGAATACAGTCGATACTGAAGAACTGACCTCCATCCAGATGGGGATATTGATCATGCAACTGGATTTCTTTCTCTCCTTTGAATGGGGTATAGCTTTCATGGATTGGCTTGGTATTCACATACCCTTTAGAGGCTTCACTTACCCAACATACGATATGTTCTACCTGCCGTTCTTCGTATAATGTAACGCCCACAATGTCTTCGAAACGCTCGTAAATGTCATCTGGGCATTCTATATATTTCTTCTCTGGCAGAGGTTCAACCTTGTCAATCCTGTCGAGGGCAAAATTAAGGATCTTTTGGTCACTATCTGCTGCACCTAACAGAAACCACCTTTCGTTATACTGCTTTAAAAGATACGGATGAAAGACTATTCTCCTAATGGTTTCATCATTAAAGGTATGGTACGAAAGACGTATAACAACCTCATTCGATATGTTATCAAAGAGCGTACCAAGAAGATTGGAATTCTGAAGGTATGGATTATTGGCGAAGCTGATAATTTGCCTGCGCTCTTCAATATGCAGTCCAATCTTGAAGTCTTCAAGCCAACCAAAATTGTCTAGTCCGTCGAACTGACCAATCGTACTCAACACCTCACAAAGAAGGTTTTGTTCTTCGGGACTAATTTCTTTCTTGAATATCGAGAAAGAGCGGTTTTCATAATGAATGCAGCGTTTCCCGTTCTTATTGAAACGTTCTATAGGTGCAGAAAAAGGCGCATATTCAAGGGTATTGATATCCTTCTCTATGCATCGCCGTGTCACTTCAGGGAATCCGTCTTTATAAAGCATGTCATTCACTTTCTCGGTGAGATTGTGAATGTCATAGAAATGGTGGTAGTCAGACAACAGTTTGTCTAAGTACTTATATCTTATGAGTGCATTCTTGTTAGTAGGCATAGTCTTCTCTTTTTCGGCAAAGGTACGCATAAGGTGCGAATCCTATGTTCGTTGTTTGTTTTCTGATTGCAAATATAGCGATTATTTCAATAACTTCCAAGTGATTTGTGGGAAAAGATAAGGACATGTGTTATCACGAGGCAAAATCGATGCCGGCGCCATTAGAGCTGGGGTGGGGTTTCCTTTACTGGCTCGTGAAGGTCTGTGCGGCCATCAAAGCGTAGTTATCAATGTCAAAATATTATAATTCAAAAAATATATGGTGATTTGTTTTGAATTTCAAAACAATTTCGTATCTTTGCAGCACAAAATCGAGTACAATGAGAATAGTATCACATAGAAAACTGGTGGAATTCTATAGCGCTGAAGGACATGGGGACTCCCAAGCTGCTTTAGAACGCTGGTATGATATAGCCGAAAAGGCAGGATGGAAGAATCTGTCGGATATCAAGGTGGATTTCCCCGCCACCGATTATGTTGGAAACCAGCATTATGTCTTTAATATACGAGGCAATAAATATCGTCTCGTGGTTGTCGTTAAGTTCACGATAGGACATATCTTCATCCGCTTTGTAGGTACGCATAGTGAATACGATAAGATAGATGCTTCAACAATTTAATAATAAGGAGGAAATGTTATGGCAAAGATTACGAAAGAACAATATGAGTTCGCATTGGCAAGAATAGAGGAACTGCTTCCGTTGGTTGACGACAACACGCCTGCCAACGATCGCAATGCCATAGAGTTGACGATGATGTCGGATGTGGTGATTGATTATGAGAAGGAGCACTTCCCAATTTCAAAGCCAACTGTTGCCCAGTTGATTCAGTTGTCATTAGAAGAGAAGAACATGAGTCAGAAGCAGTTGGCCCAAGAGATTGGTGTTAGTCAGTCGCGTATCAGTGACTATGTATCAGGTCGTGCGGAGCCGACGCTAAAGATAGCCCGTCTGCTCTGTATGACATTGGGTATAACACCCGCTGCCATGTTGGGATATTGAAATAATGCCCAAGAAGAGATCGATAAGAACAAGTAGCGCTCATACACTTTGATATCTGCTACAACCCGTAGCTGTTTTTCATCGGTAGTGGATGGTCAATCCGTTCCTAATATCTATGATTTTGCGTTCCAATAACGTAGGTATTGGCGCCTGAAAGCATAGGTATTGGAGGCTAAAACCATAGGTTTCGCCATGCAAAACCTATCTTTTTCCAATTCTGAATATAAAAACTGGCGCAACATACACGGATTTTGCTGGAAACGCCTATATATACGAGGAAAATGGGTGTTCTCAACATACACGCAACATACACTATACGGGCTTTAACATACACGCAACATACACGCAACATACACGCGAGATTCACATGAGAGTTATTGTTC
>Ga0247611_10006131_pt1 | contig 15566 bp, 12 predicted proteins | sample 177DNAGHGhighgp2_FD_192422 | JGI IMG/M metagenome (GOLD analysis project Ga0247611, IMG submission 192422) | Sheep rumen microbial communities from Palmerston North, Manawatu-Wanganui, New Zealand - 1770 DNA GHGhigh gp2 | ecosystem: Host-associated > Mammals > Digestive system > Stomach > Rumen...
TTACTAACTAAGCTTAAAAGCTCATTACTATCAAAGTATACAGTATCTATTTCACTAGTATTACTACGTCTAATCATTTCTTCTAATTTCTTTTCAAGTTCAGCTACATAAGCGTATATACCAGCAGATGTTACAGCATTTTCACTATCTTCAGTTACAGTATTATCTACAGGTGCATTAGTTTCACCATACACTTTTCCTTTAAATATATTTTTAGCCATAGATATCATCCTTTCTTTAAATATTTAATAATGAAGTGTTGTAGTCATATCTATAAAAATTCATTTATAAAGATTTTAAGGTAATTAGATTTTGGATTAAATAATGAAAAATTATCCATAAAGACATATATGTCTTTATGGATAAATATTAATTATTATAAATTATCAGATATATTAACCATTCCAACTTACAGTAGCATTTGTTGCACCCCAAGGAGCACCAGATATACTTCCTTCAGGTTTATTTATAGTAATAGATGTAAGAGATGTACATTCAGCAAATGCACCGCCATTAATACTAGTTACACTACTAGGTATAGTAATAGATGTAAGAGATGCACAACCAGCAAATGCACTACCGATAATACTAGTTACACCATCAGGTATATTAATAGATGCAAGAGATGTACATCCAGCAAATGCGTTAGCACCAATACTAGTTACACTATCAGGTATAGTAATAGATGTAAGAGATGTACAACTACTAAATGCAGCATCACCAATACTAGTTACACCATCAGGAATAACAATAGATGTAAGAGATTTACAACTAACAAATGCACCACTACCAATACTAGTTACACCATCAGGAATAGTGATAGATACAAGAGATATACAGTTAGAAAATGTACCCTCACCAATAATACTAGTTACACTATCAGGTATAGTGATAGATGCAAGAGATGTACAACCCATAAATGCATAAGCACCAATACTAGTTACACCATCGGGTATAGTAACAGATGTAAGAGATGTACATCCATTAAATGCATATTCACCGATACTAGTTATTCCATTAGGTATAACAATAGATGACACTTCTCTAGAAATAATATTTTCTAATAACATACTAACACCTCCATTTATCCATTCCATTGAACTGTAGCATTTGTTGCACCCCAAGGAGCACCAGATATACTTCCTTCAGGTTTATTTATAATAATAGATGTAAGAGATGTACATCCATTAAATGTTTTACTGCCAATATTGGTTACACTACTAGGAATAGTAATAGATGTAAGAGATGTGCATCCTTTAAATGCTTCATTACCAATATTAGTTACACCATCGGGTATAGTAACAGATGTAAGAGATGTACATCCATTAAATATTTTACTACCAATACTAGTTACACCATCGGGTATAGTAACAGATGTAAGAGATGTACATCCACTAAATGATTCATTACCGATACTAGTTACACCATCGGGTATAGTAATAGATGCAAGAGCTTTACATCCACTAAATGCATAAGCACCGATACTAGTTACACCATCGGGTATAGTAATAGATGCAAGAGATGTACATCCTTTAAATGTTTCACTATCAATACTAGTTACATCTTTAGGTATAGTAATAGATGTAAGAGATGTATTCCCTCTAAATACTCCACTACCAATACTAGTTACACCATCGGGTATAGTAATAGACGTAAGAGATGTACAACTCATAAATGCTTTATTACCAATGCTAGTTACACTATCAGGTATAGTAACAGATGTAAGAGATGCACAATTAGCAAATGCACTGTCACCAATACTAGTCACACCGTCAGCTATATCAATTGATGAGATAGTTCTTTCTACATATTCTTTTAGATATTCCATATCAAATTTTATAGAAATAATGTTTTCTGCAATAAAGTTATATACACTATTAGCAGTAGGAACTTGTTTATCAGTACTACTTTCATCTATTTTTGTAGCTATATCAACTTTATCTGCACGGACCTTATTTTTATAAATAACTTTTGCCATATTATCACCCTTTTTATAAATATATAAAAATATTAAATATCCCTTAAGATTTATATAAGCTTAAGGGATATATTTTTTAATTAATCAACATACCATGTAATATCTCTCATTTTTGCTTCATTACTTAAATTTTCATATAAAGATTCAGTAATACTACATTCAAACATTGTTACATTATCTGTAACATCTGTTACTGAATATTCATCATGACCAGTTGCTGGGGTATCTTCAACCCACGTTTTAATACCAATATAATACTTATCGGTAGTTGTATCATGATAGTATACACCAACAGTTGATTCTGTTGCAGATATTTGATTAATATCTTCTACTTCTGTTGGAGTTGTACCTGAAGGAACATCTGTAACTTCTTCAAAAGAATATTCATCATGACCAGTTGCTGGGGTATCTTCAACCCATGTTACATTATAAAGATATACTTTATCATTAGTACAATCATATAAGTAACTTCCATTGTCATAACTAGTTGGTGGATTTGAAGGATCAATCTCATCAACAGCAGTACATCTTACTATTTCTTTATTTACTGAACCTGTAACAAAGACTCTCCACTTACCAGTAGTAGGATCTGATTCATTTGATACAAGATATAAATAAGTCTTTTCATCTTCAGCACAATATGCTAAAGCTGCTTTTGACTTAGGAGTAAATAAAGCCATTGCAGCAACTGTATTGAATACTGGGAGATCTCCAGCTTCTCCTGAAGCACTACCGATTTCTGACCAGAAGCCTAATACTGGATCAACATCTGGATCAGTTGGTTTTCTATTTTGACCATTTGGTTTCTTTTTTCTATATAAATAAACTTTACATGTTTCCAGACATGTTGCAACGAACATATCTGGAAGAGCTCCTCTTTGAACATCAAGCATGCCTGGTATTGTTTCACCAGTATTAGGATCTACTGTATTATGAAGATATTTATAGTAATCTCTTGTAAAGTTCGGCTCTGAGCCATTGTATTCCATGTTTTCAGCCCATGACATACTCATAATAAATACCCCCTCATTATTCTAATACAATTCTGTATGTTAATGCACCACTTAAAATTCCACCATTTACATATACATCATATGTGATTCCATCAATAACAACAGTTGAATGATTATTCTTCATTGTACTATCAATAGATGCAGCTGATGAATTCTGATAGAATATTACATCACTATGTGCAAATGATTGTGGGATTAAAAATGCTTGCTGAAGTAAATTTTGAGGATCTTCTGTACCAACAGGGGTTGTTGACATTGGTGCAGAAATTTCACCAATTATTGGTGTATATTTCTTCACAACACCATTAGTTACAAGTGAAGCATCATTTATTGCAGTAGTTACAATACTTGTTGTAAGATCAGTTGGTAATACCTTTACAGGATCTTCATAATCATCTACTAATGCACCATTAGATGTAAGGAATGGTTCAATACCCATTACATTGATGTGATAAATTTGTGCTGGTGGAACTTCTACATGAATAGCAGAAGATGTCTTCTGAGCTGAATATGAATCACCATCAGCGGTATATTCTACAACAGCCTTAAACTTATCACCATCTGCATGACCACCACTTACAGTAAATGAAGCAGGTGAAGCATAAGCAATAGTATCGATTAATGTATCTGCTCCACTACGTACTCTATAAAGCTTAATTGTAGAACCTGTAGCACCAGTCTGAGCTGTAGAAGTTACTGAAACTGTTACTACTGAAGATGGAGTAATAGGATTGTCTGTAGATGTAGGAGTTACACTATTAACTGTAAGAGTTGGATGTACATATGAATAAGTTACAGAAGCAGAAGCTGTAGCTGTATTATTCTTAGCATCTGTTACCTTAACAGTATATGTCTTATTAGTATTTACATCAGCAATAGTATGTGTCTTAGTAGTTGTTAAATCAGTTGTCCAAGTCTCAAGAGCTGTTCCAGTTGCAGTTGCACCCTCAAAGAGTTCAATCTTAGTAAGATCAAAGGACTTCTTAGTAGCATTAATTGTAAGGGTTATATTATCCTTCTTAGTTGTAATTGTTGTAGGAGCAGCTGTCATTGTGATAACAGGATTCTGAACTGTAAATGTTACAGTCTTAGTAATAGTTTTAGTAAGATTATTAGCATCAGTAATTACAATCTTATATTCAGTAGTAGCTTCAACATTTTCATCTTCCCAAGTAAGATTCTCAGGAGTGAAGTTTTCAGTTACAGTGTCTTCAAGAGTATTATCTACAAAGAACTCAACCTTTGCAAGTACAGAAGAACCAGCAGTTGCGGTTGCATTAATAGTAATATTACTTACAGTTGTAATAGATGCACTGGAAACAGATAAAGTACCATTTGGACCAGTCATTGTAAGAGTTACAGTAACAGTATTAGACTTCTTCTCAGAGCCATTTGCATCTACGGCTTTTACATAATAACCAGCAGTTTCAGTTACAGAGTTAAGAGTATAACCATATACATTATCGTTAAGATCAATAGGAGTCATGCTACCAACTTCAACATCAGCAGATGTATAAAGTTTAACGGAAGTGATCGCTGCAGAACCTTCATTAACAGTAATCTGGAATTCAACAGGAGTTGAAGTACTATCAACAGTAGAAGGAGTTGCACTTAATGCACCAAGTGTAGGCTTTACAATTTTTACAGCAACAGTAGTAGAAGACTTACCATCAACTACTTCAGTAGTTTCACCAGAGTCTGGATCGGTTTCTTCATGTACTGCTACAATTGTAAATTTGGTAGATTCTGTTAAACCAGTTACATCAAAACTTACTTCCGCATCAGGAGAAGAAATTGACTTAGAATTAACTACTTCACCAGTCTTAGAATTTACAAGTTTAATAGTTGTTGCTTCTGTATCTTCAGGAAGACTAAGAGTAGTAGAAATAGTAGCAGTATCGTTTGGACCACCTAATGCAGTCTTAGGTTTACCAGAAGCATCTGTACCATAATCAATAGTAGGTCTAGACATTCCTTTTGCACTATTTTCATTAGGTTGTAAAACTCCCACAACTTCTTCTTCTTTCTCAAGACCTAACATCTTAACTAAAATATCAGAAATTGTCATTTTTCTAATAGAATCACCAGTTTTAATTCCACCATTACCAGAACCTACTTTAGTTGCAACTTCCTTAGGAAGCTTTCCAAGAACACCAAATTGTGCTTCAGTCTTAGTAGTTTCAAAAGAAACATCCCAAAGAATTTCAAGTTTCTTTCCAATCATGATCTCATTAATGATTACACCAAGACAACCGAAAATTGGAAGATCTGCTTCATTTGTCATAAATGTTTCAAGAGAAGTATTATAAGCTTCAAGAGCAGTATTATAAGCTGCTAAAGCTTCTTCATACTCATCCATTAATTCCTTCTTCTTTTCAGGAGTAAGCTCATAATTAAATGTACCTTCATGGAATTTAGGTTTCTCAGGCTCTTCAGGCTTAACAGGACTTTCTGCATAGAAGAAAAGAATATCATCTTCATCATACTCAGAAGGATCGAATAATGTTTCATCAAACTCTGAAGGCTTAATTACTTCCTTAATTACATAATAATCATCTTTAAGGAACTTTTCAAGATTATGTGCTACTGTCTCAGAAAACTCCTTATATACATGCATTCTAACATGATTAAATTCAAGAAGTCTAAACTTAGAATCAGATACAATAATATACTCATTTTCCATAGTAGATTCAAGATCTCTAGGGAAAAATTCTGTAACTCTTTCTACAAGTGGAGTATTAAAATTATCTGAAATTTTTCCAACAATTTTAATTAGTTTCATAATTTTCATTTCCTTTCTATAAATTATTTATTATTTCCCGATGATGTAATAATCATCATCGGGAATTTTTTATCAAGTACCAGGATGATCTGGATCAGGAGTTGGATCTTAAGATTCCTCAGGAAGAATCTTTCCTACAAGCTCCTCTTCCTCTTCAAGCTTCATAGCCTTAGTTAAGATATCGGCAATGGTTAATCCCTTAATGGAATCATCAGCCTTGAAATCACCAAGAGCTTCAGTAATCTTAGTTGCAATTTCCTTAGGAAGCTTACCAAGAACACCAAACTGTGCTTCAGTCTTAGTAGTTTCAAAAGAAATGTCAGCGATAACGGTCCAATTAGTCTCACTAAGAACCTCGATAAGATAACCGAAAGGAGCCTTAGAAGCAGTAGTATTAATAAATTCCTTTACTGCAGCTTCATAAGCTTCAACCTTCTCAAGGTATTCAGCCATAGCAACTTCATATTCATTAATAGCTTCAATATGCTCTTCAGGAGTGAATTCATAACCTGGAAGTGGCTTTCTCATCACTGGAGGCTCACCTGGCTTCTCAACACCTTCAACATCTTCGTATACAAGTATATAATCTCCAATCTCATAATTAGATGGATCGAAAGACTCATAATCTTCTACCTTGATAATATCAGCAAGAATATATGCTTTCATCTTATCAAATGTACCCATATTAGTAACTGAAGTTTCAGAGAACTCCTTAGTTACTACCATACGAACATGATTGAACTTGAGAAGACTGTACTTAGCATCAGAAACTAGAATTGAATCCTCAATTGTAAGCTTCTCAGCACCTGGAATACATGTAATTGGATGTGAATAATCATCCTTTAATAGCTTAATAAGTTTCATTAAAATAACCTTCTTTCATTTTTTATTTTTATCATTTTTAATTTGTCCTATAACCATTTCAAATTGATCTATGATAAAGTTAATTTTACGAACCTGAGATCTAAAGATAACTTGAATTTTATCAATATTCATTCCAGTAATTCCTTTTTCTAAAAAGAATTTAATTTGAGCACGAATATCTTTAACTGAAGCTAATAGGACATTTATAATATTCTGTTGCTTTTCATCATCAACCTCATCAAATTGAGTATAATCTTTAAATTTATTAAATTGATTTTCAATTTTCTCAGTGAAAGCTACTAAACTCTCAAATTTTTTAAAATAATTTAATCTTTGAAAGCTAGTAAAGTTAATTACATCTTGTTCTGGATTAGTGTTATCCTTATCTAAAGGGAATTCCTTTTCAAAATCATCATTTTCATCGAATTCATCTTTAGGAAGAAAAGCTGGAGGAGCTTGCTGTTGTGGAACGGCATTTGGATCTCCAGCAGGAGGAGCTGCACCATTAGGATCTCCTTCTTGAGGTTGTGCTTGGTTTGGATCTCCTTGCTGCTGTTCTTCGCCTTCTTCATTGAAATACATATTAAAGAATTTTTTATTTTCTTCAGACAAAGTCTTCATTATTTCACCGCCTTTATTAAATTAGAATATAATAAATAGCTGTTTTATATAATAATATTAATTATTATTATACTATTTAATATAGAAAATAAATTGGAACAGCCGTTATTTTTTTACTTTCAAATAATATTTATTCAAACAACAATAATTTATTAAGAATTCCGTATTGGGAGTTTAATACTATTGAAAAATTTAGAAGAAAGGATTGATATTAATGAATCAAAATGAAGGTTTCATTGTATGTGAAGAATATACAGCTTCAACACCAAGTATCCTTGCTGAAGAAAATAAAGCTATCACATTCGAAGCAGTCCTTCAAGAAGCCGATGCACCTAACAGAAATAAACGTATCTATGGTAAAGATGTATTAGCTGAAGCATTAAAAGCACCTACTGTTCAGGAAAAGATTGCTCATAAAAGCTTCTATGGTGAAAGTGGACATCCTTTATCTGAAGATATTAAACGTCAAGCATATATCGATCAAAGTAGAATTTCTCATATTGTAACATCTTACAAATGGGAAGGAAATATTCTTAAGGGTATCGTTGAGACTGCACAGACAGCTGCAGGTTATGATATGAGAGGTTTAATTCGTCAAGGTAGTCAGGTTTCATTTTCTATGAGAGCCTTAGGAAATGTTATTAAAGAGGAAGGTTCTTATAAACGTGTTTATGGACCACTCATGATAGTGGCGTACGATTGGGTAACAATTCCATCACATGATAAGGCTTATATGACAAGAACTATCTCTGAAGGATATAATCCAACGAGTGCTTTAAATGAAAGTATGATTACTTTCAATATGAAGGATTTAGCTGCGTATGTAACTCACAATGATAAGAGAATTAAATCCATTTGTGAATCTCTTGAATTTAATTTAGCTTCTGATTTATCTAATGTAGATATTGATAGAAGAAATCAGCTTATTTCAATTAAAGAAGGCAATGAAACTCTTAAGCTTTTCCTTAAGAATACATTACTTGAAGATATGGATAACTACTTCAGAATGAGATTCTAATTGAAAGGAGACGAATTAAAATGAATAAATATATGGAAATTTGTCTTCAATATGGTATTACTGAAGAAGCTATGGAAGAGTATATTCAAAATGAATTAGCTCTTCATGAAGATGCTAGTATGGATGATACTAAATATAATGCTTATGTGGAAAGATGTAACAGACAAGGTATTAAACCAAAGAATAAGCAAGACTATTTTAATTCCAGAGCAAAAACTATTAAAGGTCTTAAAATTGGTGCGGCAGCAGTAGGAACTCTTGCTGCAGGTCGTTATGTTGCAAGACATACTTCTGTTGGTAGACAAGTCCGTAAAGGTTTTCTTGATAATGCAGAGCATTATAATAGAAAAATTAAAGCTGATAGGAAGTCTATTAAGAGAGAAGATAGGAAACGTAAAAGTAAATTTTGGAGGGGTTAATGATGTATGAATTAGAATTATATGATTTAAATTCATTATTTGTTGAAGAACCTGCTCCTAAATTAAAAACTAAAAAGGATGAAGATCTAGAAGATAAATATCAAATTTATCGTAATAGAACAATCAATGCTGGTAAGAAACCTCTTTCCAAAGAATTATGGTTAAATAGAAGAGAGAGAATTCTAAGAGGAATTGGAACTGCAGCAGCCGTTACTGGTTCTGCAGGTCTAATTGCTGCAGGTATTGGTGTTCATTCTAAAATGAATAGTACTTCACATTTAATGAAAAAACGTTCTAAATTAGAACAGAAAAGAAGAATTGAATTAGCTAAGAAGGGTGGACCAAATATCTTTGACCGTGCTAATATGTATGAAAGAAGAAAGGTTAAAGATAGATATGATCCTAAAATTAAAGAATTAGATTATCGCCTTTCTAAAGCTAAGAAAAAAGAAAAAGGAAATAATCCTTTAATTAAATTAAATCTATCTGCATTTAAAAATGAAGGTCTAATTCCAGATAGAGATGAGTATTTAGATTTTCTTATTGAAATGTATGATCCTTGTGATGTTGAAAGCTTCGTATATGACTATATGCAAATATACGATGAAACTTTTAATTATTAATTTAATATCAAAATCTAATAGAAAGGAAATTTGAATTATGTTTTACGATGAAGATTTAGAGTACATGCTCGATGAAGAGTTTGACGATGATTATATGGATTATGACTTTGATGACGATTCTGATGAGTATGATGACGATGACGATTACATGAATGAAGATTATCAGGTTGCTATGCTTGAGGAGGCTGCCAGAAAGATCACTATGACCGTTAATAAGGATAAGGATCTTAATGATAAGTACAAGGCTTACGCTCAAAAGCAAATTCAGCGTGGTAAGAAACCTCTTTCTAAGTCTGACTGGGAAGCTCGTAGAGCAAAGGCTCTAAAGGCTGCTAAGATTGCAGGAATGGCTGCTGGTGGTGCTGCTCTTGCTACTGGTGCTGCTATTGGCATTCAGCACGGTGCTACTGTTGCTTCTGCTCGTTCTAAGAAAAATCCTGGTTATAACAAGGGTAAGAATGTACTCACTCGTCAGCATTTCCTTCCTTTTGACAAGTGGGGTAAGAAGCATGCTGAAGAGAAGTATATTAACCAGAAGTCCTGGGCTAGAAAAATTAAAGGTAAGTTCCTTAAGGAAGATCCCGAACTCGCTATGGCTCTTTATGAGAGTGGAATTCAGGATCCTGAAATGCAGCTTGCTTTCATCGAAGGCTATTATTCTGATGCAGAATATTAATTCGAATATAGTCAATAATTTAGAAAGTAGGTGTTTCATTTGAATAATGAATTAATGTTTTACGCTGCTCTTTGTGAGGAGTATGGTATTGATGAAGAAGCAATGGAACTCTACGCTTACAATGACCAAATTCTAAACGAAGAGAATTACAACGAATATGTAAAGAAGTGTAAGAGAACCGGCAAAGAACCAATGACTCAGGAAGAGTATAATGCTAAAAAGACTAGAATTAAGAAAGGCTTAATGGCAGGTGCAGCTATTGCTGCTACAGCAGGTGCAGCTTATGGTGCTCATAAATATGCTCAGAAGAATGGTTATAAGGGCATTGGTGATATGGCTAATAAGAAAAGACTTCAGAGAGAACAGGAAACTGCTAAAGCTAGAAAAGCTGGAGAGCTTGCTGCTAAGCGTGCAGATAAAGAAGCTAATAAGAAACACGGTTTCTTAGGTCTCTTTAAGAGTAAGGATGATAAGAAGATTGAAAGAATGCAAGCTGATGATCGTGTAGCAGATATTAAAGCTAAAATGGATGCTAAGGCTAGAGCTAGAAAGTATGCAGGCGAAGATACTGAAGAAGCTAGAGCTAGATCTAAGAAGGCTAGAGAAAAGGCTGATAAGAGAGCAGAACGTGAAGAAACATTAGCTACTAGACGTTCTAAACAAGCCGAAAGAGAAAGAATCTATGCTAAGTGGAGAGTTAATGAACTTCCAGATGATGATGCACCTAAGCGTGGAAAGTCTTCTAGAGAAAAGGCTAGAGAAAAGGCTGAAGCTGAATTTAATGACTTATATCATGGTCTTGATGAATCATTCGACATTCATTCTCTCTTTACATCTGATGATGTAACTGCTTATGATGAGGATTTTTCCTTTGATCTTGATGACATTTTTGAATAATGTCAATTATTGTTAGGGTATATTAAAACGTACCCTAACAATATTTTATAAGATTTTATAATTTATAATCTATTTTGGTAGGGAATTATAACAAAATCTATAGAAAGGAAATGTAAACACGATAAATAATTCCCATATATCTTTTTAAAAGTGTTTACTATTGGTGATATAAAAATGAGTGTAATTTATCAGAAAAAGGTTACTACTTCTGCACCAACTGACCGTTTCTCAAGAATGCTTCATGAGACTCAGGACTTTTTCGCACAGAAGTACAGAACTAATATCATTGGTAAGAATTTTGAAGATATCCTTACAGACGATACTCTCTATAATGATTATATGAATCATATGACTGAAGGATTCGAAGCAACTGAAGAAGCACAGATTCGTGCAATGGCAGATTCTACTAGAGAGAACATTATTACTGAGTCTCTTGAAGGTGTTCAGCCTTATGCTTCTCTTACTATGCCTATTCTCGTAAAGCTTTGGGCAAGACTTTCTCTTAAGTATGCAGTTCCTACTGAGCCTGTAACTGTTCCTGCTTTCTCTGTAGCATTCATGAAGCCTTATATTCTTGGTGCCGATGGTGTTACTAAGCACTATCTCCCTGAAGCTATCAATATGCAGGATAATCAGCTTGCAGAGCTTTATCAGCTTCCTATCAATGCTGGTTTTGCAACTAACCCTGATTGGACTCCTGGTTCTACAGTATCTCCTTATGTAGATGCTAATGGTCAGCCAACTGCCGCAGGTGCTACTGATCCTACTGATACTACTGGTGCTGCTGTACTTGATCGTGGTGAGATTAACCTCGTTACAGGTAAGCGTACTCATTATAACCTCTTTACTGGTTCTGAGATCTTTGATCGTAAGGCAGTAACCAATGATGCTCGTTTCGCAGTTGATCGTAAGATTATGATTACTGATGTATTCTATAATATTGCTAAGACTGCAACTGATACTCCTGTTCCTACTCCTGTAAAGATTAACGTTGCAGTAGACCTTTATCGTAGATTCTACGGTGACGTATCTTATCTTACTTATGAGGGAACTCCTGCAGTTCTTACTGAGAAGAAGGACCAGATTTATGGTTCTGTAGATCTTGAGAATGGCTTCATTGACATTGTTTCTATGTCTGGCGAGGCTCTTAAGGTTCGTGTTCTCGCATGGCTCTCTTCTGAGACTCATCAGAAGTCTACTAATGTTGACTTTGATATGACTAAGAAGGATATCGAGATCGGAACTGGCGAGCACATTGAAGCATCCTTACCTCTTGAATTCCTTCAGGACGTTAAGGCTATGTATCAGGTTGACGGTGCAGCAGAGCTTGTTGACATTATGTCTAATGTTTGTGCTCAGAAGCTTGACCAGAGAATCTATCAGTTCTTAATGAGAGCTTATGAGGGTACTGAAGCTCAGTATCGTAAGACTTTCAACGTATATCCTCAGGGTGCTTATGCAATGAATCCTTCAGAGTGGCTCAACGAACTTCGTAAGCTCTTTGATCTTCTTGCAACATCTATGAGAAATGACTATAAGTGCTATAATGGTTACTTCGTAATCATCGGTAATCCTGTAGATACTAACATTCTTCCTAACGTTTCTTGGTCTTTCAACTCTGTTAATGATCAGCAGAACGGTGTAGAGGTTCAGTACTCTATCGGTGCTATTTCTGGTGCAAACAAGTACTCCATTATTTCCTCTGACTTAATTCCTCAAGGTGAGCTTACAATGTTCTTCGTTCCTACTACTGATAAGTTTAAGACTTTCGAGTATTATCCTTATACATTCAATGTAGTAAAGAACTACCTCAACACTGTAAATGCTAATGTTCCTTCTATCATGCTCACTAAGCGTGATACTATTGAGGAGTACGTTCCGATCATTGCTAAGATCGTTATCAAGAATAACGATGGTAGTGTTTATGATCGTTCTTAATCATAACAAATTTATAGAAAGGAAATAAATTACTATGAATTACAGAGATATGTTACTTCAGGACTACTTCGATGAGTCCTATGATGATTACGATTCTTTCAATGAGTCTAAACAAAGCGATGCTTTAAAGACTTTTAGAAAATCAAGAGAAAAGAACAATATTGATCCACTTTCTGTATCAAGTGTTTCTGTTCCTACAAATAGAAATTTACTTGATTTCCAGCGTACTAAGGAAGCTAAGCAGATTGCACTCTATTTAGGTAAAGATCCTTATGAACTTACTCGTTCTGATGTTGCTAAGTTTTTAGATGCAAGGGATTCAGCTCAAAAAGCTGAAAATCAGTATACAGCTTCTAAGGCATATAAGAAACTCGCAGCTGATAAGCTTCAGGCTGCAAATACTCAACAGCAAAGAGAAAAATCTAATGCCGCTGCAGGTGTTAGTTGGGAAAATCTTTCTTCAAAGCCAAAGGTACAGGCTGAATATGATAGACAATTACAGGCTATTGCTAGATCAAATGGTTGGACTAAAGGTCAGCCAATGAGTAATTTCATTTCTGAAAAAGACAAAGCTAGAGCTGTAAAGGCTACTAAAAATAGTACTGCTTATAAAAATGCAGCTAATACTGCTAGACAAGAGCATTCTCAGGATGAAAAATTCCGTAAGACTGCTGCAAGAGTAGGTGCTGCTGATGCAGCTGCAGGTGCAGCTCCTTCTCCTTCTAAGATTTCTCAGGCTAAGGCTTGGGCTAGTGGTCATAAGAAGCAGCTTGCTATTGCAGGTGGTGCTGCTGCAGGTGTAGCAGGTGCTGGTGTAACTGCTGCAGGTGTTAAGAGCATTGCAGATCTCAAGAATACCGCAAAGGCTAAGGCTGCTTGGAAGGCTTCTGGTTCTAATCTTCCTTTCGAAGAGTGGAGAAAGAAGCAGCTTACTAAGGCAGGTATTAAGACTGGTATCGGTGCTGCACTTACAGCTGCAGGTGCAGGTGGTGCTGCTTATGCAGGTCTTTCTAAGAAGTTCAATGAAGCTGAGGATCTTATGTTCCAGTATGAGCTTGTAGAACTCGAAGAAGCTTATCTTGAAGGCTATTATGGTCAAGTTATTGCTGAGAATGCAGGTTTTGAATCTGAAGCTCAGCTAATTGCTTATGCAGAGTCTATGGATTCTTATGATGACTATGATGAAGCTTTTGATGAGGATCTCGAACTCCCCTATTTTGGTTGATTAAATAATATTTCTTATTGAATAAATAAATTCTCCCTAAGACTAGCTCTTAGGGAGAATTTTAAATTAAATATTGGTGGTGAATATAAATTGAATTATGTTTTAAATGAAGCTTTTTATGGTAGGAATAAAGATTTAATATATTTAGAAAAGAAGATTATTCCAAAAATTAGAAAAGTTTCTCTTGAAGATAAACCGATTATTAAATATTGTACAAAAGAAATTTCTGAAATGGAAAGGATTTTTTCTAAACTTTTTGGAATTGATAAAGTTCATCTAACAATAGGTTTTCATATTTTACAGCTCGATGCATGTACAATTAAAATGCAATTTAATGATAATAAAGGTTTATATAATTTAAAAGCTACAAAAGATGATTATAGTATGATTAAAACACCTAATGGAATTAGATATAAAAATACAAATAAAGAAATGTGGATATATATTTCACCTTATGTTTTTGAATTAGAAGATTCTAAAATGACATTAGGAATTATTCTTCATGAAATAGGACATAACTTTTTTATGATTAACGAGCAATACAAATATGGAATGACACAATATATAATTAATAATATTTTAATAACATTATCTCAAATTGCATTTTCAACAAATCCAATAGAATTACAAAAAGCATTTAATGATTTATTACTTAATTTTGTAGAAGGAATTTGTTATCTATTTCCTCCTTTAAGAAAAATTTATTTCAATATAGTATTGCTTATTACTGGTCGTATTGATTTTATTAATGATAAAATTGATTTAGTTCCAGCAATACGACTTATAAATAAAATAGGTCAAGCATTAATTGAAATGTTTGGAATTGTGTCAATCCCATTAATTATTCCATTATCCGTTATTAATATGGGAAAACAAGCAATAGCTATGACTATTGGAAAATATTTAATAAGTCTATTTAAATCTATACTTCCTAAAATATTTGGAGTAGTACTTACTGGTACGACATATAAAGATGAAATTTTTGCTGATTCATTTGCAGCTTCTTATGGTTATGGTTCTGGTTTAGTAGGAACATTTGGAGATTTTAATAATTTATTACCAAACGTAATCTTTTCAAATAATTCATCATTTAATCAAATAAGTAAAACTGGTTTAGTTTTAACTTTAAATTTACTATCAATTACAGATGAACATCCACAGAATCTTTCACGTTGTGAGAATATTATTAAAAAATATGAATATGAATTAAATAACAATAAAAATCTAACCAAACAACAAAGAAAAGAATTAATAAATGAATTAGAAAAGAGTAAAGATTTAATTAAAACATTTGAGAGTAAAGATTTGAGCTATAGAATTCAAAAGCTTACTAAACCAATTGATTCTGTTAAAAATAAAATTTCAACTGTTACTACTAAAATAGATGATAAAGATATTTATAATTTTGAATCTACTTTTAGTAAACAAGGACTTCTTAATGAAAATTTTGATTTAAATGATTTATTTATTTAATTTTTTCCCTAAGGTAATTTTTACCTAGGGAATTTTTAT
>Ga0247611_10006132_pt1 | contig 15566 bp, 10 predicted proteins | sample 177DNAGHGhighgp2_FD_192422 | JGI IMG/M metagenome (GOLD analysis project Ga0247611, IMG submission 192422) | Sheep rumen microbial communities from Palmerston North, Manawatu-Wanganui, New Zealand - 1770 DNA GHGhigh gp2 | ecosystem: Host-associated > Mammals > Digestive system > Stomach > Rumen...
GACTTTTTAGAGAAAGAATTATCTTCTTGGGAACAGAAATTGATGATGAAGTAGCGAACTCTGTAGTTGCTCAATTACTATTACTTGACAGCGAAAACAACGAAAAGGATATTATGTTGTATATTAACAGTCCGGGTGGTGTTATAACTGCCGGCATGGCAATATATGATACAATGAATCTGATTAAATCAGATGTTTGCACCATCTGTCTTGGGGAAGCGGCTTCAATGGGTGCATTTTTGCTTTCTGCAGGAACTAAAGGCAAAAGAATGGCTCTTCCGGGTGCAAGAATCATGATTCACCAGCCTCTTGGCGGTGCTAAAGGTCAGGCAACCGATATTGAAATAGAAGCAAAAGAAATTCTCAGAATGAAAGACATGCTAATTTCTATTATGTCTGAAAATTCCGGTCAACCTTATGATAAAGTAAAAGAAGACTGCGAACGTGATTATTATCTGTCAGCTTATGAAGCAAAAGAATACGGTCTGATAGATAAAGTTGTAGAAAAAATTCCTTCCAAAAAGACCGAAGAATAAAAGAATACAAGAAATAAGATAAAAACGCACCATTAAATGGTGCGTTTTTGCATATATATAAATAAAAGAAAGTTGTTGACATTTAATTTTGTTTAACTTAGAATAGGAATTGTCGAAAGACGGAATTGTTTAAGCCCCCATCGTCTAGAGGCCTAGGACAACACCCTTTCACGGTGTAGACAGCGATTCGAATTCGCTTGGGGGTACCATATACAAAAAAATGAACCTTTCAAGGTTCTTTTTTTTTGTATATTTTTAACCTCAACGAACAAATTTTGCTTGGAACAAGCCGAGCAGAGCCACGAGCGAAAGCGAGAGACGAACAATTATCAACGGAAACGTTGAGTTTTCGTTGTAATTGTGAGCGGTGGCGTTTAGTGCGAGGCGTAGTTTTAATACCTGGTCCTTGTGAAGCAAATCCAAAACAGGGTAATTTTATAAGAAGAACCTATGAGTTTTTTTTTGTTGCATAAATTACCCCTACAAATTTAAATCGAATAAGTTTTATTGGTTTGGCATATTTAGTAATATTGATTACCGTAATAACTGTACTTCGTGATAAAATTAAGTCGGAGCTATAATTATGAAAACATATACCACAAAAGGATATATCAACGCTATTCTTGCAGCAGTAAGTTACGGAACAAATCCGCTCTTTGCCCTGCCAATGTACTCACAAGGATTTGGGGTTAATTCTGTGCTTTTTTACAGGTATTTGTTTGCTGTTTTGATATATGGATTGTGGCTTAAATTATTTAAACACACCTCTTTTAAAATATCTTTAAAAGAATTAGTTATATTGTTTGTTTTTGGGATAATATTTTCTCTATCCTCCGTATTTTTATTCGGAGCTTTTACATATATACCATCTGGGTTAGCGTGTACAATTTTGTTTGCGTATCCGCTAATCGTAGCTTTAATTTCAAGAATATTTTTTAAAGAGCGTTTACCTAAAATTATTTGGCTTGCTCTTGGTTTTGTAATATTTGGAATAGTGTTGTTATATGATGGCGGAACGGTTAGTTTAAATATAAAAGGTGTAATTTTGGTGCTTTTATCTGCATTTGCTTATGCTGTTTATATGGTAGGAATAAAACAAGTAAAGACAATCAGACATATAAAGCCGGATAAATTAACTTTTTATGTTATGTTATTCGGTTTAAGTGTTTATATATGGAATTTAAAATTCTGTACGGAATTGCAATCTCTTAACAGTTTGTTCACTTTGGCTTGTGCATTTGGACTTGCAATATTTCCTACTATAATTTCTCTTGAAACAATTACATTTGGTATAAAATTTATCGGAGCGACAAAGACTGCTATAATAGGTGCATTAGAACCGTTAACAGCATTATTTTTCGGAGTTATGCTTTTTGGTGAAACTCTTTCCCTTAAAATATTTTGTGGAATCGGATTAATTCTATCAGGAGTAATTTTAGTTATTTTAAATAAAAATAAAAACTAATAAAATACCTACATGAATAATAACTGCAAGTTAAATCAATAAGCTGTCCGCAAGACTAATAAGCAGATTAAATTACTATAATATCAAGACTTTATATATTATTTGAGTTTAGTTATATTAATTAACTTTGAATTACTTATTGTAAAATTAAGTCCGAATATACTCAGTTTATATTTATCATCAACCAAATGTATCTGATTTACTCTTAAAAATTTAAAATCAGTCTCAGTTCGTATTACATGGCGAATAAAAATATTATATAATCGCTCTGCTAAAAAACCATACACTCTTGACTGATAAGAATCTTCCGAAATTACTATATTTGGTGCTGCTTTTTCGAAAATATCAAATAACCAAGTACAATAATCCTGAAAATAGTTTCTTTTTAATATGAATACATTACAAAACATGCTCATATTGTTAGCCAAATATTCCTCGGCATCCTGAACATAATCAGGATAATACTGTCTGATAACATCTAAAACGGTTTCTAAATCGCTGATTTTGTGAAATTTCTTATAGTGTTCATACACACTTACATCACATTTGTATTCCATTGATAATATTGCATCGTAATTACTCAAAACAGGTGCAAGTTTTTTGTAGGAAAAATCGTTGAAATCCACATTATAAATATCTTCATTATAATCATAACCTTTTTGCAAAATATCCAAAATTCTTCTGTAATGGAAATGACCAATATAATCCGCATCAGAATTTTTTGCAGCCCAATATATAGTAGTCAGTTCACAAAAATTAGGATTATATATCGAGATATTATCCCCCGTATTATCTCCTACAGTATTTTTCAACATCCAACTCATATCCTTTTTTGACAGAGTTCCAAAATTAAGAGCGAAATCTCTGCCGGCATGAACAGGAACAACTACATCAGTCTTTATTAATTTTGATGGTCTGTGATATGACGCATAAATTTTAATATCCAAGTCTTTTTTCTTACCAAACATTAAATTACCTGTTAAAATTATAATAAAATTATAACATTATCTTAAATATGTGTAAACCAAAGTAAAAAAGAATACAGGATTTGCTTCAGATTTTCTAATTTACTGGAAACGAGGCTCGTGTATCGGATTATTGGCAGTTCCCAAGTTTACATTCGCAAAATTTTGCTTACGCAAACAAGTTGCTCATTACAACTTGTTCACAAGGACGAGTTTCGTTCGCTTTTATAGTTTACAAGTTCTATAGAAAAAGTTTGCTCATATGTCCTGCGAACAGCTTGATGTTTTCGCAAACTTTTTATCGTAAAACTTATCGTTCACTTCACTCTTGCCAAAATCCTCAACTCGCACAATGGCTCATTCAATCCATTATCTCAGTGTAAAAGAACTTGCAGTTTGATTATTCTGTACACATATTCTGAGAACATGGGATACGAACCCATGAATGTAAAATATTCATCTAAATGTAACAATTTTTCTAAAAACATTAAGTTTTTGAAAAGTCTGCCGATATATATAGTGGATAATTGTAAGAAAGGTAGATTATGCCACCATATCTAACGCCTTTGCAAATTTTTGAAAATTACAAAAAAGCAAATCCACAAAAATGCAAAGGCAAAAGTACAACTGAAATATGCCGCTTAGCAGGTCTTAATGAAAAGCAAATTGCAGAATTAAAAACTACTAGTACTTGGTTATTTTGTTTTGACAAAGAAAACGTAAATACAAACCAAGATTTTAGTATCACAGAGATCTTACGAGGAAGTTTTTCGAAATCTTCTGTTAGAACCTCAAATACGCCACAAGTATTAAATAATCAGGTAGAAAAAATCGACTTAAAAGGTAAACCATTCAGTGATGTTAAAAAAGTTATTGATAAAAGGGTTAGAGATTTATCTAACAAATATGAACTAAAAACTGGCGGTAACTCTCAATTATATAAAGATGCCCAGAAAGTTATAAACTCATTTAAGCAGGAATATGGTAATCTCAATTCGAGTTCTATGCAGTACTTTTATGAACCATATTATAAAACGTATGAAAAAGATGATGAAATAATAGGTAAAATGCGTGAACAATATTTTAAATATGAATTATCTGCAAAAGCGCAATATGAAGAAGAATCTGCCCTAGTAAAAAAATACCAACTTGCTAACTGCGGTGAATGTGCCGATTTAGTAACAAAGATATGTTACGAACAATTTAAAGATAAATATAATGTAGCACAAATCATCTTTAACTCTGTTCCTTCAAATCAAGACAATCAACATTTTGCGGTTTTAATGTCTGCGAAAGATGGAAATGAAGAATTTGTTGTTGATTTATGGATAAATCCGCAAAAAGGATGCATATTTAGGAAAGATGATTGGAATGCAATGTGCAAAGAGTTATATAGTGTTAAAGATTCAAACGTTGAAACTTCTGATCATGATTTTATTAACTTAAAACACGAGCAATTCTTTTGGGATAATATGCCAATGATAAATAGTATATTTCCAGATAATGAAATAAAAACTATCGAAGATTTTTTTAATTTGCTCAAAGTCAAAATTAATAAAAACGAAAATTTACCAGAACAAATAGTAGAATTATATTACATGTACTGTGAAAGATATACCGATTATGGAGAAGAACGTGATAATTTTAGAACGCAAAAATTTGATTATGTAAAAAATAAATATAACAGTTTTTACCAAGAGTTTTCAAAACAAAAATACCCTGAAAAACTAGAAACATTAAAGAATTATCTTGATAATATAAAAATAAATTCAAGCGTTATTGATATTCTTTTAAAAGAAGCCGATACACTTATAAATGATATCGATAATGAGTGCTATGGCTGGGGAAATGGCAAAAACAAAAAAGAACTAATGTCACCATTAATAGACTATGTAATAAATATAGCAAAATTAGGTTATTGTAAATCAGATGATATAAACAATTTCCAAAAAATTTGCAATGAAGAATTAGACGCAACATTTTATACGGATGAAAAAAATATTATATCAGCTTTTAAAACCATGCTAGAAAAAATTAAAGATCAATATGGACACAATAGTTATTTATTCTAGAAATAAGTGTTTTGTATAAGCTGTGTAGGGTGCAATTTTTTGCACCATTATTTAAAAATACCTATTTCTGTCCTTTTGTGTGATTTAGATTGTGTAGGGATTTGAGCCAAATATTTACCCATTTAAAAGTATTTTTTTAGACATTTTTGTTACCGAAATCGGACATTTCGGACATTTTTAGTCAAGTAATTTCCTACCCAATAAAATCGCTAAGATGTACTAAAATTAGCAATCTTGCCGATTAATTTTATTTACCCCATCCGACCAAATGTCCTGTTAAAAGGTACTCAGTCCATAAAAAAGACCCATCTTACGATGAGTCTTTTTTATGGAGCGGGAGACGAGGCTTGTCTTGACCTGCTCGCATTAAACGGGTCTACGGTTGTCTGCTGTTATGGCTAAAGCCATACGCAGCCAAACCTTCGCCCTCTGCTCGCAGGTCGCCGAACTCGAAAACCGAGATTCTCACCACTATCTTTGTCCATAAAAAAGCCCCACCTATGGTGGAGCTTTTTTATGGAGCGGGAGACGAGGCTCGAACTCGCGACATCCTCCTTGGCAAGGAGGCATTCTACCACTGAATTACCCCCGCATATCTCGGGTACTTTTCTATTATTACATGCTGAATTTTTAAATGCAAGTATTTTCTTGTACTAGCAATTTTTTTTTTGTTCATGTTTTGTTTGTGATATATATTTTTAGGGAAATGTCTATGTCTTTTATTAACAAGATTTCATCAAAAGTTGAAAATGTTATAGCAGGAAACCGAATTAAGCTTCCGAACAGATTTACTATGGAAAGTGATTTCCTTAATATCGGTGCTGTATCTATAAAACCAAGAGCCAACTCTCAGGAGGAAATTCTCTATTCTCTTAAAGCTTATGCTAAAGATAATGCGGAGATTGCAGACTTTCTTGAACATCTTGATGAGATGGATAATAAGTATCTCGGCTTAGCTCACGATATTGTTGATCTTTCAAATTGTAATGAAGGCTTAATCGGCAACATTAATATGCTTGATAAAGCGAATGAAAATCACTCATTTATGGGACATATACTTAGCATGCTCCCTATTGTCAGCAAAAAAAATCCTGCCGCTCTTGATTTATCACAATCTGTTATTAACAACTCGGATGTCATAAATGCTAAATATTTCCTTATAAATTTATTCGGTTTTGATTTACATAAAATGAGCGGACTTTCTGAACAATTTAAAGCCGTTAAAGAGGTTATTCCTGTTATTGCCAGAGATACTTTATCAGGCGGATACCTGATGGATTACAAAAAAAATAAAGAATTTTTTGAGTTTGTAAAATTTCTTGCATCGTCTGATGCAAAACCGGAAAATGTCAAAATGCTTAATGAAATTATGACAGTCATACAAACATTATGCAAAAAAACGCAACCGCTATGTGATTTGGGTTCAATTAAAACAGCAGACACTGCAACTTTGAAAAAAAATCTCGAAGCACTCCCTTATTACATTGAAAATGCAGAAGCACAGAAACAAGCAACAGTTAAAGTTTCCGATTTTCTGACAAAATCTGCTGAATAACAAATCCTATGCAACAGGCTCTTCAGTAACTTTTGAATCCATAGATTTGACGTTTATACTTATACGATCTTTAAAAGTTTTACTTAATGTATTAATCAAATCGTTGGAGGCATTAACCCAGAACATTGATGCTGTCAGGATTTTTGCCTCAAGTCCGTCATCATCAACTTTTAGCATAACAGGATCCGAGCCTTGAAATTCACACAATTTATTCTTTAAAAATACTAATTCCTCAAATTTAAAATCATTTTCTAACTTTATAGTCAGAATATTTGAATTATCTACGGTCTTTACAGTATCAATTATTATAACGGGCTGTTCATCACCTTCTCGTTTACTGATTTTTCCGGAAACAATCACCCTCTGTTCACTTTGAAGATACTCTCCATACTCGGCAATTTTTGAATTAAACGCAATTGTCTCAGCCTTACCTGTTAAATCCTCAATAGTCACAAAACGTATAAACTTTGTAGGATCTTTCTTCGTAGGTATCTGCTTCGTTGCCGTAATAAGTCCGCAAATAGTAACAACTTTGTCATTAGGTAAATTACTGAGTTCCGAAACTTTATGTGTCATTAAAAAAGGTAATTTATCTCTGATTGTTGAAAGCGGATGACTTGTTACATAAAAGCCCAAAAACTCCTTTTCCAAAATTTGAATTTCACGTTCGCCATACTCTTCATCTGAACCTGCAAGCTGAAACTTTGCATCCTGCACGGCAGAAGAATCACCAAGCACATCAAACAAACTTGTTTGACCTGATTCCTTCTGTTTTGCTTCTTTTGAGGCTGTTGCCGTAATATATTCTATATTATCCCATAACTGCTTACGACTTTTCTCAAGAGAAGCAAAAGCCCCTGATTTAATAAGTCCTTCAAGAGTCTTTCTGTTAGAACATTTTGTATCAAGGCGTTTTACATAATCATAAATTGATTTAAAAGGACCATTTTCATTACGTTCTCTAATAATTTCTTCAATTACGCCTTCACCAACCTGCTTAATTGATGCAAGACCAAAACGAATATTCCCGCTATCAGGCGTGAAAGTTGCATAAGAATGGTTAATATCAGGCGGAAGAACTTTTATGCCCTTTTTCTGAGCTTCTTCCATATACAACTGGGTTTTATCCTGATCGCCCGCAACACTTGATAACAAGGCAGATAAATATTCTACAGGATAATGACATTTCAAATACGCAGTCTGGTATGCAACGAAAGCATAAGCGGCAGAATGGCTTCGGTTAAAACAGTATGAAGCGAATGCTAATATCTGGTTAAACAAATTTGTTGCGGCTTCAGACGTCATTCCATGCTGAGCAGAACGTTCAATAAATTTACCTTTCTGCTTTTCCATTTCATCAACTTTTTTCTTACCCATCATACGGCGAACCATATCCGCTTGACCGAGGGAATAATCGGCAAGCACCTGAAACACCTGCATAATCTGTTCCTGATAAACAATTGTGCCGTAAGTATCCTTCAAAACGGGTTCCAGCAAAGGATGTGCATAAGTGATTGCCTGACGACCATGTTTTCTTTCAACGAAATCATCTACCATGCCTGAATCTAACGGTCCGGGTCTGAATAACGCAACTAACGCACCTAAATCTTCAAATACGTCCGGTTTTAATTTCTTTACCAGATTTTTCATACCCTGAGATTCAAGCTGAAATACACCGTCAGTATCACCTGTCATCAACATATCATATACAGGCTTATCATCAAGAGGAATATTGTTTATATCTACATCTATACCCTGCTGTTCTTTAATCATATCAACAGTTTTATAGATAGTTGTAATATTTCTCAAGCCCAAAAAGTCCATCTTCAACAGGCTTAATACTTCAGTAACATCGTGAGGAGGATAACCGGTCTGAATAATACCATCCTTCGAAGGCTGTACAGGCAAAATATTATCTAACGGTTCAGGTGCAATAATAACACCGGCAGCATGAGTTCCTGTATTATTCTTTATTCCCTCTATTCCAACCGCCAGATCGATAATTTTTTTCATACCGACGGTCTTACCTTCCATAGGATCACCAACAGGAATTTGAGCATCCTCATCATACAAAGTTCTTAATTCAGAACCCTCATACTGCATAGCTTGCTTTAAGGTTTTAGCCTTGTCATCAATACTTTGTGCAAGTTCTATAGCCGGATCAATAAGACCTGCCAGTCGATTACTTTCAGAAAACGGAACTTTCAAAATTCTTGCAATACCCTTGAATGCAGCCTTCGCCGCATAAGTTCCGAAGGTGATAATCTGACAAACTCTATCCTCACCATACTTTCTTGTTACATAATCAATTACTTCACCACGACGTTCAATACAAAAGTCTATATCTATATCGGGCATCGTAAAACGTTCAGGATTTAAAAATCTTTCAAACAAGAGTTTATGCTTAATAGGATCCAAATCTGTTATTTCAAGTGCATAAGCTACAATTGAACCGGCTGCAGAACCACGTCCAGGACCTACAGGGATACCATTCGTTTTTGCGTAGTGTATAAAGTCCCACGTTATCAGAAAGTACGCAGTAAATCCCATCTGCTCAATTACGCCGATTTCATAATTTACACGTTCTTTTAAACTATCGGTAATCTCACCATATCTCTTTTTGATACCCTCAAATACAAGGTATTCAAAATATGATTCCGTAGTATGACCTGCCGGAACCTTATATTCAGGCAAAGGACTCTTGCCAAGCTCTATCATCAGATGGCATTTTTCAGCAATACTAACAGTATTTTGAATACACCTGTCAAATGTATCAGAATCCATCCATTTAAAAGAATCTCTAAGTTGTTCTGCAGTTTTTACATAAAACTCGTTATTTGGGAAATGAAAACGATTAGGATCATCCTTATCACTATTTGTCTGCATACAAAGAAGGGTATCATGCATATCTGCATCTTCCCTGCGTAAATAGTGAGAGTCGTTTGTGATAACCATCTCGATGTTTAGGTCTTTTGCTATTTGTATCAATTCGGGATTTGTTCTTTTTTGTTCATCTAACCCGTGATCTTGTAATTCAATATAATAATCATCACCAAACAATTCCTTATACTGCTTTGCTATAGCTCGGGCTTTTTCTTTATCACCCTTTAAAAGGTGCTGTAGAATTTCGCCGCCAAGACAAGCTGAAAGACATATAAGCCCCTCGTGGTGTTTTTCAATTAATTCCCAATTAATTCTTGGATGGACATATTTCCCTTTACACCACGCAGCAGACACGAGTTTTATAAGATTTTTATATCCTGTTTTATCCTTAGCTAACAATATTAAGTGATAGCAGGGATTATGTAACTTATTTTTTTCTTCCAAATCACCGTCATGCACATAAAATTCACAACCCAAAATAGGTTTCACACCGTTTTCTTTTGCAGTAGTGTATAATTCCATATCACCATACATCACTCCGTGATCAGTCAGAGCAACTGCAGGCATGTCATTTTCTTTGGCAAAATTTACCAAATCCTTAATTCTTATCGCACCATCCAAAAGAGAATATTCACTATGGAGATGCAGTGGTACATACGGTTTATTAGTCATAATTCTATGTTATCACAGCAAAAAGTAAATTATATTTATTGTTAATTTTTATTTAGGTAAATATTTATAAAGAGCATTTTTTTTAGCAGGAATGTTTTTATATTACTAAGTGTAATGAACAGGTAGTATTTTATGACGTCATCACAAAAAGTAAATTTTAATGCTCCATATCTGAGAGTACAGCAAGGTACTATTCAAAATCCTTCAAGCAGCAATTCTGCTTCTTCACCACTATATATTCCTCCGCAAAATAATAGTGACGTGTGTGATTTTTCATCGGATATGAGTGCTAATTTAAAATTTGATGCAGAACAATCTGTAGCAGGACCTGTATACAGCGGAAAAATAAATTCTAAGGCGGCAATATTTAAGATTATTGATGAAGATGAATTAGCACCGTTATACTATGAAGGCTTTATTGATAATAAAAAATTACAGCTAGAATCACTGAACAACATTTGCAAAGGGAAATATGGTGACAAAGAGTTTGAATTGGCGGTAGAATACAATGAACCATCCAAGATTTCTAACTTCTTTAATCACACCATTATGGGTAAAAGTTTCAAACCTGATTTTTACAATGTAAAAGGCAAAGTTGGAGATAAAGAAGTAGAAATAAATTTACCTAATGCCAAAACTCCGGATGATGAAGATGTCAAAGACATTTTATCACTTATGCTATTTTCTAACGGACTTGAAGTCAGAACATACGATGATGAAATAGTAGCTTTGGATTATTCAAATCTTAAAAGAAGCGACATTAGAAAATCTCTGAAAAAACGCAGCGAAAGATACAATGAGGATGTTAAACCCCTGATTTCGCAAGCAATAAGCACAGCCTCAGGTATTATAATAGGTGCTGTTATGACAACACTGCTGGGAAAACTTAAATTACATAAATAATAATTTACTTTCTTAAAGCTACCTTTAAAAGCGGCGAAATTATATAGCTATTCAGTTTTTTGTCAGCTGAAATCAGATTTTTTGCCAAAAGTTCTAATGCGTCATTCCATTTTGTATTTTTTTCAATATAATCTCTTGCCACATCAGAACTGCCACTAAGCTGAATTCTAACGGCATCTTCCAGCATTTCTCTGGAATCCTGAATAACTTTCTTATAATCAATAAGCATTTTACCCTCAGGAGAAACAGTTATAGCACCGCTATCAAGGAACTTATTATACTGAAGCATTCTGCTGACTTGATGTGCTTCTGAAATATCATGACCTTTTGCAACATATCCGGTCAGGTATGAAATTACGCATTCTTTCTCTTGCCTTAGAGTATAAAACCCTTTTTTACGCAACTCATCAAACATTACAAAAGCTCCACTGTCAGCTTTAAATTCCTCGATTTTATTTTTGTATATACCAAGACCTTCAAGTCCGGCTTTAGGTCCCAGAGAATGCACATTTTCGTGCAAAATGCAGAAATCATGAATTCCCTGAGTATTAAAATACTCATGCTGTGACAAATCTAATAGTGCATCCAAGCGTTTTTGCATAGTATTTCCGCCAATATATTTTGAATCTCTAATTTGCTTATGATACACCATTCGGCGTCCTCCGCCTGTTTTTACGGAAAGTTTATCCTCATTAGGTAAATTTGAAGCAATAGTAATACTTCCTCTATATTCCGCAAAATCACCTGAAACATGAGCAACATCAATATCTACCATAGATGAATTCGTTTTTTTACCTGCATCAAAATGCTGCTCGTAATTTTCTCGTAATGGCATTTTTGATGCCATAAAGCTTAGCAACTCTTTCATTTTTAAAAGGTAATCCGTACCTGCACGATTAACAATACCAACCCTTGCACCAATGGTATCTTTTGCGTATGCAGTAATTCCTAGTTTATTTAACATTGCTTGTAACTCAGGATTTCTTGTAACCGTAGGAGTCATTTCATCAGTATAACATTCCCTACTGATTGTAAATTCCAGTGGAGTATCTTGCATTTTTGCCCACAAGGTATCAGCTTTACAATCTAAGTTTACATCATTTACTTTTAGAGCAGCAGCCTGATTTGATAAATATTCGGCGAACAGAGGATTTGTTGAAGTTTTTGCTCCTTCTTCCAATTCAGCTGCGGCTTTTGAAAATTCATCTTTAAAATATTCGGTATAATCAACAGCTTTCAATTTTTCGCCATTTCTTATAACAATAGAACGCTGATTCAAAATATTTTCTACTTCATTTGCTTCCCCATTTTCGAGCATGTTTTTTACAATTTTATGGAATTCATCAACGGACAAATCCTCAGGATAAAATCCTTTACCCGGAAGTTCTTCAAATCCTTTTGCCAAAATTACAGGATTTCTTTGTGTGTCAAGTCCAATAATCCCCTTTTGTCCATCATACAACTTTTTTGTAAGATATGCACGCATACTCCCCTTTTTAATCAAATTATCCAAATAGTTCTCAAATTCAATATTATGAGGGTTATCCATCTTCTTAAAAACAGGATCAAGATATTCAGCAGCACGAATCAGATGTTTTAAGGTTTCCTTATCGCCCTGTGCCAAACCCTTATACGCTTCAGAACTCTCATCAATCAATTGAATAGGTATAAACTTCTCGACTGAAGTTCTGTCTTTTAACTCAGCTTCGCTAAGATTTAGTTCAAACGATTTACCTGTTCCTGCAAATGACGGCATATAGAACGCCGGCTTAAACTCTGCTACAAAATTAGAACTGTTTACAGATTTATTTGATGATTGATTATTTACCTGGAAAAGTAATTCATTTTTAATTGGCTGACTGCAAATAGGTAATACTTTCATGACTGCTCCTTAATAATAAATAATAAAAAATAATTTAATCGCTATGTTCACCATTAAACATCAAGATTAGAGAAAAAGATAGTTTGATACACTAAATTTATACAAATGTTACAAATTTATGAAATATTGAAATCGGACAGAATAGATTTTTTTTATAAAGACAGGTGTTATTAAATTAATAGGTGTGTGAAATGGAAATGATGATGAAAACTATGGAAGAAACAAAAAATTATGCGGGGTATCCCATGTGCAAGGAGGAAATGTTAATCGCAGAAATCAGAATGAAAGTTTTAAAAACAAGGATAGCTGAAGCTTTAAGAATTCAAAAAATGTATATGCAAATTACTTCGGGGAAACTAAGTTAAACATTATAGGATTTAAGCATAAAAAAGCCTCCACTAAATGCGGAGGCTTTTTATATGTCAACTATTCAGCATCTGTTTTATCTACAAATTTAAATACAAGACCTGCACAAAGACCTGCAACAAGATTAACAATAACTGTAATCCAAGCAATCTTACAGCAGCAAGTAGCACCTAAAACAAAAGCGGATAATGCAACAGCCGGATTAAAAGCACCAAGACAAATTCCGCCAACGGCAAAAGCACCAGCCATTACTGTTGAACCAATTGCAAGACCATAGTAGCTGTTTCCTTCTGTCCTTTTTGAAGTAGCCGTTAAAAGAACTACATAACATAATGCAAAAGTGAACAGGAATTCTGCAATAATTACATGTGATAATTTAAATACTGCTGTACTTTCAACCATACCACTTGCCATAAAATTAATCAAAGAAGCTGCAGCTACACCGCCAAGCACCTGAAATATAGCATACGAAATCCATTGAGCAGGTGCTAATGCACCTCTAACAACGGCAGCAAGAGATACCGCAGGATTGTAGTGACCTCCAGAAATATAACCACCTGCATAAACCATTACCATTAATACAAAGCCTATTGCCAACGGAGCAATTACACCTTCGCCACCGAACGCAATTGTTGCACCAATAGTGAATACAAGAAAGAATGTTCCGATAAATTCAACCAGATACTTTCTAATGTTGTCCATTCTAAACCTCCTATATTTAATTGAAAAATACTACTTGTATTTTTCATTTAACGACTTCTTTATATTATAATATGTTTTTAAATTTGTAAAATCATTAAGATGTCTGATTGAAATTCTTTGTTGATTAAGTTCAAAAATTATGATATATTTTTAATAAAAAGGAGTAATGGAAGAATGGCTATAGACTTGCCGCCTAAAATTCCGCCGGCTGTTATTCAGTATGCGAAAGACCACGACTACCTGCCTGATGAATACAAAAATATTAACAGTGATAATGCGTACACTTATATTAAACGTTTCAGTGATTATAAAGGATACGAAGTTTACAGACTAGGTAAACAACGAAAAGTTATCGCTATATTAGATTACAAAAATTGCCATATTATTTTACATAATAAGAAAGAAACAAGATGCGTCAACAATGAAGAAGCTTATGAGCTTGCTGAAAAAGATTTTGACTTATCACCAACTAATATAAAACCCTCTGTCATTGAATATGTTAAAAAATATGGAAATACCCCAGATAAATATAAAAATATAAATATTTACAACGCAAATGGATACATTCTTGGCCCAGACAGAGATTATTTTAAACAAGACATAAGTTACTATAATGGCTATATGGCGTACTTTATTGGATTTCCTAATGTATATGAATTTGATGTGACAAAATGCCAAATTCTTTTAGAAAAGAATAACCAATTTCATTGTGCATCAAGAGATGAACATTTTGACATTATGGTACCTAAAGAAAAAGCTCTGAGCCCAATACACAAATTGCGTAAATTTATTAATTCAATATTTAATCGCAAAGTAAGATAATAAACATAAATATTTAATCCTGAGATTCTGATTTATTAGAAATATTGTTTAAATATTCAAAATTTAAATCTACATTGTCAAGCCTGAATATTTTTGGCGAATGCGACACACTTCGTTTTTTATATTCCGGCTGATGCCAAAATCTTATTGCAGAGAATTCTTCTTGTCTGAACATTAAATTATTTTGAGGATCATAAAAGCTTAATTTTTCTTGTTCAGTTTTATACACAATAACAATATGATCAACTAAAAATTTTGTCATAAAAATCATTCCATAAATTTCCCCTACATTTATGGATTTTCCAAGCCATTTTATCATACCATCATAAGATGTTACAGATTTATCCGTAATTAGATTTGGGTGTTTATTTTTAGCCTTAAACGCCAATCTCGGATCTCGTCTTAGTTTCCTCATATACTTATTTATTATACTAAATGGTAATGCTTCTATATCATAACCTCGCATTCTTGCAATAAATACCGCTACACAAACCTGACAATTCCTGTGATAACCTTTCCCCTCAATATATTTTGGATTCACTTTTCCATTACCGGCATCATAAAATGACATTGGATTACCTTTCTTTTCACCGGCTATTGTCGGCTCATCCACATCCTGCTCGGAAATTTTTGCAGCCCCTCCTGTTTCATACTCTGATACATAATCCTCTACATTCGCATCCTTTGGTATTAACATTATCTTTACCTTGTCCCTGATTGGAAGGTGTAAATCTTTTATCTTT
>Ga0247611_10006133_pt1 | contig 15565 bp, 10 predicted proteins | sample 177DNAGHGhighgp2_FD_192422 | JGI IMG/M metagenome (GOLD analysis project Ga0247611, IMG submission 192422) | Sheep rumen microbial communities from Palmerston North, Manawatu-Wanganui, New Zealand - 1770 DNA GHGhigh gp2 | ecosystem: Host-associated > Mammals > Digestive system > Stomach > Rumen...
ATCGCGCTGACCATGAATGCCAGTGACATTGCCGTGAAGAAGCCGGATCCGTATAACGAAGACGTTCTGTCCGCGACGCGGGAGAGCATCGAGAACGGGGAAGAATATGCGATCCTTCCGGATCATGTTCTGGCTCAGTATCAGGCGCAGAAAGAAAAGCACGAAGCCGAGGGACAGAAGGTCCTTAAGCCGGGGCAGAAACCGAATATCATCTGTATCATGGACGAGTCGTATTCCGATATGTCTTCGGTAGGGTCTTTCCAGACGAACCTTCCGATGCGGCCTTTCATGGATTCGCTTAAGGACAATACGATCCGCGGAAATCTTTATGTTTCCGTGTATGGCGGTGGTACGGCCAACTCAGAATTCGAATTCCTGACAGGTAACTCTATGTCTTTCTTCCCGCATGGCAGTATTCCTTACCAGCAGTACGTGGAAGACCAGACCGGTGCGCTCCCGAGATATCTCAAGACACAGGGATATAGCTCGATTGCGGTCCATCCTTATCTGGCAAGCGGATGGAACCGTCCGTATGTGTACGAGTCCATGGACTTCGACCGTTTCGTCTCGCTGGAAGATTTTGCCGAGGACTCTGAAGTCCTGCGTTCGTATGTAACGGACCGCTGTTCTTTCGAGAAACTGGTGGAGCTGTACGAGCAGAAGGAAGAAGGGAAGCCGATCTTCCTGTTCAACGTGACGATGCAGAATCACGGTTCCTATAAGAGTACCGATCCGGATTTCAATCAGGATGTCAATCTTCCGGAATATCCGGACATGTTCCCGGAGACGGAGCAGTATCTGTCTCTGGCCAGACATACCGATGAGGCGGTCAAGTATATCCTGGATTATTTCAGCAAGGTGGAGGAACCGACATTGATCTGCTTCTTCGGTGATCATCTCCCCAGCATGAAGAATGGTTTCTACGAAGAACTCCTTGGAAAAGAGATCGTCGATCTGTCTGCCGAGGAGATGCAGAAACTGTACCAGACGGATTACTTTATCTGGGCCAACTACGATATTCCGGAGTGTGAATTGAACGATATCAGTCTGAATTATCTTTCGACACTGGTGCTGCAGACGGCGGGGATCGAGCTTCCGGATTATCAGCTTCTGATCGCCAAAGCCTACCAGGAATACCCGATCCTTACCTCCATGGGGGTTTACGATTCTTCCGGCAACCGCTACAATACGCTTGCGCAGGTACCGGATGAAAACGGGGTCCTGGCACAGTATAATCTGCTCGCGTATAACAATGTCTTCGATATCGAAGAACGTAAGGGGGAGCTTTTCGATATCGTTTCCTGCCACCCGGCCAATAGCAAGTGGCGGGGGTATGTCAATTTAGAGCCGAAAGCCTCGGGAAAGAAAGGAAAAGAGGAATAAGGAAAGAATACCGGTCGCGGATGGGGAAAAGGACCGGAGAATAGAAGAGAGGGAAAAACAAATTGGAGTACACATCTTTCGATGAAATGGATCTTTCCAGAGAGATCATGCAGGCTCTGGAAAAGATGGGAATGAGCACGCCGACATCCGTACAGAGGAAGGCGATCCCGCTCATGATGGATAACCGTTGCGTGATCGCCAAGGCCCCGACGGGCACCGGAAAGACATTCGCTTTCGGTATCCCGATCCTGGAATATCTCAACATGAAGGCGGACTTCGTACAGGCTTTGATCCTGTGTCCGACCAGAGAACTGGCGTTGCAGATCTGTACGGAACTTCGGGGACTGGGTGCCTTTATCAAGGGCCTGAAGATCTGCGCGATCATCGGCGGACAGAAGATGGATAAGCAGATCCAGATGCTGAAAAAGAAGCCGCAGATCGTGGTGGCGACTCCGGGAAGACTGCTGGATCACGTGCAGCATAAGAGCATCAATATCGCGGATATTTACACGCTGGTGCTCGATGAAGCGGATAAGATGCTGGATATGGGCTTTATCAAGGACATAAGAAAGGTCATGAAGCTGACGCCGAAGGATAAGCAGATCGCTATGTTCTCCGCGACCATGTCCCGTGAAGTCATGGATATTACCTGGGAGTACATGGAAGGCGCCGATGAGATCGAAGTCGAGCCGAAGGCGGAAGATATGCCGAAGATCCGCCAATATATCCTGCATATCGAAGAAAGACAGAAGCTGGATGCTTTTGCCAAGATCATGGAGCAGTATGACTGTTCCCGTGTCATGGCATTCTGCAATACCAAGACACGTGTCCGTATCGTGACAGAGGGCATCAAGAAACTGGGGTATAAAGCGGACTGCCTGCATGGAGATATCGGGCAGGGAGCCAGAAACCATATCATGGACGACTTCAGAAGAGGTAAGTTCAATATCCTCGTGGCTACGGATGTCGCGGCCCGCGGTATCGATGTTTCCGACATTGATACGGTCTTTAATTTCGAAGTCCCGAATGAAAACGAATACTATCTGCACCGTATCGGCCGTACCGGGCGTGCCGGAAGAGAGGGACAGGCTTTCACTTTCGTGACATACGGACAGGCGCCGAGAATGGATGACATTATTCACTATACGAAAGTATCGACAGAAGAGCTGGAGATGGAATTATGAGAAACAAAGCAGGAAATAAAGTTGCATACATTGCTCTGGTCGCGGCGATCCTGCTTGTGGGCGGAATCGTCTCAGTAGTGATCTATAAAGTGCATAAATCGATGACTAAGGATACTGCGCCGGAAAGTGAGTCTTTTATTTCTTCGATCGCAGACTCCGCTGCGGACACGAGCGGGGCTGTGGCCTCTGAAGGATCTTCCTCGGAGGAGAGTACTTCGGAGAGCGCTTCGGAGAGTACTTCGGAGAGTGCCTCGGAATCTGCCTCGGACGCCACTTCCGAGATCTCCGGATCTGAGAATGCGGCACCGACCCAGGCTCCTTATTCTCTGGGCGGCAATAAATTTGCATCCGGCACACTTCAGGGAGACGGTGCGGAAGGCATCAAGGGGACCGGCAAATACAACTATGGCGAGGCGCTCCAGAAGTCTCTTCTTTTCTATGAACTGCAGCGTTCCGGCGCACTGCCGGAAGTTACAAGAAGTAACTGGCGCGGGGATTCCTGCCTCAAAGACGGCCAGGATGCCGGACTGGATCTGACCGGTGGATGGTTCGATGCAGGTGATAATGTGAAATTCAATCTTCCGATGGCCTACACAGGCGCGATGCTGGGATGGTCCGTCCTCGAGGATAAGGCTTCGTACGAAGAAAGCAATCAGCTGAGTTATGCGCTGGGCAATATCCGTTGGGTCAACGAATACTTTATCCGTTGTCATCCATCCGATGAAGTCTACTATTATCAGGTCGGTGACGGAAATAAAGATCACACCTGGTGGGGACCGGCCGAATGCGTCGAGTACCAGATGGCGCGTCCTTCCTACAAAGTGACTGCCCAGGAACCGGGTTCGGCCGTAACGGCAGAGACCGCCGCTTCGCTTGCGGTCTGCAGTATGGTCTTTAAAGATGTGGATCCTTCTTTCTCCAAGCTCTGCCTGGATCATGCGAAGTCGCTATATGCTTTCGCAGATAAATACAAGAGCGATGCCGGTTATACGGCCGCTAAGGATTTCTACAACTCCTGGAGCGGTTTCTATGATGAACTTGCCTGGGCAGGTGTCTGGCTTTACCGGGCGACCTCGGACGAGGCGTACTTAAAGAAGGCTCAGGAATATTACCCGAAAGCCAATCAGGATTCGGACTGGGCGCATTGCTGGGACGATGTCCACATTGGCGCGGCGCTTCTTCTGGCACAGGAAACTTCCGACAGCCAATATACCGGCGCGGTGCAGAAGCACCTCGATTTCTGGACCAAGGGAGATGCGGACGGAAAACGCGTCACCTACACGCCCAAAGGCCTGGCCTGGCTGGATCAGTGGGGTGCATTGCGTTATGCGACCACGACGGCATTCCTGGCAGCAGTCTACAGTGAATGGGAAGGGTGCGATGCCGGAAAGAAAGACACATACTGGGATTTTGCCGTTTCGCAGGCAGGGTATGCCCTCGGCGATACCGGATTCTCGTATCAGATCGGATTCGGGGAGAACTACCCGAAACATCCGCATCACAGAACGTCCCAGGGATCGTATGCAGACAATATGGGTACGCCTTCGGAAAGCCGCCATATCCTGGTGGGCGCGCTGGTCGGTGGTCCGGATGCTTCGGACGGATATACTGATCAGGTCAGTGATTATAAGCTGAATGAGGTTGCCTGTGACTATAACGCCGGCTTTACCGGCCTTCTGGCCAAGCTCTATTCCCGGTATCACGGACAGACTCTGACCGGATTCGGCGCCTGTGAAGAGCCGGGCGATGAGTATAAGGTCGAGACATCCGTCAATGCCAGCGGAAATGATTTCCTGGAAATCAAGGCACTGACATACAATATGACCGCGTGGCCGGCCCGTGCCCCGAAGAAACTGGAACTCCGTTATTTCTTCAATACAGGGGCAAAAGCACTGTCCGCGTTGAGCGTGAAGTCGAACTATGGACAGAATGCCCACATCGGCGATCTTGTCGATGCAGGTGACAATTATGCATATGTTTCCGTGATCTTTGATGAGTATTCCTGCTATCCGGGCGGACAAGAAGAATATAAGAAGGAAGTCCAGTTCCGTATTACCGGGATCTCTCCGGACGTGAAAGACACCGCCAGTGTCTGCCTTTACGAAGACGGAAGGCTGGTCTACGGCAACGAGCCGTCTTCGATACCAACGCTTCCTTCCACGCCGGACACTACACCGGCACCTTCGGAAACTCGTCCGTCGGGAACGATCGAGACATTGCCTTCCGGCGCTGTCCCAAGCGATCCTTCCGAACCTTCGACTCCGACCGATCCGTCCAAGCCGTCGGAATCTTTCGATCCTGGTAAACCTTCCGAACCGGGAAGATCCTCAGAATTCGATCTTACGATCGAGTATGCCCAGGGTGGCGCGGCCAATGCCATCTCCGGAAATATGACGATCGCGTACACGGGCAAGACGCCTCTGGATCTGGAGAAAGTATCACTTGAGTACTTCTTCACGAATGAGAAGAACGGTAAGCTTGCCTTCGATTGTTACCATGCCGCGATTTCCCGAAAGGATGGAAAATACGATGCAATTAACGATGTGACAGGATCTTTCGCCAAGGTGGAACCGAAGAAGGAAGGCGCCGATACAGTCTGCACCATTTCCTCTTTCGGAAAAGGAAAACTGGAGACCGGTGATAAGCTGATCGTGCAATTCTCTATCCATCACGAAGACTGGTCGGACTTTAATCTTTCCGATGACTATTCGAGAAAGCAGGAAGACCATATCGTTATCGTGGCGGACGGAAAGATCCTGTACGGTATGGAGCCATAAGGCTGGAAAGTGTGGTTGATATGGGTTTGTTTGGGACGAAATCGAAAGAGAAAGCTGAATTGAAAGCACAGGCGAAAAACATGACGGCGCAAGCGCCGGTCGGGGCGTCCGGCATTTCGTTCCGGTCGGAGATCTCGTGTGCGAGTGTTTTTGCCATAGAACCGAAGCCTATTGAGGTCGGCGTCAAGCGCGCCCAAGAACTGAAGGGCAGACTGGTGGTGCATGGAGCGGTAAGAGGCGGACAGTTCAAAGCCGGTGAGACGGTGGCGATCGTGGGAAGTGACGGTATCGTCAAGGCCGGCACGACGATCCTGGATCTGATCCCGGACGATGGAAAACTGGATTTTCTTACGGAATTGAGCGCAAATATGCATAGTAAGGAGGCAGGCCCCGGCACAGATGTGTGGATGATCCTGGACGTTACGGACGGGATCCTTGAGAATGACCTGATTGGAAAAGTATGAGGATATTACTTGCGATCGTTGGATTGTTGATCGGTGCTTTCGCTGCCGGATGCCTGTTGGCCTTGATAGGGTTTATTGAAGGCTGTATCCGTGGCTATAAAATGCAGCATGTAGTCCTTCTGTTCTGTAAATGGGAGAGGGATTACTACGACAAGGAGAATCCGGGCAGGATCAAATTCTCCTTTTCACCGAAAAGCGCGTTGCAGATCATTCCATCGATCCTGATGGTCCCTGATCCGAAAGATAGGGTGGACGGGGAGAAAAAGAAAGGACCTTATGGGACAATGGAAAGTGTTGTCTTAGCCGTTATTTGTACGGTGCTTGCGGTGGTTGCTTTCGGTTCTGCGGTGCTCATTACCATCCGTTATAGTGGGGGAAAAATGCCTGGTTTCCTTGTGGGTGTTCTCTGTGGAGTTGCAGCAACGTTCGGCATGTTCGCATGGATCGGATTCAGTATTGGATCCAGGAACGGTCTGCAGTCACGTTTAATGGAACTGGTCAAGCCTTTGCGTGACGAAAACGTGATGGCCTCGTTCACGATGCCGCCTTTCGCACGGGAAGAGTATGACAAGGCACAGGTGGGAGTGAAGCGGAATTACGCGCAGACCTATTATGTTGTTGCGGAGATCCGGAATGATCTTCCGGCGATGACGGAAGCGGTGCGGGAACTGGAAGCCTTGGGCAATACGGGACTTACCGAACTGGGTGCCTTCCATGTGGATACGATCCTTTACTCATTCTATTCTTTCCGTAAGATCGACCCGGAATTGGCGGAGAAGTATTATCGTCATTCGCAGAAATCAATCGAAAATGACAAGGATTGCAATGGACGTAGAAAACTTGCCTATTATGCTTTCTATGTGCGTAAAGACTTTGAACTGGCTCGGAAATATGTACTTGAGGGACTTGAGGCAATGAAGACGCCTGATCCGAAGATGGGGCTCGTGCAGAGAAATTTCGAAGAAAAGATGCTTCGATATCTGCTTTCCCGCCTGGACGAGGAACAGACAAGTTAATTTCTCACTCGTTGCGTCTGTTTCCGTTGCGAATCAGGCGGTGTAAGAGTATACTATTAAAGCGTGATTTCAATGCCGACGGCTTTTCCTGTGTGGATCGGCCGACGGATGAAAAATATTTAGTAAGGCAGGCGATTGAATTATGGCATTTATCGACGAGATCAAAGCAAAAGCAAAACAGAACAAGAAGACCGTTATCCTTCCGGAGTCTATGGATAGAAGAACTTTCGAAGCAGCGGCCGAGATCCTCGCTGAGGATATCGCAGACCTGATCATCATCGGTACAGATGAAGAGGTCAAGGCGAACAGCGAAGGATTAGATATTTCCAAGGCAACGATCATTAACCCGAACACCTATGAGAAGACAGAGCAGTATATCGATGCTTTTGTTGAACTCCGTAAGGCGAAGGGCATGACAAAGGAAGAAGCGACCAAGACACTTCTTGGTGATTATATGTACTATGCCTGCATGATGGTAAAGATGGGCGATGGTGACGGAATCGTTTCCGGTGCCTGCCACTCTACTGCCAACACACTTCGTCCGTCCCTTCAGATCATCAAGACAGCTCCGGGCACCAAGCTCGTTTCCGCTTTCTTCGTAATGGTCGTTCCGAACTGCGAATTCGGTGAAGATGGTGTATTTGTTTTCGGTGACTGCGGTCTCGTACAGAACCCGAATCCGGAAGAATTGGCTGCTATCGCCGGATCTTCTGCTGCTTCTTTCAAGCAGTTGGTTGGTAAAGAGCCGGTAGTCGCTCTGCTTTCCCACTCTTCTATGGGTTCCGCAAAGCACGACGACGTGACTAAGGTGGTTGAGGCTACCAAGATCGCGAAAGAAGAGTATCCGCAGTTTGCTATCGACGGTGAGCTCCAGGCGGATGCAGCGATGGTTCCTGCTATCGGTGCTTCAAAAGCTCCGGACAGCAAGGTTGCCGGTCATGCGAACGTTCTGATCTTCCCGGACCTCGATGCAGGTAATATCGGATACAAGCTGGTTCAGAGACTGGGTAAGGCAGAAGCTTACGGTCCGATGTGCCAGGGTATTGCCAAGCCGGTCAACGATCTGTCCCGTGGATGCTCTGCGAAGGACATCGTTGGTGTTATCGCCATCACAGCTGTACAGGCTCAGAATTCTTAATGAAAAATCGGGTGGGACGGGAGACTGTCCCACCTCATTTTGTAATAAACGACTAATTTAGTGACGATAAAGGAGAAATCAAATGAAGATTTTAGTCATCAACTGCGGAAGTTCTTCCTGCAAATTCCAGCTTTTCGAGACCTCTACCGGCGACGTGCTGGCTAAGGGCAATGCGGAGCGTATCGGTATTGACGGTAAGCTCACCTACAAGAGACCGGGTGCGGAAGATTTCGTCTGCACAGATCCGATGCCGGACCACAAGGTAGCCGTAAAGATGATCCTCAATGCGCTCGTGGATAAAGATCACGGCGTGCTTTCCGATATCAGCGAGATCAAGGCTGTCGGACATCGTGTACTCCATGGTGGTAAATACTACAGCAAGTCTGTTATCGTGAACGATGATGTGAAGCGTGTTATCCGTGAGTGCTTCCCTCTGGGACCTCTGCACAACCCGGCCAACCTCACAGGTATCGAGGCCTGCGAGTCTGTTCTGCCTGAGGGTACACCGCAAGTCGCTGTTTTCGATACGGCTTTCCATATGACCATGCCGCCGAAGGCTTACACTTATGCACTTCCTTATGAGCTGACCGAGAAGTACTCGATCCGTCGTTATGGTTTCCATGGCACATCCCATCGTTATGTTTCCCGCCGTGCTGCAGAGTTCCTGGGCAAGGATTATAACGAGATCAAGATCATCACCTGCCACCTCGGTAACGGTTCTTCTTTCGCCGCTGTAGATCATGGTAAGTGTGTGGATACTTCCATGGGTCTTACACCTCTTGCCGGTATCTGCATGGGTACCCGTTGCGGTGATATCGACCCGGCTATCGTTCCGTTTCTGATGACCAACGAGAACATGACTCCGGATGATATCGATGTTCTTATGAACAAGAAGTCCGGTGTAGAAGGTCTTTCCGGTGTTTCTTCCGATTTCCGTGATCTGGAGAAAGCTTCCCGTGAAGGTAATGAGCGTGCTACGCTGGCTCTGGATATGTTCGAATATCAGGCAAGAAAGATCATCGGTTCTTATGCAGCTGCTATGCAGGGCGTAGACGTGATCGCTTTCACAGCCGGTATCGGTGAGAACACAGACTACATCCGTGCGCATGCCTGCGAAGGCCTCGAGTTCATGGGTGTTAAAATCGATCCTTCTAAGAATGACGGACTCCGTTCCGAAGGTATCATCTCCACAGACGATTCCCGCGTGACCGTTTGCGTCATCCCGACCAACGAGGAGCTGGCGATCGCACAGGAGACAGAAGAACTGGTTAAATAAGTTCTTCGACTGAAGAAATTGGTAATGAAAATACGACTGGGAAGGAGTTTTCCTTTCCCAGTCGTATTTTTTTCGGGCGGCGATACGACTGGAACGGTGTTTTCGTCTCCCAGTCGTATTTTTTCGGAGCGGCGATACGACTGGAACGGGGTTTTCGTCTCCCAGTCGTAATTTTTTCGGGCGGGGATACGACTGGAACGGAGTTTTTCCTTTTCAGTCGTACTTTCCGAGATGAGCGCAAAGATCGTGAGTTTCAGATCAGCCTTGATTCTCGTCTTCCGCTTTCGTAGCGAAAGTCAGACGGAATGCCAGGTCTTCACCGACGCCGTAGGTGTCCCAGGAGAAGACAACATAGAAGACACGCGGGTTGTCCGGTCCAGCCGGAACCATCGAGAGGGATGGGTAGAGCACGCGATTGATATCGCGTACCGGAAGACCGAAAAGTTCGGTGGTAGAGACACTATCTACATATAATCCGTACTTGGTCCACATGAGCAGCTTGTTCTCAACGATGGACGGGGCGATGACCTTCCTGTCGTATTCGCAGAAACAATAGGTGGATACGTAGTTTCCGTCTGAGTCTTTGAGTTCATTTATATAGTGTCCGGTTTTGTCAAACATATAGGCGTGATACTCGTATTCATCATCCTGACAGTCTGTGAAGATGTAGTTGTCGGTAACAGACATGTTCAATATGTGAAGGTCTGTTCTCGGAAATTCCAGCTCGAAAGGAGTCAGAACGATCTGGCCGTTCTCTATTGCGAGAGAATTGACCTTCAGGTCTGCGTATGAGTAGGAAAGTGCTGTTTTTCCATCCGGACTTGTGGCAATACTTGAATTCAGATTAAAAACCTGATCGGAGTCTCTTCCTTTGGTGAAGAGAGAGTAGGTATTCCCGGCTAAACGCATGGTATAGCGAATCAGATCATCGGCAACGACGGAATTCGCAGTAGTGGCAGCCAAAGTCAGCTGTTCTTCTTTCTCAAGCAGCAAACGGTCCTCGTCGATCTTATAGGTACGGATAATGTTTCTTTCGGTATCCATGGTGTAGAGGTGATCGCCCAGTACCGCAACATGAGAAGCGGTGGAAGGAATCGGAAGGACTCCGTTGGAACTGGAAGCGGTGAAAACGCGTTCACTGAAATGGAGCTGCTCCGGAACAACGAGGTAATCATCAAATTCTACCGGCTTTGACGGAGTATCCACCGCTTCCACATTCCAGGGAAACGGCATATCTGCCAGACCATAGTCCGGAAGGTGGAACTGCAGATTCTCGAAAACCGAGTCACACTCGTCAGTGTTGCTTCCTACCACGATACGGATGGTCATACCGGAGTTCTCATCACGATAGAAATAGACAGTCTCATAAAGATCGATCTGTTTTCCCATATTCTTTCTGGTATAGGAAATGAAATCCAGACCACCGATGTTGGTGACAGGAAGCTTTCCGTCAGAATAATCCTGAAGAGAGACATAGCACTTCAGGACAGTCCTGTATTGTGTCTCACTTTCCTCGTTAATGCTGATACGGATGTAGCCCCAGTCGGTATTCTTCGGGTCCTTCAGGAAATAGAAGGAAGACTCGCTCTCTGTATCGATGCTCGACCCCTTATCGAAGAGGAGCGTGCGCGGAAAAACACCGGACCATAGTTTCGCATCGATGCTATAGATCGAGGACAGATCCGTGTTCGATACGGATGTGTCGTCAGATACGATATCAACTTTCGCTCCTTCGGCGCCTGTGTTGTCAGGAGCTATTTCCGGCATGAAAGGATTGCCGTCTTTCAGATCATCAGAAACTTCAGTAATGGGATCTTCCTCTGTCAAAGAGGGAGAAGTATCGATCAGATCTGAAGTGGTAGAAAGCGTATCCTTGCCCTCATCGGAGGAGGGTGCTGAAGTAAGATACGAAGAAGAATTACGTGGCGAAGAAACGGCCGACTCTACGCCTTGCGGATCTGCCTTCTTGTGCGCGCACGAAGTCAACACGACGCCGAGGGCGAGGAGCGTGGTAATTAAACGGGTCCATTTCTTCATTCGGTTGCGTTCCTGATTCCTTTCTTGCTTCATTTGTCCTTAGTGTACAGCCTGTTCAGGCAAATGAAATTACTAAACTGTAAGAAAGACATCATTTTTTCAGGAGCTTTCCAAGCCAGGTGCTCAACATCAGGTAAGCCCAGGCTGCTTCAAAAGGCATGTCATACAGGGGTTTGATCTTCGCCGCAAGGATAGATTTGGTCGAAGCGGACGGGATCAGCGTACTGTCGATCGGCGCCACAAATACCTGCTTCTCATAACGGTCACAGGCATTCTTCAGATACAAGATCGAGAAAGGATTGTCGGCGGAAAGTGTGTTGACGGTTCCATCGTAATGCAATCTTTGCAGAACATATTTATAGTCTGAACGGGCGATGCTGAAGTTCATGTAGTTGACACATACCGGTGCATCAATGGTCAGGATCGTATCTTCCTTCGGTAAAGTCAAAAGCTTGCTTAAGGCTCTAAGATTCTTCATGGCATTAGGGCACTCGGCCGGCATATCCACGCCTTCTGCCGGTACATATTTCTTCCCCGAGATCTTGCCGGCCACTCGGTTCTTGTAGCTGGCATAATCGTCGGTCTTACGGTTGGCGCTCATCATGTAGGCTGCGTAGTGGACATAGATCTTGCCGTCGGCGGCTTTGCCGACAACGTAAACACCTTTATCGACTTCCATAGCCAGAGTATAAGCAGCTTTGAGATTAATGACCGCGTCGGTATCCGGTTCGGTCGGAGCGATCTTGCTTCCGAAGAAGACGAAGGGGATCTCGTATCCGGAAAGAAGCAGATCAGCCAACTGGGCCGTATAGGCCATGGTGTTGGTACCGTGGGCGATGAGAACACATCCGTAGTCTCCCTTATCCACGGTTTTCTTGATTTCATCGAAAAGGACTTTATACATAGGAGGGGTAAAGTTCTCGGAGCATACGTCGACCGGTTCGATAATGGTGAAGTCCTTGCCGAAATTACCTGCGGCGTCCAGCACCGCGTAAGGCGCTACGCCAAGCTCAAGTGCTTTTTTCGAAAGACGGGTGGAAATACTGCCACCTGTAAAAACCATGAGAACTTTCTTCTTATCTGCCATCGTGAAATACCTCCCCGGATCGATATTCATTCCGCATGAAACACAACGTGTATATGCAAAAACCTACAAATACATTATAAGCATAACTTTGTATTATTTGTTTGATATAATACAGAAGAAAGATAAACGAAATAGTGAGGAAATGTAAACATGCGGTTAATTAGTTGGAATGTGAACGGGATCCGTGCCGTGGCCAAGAAGGGATTTCTGGAGACGGTTTCCGGACTGGCACCGGATATATTGTGCATCCAGGAGACGAAAGCTTCTGTCGACCAGCTGGATGACAGCCTGCTGAATATCCCCGGATACCGTAGTTTCTTCTCATCTGCGGAACGTAAGGGGTATTCCGGAACCGCTGTGTATACGAAACTCGAGCCGAAGTCTGTGTCTTACGGACTGGGCGTGGATGAATTCGATCACGAGGGACGCACCATTGAACTGGACTTCGGTGAGTTCATCCTCTATAACATCTATTTTCCGAATGGCGGGCAAGGCCCGGAGCGTGTGGATTTTAAACTTCGTTTTTACGACTGTTTCCTTGAAAAAGTAGGAAAACAGATGGCGGAGGGACGCATGGTACTCGTGTGCGGTGACGTCAATACCGCCCACAAAGAGATCGATCTTTCGAACCCGAAGGCGAATAGCAAGATCTCCGGATTCCTGCCGGAGGAACGGGTCTACATGGATCATTTCGCGGAAAAAGGACTGGTGGACACCTTCCGAATGCTTTATCCGGATGTCACGGAAAAGTATACCTGGTGGTCGTATAAGACTTTTGCCAGAGACCGGAACGTGGGCTGGCGTATCGACTATTTCTTTGTGGACCAGGCGCATAAGGACAGGATCCTCGAGTCGGAGATGCTTGGAGATGTGATGGGTTCCGATCATTGCCCGATTTACATCGATATATGATATAATGCCCCTGAAACAAAAGGAAAAGGAAAAAGGACGAAAAGAATATGAAAAGAAAGAAAATCTGTGCGCTGGTCATGGCTCTGACCGTGACGGGCGGCATTCTGGCTTCCGGATGCAATAAGAACGATGAAACGACTGCTTCTGCTTCTTCGGATACAGGTATCACGATTTCCGCCGATACTTCCGCTTCGTCTTCGGAGACGAGTACTTCCGATTCGAACGGTTCGGATGCCTCTTCGGAAACGACGAAAAAGAAAGTCACCTATGAAGATTCCTATGATGCCGCTACCATCAAGGAGATGGGTAAGAGAGTCACGATCCATGGCGTAGAATTCTCCCCTCTGGAGTATAATTTCTATTTCGTCAACGAATATATGATGATCCGTTCCGAGGTCAGCCAGGGCAAGAAGTATCCGATGACCAACGCCGGATTCCTGGACCTGGATGGTAAGGTCACCGGAGTAGTCAACGGGATCTCACAAGAAATGACGCTCCGTGAAATGCTGAATAATAGTGTGATCCACGATCTGCAGGGCAAGGCCTGGCTGAGCGGATATATCACAGAGAAGGGTCTGACACTGACAGATGAGATAAAGACTTCCATCGACAAGCAGCTCGAAGATGCGAAGACGCAGGCGGAGAGCAACGGAATGACACTGGAAGAGAATCTGCAGAGTTACTATGGCCCGGATGCAACCGTTGACGGAATGCGTGAAGTTCTCCAGCGCTATGAGCTGGGCAACCTGGCCTATAAGGATTACATCGATTCCTACACACTTACTGACGAGGAGAAAATGATTCCGAAGGTGTACCAAGTTTTATTCATGACACTGGATATGAATACCGGGGATTCGATTCCGGAAGAGAAGGTCAAGGAAGCAAAGGCAAAAGCAGACTCCATGAAGGCGGAGATCACGTCTCTGGAAGATATCAAAGCGAAGGGACAGTTGGCAGTTACCGCTGGTGAAGCGGCAGAAGCCCATGAGTACAAAGTGATGCGTGACTCCATGGGCCTGGATTTCGAGAACTGGTGCTATGCTCCGCATGAGATCGGAGACGTGGATGTGATCCAGACCATAATCGGTTACCACGTGATGTATTACGAAGGTAAAGAAGCGGCGACCGAGGATGAGCGGATGACTATTGCTGCAAAGAAAATGCAGGGTACGATCGAAGCCGATATCAAAGCCGGCGGATTTGAGCCGACATATAACTAAGCAGAAAGTTAGTGTGCTTACAATCATTCTGTGATATAATGCCCCTGTTATACCCTAAAGAAAAGGAAAAAGAGGAAACTTAGCTATGAAAAAAAAGAAAATCTGCGCATTGGTCCTGGTTACCGCTTTTGTGACCGGAATTCTGGGTGCAGGCTGCAACAAGGAAAAGGAGACTTCCGCAACCGGCACTTCCGACACAGGTATCAGCATTTCCATTGACCCGAATGTAACTTCCCCGACAGATGGAAGCACTTCCGGTTCAGACGGTTCGGGTGCATCGAACGGTTCTGACGGCACAGCGACCACAACTTTGATGAAGATGTCTTACACCGATAACTACGACCAGGCGGCCATCAAGGAAATGGGTAAGAAGGTCACGATCCACGGAATGGAGATCCCTGAACTGGTATATAATTTCTATTTCGCGAATGAGTATGCACAGATGCTTTCGAGCATGATGTACGGCACGCAGTATCCGATGACACCGAACGGATTTCTGGATCTGGATGGTAAGATTATGGTTGAGAAAGATGGCACGCAGGTTGAGGAGACGATCCGTGAACGCCTCAATAGTGAAGTTCTATACTACTTGCAGCGTGATGTCTGGTTGACAGAGTATGCCAATAAGAAGGGTCTCACTTTGGACGATGCGGCGAATCAGGATATCGATAAGCAGATCACCGATGCACAGGCCAGTGCCGAGAAATATAACATGACATTGGAAGAGTATATGCAGAGCTACTATGGTCCGGTGGCTTCGATCGACGGAATGCGCGATGTCCTGAAGCGTTATGAATTAATCAGAAAAGCCTCTCTGGATTGTATTGAGTCCTATGAGCTTTCCGATGAGGATACGATGCTTCCGAAGGTATACCATGTTCTTTATACAACAATGGATCTTTCCACAAGAACTGCGCTGCCGGAGGAGCAGAAGCAGGCTGCGAAGACGAAGGCAGAAGCTCTGAAGAGTGAGATCAGTTCCCTGGATGACATTAAGACGAAGGGCGAAGCGGCAGTGACTGCCGGTGAAGCCGCGGAAGCACATGAGTATTCTGTTATGCGTCGTACCAT
>Ga0247611_10006134_pt1 | contig 15564 bp, 11 predicted proteins | sample 177DNAGHGhighgp2_FD_192422 | JGI IMG/M metagenome (GOLD analysis project Ga0247611, IMG submission 192422) | Sheep rumen microbial communities from Palmerston North, Manawatu-Wanganui, New Zealand - 1770 DNA GHGhigh gp2 | ecosystem: Host-associated > Mammals > Digestive system > Stomach > Rumen...
CCGCGCCCGCGCCAACATGAAGCAGGGCATCAACACGATGGGTACCGAAGGCTGGACGCAGTACAGCGAAGAAAGCACCAAGTTCGTGGGCTATGAACTCTCCGCTTGCGAAACGAAGGTCGTGCGTTGGCGTGAAGACAAGGGCGTTTTGAGCATCGTGCTCGAAACCTCTCCGTTCTATGCCGAAATGGGTGGCCAGGTCGGCGACAAGGGAACGCTCGTTTCTGCCGATTTGGAAATTGACGTGTTCGACACCGTGAAGGTGAACGACACCGCCCTCTGCCGCGGTAAGGTGAAGAAGGGTACGGCCAACGAAACGACGATGGGTGCCGTGTTCATGGCTACCGTTGATAACGACCGCCGTAACGACATCCGCAAGAACCACTCCGCCACCCACTTGCTGCAGGCCGCTCTCCGCCAGGTGCTCGGCACTCATGTGCAGCAACAGGGTAGCTTTGTTTCGAACGAACTCCTCCGCTTTGACTTCAGCCACTTCAACGCGATGACCGCCGAAGAAATCCAGAAGGTGGAAGACATCGTGAACGCAAAGGTCATGGAATGCTTGCCGGTCAACACCCAGGTGATGGGGGTTGATGAAGCCAAGGCCAGCGGTGCTATGGCTCTGTTCGGCGAAAAGTACGGCGATGAAGTCCGCGTCGTGAAGATGGGCTGTGCAAACGAAGAATTCTCCAAGGAACTCTGCGGTGGCTTGCATGTGCAGAATACCGGTAACATTGGCCTCGTGAAGATTGTTAGCGAATCTAGCGTGTCTGCCGGTGTCCGCCGTATCGAAGCGGTCTCTGGCCGTGGCGCTCTCTCGCTGCTCCGCGCAGGAACCCAGATTCTCACGGCTCTCCGCGAACAGCTCCGCTGCAAGGATGCCGAAGTTCTTGACCGCATTCAGCAGAGCTTCGCCAAGACGCAGAACTTGGAAAAGAGCCTGCAGTCCGTGAAGCTCGAACTTGCGACCCTCGCCGCTGCCGAACTCTTGAACGGCGGCATCAACGTGATGGGCGTGAACCTCTACGTGCGCGAGCTCAACATGCCCGAAGACAAGTACAAGAACTTGCTGGACGGCGTTCAGAACAAACTCGACACCGACAGCGTCGCCGTGATTGCCAACAAGGACAACGGTTCCGGCAGCATCGCTGTGATGGTCGGCAAGAACGTCCAGGCCAAGGGCATCAAGGCCGGCGACCTCGTCAAGGATCTCGCCGCTGCTTGCGGTGGACGCGGCGGTGGACGCCCGGACCGCGCTCAGGCCGGTACCAAGGAAGTCGACAAGATTGCCGGTGCTATTGCCAACGCCAACAATTGGATCCGCGCAAAACTGGGTGCTTAGTTAGACGAAAGAACGCCGCGTTGCGGCTACAGACGAGAGACGAAAGAATCTCAAAAATTTCAGGCGGCCTTAGGGTCGCCTTTTTTGTGTTTTCTGCTCATACTGCTTTAATTGCCGTTTAAATACTCAATTTGACCTCTTATCGCATAGTTGTATTGAATGGGTTTTAATATTTGCTCGATAAATATATCTTTAGGTCGTTATGAGGGATAAATATATTTTATTTGTGATGCTTCTCGCGTCTCTGTTCTTTTTAAGCGGATGCTTTAATTCGAGTTACGATTATACATCTGGTTTTGAAGATGTTGGCGAAAATTCGGTAACGGGAAGTGAACAGGATTCTTCTTTAAGTAATCGGTTCTTGAACGGACAATTTGCTTTCTCTTTAAAATTAGTTCCTGTCAAAGTAGAAGTTATCGCCATTGATGAAAACCTCAAAGAAAAGAAAACAATTGCAGGAAAAATAGCGGAGGATGGCTATAGTTTTTCTGTAGATAAGTTCAGCTATCCGACGTCACTAATAAAGATTCGCTATACGCTAAAAAATCTTAATCTGGATTTTAAAATGAATTTTTCGCAGTACGCGAGTATAGCGGATAATCGTAATCTTTCGATAACGCTTGCGTCGGCTATCAAGGGCTCTCGTATAGAATCCCTTATAGATGATGACGCTTTTTCTTTTGATGCAGCTGACCTCAAGGCTACTCGAGAACTTTACCATATACTTCGTTTGGATTCTGCGACAGCGGGCTTGAAATCTTCAGATTCATTATCGCATTGGTTAGCCGTTAATACAATGAATTCATATGTAGAGAATATGTCTTATAGTTATTTTGGTGGGAACTTTGATTCAACTTTTCAGAAACGATTTGAATTGCTTTCTTCTGCCTTGAGTGACGAAAATCTTTGGTGGAACTCTGTTTCGAAAATAGAAATTGCCGATGCTATTGTACGAAATTTTAGGGACCGCATTATACCTATGGACGGATTCCTTAAACCTTTTGCAGACTTTTGGAGCGGCGCCTATAAACTCCCTGCGTGTGACAGTTCTAACTTTTTAGACTCTATCAAGAATCCTGCAAAATCAAGCGTGTATTTTGAAAATGCGTTTATCTGTAATAAAGGCGGTTCGAAAAACGTTTTTTATTATTGGCACCCTGTAAATGAAATGGAAGACGAAATAGGGCTGTGTCCGTTGCTGTATCAATGTTCTAAGATGTATAATGATTCCGTGTATGTGAGCAACAGGAATGATATGGATTGGCGTTTAGGGAATGCTAAGGAGACGCTGATTTATTTATATGGCGAATGCAATCAGGAAAAATTGAATCAAGCGCGAACTATTCGCGATACTATGTTCCTGTGTGACCGGGATTATAAGAATTTCTTTTGGACACAGAATTTTGATACTTCAAGAGTTAGTCACGATGTTCTCGTCGAAAATCGCGCATTAAGAAAATACGGAAAATGTTCTGATACAAATAACCTTGTTAAACATGATATTGACTTAACCGATTTTGTGCAATGTGTTGATGGAAAATGGATTATCATAAGCGAAGGCGTTTATTTTGGGGATTCTTGTACAGAAGCTCGAACGGGAGAACGCTTACGGACTCCTAGAGCGAAATATTATAGGTGTGTGGCTCGTGGTGATAAATATGCATGGATAGGCATTCTCGCTCCGGAATACTTCGGAGATGTTTGTGATGACGCTCGCAATAAAAGAATCGTAGAACACGATAGTGTTTACTTTAAATGTAATTCTGGTTTGTCATGGGGAACGCCTAGTTGGGGTGTATTAAAAACTGAAGACATTCTCCCTCCAGTTTTCCATAAAGATACATGTCGCGAAAATAGAGTCGTGAAATACGGTGATGTCTATTACATCTGTAGAGATAAGGAATGGAAGGCTCTTTCTAAAGAAGAAATTATTCCGCCCGTTCTTGATGAACTGCCCTGTGGTAAAAGTGAAAAACAGTCCTATGTGAATTATGACGATGACTACTTCATCTGTGATAATGATAAGTGGAGTCTTGCTGATAAGGATACTATACCGCTACCGATAATTCATGGGGATACGTGTGATTCTAGATATTGGGAACACATGGTTGAATATGATAATGAATATTTCATTTGTTCCTGGGTTTATGCTACGCTTGTTGGGGGCTATTGGTATAAGGCCGAGAAATCATCTGCTGCAGTTTACAAATACAACAAAAACCGCGGGAGTTATTGTGCCTCAGGACAGGAGGGAACGTCCTTGGAATGGAATTCTGAAATAGACGCGCTGATGGGGTGTGTCAGGAATACAAGGACGAATGATTATGAATGGGGAATTGTTCGACTGGGAGATTCGACTTCTTTGAATGAAAAAGAATTTGCGGGTGGTAAATTTAAAGCTAATGGTGTTTACGAGGTTACTGTGGATGGCATCGCTTATGATTTTAGCGGGTTCCAGTTGTCAAGAGTGGCGGATACTTGGAAATATGGTCTTGTGGCTTATATGTATAATCACCATGTAACTATTGGCAATATTCGCTATGAAGCCGCATGGGCGGATACCAACTTATATATCAATAGTGTGCGAGGGGAAACGGTCGTGGATTTGTCGGACATTGAACCGAAAAGCGATTCGTACAAAGAATTTTATGAAATATGGACTGATTGGGTTGAGCAAGGAAATACTTGCAATGGAAACGCTTATGGATTCCATTTCCCTATTACCTCTATACAATTGAAACAGTATGGGGAAGGGACCTTTGTTGATTGGAATGCTGCTAAAACATTCTGCCCCAAAGGATTCCATATTCCGGATACGACGGAATGGCGAAAGTCGAGTATAAACACCCGTACGAATGCGATAGCTTCGGTTGTTGAAACTTATGAACCTGATCACGGACGGTGCAATGATAAGTATTCGAAGGGTCTTGTGCTTTTGTGGTCCAGTACGGAAAAGGATTCCGATACGCAATTTTGTCTGGGATATACGACAACACAAAATCGTGGTGATAATCGCAAGGGCTTCTTGGAATGCCCTAAGGACTTGTTCCCGCTAGGGCAAGTGATGTGTGTTAAGGATAAATAATGAAATATTTTGTTAAAAATATACGCCCATTTTTTTTAATGCTGATGGTGCTTTCCTTTTTTGGATGCGCCATGGATGAATATCATATCGAAAGCGAAAGCTACGGGTGGCATTATGAAGGACTTGCGGACGACACGACAGCTGTGGTTTCGGTGGAACATCGTGAGGGTGGGTACATTGAATGTCATCATATACCGAGTCTTGATGACGGTGATAGTTTCTCTAGGGTCGTATCTAAAAAATACTACAAAGTGGGAATGAAATCCCTATGGATAAAAGAATGGGCCGGCGCTCTTCCCAAGAAGCGCGAAATGAACGACGTTTATCCGAGGTGGTCCGATGGCTGTCTTGACATGGATACCTTGGATGGAAGGTTCTACTGTGTCGAGGTGGCTCGTTTGGATAATTATTCCTATTCATGCGGGTTTATTCTGATAGATGACTCCAATATGGACTTGGATACATTGGAACGCCCGTCGTGTACGGGTAATATTTCCGAATCGGTTTCTTTTGTGGAACATTACCTAAAAGTAAATGAAAACTTCTTTGAAATCCGCAAGGGAAAATTTGTGTCGCAGGAACCCGCCTATAGGATGATTGAAGAACACGGAAATTTGAAGTTCTTGGGGAAGGATGATAACTTTGTAATGTATAGCGGGAAACCATGATGAAAAAAGCATACGTTTATTTTTGCATTGTGCTGGCCTTAAATGTTGTCGGATGTGATAGTGGCACAGTGAATCCCGTTGACGTGAAAGTTCCAGAAGAAACCGTCCTTACCCGTGCCGATGTAAAGGAGGATGTCGTTAAGGACGGACGTGACGGAGAGTCTTATCGCACCGTAAAAATCGGAGAACAATGGTGGATGGCCGAAAATTTGCGCTATGCTGCCGATTCTAGCCTTTGCTATAACGATGAAGAATATTTTTGCAAGGCGTATGGGCGCCTTTATCCGTGGATTGTCGCCATGAATTTAGACACAATTTATCGTCGAAGTGGCGCTATTTACGACGATGTCGTTGATTCGTTGCATCAAGGCGTATGCCCTGAAGGTTGGCACGTTCCGACAAAAACAGAGTGGGAAACGATGATTGATTTTGTGAAAGCGCATAACGGTGCGGAAGGCGACGGCACAAGCTTGCGTTCTCCGGAAATGTGGGCTGAATATGGTGAAGGGACTTCCAAGGTTACGCATTCGGACCGATTCGGTTTTTCGGTTCTTCCGGCGGGGATGCATACGGACCCAACGGCTGGCTACAATGCCAATATTTATACCGAATTTACAGGGCATGCGTATTTTTGGACAGCGACTGAAGTGAATTCTTATAGGAACGATGTGACCAAGGCTTACGATGTGTGGCTTTGCGGTCAATGGAACGACAATGCTGTTCGAATGAAAGACGGAAATTCTAAACGGGATGCCATGTCCATTCGCTGTGTCAAGAATTGAAGGGGCTAAGCGTTTATGTGTTGTTTGTTCAAGAATCGTCTGGCAACTTGCCTTCTCCTTGCAATTTCGGCAGTTTCCCTTGTCGGTTGCAATTTGCTAAATCCAAACGAGGATGTCCCTGCGCAACATTTTGAAACTGTTGCTGTTCATAAGCTTTACGCTGAAAAATTTGACTATTACATATACGCCTACGATTCTTTGGATGCGTCGCCGCATTCCCATTACTACGAAAACTACACGCCTATGCGCGATTCTCTACAGACTCGTGTCTCGCCCTACATCAGAACGGTTCGGGTGGATATCGAAGAGGCTCAAGCGACATCGCGCTATGTCAGTTACGTTCTTAAATTTACGACAAGTACGGATAAGTACAATCGTCATTTCGATGATTCTTTTTACTTGGATATTTACGATTGCGAACCACCTTATTGCAGGAATGCTTCGCAGGTGGTATTCCGTACGAGAAATCACTCCTATATGGAAGTCTTTACCAAGGGAGAATTTACCATAACGGAACCCAGCTATGAGCATTTTTTGGGGGGCCGCGATACTGATGGTTGTACGTTGAATATTTATAAGAATTATAGACTGGTTCTTAAGAACGAGCGCGTCGATATGGATATTCAATTTCAGAGAATGTTCTTTTATTGCGGAGGGTAAGAGTGATGATTCGTAAAATCATAATGCTCTTTGCCGTGACTTTGTGCGTGATTGGTTGCGCCGAGGATATGGTGGTGGAGCCAATTACCTATGACAATACGCGGGGTTTGAAACTTACGGAAAGGGCAGTTTATATCTCGACATGCGGTAAATATCCGACGGTCGATTGTAAAGATAGTGCTTTGAAGGATTCTGCCATTTGCAAGAATCCCGTGGATTCCATTTGGTTCAAGCCGAACTGGATTTTGGTCGATTTTTTGGATGATAATCTTGAGAAAAAAGGTTCCCTGTCGGAAGTTTATTATGGTGGACCTTTGACCCAAAGGAATTTTAGTCAAAGCTATTGGCACGTGAGGCTTGTGGGGGAGTGGACGCTTTTGCATACAGGAGAAGATTCCTTTTCTGATACGAGTCGCGCTTTGGATACGCTCAATCGTTATGTTGATATTTTGATTGATGAAGGTGTCAAGGTTTGCATGGATGACGAACTTGTATTCGAAAAAATTGCAGAACTTGTGAAAAATGAAAAGTATTCGCTGGATGTGGCCGAATATACGATAAAAAACGAACAGAGGAAAGTCTATAGCGACTCGGCAAGATTGTTCTTTACTGACAAGAAAAACGTAGAGGCCCTTTTTCGTTGAAATCTTGCCTCCATTACGGGGGACGCTTTTTCCTGGTTGAATTATTTTTTTATTGTTTGTAGAGAAATCGTTTCGCTAGGAGCCTCTTCAATGGTCGATTTTTTAAACACGGTTGACAGCGTCCTTTATTACCCTATACTGATTATCGTTCTTGCTGCTGCAGGAATTTACTTTAGTATTCGCACGCGGTTTGTGCAAATTCGACTTTTTGTGGAGGCGATTCGCACGTTGTTCGAAAAACCGCATGAGATGAACGGCGTTTCGTCGTTAGAAGCACTTCTTGTTTCAACGGCATCGCGTGTGGGCACGGGAAACATTATCGGTGTTTCGACGGCGATTTGCCTAGGCGGACCGGGCGCTGCGTTCTGGATGTGGGTGCTTGCGATTGTCGGAGCTTCGTCGGCGTTTGTCGAGAGCACACTTGCGCAAATCTATAAGCGCCGCGATCATCGTACCAACGAGTGCTATGGCGGTCCTGCATATTACATCGAAAGCGCATTGCATCATCGTTGGCTTGGCGTGCTTTTTTCCGTTTTTCTGATTTTGACGTATGCATTTGGCTTTAATTTACTTTGTTCTTACAACTTGCAATCGACTTTTGAAACCTACAGTTTTTATAACCCCTCGGTGACGCCGTGGCTTATCGGTGTTATCCTCGCGGTGTTGGTGGGCGTTTGCTTGTTCGGAGGCGGTAAGCGCATTGTGAAGACGACCGGCGTGCTGGTTCCGTTTATGGGCATTTTCTATGTGCTGATTGCCTACATTATGTTGGTTGTTCATTACGATATGATTCCTTCCGTTGTTGTCGCGATTATGCGGGATGCGTTTGATTTTGAGGCGATTGGCGGTGGTGTCGCTGGTTCTTGCTTGATGTACGGCATAAAGCGTGGGCTATACTCCAATGAGGCCGGCGTGGGTTCTGCGCCAAACGCTGCGGCTGCGGCCCATGTGTCGCATCCGGTAAAGCAGGGGCTTGCTCAGGTACTTTCTGTATATATCGATACGATTTTCCTTTGTACGGCGACAGCCTTGATGTGCCTTGTTTCTGGCGTGCCGGGAACTGCGGAGAATGCAGGAGCGATGTATGTGCAACAGGCTGTTTCGAAGACGTTCGGTGCAGCGGGTCCGGTGTTCATCACGATTGCGATGACGTTGTTTGCGTTTACGACACTCCTCGGAAACCTTTATTACGTGCACAATGCGATAGCCTATGTCAACAAGAAAAAAATGCCAGACAAAAAGGTGATGTCGATAATCCATATCGCGTGTTGCCTGGTGGTGTTTTTTGGTGCGGTAACTCCGATGGATGCCTGCTGGGCTTTGGCAGACATCACGATGGGGGGAATGGCTCTTATCAATTTGCCCGCATGCGTTATCCTAGGCGGAGTCGCTGTTAAGGCTCTTCGCGATTACGAACGACAACGCAAACAGGGGCGCAACCCAGCCTTTATTGCAAGACATATTGGTTTGGATCCGGATAAGTTAGATTACTGGAAACATAAAGAACGTGATGAAAAGAATTCGCTTATTTAAACTTTTTTGTATATATTGATTTGTAAATCAAGCTTAATCATAAGGAAAAAATATGAGTTTATGGGGCTTTATCAAGTCGATAGGAAAAACAATCAAATCGGCCATCTGTTCGCTTATCGAAGATGCTGAAACTAGAAATGACAAAATTAAAGTGAAGGATGTTAGAGTCATCAAAGGGCTTGTATTTGATGACGAATCGCTTTTTGTGCCTGATGGTGATGAATTGAAAAACCTTGATAAAGATCAAGTGGAATATGTAATCTGCTTGACGGAAGATGCAGCATTCGAGGTCGATATAGAGCGTTTCACCAGGTTCGATAGTGGCAAGAAAAAATGGCATAAAGCTCGATTGTATGTAACATTCAAGAAAGGTTTCAAGACGAACGGCACGTCGGCTCCAAAGTTTTTCCAGACTGAATTGCCGGCTTATCTTCCGATGGTCAAAGGGAATGCCGACATTTACAATCTTGCTGCCTTTGTCCATGACGGATTGTATGCATGTCATGGAGAAATAGCAGAAAAAGGAATACCGAACGAAAAAAACGATAAGAGACGACATACCCTGGCAAGAAGGGAATGCGACAACCTCCTTAGCGGAATATGGAGAATATCGGATTTTGTGGATGATATAACCGCAAAAATTGCTGAAAAGGGCGTTAATTTATTTGCCGGCGGGCCTGAACACTGGGATAATGACGAACTTCGCTGTAAAGAAAACTTTAATGTGACTATTGAATACCTTTAAATAAAAGGAAAATCGTTTTTTTAATATAGAAGGCTGTTGTTGGACAGTCTTTTTTTATTATGTATTTTTGTTTACGTAAATATTATCTATAATTTGAAAAAAAGGTTGGAATATATGGAGCCGCTTTTCAATTTAGAAAGCATTTATGTTACAAACGTAATCGGGATTGTTCTGATTGCAGTCATGATCGTGTGTAACCTTTGGCGCTTTCAGACGAGGAGTCGAGCCGACAAGAACTTGTTGATGATGATGTTCCTCGCCTTGACTAGTTGCATCGCGGACCCGTTTTCTTACACGATGAAAGGGGTGCCGGGCTTTTTCCCAAAGATTATTATTTATGCAACGAGTACGTGGCTATTTGCCGCGAATATGCTGGCGGGCTTTTTCTGGGTGCGCTTTTTGTCGTTCCATTTGAACGGGGGGATGCGCCGCCGGTCTGGAGTTATACTGAATTCGGTGGTCGGTGTGTGTCTCGCTTTACTTGTAGTCAATTTCTTTGTGCCGATAGTGTTCTCTATCGACGAGAATAACCTTTATTCCAGGACCTACCTTTATCCTTTGTACTTGGCTATAGATTATTTGTTGATTGTCAATAGCCTTGTAATTTATTTCAAGGCTAAGGCAAAGGGCGGCTTTCTCAAGTTTTTCCCGATATGGGTTTATATTGTGCCGATTATCATTGGTGGCGTTGTTCAGTCGCTGTTCTATGGGATTTCGGTGATTCCCACGAGTATCGCGGTTTCTATTGCGGGTGTGTTGGCGAGCCTGCAGAACGAGATGATTTACCATGACCAGTTGACAGGATTGTTCAACCGCTATTATTTGCACTACTTGCTAAAAAAATATATCGATCGCCCGAAACTCAATATCACCGGAATTATGATTGACTTGAACGGGTTCAAACATATAAACGATGAATTTGGACATGCTGCGGGGGACGATGCGTTGTTGATGTCGGCGCGAATCCTTAAATCGGCGGTTAACAATTCTGGGAGTGTCATCCGCTATGCGGGGGACGAGTTTATTATTTTACTTAATACGCAAGACGATGCGGCTATAGAACATCGTATTTCTAGAATTCGTGAACGTTTTGATGAATTCAACAAGACTGAATCGAAACCGTATGTACTGTCCGTATCTATCGGGTACCACAAGTTTGACACGAAGACAGAAAGCGAAGATACTTTTATCAATGTCGTTGATTCCCGCATGTACGAAGACAAGAAAGCTTTTTATGCCGCTCATGCAGGGATGGATCGCCGCAAACGGTAGATTGGATTGAGGCGTATTTCCTCTTTTTCTATCTTTGGCGCAATATGAAATTTGAAGAACTTCCCTTGGCAAATCCGTTGCAGCGTGCTGTTCGCGCTGTTGGTTACGAAACCCCGACCCCGATTCAGGAACGCTCGATTCCGAGCTTGCTCGAAGGCAAGGACTTGTTGGGAATTGCACAGACGGGGACTGGGAAGACGGCGGCGTTTGCTCTCCCGATTTTGCAGCGCTTGCTGGATTCTGGAAAGTTCCGTTCGCCAAAAACTTGCCGCGCGCTGATTCTTTTGCCGACGCGCGAACTTGCGATTCAGGTGGAGGACTGCTTCAAGGAATATGCGCAGTTCACGGCGATTTCGACGGCGTGCATTTTTGGCGGTGTGGGCGATGGACCGCAAAAGAATAAACTAATTCGCGGAGTCGATGTGCTTGTGGCGACTCCAGGACGGTTGCTCGATTTGATTGGGCAGAAAGCTATATCGCTGAAAAAATTGGAATTCTTTGTTCTAGACGAAGCGGACCGCATGCTGGACATGGGCTTTATCCATGACATTCGCAAGGTTGTGGCGATGCTTCCGCCGGATAGACAGAATTTGTTCTTTAGTGCGACGATGCCCGATGAAATTTCGAAACTCGCCGCGACGATTCTGCGCCCGAATCCGGTGCGTGTGGAAGTTGCTCCGCAGAGTACGCCAATTGAACGCATCCGTCAGGAACTGTACCGCATTGACAAGCGTCGCAAGGGGGCGCTCCTCAAGGAACTTTTGGCGGAACATCCCGAAATGAAAAAGGTGCTCGTGTTCTGCCGCACCAAGCATGGTGCTGACAAGATTGTGCGCGTTCTTGAAAAGGCGGGCGTCAAGTGTGCAGCGATTCACGGGAACAAGAGCCAGAATCGCCGTCAAGAAGCGCTTGGAAACTTCAAGTGTGAACAAATTCGTGTGCTTGTCGCGACGGATATTGCAGCTCGCGGCATTGACGTGGATGATGTGAGCCATGTGTTCAATTACGATTTGCCGAATGAACATGAAACGTTCGTGCATCGCATTGGCCGTACAGCTCGCGCAGGGAAGGATGGCGTTGCCATTTCGTTCTGCTCGCCGGACGAAGAATCCGATTTGCGCGGTATCGAAAAGCTTACCCGCGTGAAAATTCCGGAAGGTGACCAGAGCATTTATGACAAATTGCCGCCTCCGCAAAAAGAAACCGCCGAAAGCATGATGCGCAATTCTCGCGGGCGTATGTCCCGTGAAGAAGCTGAGGCGCGTGCTGCGGAGTCTCGGAACAATCGCGGTGATCGTGGACGCAAAGATCATCGCAACGAAAATCGCGAAAATACTTGTGGTGATAATTCGAAGCGTGATAATGCCCAAAGCGTTAATTCTCAAAATTCGCGTGCAATGTCAGCTGCGCGGCCTTTTGCGCACAATCAGAGCGTGAATTCTCCTGCTGGCGACACGCCGCAGCCGCAAATCGGTGGCCGCCGCCATCGCCGCAACCGCCCGGGTTCACGCGCCCGCCGCCGCATGCGTGAATCGCAAAACCAACAATAAAACGTCAGAAACAGATGTCATGACGGCCTGCGAGCCGCCATCCTTGCATTTCGTCATCCTGAGGGCGTAAGCCCGAAGGATCCAGTTATTTCTTGATTGACTTTGTCATGCCCGACTTGATCTCTTTGACTACTTGCAGCTATGCTGCTTAGTAGTCATGATCCGCGTATGGGGAGGGCATCTCCTCTTTATTCGGAAATCTTGCAATACATTTGTGTTGTGAAATATGCTTAAAATTTTATAATATTTCATAAAATCTTTAAAAATTTTATAAAAATCAATATTTTGTGTTGCAAAACTATTGACTTTTTGAAATTTAGGGTGTATATTTGTTGTCAAGAACGAGAGAAAAAAATAAAACTCTCAGTTCGAATGTTAAGCGCACTTGAAAAAGAGTTGTCGCGTGTTAGGAGGAAAAATGAAAGAAATCTTAGAATATACGAGCTATCGCCAGTATATTGCGGATTACTACGCTGATAAAAAGGCGAAATCTGCGTTTACTTGGCAAGAGTTCGCGAACGAAGCCGGTTTTTCTTCGCGTGTTTATCTGAAATACGTGAGCGAAGGCCGCTTTAACTTGAGCGACTCAGCGACCGCCCGCGTTGCGGATGCCATGCGTCTGGCGGATTACGAACGCGAATATTTCACCGAAATGGTCAAGTTCGACCATGCGAAAAAAGACGCCGACAAGAAAACTGCTTTCAACAGGATGCTTTCGATTGCGGATGCACACAAGGCGAAAATCTTGGAAGGCGATTCGTTTCGCTTTTTCGAAAGCTGGAAAAATCCTGTCATCCGTGAACTGGCTCCGTCAATGCCTGGGGCAAAGCCGCTTGCGCTTGCGCATGCTTGTCGCCCGGAAATTACCGCCGCCGAAGTTAGCGATGTGCTGAATTTTTTGGTCAAGGGCGGATTCCTTGAAAAAAACGACGAAGGCAATTACGTACAAACGGACAAATCCTTGACAACGGGCCCTATGGGGGTAACGCCGGTCGCGGTTCGCTCGATGCACCGTCAAATGGGCGAACTCGCGCTTGACGCAATCGAGGGTGTGGCTCAAGACAAACGCAATTTCTCGGGTGTCACGTTTGGCATCACCAAAGACGGCTACGACGAAATCGTGCAAGAAATTGCCGATTGCCGTAAAAGGGTTGTAGCCATTGCACGGAAAAATGCCGCAACAGACGAAGTCTATCGTCTGAACATGCAGCTTTTCCCGCTGACGCAGAAACAAGAATTAAAAAAATAGATTAGGAGGAAACTATGAATTACTCAAATATTAGCGGACAACTTGTCTGTAAAATGGCGTTGCTACTCGCCTTTGTGTTCGCAGCGTGTTCGGAAACAAATTCAGGAAACGATGTTGCCGGCGGCACCGTTGAAGAAACAGGCGTTTATGCTTTGTCGGGCCGCGTGGGTGATGTGTATCCGAAGTTGCTTGCGAAGGAAGGCGATAGCTCGGCGAATATCCAAAATGACGAAGGTTCCCTGTATGCTGCGAAAGGAACCGTTGTGACTATTTACGAACTGGATTCGTCATCTCTTGCGGCCACAGGTCGTACGTTTGTAGATACGATTGATAATGATGATGGTCGTTTTTCGTTCGAGAACCTTACCTTGAATAGCCCGTATGTATTGATTGAAACGCTTGATTCCTGCATCACCAAAAATTGTCGTGAGCGTGCTGGTGCGTGGGGCTTTACGACCGATCTTCCTACGAAATTTGATTCAACTGGAGCAATGAGTGTATATGGATCGCAAAAATATCCGGTTTTGATGAGCGCTATTGTTGACTTAAAAAAATATAAGAAGATAAGCGTCAATAGGTTGTCCAATAAAAAGGTCCCGCTAGCGCGGGCGTACTTTGCCGAAGGAAAGTCGTTTGCGGAGGCCAGCAAAAAGGCTGAACAGGACATTCTTGAAAACATAGGCATTTACGAGGATCTTGGAAATTTTGAAGACCTGGAAAATGAAGAATTGAATTATGTTAGGGCTTTGTATTTGGAAATTTCTGAACTTGACGATTTGGGACGTGAAGTTGGAGATGATGAAAGAAATGAATTATTGGGTTATAATTTTATCTGGATCTATAAAGAAGTTTACTTTGCGCCTTTGTCGCGATTCTCTGCGTCAGAAGAAATGCAGCAATATTATTTGAATACAATAAAGTTGTTCGAATATGAGGTTGGCTATTTGGCTCATAAGGTTGGCTTGGGACAATGTACGGAATTGCGTGAAAACGATGTAGATACAATTGCGATTCGTGAATTTTATGAATTGCCCAAGTTCGCAGTCGCCTGCCAGTCAAAAAAATGGGTGATTGATTCCAAAAAGGCTCCATACACAAGTGGAACGATGGTGGACAATCGCGATGGAAAAACATATAAGATCGTTACGTATAACTGGGGTGATGTCACGCAAACGTGGATGGCCGAAAATCTGAATTTTGCGGATACGGTGTCTTCAAGTGTTGATAGTACCTTGAAAAAGAATTTGCTTGGAAAAACGAGTTGCTGGGAATACGATCCGTCATGTGAAAAACTGGGCCGTTTTTACAAGTGGACTGCGTTTATGAATATTGATGAATCTTTTCTTAAGTTGAATGCCGATGTTTACGACCGTGTGTTGGGTAAGGACATGGTACTAAAAACGGAGTCTGTTGAAGATCGGTGCTTGACGGTTGAGTATGATTTGCGTGCGTATGAAGATGAAAGTAATAGGATTGAATATTGCCTTATTAGAACTGAAGCGGGTGAATGTTATGAATTAGATACTGCTGAAACGTTGTGGGATTATTGCTACCATAAATATGTAAATGGAATCTATTTTGATAGTTCGAGTGTTATCCCTGAATCGGAACTTGCAACTTATCAGGGCGTGTGCCCAGATGGATGGCGAATCCCCAATAAAGCTGATTGGGATCTCTTGATTGAAAACATGGCAAGTCAAGGAGTCTTGTTAAAGGACGCTGATGCGAGTGGCTTTGGGAATATTGAAGGAAAAGTTGTGGAATCCTATGGTTCGGGAGTTCCTAGGCCGAACGTGATAACATATGGTTACTATGAATTTGCCTCGGTTCTGGATCAAGATGGTAGTTCTGTCCGAGTTGGCAAGAGCGAGCAAACTCCTCTTTTGGCTACTACATCCCATAAGAAAGTCCGATTCAACTTTTTTAACTCTGACTTGTTCGCTGTCCGCTGCATCAAAAACTAAACCAATGAAAACTTAACGGAAATACTGTTAGGAGGAAAAAGGAGACGGGCTGCGGCCCGCCTTCTTTTTT
>Ga0247611_10006135_pt1 | contig 15562 bp, 20 predicted proteins | sample 177DNAGHGhighgp2_FD_192422 | JGI IMG/M metagenome (GOLD analysis project Ga0247611, IMG submission 192422) | Sheep rumen microbial communities from Palmerston North, Manawatu-Wanganui, New Zealand - 1770 DNA GHGhigh gp2 | ecosystem: Host-associated > Mammals > Digestive system > Stomach > Rumen...
TGCCAGCATCATCAAAATCACTCGTCTCATCATTGATTGCTCGAATTTTGTTACGTTATTAAAATTAAAGAGTGCCGATAATCAATTGACTACCAGCACTCTTTTTGCGATGTCGGGGTGACTAGAATTGTTTCACACCTTTTCGCGTTCCTAAGTGGTTGATAATCAATAGCGGCAAAGGGCAGATTATAGGGCATCTTGTCCCGTTTTTGTCCCGATTTTGCCTAGCAAAATCTGTATCGTTCGCTCCTTCTCTGCGAGAAGTTCTCTCAAGGCTGCCGTCTCTGCTGTTTGCGCTACGGCATTTGCACTGGCGTTGCCTATCAGTGTGCTCGCCTGTGCTGTCGCCTGAGACGAGCCGTCTGGCTCGTCAAAGAAATAACTCGGCGACACATCGAGAAGCCTGCAGATCTTGTCCAATAAGTCGCACTGAATGCTCGAGTGCTTGAAAAAACGGGACAGACTCTCGGGCGCTAAGTCAATCTCCCTGGCAAACTGAATCTTCTTGATCCCCCTTGCCTCGACAAGCCCCTTAATTGTATTTCCAATATGCTTCATTTGACCGAAAATTTAAAATATCTTAAAATTTGCGTTAATTATTAACCATCATGGTTAAGTTTTAGAAAGTAATATTACCTTTGTGGCGGTAAAATTAACGCAAAATACTCAAATCTCCAAGAAAATGACCGAAAAAAATAACAAAATACGTAAAGACTCGGAAGCTCTGAGAGACTTCCTCAATAAGTTCGAGAAGCACGATAAGACTTATTGGATCAGCCAACTGTCCGAGGGCTGCATGGTGCCTAGATACACGGTCCTTAATTGGGCAAAAGGCTTGACAAGAATTCAAGCACTATATAAACAAAAGATTGAGGAGATTATCGGACAAGATATCTTCGACAAAATTTCCGAGCCGGCATAACAAAATCTTCACATCATGGCAGAATTTTACTCACAAGATTCCATCAATCGGGTGCGGAACGACGCCGACATACGTTTCTGCATCCCTGGAGCAAACACGAATAAAGCCACTTCCTATGTGACGTGCCCTAAATGCGGGGCTACAGGCAAGCAAGGTGGAAAACAGAAAGGATTGTGCGTGACGCATACGTCTCGGAAAAACCTTGCCCACTGCTTTAGCTGCGGATTTAACCTGAAAGACGGTATCGCTGCAACGATGTTCTATGAATGCAACGATGACCCGAAACGGTTCATAGAAGCTGTAGAAAAAACAGCTAGCTCATGCGGCATGGTGCTGCTACCCGAGAAACGGCAGCGCTACAACAAAAGCACGCAACAGGTGAAGCCGTTCGTGGAACAACAGCTCGAAGCTAGCGGCCTGACTCAAAACGACGTAATGGCTACATGGAAAGAAGTGGTCAAGGGTGAAACGGTTGAACACTATTCATCACCGTTTGTGCGGGGCTCTATAGATAAGAGCGGAAATGTGCATCCAGGCGACGATGAAATGCTGATATACTACTTCGGTCTTGACGGATTCCTCCAACAATACGCCACTCGTGGCGCGCGTGGTGCCCTCAGACCGTACATCCGCATCAGATGGTCAAATCCCTCTTTGCATACTCCTGAAGGATCCTCGAGAGAGAATAAATACATGTCTCCAGCTGGAGCTCCGACCAGGTTCTATATCCCGCAACGCATACGCGATTTATATAATGAGTCAACGCCAATCAACACGTTAGTTATCCAGGAGGGTGAGAAAAAGGCTGAGAAGGCTTGCAAACATGGCATACCTTCTCTAGCCATCCAGGGCATCTTCAATATCGGCTCGAAAGAGTCAGGACTGCCACAGGATCTTCAATACATTGTGCAGCGATGCAATGTCAAAAACGTGGTGCTGCTTTTCGATAGCGACTGGGATGACCTGTCGAAACAGCTCAACCCAGACGAGGCGGTGGACTACCGCCCGCGCATGTTCAGCAAAGCAGCTATCAAGTTCAAAAAGTATGTGGCATCGCTCCACAACCTGGGCATCAATGTCGACATCTTCTTCGGACATATCAATGACAACGAACGGGGAGATAAGGGTATCGACGACCTGCTCGTGGGTACACTCAAGGGAAAAGAAGATGAGCTGGCAAAAGATATTGACTTCGCCCTCCATGCACACGATGGTATAGGGTCCTACTGCTCGATATTCAACGTGTCAACGAGCAGCGACTTGCAGATACAGGACTACTGGCTGCTCAATGACATCGAGGGCTTCTTCAATAAATATAAGGAAAGACTGCTGCCGCTAAAGCTGTTCAAGTTCAACCAGTTCAAATATAAGGTGAGCGAGGAGGGTAAGGTGGAACTGGCCTCCAGGGTGATGGCTGACCGCGAGTTCTGGACAGTGAACGAGAAACAGAATGGCGGCAAAACAGTCTCGCTGGAGACATTCGAAGCACTGCAGTTCATCGAACAGGCGGGCTTCTGCCGATGCCATACGGCTGACCTCCCCGATGGGGAATATAAGTTCATACATAATGATGATGGCATCGTCCGAGTGGTCACGGGCGCGAAAATTCGCTCATTCGTGTGGGACTACATCGTGATGACAAGCAAAGACCCCACAGTGCGCAATCATTTCGCGGCCAGGCTGAGCAACGACCTGTCAGCGGACAAACTGGAGAGGCTGTCAATCATGGAGGATCTGTTCGACGAATATACTCCGTATCAGCAAAAGTTCTACTTCAAGAACATCATGGTGACGGTAACGCCAGAAGCCATCAAAGAAGATAAACTGTCACAGGGGGCCGTGTGGGAAGATAGGGTGATTCAACACCGTCTGCACCGCTTACCCATCATCGACCGTGTGGATGTCGACCCTGTAAAGAACAGCTTCAAAATCGTTCCTACTCCTGATGGGGAACGCTGCGACTTCTATAGATTCATCTGCTTTACATCAAACTTCTGGTGGCAGAAAGGCGGTCCGCAAACCGCTGAGGAAATCAAGGAATATTACCAGCACATCCTCAACAAACTCACGGCTATCGGCTACCTGCTCACCGACTATAAGTTCAAAACTGAACTTAAGGCGGTCATCGCTATGGATGGGGAAATGTCCGACGTGGGACAGTCCAACGGTCGCACGGGAAAATCGCTCATCGGCGAAGCGCTCAAGTTCGTGATGAAACAGGCAAAGGTGGACGGACGTAACACGAAGAATGATGATGACTTCATGTTTAACCTGGTGACGCCGCGCACACGTAACATCTTCTTCGATGATGTGCCGGTGAACTTCGCCTTTGAGCGACTGTATGTCGCCATCACGGGCGACCTCTCCGTGAACGTGAAGGGAGGCGCCCGATATGCCATCGATGGCGACAAATCCCCGAAAATCTATATCGCAACAAACCACGCCATCAACGGGAGCCAGTCACGAAGCTCGATGGAACGTATCGTCTATCTCGGCTTCTCGAACTATTTCAACGATACCAGGCACCCGTTTGATGTGTTTGGGCACCAGTTCTTCGACGACTGGGATGATGAGCAGTGGAACCTGTTCTACTCACTGATGATCGAGTGCGTGTTCCTATACTACTCGTCTATGCAGAATGGCTGGGCTAGACCAGGCCAGGGAGTGGTGACACCGCCCATGCACGACATCATGCAGCGCACGCTAAGGCAGCAGATGTCGGAATCAATATACCAATGGGCTGAAGTATTCTTTGAACCGTCAAACAACCAAATTAACTCGCGCATCCCTCGCTCGACACTGTTCGACGAGTTCAAGAAACACTTCCCTGACCAGAGGTCGGGAATCAGTACGGCAAACTTCAAGACGAAACTGAAGCTGTACTGCCAATTCAAGGGGTACCACTTCAACCCGAACAAGCTCAATGCGGAAGGCAAGTCCTTCCGCCTGTGGATCGCCAACCATGAAGGGGAGTCCTTCATCGGCGGCGATGACAAGTCGGGTGGCGTGGAATACTTCAATATCTACGATACACAGCATGCAATGAATGAACCTTTTTAATATTGAGAATTATGGCAGAAGTTAAATCAAATCCCTACGACGACCTGCTCACCAGGTCAGAGGAAACGGTGCCTGGTAATCCTAAAGAATGGAAAACAGTCACCCACAAAATATGGAACGACGACTCTGATAGCCGATGGCGCATCAGAATCATCATCGCCAACCCAGTTCCGTTCAAGTTCTTTATCGGCTTCGATATTGAAACGCCGTCTGGCGGTATCTATCTCGCACCCGGTAAAGAAAAAGGCTACGCCAATAGTGAACGACATGCCATGCTCTATGCGCTGGGGAGAATCCAGGTAAACCTTGATTTGACGCAAGAGCAAGAGCATGCAGTGAAAGAGGAAATTTTCAAACAACGTCAATTAACCCTGTTCTGATGGAAGCACTGGTGTATAAGAATAATCAAGAGCTCGTCAATATCTTCTGCAAAGACTGCCAGAAACGCGAAAGACGAGGATGCAAAGACATGGAGCCAATAAACTGCGACATCGTCAAAGGCTATATGCTGGAGCAGCAGGAAAACGGCTACGAGATTATTGTTGGCAAATTTAAAATCGAAGCGATATGAAACTATTGGAAGCGAAAGTGAGAATCAAAGGACGTGACTATATCGTCAACCGCCAGCCCGACGAACTGAAATATTGCCTGGAAGGTGACGTGCTGCTGCTCATGTTCAAGTGCGAGACATACCCGAACTGCAGGTTCGTGGAGTTTCTCAAGTTCCTGGAAAGAGACGATTCAATCAAGTACAGGCCACTTGGTGAGCCCAAACATTCACAGAGAGAAACGTGGCTCAGCAATATTGTGCTGTGGGGCAGAAAGGAGGTGAGCAATGACTAATAAGAATTTATTAGAAGAAATCCGCTGCCAACTGGATAATGCAAAAAAAAATGAAGAAAACTTGCATTTTATATTCATGGGATGTTTTGGAAAATATGGAGACGAAGTCCAAGTATCAGTCGCTAATTCTGGAAACATGGATGTACTAACAGCGTTGATAGCGACAGCGATGGAAGACAGCCCCAAATTTACCAATGTGGTACTCGCAGCTGTAGAAGAATATGTCAGAAGAAAAGAGGAGGCGAGCAATGATTAAGACTTGTAGATATTGCAGACATCGAATGCGTTTTTCGCTGAATGCGTATAGCAAAAAGGTTGTGCAGTGTTGCGTCCTTCAGCCGAGTAAACACAGCAATAGCGGTTACAAAACAATCAAGGTCAATGACCCCGCTTGTTGGCAATTTGAACGAGAACAATGAAAGGAGGAATAAAATGAAACTATTAAGAAAGAAATTCAAAGTAGTTCAGAAAGTGGATTGGAGATATTATAACCTTAATGGCAAACTGATTCGCGAAGAAGGTAAATATTTTGTCAAAAGAAACGGTCTGATCTCGAGATTCTACCTTAATGCATTTCTGAATCTTAGCGGTAATATAGTCCATGGCGGTACAATAATGTTCACTACAGCCACCCTCGCGAGCAGATTTTACACAAGGGCAGAAGCAGAGCAATTTTTGAGGGCATTAGAGGTTTTCCCTGAAAGATTTGAAATAATAAAATGAGAAATTATGAAATATAAAATACAAAGAACAGATCATGCTAAACTGACTCAGGGACTTCTTCGCCTGTGCATGATGTTACCAAAATTCTACAATGAGGCCTATGGTAGTAAGGACGAATGTAGGATCTTACTTGATAGTATCTATAGTGAGGCGTTAAAAACAAAATTCCTTCGACGGAATTATTGGGAGCCTTTAAACAGTGCATATAACATCCAGAAGACGGATGACAGGATTTTCATAGAGAGCCTTTCTGGAAAGCCGTATCTGGAATTTCAGATAATAGAAGTAGAGGAAGGGGGCGAGAAATGAAAGTATGGATCGCTAGAGACGCCGACGGTGGGCTGTTCATGTACGACAAAGAACCCAAAAATAAGTCATCCTATTTTATGCAGAATGACTCAGGCGAAACACCAGGTATTTGGCCCATTCCTGAAAAACAACTCCCAGATGTAACCTGGGAGAATAGCCCGCAAGAATTCTACATCGAAATTAATTGCTATAAACTCATAACAAAAGTCAAGAAAGGAGGTGTTAATTAGACAAATAATCGGTAGGGCGCAAAGGTATAATCAATTAGTTAATAAACAAAAATGTTAATTCTTTTGCTCACATCAGAAAGCCCCGAAGGGGTGTATAAAAACATTCTGGGAAGTTCGATTCCTCCCCGCCCTGCAAATGCGTAATAATTTTTTCATGATTTTTTTATTTTAAGAGTTAATAAATGAGTAATTAATTCTACTATGATCGGGAGCCGGACGTCGGGAGACGCTCGGCTCCTTGCCTTGCTGGTGCGGGGTGATCTCTTCCTAAAACCGCGAAAAGACCCTTTTCTGGTTTATCAGATCTCACTAATCCCGCCCCAGCAAGGCCCCGATGTAGTATCGCCCGGCACCGCACAATGCAAAGCATTGCATTGTCTTTTCATAGTCCAGCCCCATGATCTAAATTTGTATCAAACAAATTTTCATCATCATGGCAAAACCTGACACAAGTGCTATTGAGCAATCTATTGACTCGCTGAGAACGGAATCCACACCCGACTCGGTGACTCCTAACCGCGTGGCGGGCCTGCTGCAGGCTGTCGTCGACCTCATCAACGCCCTGTCAATGGTGCCAGACACGGAAGTCGCCAACATCATGCAGCTGATCAATAACGCGGTCTCCACAGCCAACGCCGCCAGCTCCGCTGCTTCGGCTGCTCAAACCAATGCGAACAATAAGAAAATCACGCAGTTCAAAGCAGAAGCTACTGCTGAAGGCGTGACGCTCACAGTGAAACAGTCTGGGCATACCGCCATATCTTTCCTGTTCCCTGTCGCGAATGACTCGCAAGCGGGCATCGTGCTGCCAACTATGCTGCAGTCCTTGCTGGCTGCCGACCAGAAAGCGGAAAACTACAAGGTCGCCCAATTGTTGTTCTCCTACACAACGGCTGGCGCAAGGTTCGGCATCCGTTTATCTAACGGCACCACGCTGGAAAAGGATATCTACCTGGCGACAACAGCGAGAAATGGCCTCATGAGCAAAACGGACAAGCTGAAACTGGATGGCCTGCCTAGCAGCGTGATCGCCCTGGATGGCGCTGGCAGAGTGCCCGCGGCACAGGCACCGCAAACGATGCTTCGCAACGTCACAGGTGGGGCACCAGATGACCTGCACAACGGCGACTTCTACTTCGACCAGGGTGACTCACATATCTACTTCCTGCCGAACGTCAACAGCGAACCTGTGGACATGGGCGTGCCGTCAAAGAATGTGGTCTATTGCCACACAGACTCGAACCTTCAGTACAGATGGGACGGCTCGAACTTCATCCCCATCGCGACAAACCCGGAGGTCGGACTGGTGAAAAGAAATATCCGCGTGTGGACTACGGCATCGAAAAGATACGACATACCGCCAGGCATCTTTGCATATATCGTCCCGTCGACGACCATCGTGAACATTAACCTGCTGGAACCGTCATCGGGCATGCCGTTCTACCGCATACAGCTTTACGGGGGGCCGTTCGAGGACGCCGCCGTGGAGCAAATCAATTGGCCGCCTGACTTGTGCTGGGCTGAGAACGCACAACCGTCCATCGATGATATAATATCTAACTATGGCGTGATCGTCACCATTTATGGCACGTGGGCCAGCTTTAAGAAATATTGACATGAGAACATCCTATAACCGATACATGACGCCCTCAGTGGAGAATATCCCCGGCGTGAACGCTGCCGCCGCGCTCGTCCGTGACGGCTCCAGCGTGTTTCGTGATGACACGGACATCATGCCTGTGCGCATCAATGACCGCGAGGAATATATGCCCTGGGGCGCAGACAACATGATGCCCTATAACATCATGGACTTGATTGAAAGCGACGAGACGCTCTCCACCTGCCTACTCTGGAATGCCCAGATGTGCTATGGATCCGGCCTGCAGTATGACACTGCTGAGACCGATGCCGACACACAAAAGCAGGTGGAGGACTGGCTACTCGACAACTCACTGCCACAGTATTTCCTCGGCGTGGCACAGGACATGAAACACTGGGGATTCGCCGTCAGCGTCATCATCCTCTCAAACGATGGGAAATCCATCGCTCGACTCATCCGCAAGGAGGCTTGCTACTGCCGCTTCGCGAAAGCGGACAAATACGGCAAAATCAAAAGGGTGTACTACGCGCTCTGGCGTGACTCGTTCAACCGTGAACAGGAGATAGAAAAAATAGACCTGCTCGACGAGAACTCTCCTCTCGCAGATCTCCAGGAGCGGATGAAGAAGGGTACGAAAGCGAATAAATTCGCCATCGTCACCCGTATGCCCACGGCCGACCACACGTACTACCCTATCCCCTATTGGGCCGCCATATTCCGCTCACACTGGTACAACATCAAACAGCTCATCGGACTGGCGAAGGAAAACAAAATCAAGAACTCGGCTCCCATCAAGTACCTGGTGGAGATCTCGGACAAGTACTTCGACCGACTCTACCGCAACGAGGGCATCACAGACCCGAAAAAGCAGCGGGAACGCATGATCACTGCCAAACAGGAGATCCTGGACTTCCTCGCCGGGGCTGAGAACAGCGGAAAGACTTGGTTTGCGAACTTCTACGTCACCCCCGACGGAAAGGAGAGCCACGAGGTGCAGATAACGAAAATCGACACGACGAAACAGGGCGGCGACTGGGAAAGTGACATCCAGGAGGCGGTGAACATGATATGCTTCACCCTGCAGGTGCACAGCAACCTTGTCGGCTCGGTCCCTGGGAAATCGCAGAGTAACAACTCGGGCAGCGACAAACGTGAGCTCTACACCATCGCTCAGGCACTCCAGAAGCCCTATCACGACCTGCTCTTTACCGTGCATCAGCTTATCTGCAAATTCAACGGATGGCAGGGCGTGAAGGTAAACGTGCCGTTCATCCAGCTCACAACACTGGACGAGAACAAAGACGCGAAAACTGTAACCATTAATAACGAATGATATGAAAAATTGTCCTATTCTTCAGAAATCTCTCGACTGGTGCGAGGGTACTCCACAACACCCGGGCATCCGCCGAAGACTGTACTACTGCAATAAGAACCTGGTCGAGGTCTGGCCGGAACTGGAAACGGATGAGTTCGGACGAGTGACGAATGCTGTCTATCAAGGCGCGTTCGTGCTCGCCGCCGACGCCTACTGGCAATATATCGATGTGAACATCGATAAGTCAACCGTCACCAGCGAGCCGCAAGGCGAGGTGCCCAGCCAGACTCAACTCAACAAGGCGACTTTCGTGCACAACGGCATCGATGACAAGGCCACCGCTGCCGCCGCGTTCCTCAACAACGCTGACTGCGTCTTCGTGTATGAGGACATCGCTGGACACTTCCGCGTGCTCGGCAACAAACGATGGCGCACTAAAATCTCCGTCAGCCAGGACCAGGGACAGGGAACGAATCCTGCTTCCACAACCATCGCCATAGAGGTGACGGACGTGATCGCGGCTCCGTTCTACGCCGAAGGACTCGAAACGGAGGACGGCGAGGTGCTCCCGAGTTACGATGATGATGCACAGCACGGGCCTCGCCTCACGAGCCCGTCGGGAACTACGCTCGACATCGGCACCATCGGCATCTCGGGCTCGTCGGTGTCCAAAACCATACGCATCAAAGGTGCAAACTTGACACAGGACTTGACACTGACTAAAACGGGCTCTGGCTTGACGATCTCGAAGTCGTCAATTACAGCGGAAGAAGCGAAAGCGGGAATTGACATCATACTGACCTACTCGAAAACAACGGCTGGCGCCGGCGCGCTGGCTAACGGCTCGCTGACCATCCACTCCTCGGAGGTGGATAAGACAATCACGATCACCGCACGCAAGGCGGCGCTGACCAGCCCGACGGAACAGACACTCGATCTGGGCACCGTCGCCAGCAACGCCTCTACAGTGCAGAAGACAATGCATGTGGAGGGCGTGAACCTCTCTAAGGCAATCAATGTCGCCGTGAGTGGAACGGGTTTCTCCTGCCGCAAGTCTATCATCACGGCGGCAGCGGCAAACAGTGGCGTCGACATCACACTGACCTACAGGAACACGGCCAGCGGTGCGGCATCGGCACAAGGCTCAATCAGGCTATCGTCGACAGAGCTTGACGTGACCATCAACCTCACTGCGGCAAAAGAAGCGCCGGCTGCACAACCTCACCTCACGAGCCCGACAGTCAACAGCCTCGACCTGGGCACCATCGCCAGCAATGGCACATCGGTAAACAAAACGGTGACTGTCAGAGGTGAGAATGTCACCCAGCCCGTGACAATCACAGTGTCCGGCACTGGGTTCAGCGCCAACGCTTCGCAACTCACGGTCGCACAACTGAAAGCGGGATACGGACTCAAACTGACCTATACGAACAACGGCACCAGTGCGGTGCAACAGGCAACGGGATCAGTCCGCATCCAATCGACTGAGGGTATCGATAAGACGATTACACTCACAGCGGCGAAAGAAGCACCAGCTGGCCTCTTGGGCGTGGTCAGCGAGATGAGAACGTATGATGAGAACGCGGCGTCATTTGAAGATATGGCAACAGTGTCGCTGCCGCTCCAGATCGCAAGGTTTGTGCCGGAAGGCAATCCTTCGGAAAAACCTGCGCCTGAGTTCTTGATCAAGATGTCAAAGAAGTTCTCGCACCGCGACTTCCAGGTGGGAGACAAAATCGGCTATGTCAAGCTGTCGGGCAGCGATACGCTCTACGACCTTAAGGTGACAAGAATCGAGAACGCCTCGGAGGAGGATGAGAACTATGTCGATGTGCTCATCAACGGCGGCGTGGAGAGAACCCCGCAATCGGCCTACTTGGATCACAAGTTCAGTGCAACACTGTTCAGAGGTGATGCTGTCTATGATATCAATGGGGATATGATTGACATGACCATCGTGGCGAATTCGAACATATCCATCCAAACAATCAACATCTTCAGCTCGCCTGAGAGAGAGTAAATATGACCGCGCTAGACACTCAAATACCTGCCTTCTGCCTGTCATCCATGCTCCCCGACTTGCGATGGAGCACGGACCAAGCAGATGTGCGCGTGCGCATATACTACCAGCACCCCGCGGAACTCCTCATAGAGACAACGCTGGCGGCACATAATGGCTTCGCCACACTCTATGAGTCGCGGGAGCTGATAGAGCGGTATATGAGGCATAAGGGATTGGCAAGGGCATACCCGATCAACGTCCAGCATTTCGCCGACGGCAACGGCAACTACTGGCAAGGCGATGGGGCACTCACGGTCCTTTTCTGCGAAAAGAACCTGGTGCTGCCGAACGACAGCCCAACGGAATGGCTGGAGAGGAACTTCCTCTCCACCATCACGGTCAAGCAGCTACCGTCCATCAGTGAAACGGTTGAGCAGCTGTACTTCGTCCAGCCGCAAGGAACACCGCCAAACCCGCTGCTTCACGTCACTTATATCGACGCGCAAGGGGCGACAATGGTAACAGATATCTCGCTCACAGCGGACTACAACGCCTCTCTGACAAACCTGTTTGTTTGCGAGTTCTCGGTGGCTGCGCTGCTTGACAGCATCATGGATGCCGTGACAATCATAGGAGTGACGGTGTCGGTCGGCAACCGCCACATGGAATACTACAGACCCGCAAGGCGGGAACATGTGGCGATGCGCTTCCTCAATGCGTTCAACGTGATGGAATCAGCTTACCTCAATGCGGTCGTCAACCGCAAGACGGATGACGGTCGCAAACTGGCGAACGTAAGCGGATCCCTCGCCCACTATGACCGCAAACCGGTCACGGAATACGAGGTGCAGACGGCACCGCTGTCGTTCGAGGAGGCCAGCTGGATAGACCAGCTCATCACTTCGCCGGAAGTGACGCTCCTCGATGGCACAGCCGTCATCATCACGGACGGATCGGCTGAGTGCCACAACGACAACAACGAGCTGAATAAGGCGAAGTTCACCTACAGGGAACTCGACCAGCGACACTCTGTCGCCACCGCACAACAGGCTGCAAACATCTTCACGGTGCCGCCGCATTCCTACCAGTTCACTTGACACCTAAGGCCTAAATGAATGGAATTCACATAACAACGGCACGGAAAATCATCGACAGTGGAGACCCTGTCGATCTGAAGGTGTGGAAAAAGGATGGCTCGGTGATGGCGATGCATCGCTGCGTGGGACTGCGATACAATTTCCGCAACGGCACCAGAACCGTCAAAGTCTTGGCGTCGCGACAAATCCGCACCATACACGATGTCTGCATCTTTGAGGTGAACGGCCAATCGGTGTTTTTGTAACCCAAAACATAACGCCTAAAACCTAAAACCTAGCGAATAACGACTAGCGACTAGCGACTAAAAAAACAACATGAATAAATTAAACGTCACTGTCCCTGGAAATTGGGGCGAAATGAATGACCAACAGCTCTATTTCGCCTATAACCTGATCGCGGCAAACATGTCCGGCGAACAGATTAAAACGTACTGCCTGTTTAAATTCGGGGAAATCAAGATGCTGTGCAAGTACGGAGACGGCTACCTGGTGAAACACGCGAAACAGGAGTACCTGGTGAACGCGCTGGTCATCGCTCAGGCGATACAGGCGCTGAACTTCCTCGAGGATATGCCTGAACAACCTGTCCGCATCTCGAAGATCAAACGCTATAAAGCGCACGACCCGCTGCTCAAGGATATGGACTTCCAGTCCTATCTCTACGTGGAAAACCTGTACCAGGGCTTCCTCGTCACGCAGCGGCACGATATGCTGAATGAGATGGGACAGATGCTCTACGACAGCGAGAAGCTCATCCTCTCACAAGCGGAGAAGATGAGCGTGTTCTACTGGTGGACGGCGCTCAAAACGTACTTCGCAAGGCAGTTCCCGCACCTGTTTAAGCAGGGCGCGGAGGAAAACGAGAACCTCCTCGGAGAGAACACGTCTATCTCGAAGAAGATGCACGACAGCATGAATAACCAGATCAGAGCACTCACAAAGGGGGACATCACGAAGGAAAACGAGGTGCTGAAAATGCCCACCTGGAGAGCGCTCACGGAACTGGATAACCTCGCCCGCGAAGCGGAAGAATTGAACCGTAAACTCAAAAAGAAATGAATGACTCAAGGCTAGAGAAAAACTACTACTGGGACGCTGCGGACTACTTCCGTGGGCTCACAGCAAGAAATAAGCTGGCTCACGACCAGCATTATGTGTTCGCCGAAGTGTCGGGACTCGATGGACTGGAGGAATACATCGCTACGATGCAGTCATCAAAGGCCGCTGTCTGCGTCAGCGACATCTCGCCCGGCTACACGGAAATGAATAACACGCCGCACACCCGCCGCGTAAAAACGGTGTTTCTGATGAAAAGACATAAGATAAACGACATGGCGGCGCGCGGCAGGTGCATGGACGAGATGCGTGAACTGTTCCGGCAATTCATGTCCGCCCTTTTCAAGGAACGGACAAGAATAAACGAGGGCTTGCTTTACCTCGACCCTCGCGTGCAGTTCACGGAGATAGAGCGGTACTTCGCCGCTGGAGCGGCGTGCGCATATTTCCAAATCGCACTCGACACCTACACAAACCTGGTGTTCCGTGACGAGGAATGGCTGGAATGACCAAGGTAATAATCGCTTCATACATTCCGAAAATTTTAGATTAATAATCATGACGACAGGCGACGCTGGGAAGCGCCGCCTGTCTTTTAATGTGCATGCCTTTTGAAGTAAATTTGTCTTACAGACAAACCAAAACGTATGCACTATGATCTCAATAATCAATAACGAACAACTGCTGCAGTACATCCCGAACGTGGTCGAGACGGTAGAGGGGGAAACTCCGCTGTTCGACAAAATCCGCCCGCAGCTGGAGATCACCGAACAATGGCTGCATGACACCATCGTCGGAGACATCCCCATCGATGAGGATAAAAACAAGATGGTTTGCACCATCATAGCCTGTGAGGCTTTCCGTCGCTCGGTGCCCTCGCTGGACCTTATCCTCACGCCTAACGGCTTCGGCATCGTCAGCAATAACAATGTCGCTCCGGCCAGCAAAGAACGCGTGGAAAGGCTGATTGCCTCACTCGCTGAACAGCGTGACAAGGCCCTGGGTGCGCTGTTCAACGACTTGAGAAAGGATGATGCCTGGATAGGGTCAGCACAAGGGAAATGGCTGGCATCTTCGTTCTTCTCGTCGTACGAGAACGACCCCATACCGCAGAACTGTATGGAGTCGGGCGATAGATGGCAGGGATGGCTGCAGCTGCGACAGAAGGCGGTGCCCATCGAACAGGCTTACAGTGAGAGATGGCTGGGACAGGCCGTAACGGCTCGACTGAGGCTAGCACTGGCCAAGACACCGAATGGCACGGCGGACGAAATCGCGCTGGCTGAGTCCGTACGCTCGACGATCCTGGAAGAGGTCTGCTCGGGACGGAGATTAGTCACCCGCCTCGATAGGTGCGTGAACTACATCCGCGACAACGCCGAATTGTACCCCGAATGGCAGAGCGACCCGGTTGCGGAACTGTTTGAGGATAAATGGCGCTTCAAAAACGAGAAGAAGTCGCCTGGCTATTTCTTCTAAGGCCATGGAGAAAATCAAGCTAAATATCCAACTCGCCATCGCGGTCGTCGTGTTCTTGGTAGGCGTCGGACTGCTCATCGCTGGATTCATCATCCCGCCACCGGGCGAAATCCACGACTCGGTGCTCATCGCATTCGGCGAAGCTTGCACCTTCTCGGGATCGCTCATCGGCATAGACTATAGATACAGGTTCAAGGAATATATACACGAGGAACGCAAGCGTCCTCGTCCACATCATACAGTAAATCCCGAAGAATATGAGGACAATTAAGGAAATTATCGTGCACTGCAGCGCCACCCCGGAGGGGAGGCCGCATACCGTACAAGACATCCGTAGATGGCACAAGGAACGGGGGTTCAAGGACATCGGCTATCACTATGTGATTTACCTCGATGGCTCTATTCATGAGGGCAGGTCAGTCAAGCTGACCGGCGCTCATTGCACGGGACACAACAAAAACTCGATCGGCGTGTGCTACATCGGCGGCATGACTGCAGACATGAAGCACGCTAAGGACACCCGCACCGAAGCACAGAAAAAGGCGCTGCGCTCGCTACTGAAGTATCTGAAGCAACAGCACCCCGGAGCTCGCATCTTCGGACATCGCGACTTCGCCGCTAAGGCGTGCCCGTCCTTCGACGCTCGACGTGAATATGCGGACCTGTAAAGCTCACTAACCACTAATCTCTAATCAGCAAAGCATCATGGAAGATAATCGATACAAATCCTGCTTTTTCGTGGTAATCATTATCGCTGTCATAACCCTCGCTATCCTCGCGCTGCCGCTGATGCTCTCCTCCTGCCATACTCACAAGGATGTATCGCAGGTGGTGAGCCGGCAGCACGCCGTCCAGACGGTCGCCGATAGTGCCACCGAGACCGCCGAGCGGACTCAGTGGCTTAGCGACTTGCGTCTGGACTTGGA
>Ga0247611_10006137_pt1 | contig 15554 bp, 13 predicted proteins | sample 177DNAGHGhighgp2_FD_192422 | JGI IMG/M metagenome (GOLD analysis project Ga0247611, IMG submission 192422) | Sheep rumen microbial communities from Palmerston North, Manawatu-Wanganui, New Zealand - 1770 DNA GHGhigh gp2 | ecosystem: Host-associated > Mammals > Digestive system > Stomach > Rumen...
CTTAGCCTTCTTTGGATCTTCCACCTGTTCACCAATGGCAACCTTATGTCCATTGGCAACAAGCTTATCAATATAAGTTTCAGCAGCATGGAAAGGAATACCACACATAGGTGCTCTTTCTTCCTGACCGCAGTCCTTCCCAGTTAAAGTTAGATCAAGTTCCTTAGATACTAATATAGCATCATCAAAAAACATCTCATAAAAGTCACCTAATCTATAAAAAAGAATGCAGTCCTTATATTCTTCCTTTGTTTTTAGGTATTGCTGCATCATTGGTGAAAATTCAGCCATTGTCCTTTTGCCTCCCTTACTTGAACCTTGCGATTATAGTGCCTTCGGCTACGCAAGGCTACATTGCAAACACTTGTGATTGCAACAATATTCTATTTAACCATTTCACCCATATAATAAAATCCCTTGCATTCCACAAGTTTAACATCTACTAAAGAACCAATTAAAGATTCATCCCCCTTAAAGTGAACAAGGATGTTATTAGTCATACGGCCAGTAACCATGCCTTCTTCATGATCATCAACAGTTTCAACTAATACCCTTGCTACACTGCCTTCAAATCTTTTTGAATTTTTATGACAAACTTCATCAACAACTTCAAGTAAGCGGTTAAATCTATCCTTTACCACATCTTCTGGAACCTGATCTTCAAATTTGGCAGCAGGTGTACCAGTTCTTTTAGAATAAATAAATGTATATGCACTATCGTAATTAGCCTTACGTACCACATCAAGAGTTTCTTGGAAATCTTCCTCTGTTTCACCAGGGAAACCAACAATAATATCCGTTGTAAATGAAACATCAGGAAGTTTTGCTCTAATTCTGTCGATTAATGCAAGGTATTCTTCTTTTGTATAACGTCTGTTCATCTTCTTTAAAAGACGTGTACTTCCGCTTTGTACTGGCATATGGAAGTGATTACAAATCTTAGTAGAATGTGAACAGACTTCAATAACATCATCACCAAAATCTGATGGATATGGTGTCATAAATCTAATTCTTTCAAGGCCTTCAATCTTATCAATTTCAGCAAGTAACTTAGCAAATGTTACATCTCCATCAAGGCCCTTACCATATGAGTTAACATTTTGTCCAAGTAGCATAACTTCCTTAACGCCATCAGCTACTAAATGCTCAATTTCTCTTACAATTTCCTTTGGCTCACGGCTCTTTTCTCTACCTCTAACATAAGGTACGATACAATATGTACAGAATTTATCGCATCCATACATAATATTAACCCCTGACTTAAAAGAGAACTTTCTATCAACAGGTAAATTTTCTACAATAACATTATTATCCTTATCAATATCAATAACCTGCTTATTTGTAGTAATTCTTTCATAAATTAACTGAGCTAATTTATAAATATTAAATGTACCAAATACTACATCTACGAATTTATATGACTTCTTAATCTTCTCAACCACATCTGCTTCCTGCATCATACAACCGCAAAGTGCAATCATCATATGTGGATTTTTTCTCTTAATGCCACGAAGCTGACCAAGTCTACCATATACTCTTAAATTAGCATTCTCTCTAACAGTACATGTATTATAAAGGCAAAAATCTGCCTTTTTCTCATCATCAGTTTCAACATAACCAATTTCCTTTAAGATACCAAGGAGCTTCTCTGAATCTCTTGCATTCATCTGACATCCAAATGTATTAATACAAGCATAAAGTGGTCTGCCAAGTTTGTTCTTTAAATCCATAATATATTCCTGGCATTTAGATATATATTCAAGCTGGTTTGCTAACTGTTCACTACTCTCCACCGCTTCCTTAGTCTTTCTAACTGGTTTAATACTTTCTAATTCTTCTAAAACTTTCTTTTCCATTGTATTCTTCCTTTATTTACATCTAATAATTTCTTTCTCTGTAATAACCACATCAACACTTACGTCAAATTCGTTAACGCTTACACTATCTACAATCTGATAGTCAAAACTTAATGCTACCTTTACAAGATCTTTAGTGACACGATTACAAAATCTATCATAAAATCCGCCACCATATCCTAATCTATGTCCATTTTTATCAAAAGCCAAACCTGGCATGACTAATAAAAAAGTACTATCTATTTTACTTTCATCTAATTCTAAAAGATTTGATTTTGGCTCTAATATATTCATACAACCAACTTCTAAATCATTAAGACTACCAATCTTTATAAAACGCATAAGTCCATCTTCTAGATTAATGACCTTAGGAGTATAAACATTTACCCCTCTATCAAGCAATTCCTTAATTAAGTCAATTGTGCCAACTTCTAATTTAGTGCTGACATAAATTAACACATTTTTCTTATTCCTACATAGGTCTAAGCCAAGAAATTTTTCTTTAATCATATTACTAGAAGATGAACTATCATTTTCTGTCATGTTTTTTCTTTTATTTTTTATAACTTGTCTTAATTTAAGCTTATCCATTTCTTAATTTCCATTAGCCTTAGCTTCTTCTGTTTCAAGTTTTTCCTTTAGTTTCATTTTCTCGTCATGTCTTTCCTTGACATCAATTATGCTACCATCTGGATTCTGAATCTTAATTGTTTCAAGAGAACCTCTTAAATTCTCACGGAATATCTTAACATATTCCTTTCTTAATCTATCCTGTTCTTCCTTTTCAGCCTTAGTTAATCCTTCAGCCTGTGACTTTCTATAAAGATCATTGATTCTTTGTAATCTTTCTTCCATGTTCATTTTTCTATAATTTCCTTTCACTAAACCTGATTTTCTTAAGTTATTCTATTTAAAGCAGGCCTAATATGTAAATAACAATAAATTAGTGCCTGTTGATATACAATATTTATAATCTGCCTTAGTAGAAAAAATCTTAGTATGTATATCTGGAAATCTTACTACTTCAATATAGTTTGATCCTTTTTTTAATAGAGGAATCTTATGTCTTTTGTGACTACATACAATTAAGTCATCCTCTATAAATTTAACACTTATGTCTCCATTAAATTTGGCTTCCACCTTTTGATTGTTTAAATTAATCATAACTGTTTGGGTTTTGCCTCTTTTTAAAATATATGGAGTATCATTTATAATATATGTATAGCTTAAATCTGCATTCTTAGTAACATTATTATTAAGTCTTACCTGTTTTACATCATTCTCATAATCATAAAAAACGATTTTTTCAGAATGATATTCTGCTGAAAATTTAGAATAGCAAATCCTATTTCCTGTAATCTTAATATAAGGAAAAGTTGTATCTTCCTTTGCTAAATCTAACCTATGCATATTAACATTACCACCATCAAGACAGTTCTCAGAAATAAATTGTCTAATATTTACAATTCCAATCATCTCTGTGTCTGGAGTAATTCTTTCACTACTATCAAATTCATCTACAACATCTGCCTCATCCACTAATGCATAAGAACTAATAAGAATATCTCTTTTTTTAATGTCATTTCTAATTTGTTCAAATGACTTATTTTTACCTAGCTTAACCACACAATTATTACCTGAAATAGGTATAATTCTTTCAACTCCAAGTGTACCAATTAAGGATTTTTCAATTGGCATATCCTTGTCTAATTCCGTTTCATGTAGAATTATTTTTTTGAAGCTCTTATCTTTAGCATCAATTTGCTCAATTAAAATAAAATTACCATCAATGGCAAATATTCTAACTTCATCATCAATGTCTGATTTATTCATAGTAAATTTATAACTAATTGTTGCAGTATTATCATCATATTGGTATTTATATATAAGCACATTAAATTCAGATTCGTTTATACTCTCAAGGGATGTAAAATAAACAAATTCTGGATTCTTATTAGCATATATTATTTCGCCATATAGGTATTTTTTAATGCCTAATCCTATTTCAAAACGTTCATTAGTTGAAACATTTAAAAGGAAATGATTCTTTCCCTTAATCTTATCCTCATACATATATTCTGCATCTTCAGTTTGCAAAAGGATTTCTCCCCTTAGAGGTATATATTTACTATTCTCGGCATTCTTTATTAACTGAATATCCATTCTACCTCCAAAAAACTAATCTATTAATGTATTTAGATCTAAATTGTTTACTTTGTTGCTTTTAAAAAATGTACCAACATTCTCGCCATTAAGAATTCTTGTAATATTCTCAATGTCATTGCCATTAGTTATAACCATATCAGCACCTGAATATGTTGCAATCTTAGCAGCCACTAATTTAGCAGCCATGCCACCAGTTCCAACACTACTCTTTGATGTGGACTTACCCATATCAAGAGTCTTATCATCAAGAGTATCAACATAATCTATAAATTTGGCATTAGGATTCTTATTAGGATCATCAGTATATAAACCATCAATGTCTGATAACAAAATCAGTAAATCAGCACCAATAATTGATGATACAATAGCTGATAATCTATCATTATCTCCAAAGGTATTTAACTGTTCAATCTCATATGTAGAGACTGTATCATTTTCATTAACTATAGGAATAGCGTGTAACTTTAGTAATTCATTAAAAGTATTTCTAGCGTTTAATCTATTAGTCTTATTCTGAACTGTATTCTTAGTCATAAGAACCTGGGCAGCTAAAGAATTATATTCAGCAAAAATCTTTTGGTAAACCATCATTAATCTAGCTTGTCCAATAGCTGCACAAGCCTGCTTAACTGATAATTCAGTTGGTTTAGTATCAAATCCAACAGCACTTCTTCCAACGGCAATAGCACCAGAAGAAACCAAAATAACATCCTTACCTGAATTCTTAATATCAACCAATGTTCTTACTAATTTCTCGATTTTTAAAAGATTAAGTCTATCAGTCTCATCATGCATAAGTGATGAAGAACCAATCTTTATAACAATCCTTTGTTTGTCTTTAATTTTTTCACGTAAATTATCCATATAGTCACCTTTTACCCTAAAAAAATCCTTGTAAAACCTATAGTTTCACAAGGATAAATTTTACTATATTTCATAAAAAAAGTCTAGTTTAACAATTCCTTTGCAATTGCTTCGCAAACCTTGATTCCATCTACACTAGCGCTAGTTATACCACCTGCATAACCAGCTCCTTCGCCACATGGATAAAGACCTTTAGCATTTATTGAATATAAATTCTCATTTCTAATAATTCTAACAGGACTAGATGTTCTTGATTCCACTCCTAAAAGAAGTGTATCTCCATCATCAAAACCCTTAATATATCTATTAAAGCCATGAATTCCTTCTGCTAAACAATCAGTTAAATATTCAGGAAGAACCTCTTTTAAATCAGCCATATTAGTTTCGCCCTTAGTATTAGGTGTAACCTTACCAAAACTTGTGGATTTAACTCCATTACAAAAATCCTCAAATAACTGTACAGGGATTTTTCCATTGCCGGCTCTATAAGCTGCCCCTTCTAACTTTCTTTGGAATGCCACCCCTGATAAAACGCCCTCACCAAAATCATCTGGTGTTACAGTTACGATTATGGCACTGTTGGCATTTTCTCCAGCTCTGCTTGAATAACTCATACCATTAACAGCTAAAGCATTCTCTTCACTTGATGCATTAACAACATAACCGCCAGGACACATACAAAATGAGTAAACACCCCTCTTAGTTCCTGTACAAGTAGACTGATAAGTAACCTTATAATCAGCTGTTGGCAAGTTATATTTAGGATTATTAACTGCCTCACCATATGCATTGTAATTAATTAATTCCTGCTTATGTTCAACTCTAACTCCCACAGCAAATGGCTTTGGCTCCATACAAATTCCAAGATCATTTATCATTTCAAAGGTATCCCTTGCACTATGTCCAATGGCAAGAACTACTCTTTTTGTATTTTTTGTAAAAATTTTACCAGTAGATAAGTCTCTTAGTTCTATAGAATCGACATCTCTAACTTCCTCATTTTTAACCAGGTTAATTTTTTCCAATTTAGTACCAAAGAAAATCTCACCACCATTAGCAATTATTTCTTGTCTAATACTTACAATTACCTTAGCAAGCACATCTGTACCAATATGTGGCTTATTAACATAAAGAATCTCATCACTTGCGCCATGCTCAACAAAAGTTTTTAGTACATAGCTTATTCTTCCTGTTGTTTCATGAATTTGTGTATTTAATTTACCATCAGAAAAAGTACCAGCTCCACCCTCACCAAATTGTACATTGCAATTAGTATCAAGAGCTCCTCCATTCCAGAATGTATTTACCTTTTCCTGTCTTTTACTAATCTCAAGACCTCTTTCGTAAACTATTGGTCTAAGGCCTAATCTACTTAAATTTAGAGCAGCAAAAAGACCAGCAGGACCAAAGCCTATAATTACCGGTCTTTCTTCCTCACTAAGTTCTATCTTACCTTTCTTATAATCATCTAATTCATAATATACTTTCTTAGTAAGAAGAACATTCTTATCCTTAACCTTTTTCATTACAGATTCTAGGCTTTTTTTAGATACCTCTAATACATTAACACTATAAATGTACATAATATCTGGCTTATGTCTTGAATCAATTGATCTTTTAGCTATTTCAAAAACAAAATCGTCCTTTGATAACATCAACAATTTGCTTATTTTTTTTCTGATTACATCCAAGCCATCATTTGGCTTACATTTTATATTGTTTATCCTAATTATTTGTCTTTCCACTATAATCTCCTATTATGCTTCTAGCCACTAAATGTGCAGAAGACCATGCCCATTGCAAATTGTATCCGCCACATTTAGCATCCACATCCACAATCTCGCCACATGCATATATATTCTTGTATCTAATAAGTTCTAGATTATCATCTAATTCCGTAAAACTAATACCGCCTTGACATACTTGAGCTGCACTAATTCCCTTAGAATCTGTTATATTAAGAACCATATTCTTTAAGGCATCCGCGATTTGTTTTATATCATAATCAGTGCAATTTTCTGCCTTCATATCAAGATTAGCACCTACATACTTTAATACAAATTCCATTAATTTATGATTAATAATGCCATCAAAAACTTCTCTTAATGTCTTTTTCTTACAATTTTTAATTGTGGATTCCAATACATTAACTAGCTCTTCATAAGAAAAATCCGGAGTTAGATCAAGGCTAGCCAGGACTTCCTTTCCTCTATTTAGGGCATCCACTGCATATCTACTTACTTGAAACACAGGTATTCCTGAAATTCCATAATCTGCATATTGAATTTCGCCAATATCACTAGCTACTTCCTTTGAATCAACTAATACTTTTACGCATCCATAAGCTCTAACACCCTTAGCTAGCTTTATATTATTATTGTCAGTCTTTAGGGCAACTAATGCTGGCTTAAATTTTATAAATTTCAAACCTAAACTCTTAAGAACATTTTCTTCTTTACCCGCCTTTTTAGGATCTAAGCTGGCAGCAGAACCTGTAGCTATAATTAGGTATTTACTTACAATTTCAATTGAAATTTCCCTATCTTCAAAAGATTCCACACAGAAAATACGTATATCTTGTCCGTTTTTTTCTATTTTATTAGCCTTACAATTTAAAAATTGCTTTACCTTACTTGCCTCTAAATCAAGTCTAAAGGCATTAGCAACACTAAGTGCTGTTTCAGACCTAGGATAAACATATCCATCTCTAATCTTAGGATAGATTCCTAGAGTCTTAAAGTATTCAATGGTTTCTAGATTATTAAATTTCTCAATAATTTCAAAAGCCCTTTTATTATCACTATTCTGGTAACAATCCTGTTTCATATGTAAATTGGTATAATTACATTTACCGTTACCAGTTTGCAAAATCTTAGCCCCTAATTTATTATTCGCCTCTATAATTGCAGTTTTAATATTATTCTTTCCAAGGATACTAGCAGCAAAAAGGGCAGCAGCTCCGCCACCTATTATTGCCACGTCATACTCAAAAACCTTTTTCATTGTTATACCTTTCAATCTTAACTTATCTTAACTTTAGTGTCTTTAGCTAAAAATTAGAGTTCAAATGCAAAAGGTAAAATTTCTTCAAGTCTAAATCTCTTTATTTCCTTATTAACTTCAACTAAAACAATGTCGTTTTTATCCATAAATTCTGACATTACCTGTCTACAAACTCCACAAGGGTAAGCATCTCCCTTTTTAGCAACTATAGCGATTTTTCTAATTTTTCTTTCACCTTCACTAACCGCTTTAAAAATTGCTGTTCTTTCAGCACAATTAGTTACTCCATAAGAAGCATTCTCAATATTACATCCTGTAAAAATCTTACCTGAATCTGTAATTAGGGCTGCTCCAACTGGGAATTTAGAATATGGAGAATATGAATTCTTCATTGCTTTTTTGGCTTCCTTCATTAATGCTATGTCTTCAGATGTTGCCTTATTTATAAGCTTAATATCCACATCCCTAGAAATTCCAAGTCTTTGTAATACTTCTTCTTGCTTGCCTTCCATTTCCTTAGCTTCAAGCTCTGTCATATGATCATATCCAAAAAGGTGCATCATACTATGTGCTACTAAAAATGCTAATTCTCTTAATGGAGAATGTCCATATTTAGTTGCCTGCTCGTATACCTTTTCTACAGAAACAACAATATCACCAAGCATTAATTCATCTGTATCAAGATTAAAATAATCCTCATAGTTATTCTCTAGTTCACTTTTTATGGATTTAAAATCCCCAGCTGTTACATATTCTAGTCCAGGGAAAGATAATACATCTGTTGCGGAATCTACATTTCTATATTCCTTATTGATTTTGTGTATTGTTTCATTGTCAGTTATAGTAACATTAACCTCTGCCTTATAAGGGCAAGAAACGTAGTTTAAAGCCTCATCAATCACACTTCTTATAACGTCTTCATAGCTAAAATCAAATTTTTTATCTGTCTCATATTCGATGTAAATTCCCATTAAATTACCTCACTTTTATCTTCTAAAGCCCTTTTTAACTGGAGCCTTTTTTCTTTTTTCTAATTTTTCTTCGTAACTTTCATATGCCTTTACAATTTTTTGTACTAATGGATGTCGTACAACGTCCTTATTAGTTAATTTAGCAAATGCAATTCCATCAACCTTAGATAATACCTTAATTGCCACCTCAAGACCTGACTGTGTATTAAATGGTAAATCTTTCTGTGTCATATCACCGGTTACAACTACCTTACTACCAAAGCCTATTCTTGTTAGGAACATCTTCATCTGGGCTGGTGTAGTATTCTGTGCTTCATCCAAAATAATATAAGCATTATCAAGAGTTCTACCTCTCATATATGCAAGAGGAGCCACCTCAATAAGCCCTTTTTCCATATTGGCATTAAAGCTTTCAGCTCCCATAATTTGATAAAGTGCATCATAAAGAGGTCTAAGATAAGGATCGACCTTACTCTGTAGGTCTCCAGGAAGGAAACCCAATTTCTCACCTGCTTCAATTGCTGGTCTTGTAAGAATAATTCTATTAACCTCGTTATTTTTAAAAGCTGTAATTGCCATTGCCATGGCAAGATATGTCTTACCTGTACCTGCAGGGCCAATACCAAAGGTAACCATATTATCTCTAATCATATCTACATATTCTTTCTGACCTAGAGTCTTAGGCTTTATTGGTTTACCTGCAATTGTTCTTGCTATTACGTCTGTATCTATTTCAAGCATCACTTCTGATTGCTTATCTTCTAATGTAAGGGAAAGGGCATAATCTAATGTCTGTCTTGTTATTTGATTACCTCTGTTGTAAAGTTCCAAAAGATTAGACAACACATCTAATGCCTTCTTAACACTTCTTTCCTCGCCAATAACCTTAACATTTTCATCTCTTGCAATAATGTCCACATGTAAGGTTCTTTCTATTGCCTGTACATATTCATCAAACTGTCCAAAAATATTAACTGCAGCCTGTGCTGGTATATTAATTAATTTTTCTACTTCACTCATCCACTACACTCCACACTTTAAATTGATAAAAAAGCTAGCATACTACGTATGCTAGCCTTATTATCTTTACAATTATAATTAGTTGTACTTACGTTTTCTAGCAGCTTCAGACTTCTTCTTACGTCTTACGCTTGGCTTTTCGTAATGTTCTCTCTTACGAATTTCCTGCTGAATGCCAGCCTTAGCACAGTTTCTCTTGAATCTGCGTAAAGCGCTATCTAATGATTCGTTTTCTTTAACGATTACGTTTGACATACTTCCCTGACCACCCTTCTGTTGCAAATTGTGCATCAATACATAATTATAAATATAGGGTATTCTAATCGCACATCTAAAATTATACCATATATTTTCGATTCGTCAACTCTTTTTAAAAAATTTGGCTCGCTAATTCTTCTTCAGCTTTTGATAATAACTCATCAATACCAGCTGGATTCTTACCACCAGCCTGAGCCATGTTAGGACGACCACCGCCGCCACCTCCAACGATTGGAGCTAAGCTCTTAATTAAGTTACCTGCATGAGCACCAGCCTTAACAGCATCATCTGTTGCCATTGCAATTAAGTTAACCTTACCATTAACTTCTGAAGCAAGTAATACAACGCCTGAACCAATTTCAGCCTTTAATTTATCGCCTAAGTTTCTAAGTTCGTTCATATCAACATCTGAAAGCTTTGTAGCAATAAGCTTAAAGCCCTTAACTTCCTTTGCATCACCTGAAACATCACCAAGAGCATTGTTAGCGATTTCAGCCTTAAGTTTTTCATTTTCACTTGAAAGAGTCTTAACTTCTTCATTAAGTGAATTAATTCTATTAATTAACTGTGCAGGTTCAACCTTAGCTGCCTTGGCTGCTTCATTTATTTCAGCTTCTAAGTTTGCATAATAATTTAATACACCCTTATCTGTAAGAGCTTCAATTCTTCTTACACCAGCTGCAACACCTGACTCACCAATAATCTTAAATAATCTAATATTGCTTGTATTAGCTACATGTGTACCACCACAGAATTCCTTAGAGAAATCTCCCATAGATACAACACGTACCTTCTCGCCGTACTTCTCACCAAAGAGAGCCATAGCACCAGTCTTCTTAGCTTCTTCAATTGTCATAATATCTGTTACAACAGGAACAGCCTTTAAGATCTGTTCATTAACTAATTCTTCTACCTTAGCTAATTCTTCCTTAGTTACACTCTGGAAGTGTGTAAAGTCAAAACGAAGTCTTTCTGGATTAACAAATGAACCCTTCTGTTCTACATGATCACCAAGAACTGTTCTTAATGCCTTTTGTAAAAGGTGAGTTGCTGAATGGTTCTTACATGTATCTAATCTATCGCTTTCATTAACTGTTAATGTAACCACATCTGATAACTTAATCATACCCTTTGTCATTACACCAACATGTCCAATTTTTCCACCCTTTAAGTGGATAGTTGTTTCAACCCTAAATTCACCTTCGCTTGTTGTGATAATACCCTTATCACCTTCCTGACCACCCATTGTGCCATAGAAAGGTGTCTTATCTACAACAATTGTACCCTTATCACCTTCTGTAAGAGCATCAACAATTTCTTCCTCTGTTGTTAACACAAGAACCTTAGCTTCTGATGAAAGCTTGTCATATCCTACAAATTCTGATGTGATTGCTGGATCAATTTCATCATAAACTGTAGCATCAGCACCCATGTAGTTAGTAGTCTTTCTAGCGTTACGAGCCTTTACTCTTTGCTCTTCCATTGCAGCCTTAAAGCCTTCTTCATCAACTGTAATATCTTTTTCTTCAAGGATTTCCTTAGTTAAGTCAATAGGGAATCCATATGTATCATATAACTTAAATGTATCAGCACCGCTAAGTACCTTAAGGCCTTCCTTATTTAATTCAGCCATCATATCATTTAAGATTGAAAGGCCCTGATCAATTGTCTTATTAAATTTATCTTCTTCTTCTGAAATAACCTTTAAGATAAATGTCTTCTTTTCCTCTAATTCTGGATAACCATCCTTAGAACCTTCAATAACTGTTTCACAAAGCTTACCGAGGAATTTATCCTGAATTCCAAGTAATCTACCGTGTCTAGCTGCTCTTCTAAGTAATCTTCTAAGAACATAACCTCTACCTTCGTTAGATGGCATAATGCCATCAGATACCATAAATGTAACTGAACGAATGTGGTCAGTAATTACACGAATAGAAACATCCTGCTTTTCTGAATCCTTATATTTAACACCTGCTATTTCGCAAACCTTATTACGAAGTGCCTGTAATGTATCTACATCAAAGATAGAATCTACATCCTGAACAACTACAGCAAGTCTTTCAAGACCCATACCTGTATCGATGTTCTTTTGTACTAAATCTGTATAATTGCCCTTACCGTCGTTGTTAAACTGTGAGAATACGTTATTCCATACTTCCATGAATCTATCGCCTTCGCCACCCATAACATCTTCAGGGCCATTACCATACTTTTCTCCACGATCATAATAGATTTCTGAACATGGACCACAAGGACCAGCACCATGCTCCCAGAAATTATCTTCCTTACCAAATCTATAAATTCTATCAGCTGGAATGCCAATTTCCTTATTCCAGATTTCAAATGCTTCATCATCATCCTTATAAACTGATGGATAAAGTCTATTAGAATCAAGACCTACTACTTCTGTTAAGAATTCCCATGACCAATGAATAGCTTCTGTCTTAAAGTAATCACCAAATGAGAAGTTACCTAGCATTTCAAAGAAAGTACCATGTCTAGCTGTTTTTCCTACATTTTCAATATCGCCAGTTCTAATACACTTCTGACATGTTGTAACTCTTCTCTTAGGTGGAATCTCCTGACCTGTAAAATAAGGCTTTAATGGAGCCATACCTGAATTAATAATAAGTAAACTGTTGTCATTATGTGGAACTAATGAAAAACTCTTCATCTTGAGATGATCTTTGCTTTCAAAGAAATCAAGATATAATTTTCTAAGTTCATTTACACCTCTGTATTGCACTGTTTCTTCCTCCCGAATGCTATAAATATAAATTAATTTTAATTAAAAACTATATATCCTAAAAATGCGCGCAAAAAACCCGCAATTTTTAATCAAACACTTTGTAAATATACCGCAAATATGATGTTGTGTCAACTTACGAAGTAAGTTGACACAAATAAAAAAAGACAAACAAAGCTATCGCCTTGTTTGTCTTTATTATTGAATAAAAATTTATTTATCCTCTGTCTTAGCAGCCTTTTTAGCATCTGAAGACTTACGCAATTTAGCGCCGCATACACATGCTACACAAATTGCTGCAATAAATACTACAAATTTAACCGCCTCATAACAAATTTCGCCTAGTAAAGTAGTAAGTACAACCATATAACGCCTCCATTAAAATATTCGTGCTTTCACGTAAATTGAATTCACATATATGTTATATTATATACTATTTTATACGAAATTTCAATATTTACGTGTATCCGAACCTCATGCATTTAAAAGTGCTTCGCGCTGGCATGAGGCTACATTGCAACCGCAAAGCGATTGCAACAATTACACGAACCTTGCGATTATAGTGCCTTCGGCCACGCAAGGCTACATTGCAACCGCAAAGCGATTGCAACAATTAACTCCAAAGTCCACTATTAAGAAATGCCCTTGCTCTATTATTAGAATTCTCCACTATTTCATCTTTAAAGCCTAAGACTTTTAATAGCTTTATAGCATTACGAGTGCTTGCGGCACCATCTAGTAGTTTATAATCAAATAATACCTGATCATTTGTGACATTTTCCTGGAAATGATAGTTTCTATATTCGCCTTCTAGTAATGTAGTAAGTTCTACATCATGAGTTGCAGCAAATATAAAGGCATTCATCAAAGATAAGTTCTTTAAAATCTCTGTGGAAGCTGCTACTCTTTCAACTGTATTAGTTCCTTTTAAGATTTCATCAATAAAAATAAGTACTGGTAAATCACTCTCATCCATTGCATCAAAAATCCTTTTTATAGACTTAATTTCAACAATATAATAACTGTCATTACCTTCTAAGTCATCTCTTAAGGCCATGGAAGAAAAAATCCTAAACCTTGGCGCCTTATATTTTTTACTAACACTTGTAAAAATTGTCTGACTAAGTATTGCGTTTATTGCTACAGTCTTTAAAAATGTAGATTTACCTGATGCATTAGAACCTGTAAGTAAGATATTATTATCCTCTGTCAAAGAATTACTTACAGCATTCGCAATTAAAGGATGATAAACATCAATTATTTCCATTCCTTTTTTGCCAGAAACAAATTCCGGCTTTGAATAATAATCTAAGCTTTTTCTAAATGAAGCAATTGCTATGCAACTTTCAATATATCCCAATGTATTCATTAATTCATAAATTTCTTTTTCTTTATTATTAAGAAGCTTCACCATATTGTTAAACTTAATTAAGTCAATATGAGTTAACATTCTTAAATAATCAAGTAAAATCTCTGATAATGAACCAGTTACATTGCCATTTTCAAGCATTCCAGCATTTTTATATACCTTATCAAACTCCTTAGAGAGAGAAGATAATTTTTCGTTAATATCAGCTAAATAAGAAAGATTTAATTTTCTAATATCCTTAGCTGCTTTTATCATCTTTACAATCTGACCTATACAAACAAAGTATTTCTCTACATCAGCCTTAAATCTATAATATGTTATTACAGAAAAAGCCATAGCTGCGATTACTAACAAAATTCCCACAGCAGAATTAACAAAAAGCATAATAACAAGTGACACTATAAGAAAAACTGGTGATAAATAATTAATCACATTGGATTTTGGCATTAAGTCAACTATCATGCCTACATAATCAGATACAGCCATATGCTTAGCATATCCAATAAAAGCAAAAATCTTTTGACATTTAATTCTGCCATCCTCATCCCCATCAAAGGAATCTGCTAGATTATCTGTCTCTTTAAGTCTAGCCTCATCATTAATTGGCTCACGTAGCATCTTATATAGATATTCCTGACCTATACTTGAATTAGTATTATTAATTGCCTTATACACTCTATCCATGTCCAAGTCGTTCCATGTTATATCATCTATATAATATTTTGCTCTGCTATTTTTATAAAAATGTGATATCTGTTCTAGTTCATCAACGCTTATTTTTTTATTAGCTTTTTTGCCATAGCTTTTTATTAATCTATTATGCAATCTTTCCTTTGCACTTTTTATTGAATTAAGATATGCAATAATTGCGCAAACTACTGCTAATACAATAAGAATTAATACGTGATTATTCTCCATACAAGTCTCTCCTAGTCTGCAAAATTAATAGCTGTATTAAGTGCAATTTCCATCATATTAGTAAAGCCAATTTGTCTTTGCTTTGCATCAAGTTCTTCTTTTTTGTAGATATGATCCGAAATTGTCAATATACAAAGTGCCTTTTTACCAAGTCTTTGAGCATTTAAATAAAGGGCTGCAGATTCCATTTCTACACACATTACGCCCATTTTATGCCATGCATCATTAGCGCTTGTATCATCACTATAGAATGTATCTGAAGATAAGACATTACCTGCCTTAACTCTAACTCCTAATTTGCCTGCCTCATCAAAAGCGGTCTTTAATAAATCAAAGTCAGCTGTTGGTGCAATTACACCTGGTAACTTGTACTGACTTGC
>Ga0247611_10006138_pt1 | contig 15553 bp, 13 predicted proteins | sample 177DNAGHGhighgp2_FD_192422 | JGI IMG/M metagenome (GOLD analysis project Ga0247611, IMG submission 192422) | Sheep rumen microbial communities from Palmerston North, Manawatu-Wanganui, New Zealand - 1770 DNA GHGhigh gp2 | ecosystem: Host-associated > Mammals > Digestive system > Stomach > Rumen...
AACGCCCGGCTTTCTCCCTCACCCCCAACCCGGCGCACGCCACGGTCACCGTCGCCCTCGCCTCGCCCTGCGGCACCGACTGCTCCCTCTCCCTCCGCGACGCCTCCGGCCACGAGGTGCTGACCATGACGCTGACTGCCGGCTCCACCTCCGCCACCCTCCCGCTCCGCCACCTCCCCGCCGGCTCCTACTTCGTCACCCTCTCCACCCCGCAGGGTTCCTCCACTCAGAAGCTCATCCTGCAATAGCAAGCATTGTTGTAGGTCATAGACACAATCGAAGCGTCTTCGGTTTGGATATGACCGATTTGAGATAAACCCAAATCGGTCGATGGAATATACCTATTCGAAATCTCCGATGGAGAAATATCCTATCTATCAACTTGGTATGCTACTAAGCGAAAGCCCCTACGGGGCAGGGATATTCCCCATGCATTGCACGATTCGGCAGGTGCTCCGTAGGAGCTCTCGCTTAATAGCCAACGTCATACCCCTCTCAAATTATACTCCGTAGGAGTTTTCGGTTTCCTAATGACCGATTTGGGATAAAAAAAGGTGCCCCATAAGCCAATCGGCCTATGGGGCACAATGTTTTGTATACCCAAATCAGTTGTTGGTAATCTTGTAAATGGCAGTTCCAGAAGCAGTAGTGGCTTGGAGAAGGAAAATGCCTTGCGAGGGGAGCTGGAGGGTGGCAGAGGTGCCGTTGACCGTGGCAGAGTGGAGCAACCAACCATCGAGACTGAAGAGTTTCAGTTCGGCGGACTCGCCACCAGACATGGTCACCTGGCACTGGCCATGAGCAGGATTGGGGCTGACGACAAGCGATGGATTACCAGCGGTGGAAATGCCTTCAGGCAGATCGACAGTGGTGAAATCGACAGCGATGCCTTCGCCATAGCTGTTTTCGCCACAGAAGGACTTGACGACTGCTTTGTAGTGAGTGCTGGGGGCCAGCGGCGGGAAATAGAAGATTGGGGAGGCAACAACTTCCTGAACAAACCCAAGCGTGTCGTTGCCATACTCCACTTCCCACTCTCGGATATCGAGGCGGTCCTCCCAAGTAAGGCGGTAGCCCTTGACGAGATGGTCGGGTGTGACTGTGATATTATCAACACCTCCAAGATAGACAACACTGAGATTGCCACAAGGGGAATGGAACATCACCGAGTCCCACTCGCCATAAACATTGTGAGGGCATTTGGAGCGGACATAGAAGTCGTAGTCGGTATTATTTTCGAGATAGAGATAAGAAATAGTCAGGTCGGGCGTGGTTAGGGTGAGGGTATTACCTGTGCCAAGTTCAAAACCATGTTCGCCATACTGTACCTCCCAGGTAACATGATCGTCGACGGCAGACCAGACAAGATGATAGATTACATAGGGATCGGTTACAGCCTCAACCCTCAGATGCAAGACGCTATAGCAGGTGTCGGGATTGGTGCGGAACTGGATGGAAGACCATTCGCCATAGACACTGTCGTTGCAAAGGGTGCGGAGGTAGCAATCGTAGAGGGCATCGGCTGTGAGGTTGGTAAGGGTTACGGTGTTGTTGGCAAGGGTTAACAGAGTGCCGCTGCCTTGAGCGAAACCGGACAGCCCATATTCCAATTCGTAGCCAACCACACTGGCCGTGGTGCTCCAGTTGAGGAGTGCCTCGTGGATGTCGGGAGTGGCAGTGAGTCCCACAACGGCGGCGCAAGTGTCGGGTTCGACCACGGGTACCGTGTCGTGCCAGAGCACAAGGTTGTCCACACAAAGATAGGAGCCCTGCTGCATAGTGTTGCTGGCAGAGGAGAGCAAGATGACGATGAGCGAGTCGGGGGCCTGCTCGGGGAAAGAGGAGTCGAGCGAATGCAGGGAGACATAGTCGACGGTGAAGGGGGTGTAGTTGGCGATATTGGTGAGAGCAAGATTAGCACCGCCACCCACCACATAGCGCTGCTGGGTAGCGGAGTTGTAGTGGGTGCCGAGAAGCAGCACACCACCATTATCGCCGCTACCGGCGGCCTGGTATTTGTAGCTGCCGGTCATTCTTGTCGGCTCGAAGCCTCCAAGGTCAACACCGCCGGAAATCAGCTCGTTGACATCGACCGAGGCCAGCGAGGCAAGAATCTGTTCGATGCTGTCCATGTTGGAGAGCATGTCGGTGACAATGGGGAGAAAGGTTTCGAGGTCGACAGTGCCTATGGAGAGGACTGAAGGGAAGACGGTCTGCGTGAGCATGGAATCCAGATTATTCTCTACAATGCTGTAGATATCGGGATTGATGAGGTCTTCGAGCATAAAGGTGTGCAACTTCAGAGCCGAAGCGCTGTCGGGGACGACACCCGTCTCGCGGGAGACTTTCACCAGGGGAAGGGTGGTGTTGATGGTGAGGGGTAGTCCTGGAATGGAGATGGTCTCATTGACAGGATAAGAGAGGTAATCCCAACCCGTAGGGGTAGAGAACGTGTCGTAGACAGGGACATTGAGCGTGAGGAACGAAATGCTGTAGCCCGGATGGGAAGTCCACTGTTCGAAACTGCCGCGGGGAACCCGCATGGAGGTCTGAGCCGAAAGGGCGTTGGCCAGGAAAGTCAGACCTAGTGCCAGGATGAAAACTTTTTTTGTCATATTATTTAACTTTTTAAATAGAGACGATAGAGTTGATAGATACGATAGAGAATAGAAACTATAGCGTTATTTGATGGGGGTGGAGTGTTTCAGTAGTTGCTCGGCGAGGCCGATGCTGTAGCCGTTGCTGTGGAAGAGGATACGGCCGCGCTTGTCTACTACTGCCACAAGGGGGTATTCATATTTGTCGAGCTTGAGGGTCTGAGCCAGGACTTTCTCGGCGGGGTATTGCCGCCCGGCAGCAATGCCCGTGACATCGGTGTTGGGGAGACGGTTGAGCTCGCGGTTGGCGGGGTCGGTGGTGACGGCAAAGGTCATCCCGCCCCACTTGCGGAAAGCGGCGCTATGCTCAAGCATCTCTTTGACGAGGTGTTTAGCGGGCTCGCGATGGGGGCCGAGGAAGGCAAGGATACAACCCGTTTCGCCTGCATAGTCGGAGAGCTCGACACCGTCCATGATTTCAAAACCTTCGGGGAGCTTGGGCAACGTTCCTGCATTTTCATTGCGTGGCACAAGGGGCAGCAGGATGATTTCCTTGGTGACACGCTCTCCCGCCTTGACGGTGAAGAACTCCATGCGGTTGAGCACGGTGCCGTCGGGGTAGCGGTTGCCGGTGGAGAGGCAATAGGTGCCGGGCTCCAGCGGGATGGTGGCAGGGAAGGAAGCCATGCGTGGGTCGTCCTCGAAGTCGAAGGTGCGGAAGTCGCCGTTCTCAAGCTTTTGGAGGGTGAAGTGGGGGTAATAGATGGGTTTGGCGGGCTCTTTGCCGTGGTAGGTGAGGGTTAATTGAGAATTGAGAATTGAGAATTGAGAATTGTTGGTTTCTGATTTGTGGTTGAGGTCGGTCTTTTGCCAGGCGGTGCCGTCCCAGACGTGGATGGTGTTGGTGGCGTTGTCGAGGTAGGCGGGGATGTCGAATGCCCGGCAGGCGGCCACGAAGAAGATGTCGCGGCTGTGGGGGTCGGCATGGCGCAGGCGGAACACGCCCATGGGCGAGATGGGGCAGTTGTAGTAGTTGCCTGTGTCATCAACAGCGATGTTCTCTATTGTCCATTTCTTCAACGCCTCATAGTCTTGCTTATAATCTTCGGGCTGCAGCCTATTCCAAATAGGATGGGTGGTGTCAACCCTGTGGACAACATCTTTCATTGCCTTCAACAAGGGCTGCCGCCAGTCGCGAACCAACTCGTTGCTGATGCGTGCAGGGAGGATGCCCTTCTTATACACGTCGTAGGTGTAGAGGCAGTTGGTGCAGGTGCCTTTTGTGTGGTCCAGCCAGTCGAATCCTGTTTCTTGGGCTTGGAGCACCTCGGCGGTGATGTCGCGCAGGTCTTTGTCGGAATAGGATTTGAGGTAATCGTAGATATGCTCGCCTGAGCGGTACTGCCCTGGCCAGTGCTCAAAGTATTTGTAAATCTCGGCGTAGTTGCCCTCGGACTTTTGGACGATTTCCCACACTTGGGCATCGGAGAATAGCTTCTGGTTCCAGAGCCAGTCTTTGGGGAGGTAGGACTTGAAGTTGTCCTTGGTGGGGAAGGTGGCGGTGTAGGCGTTGCGGAGGGAGTCCTCGTAGGCGATGCGACGGGCGTTGCGGGCAACGGCCTCGTCGGAGGGGGTGACCTTGGCGGTGCCGGGAGCCGGAGGAACGATGTCTAAATTGAGAATTGAGAATTGAGAATTGAGATTGTCGGACAAGGTTAATGTTATGGTGCTGTCTTGTCTCACATCTAGTTTGCTGAAGGCGTAGCGGGTGCCGTCGGTGGTCCAGACAAGGATGTCGCCTAGGCCAGTGGTGAGGGAGGCCTGCCCTTTGGCATCGGCCTGGTAGGTGGCCAGGGTGTAGTACTCGGCGTAGTTGTACATCTTGAACTTGATGGTGGCACCGGGGAGGGGCTTGCCGTCGGGGCCGCAGACGGTGGCGGTGACACGGCGTGTGGGGGCATAGTGGCTGAGAAGGTTGAGCTCGCTATAGAGGGCAGTCTGCTTGACCACCTCTTCATCTCCGTGGTAGCGGCCAAAGGCCTTGCTGTGCACCATGAGGCAGCGGGTGGACGGCACGGCGAACCAGCCCATGTTCAATTCGGGGTCGGGCTCGCAGGCACCGAGGAACTTCCATTCGCCACCCTTGCCGTCAGGATTGGCCACCCAGACTTCGACCCAGGCATGGTTGTCATCGCAGTGTGCCCAGCGGGGGGTGTAGCACTGGCGGGCAGGGATGCCCACGGAGCGGAGGGCGGTGACGGCAAAGGTGCTCTCCTCACCGCAACGGCCCAGCGAAGTGCGCATAGTGGCAAGGGGCGCCGAGGTACGGCTGTCGGCGGCACGGTAGGCCACATGCTCGTGGCACCAGTGGTTGACCTCGAGGGCAGCCTGTTCCATGGTCATGCCTTGCACACGCTCTTTAAGCTGGTGGAACATATACTGGCGGGCAGTGTCGAGGTTCTCGTTATTGACACGGTATACCAACACAAAATGGCGGAAGATGTCTTCGGGGACCATCTTGCCCCAGGGCGTCTCCTCGCGGGTGGTGAAGGCATAGCGCACTTGGTCGAGGAAAAAGGCCGGTGTGTAGTCGGCCAGGTCGCTGTAAGGCATGTAGGCGTAGAGGAACTGCATGGCCTCGCGCTCGGCACGGCTGAGGGTGTCTAACTGCAATTGAGAATTGAGAATTGAGAACCGAGAAAGACGGGTTTCGTAGTCCTGTTCGACCTGCTGGCGATAGGTTCGGTCGGTGAGGAAGTGGGGGTTTCGGTGGCAGGAGGAGAAGAGCAATAGAAGGGATAGAAATGATAGAATGGATAGATGGGATTTTGCTTTCATAGTGTTATTGATTTAATAAGTTGATTTACTATTTCGGGGTCGGTTTCGACGGTGCCGTCGGGCAGGGTGTGCTTGCAGGAGCCGTGGATTTCGGCGACACCTGTCTCCTGCACTATACGGGCAGCATTCTGCGGTGTGACACCGGCGCCAGCCAGGATGACAATACGCCCGGCAGCGGCAGTCTGGAGGGTGCGGAGAGTGGGGATGCCCTGCTCGGCGGAGGGTTGGCAACCGGAAGTGAGGATGCGATGGCAACCGCAGCGGATGACAGCCTCGAGCGCCTCGAGCGGGTCTTGCCGAATCTCGTCGAAAGCCCGATGGAAGGTAACCTCCATGGGTGCGGCTAGCTGTACCACATGACGGGTACGTTCTTCATCTATGCGGCCTTCGGGAGTGAGGAATCCCACTACAACGGCATGGGCTCCCAGCTGCTTGCACTGCTCCACCTCGCGGCAGATGGTTTCATACTCGGCGGGTGAATAACAGAAATCCCCTTCGCGGGGACGCACAAGGACATGGGTACGGAGATGCAACTGATGGAGACAATAGTCGATATCGTCGGGTGCGGGAGTGAGGCCGCCCACATCGAGCCGCCGGCACAGTTCTATCCTACTGGCCCCGCCCGCAAGGGCATTGGCCGCCGACTGGCGAGAATTGGTACAGATTTCTACTTTCACGGGTTATAGATTGAATTTGGTGTTTTTCATTCGTTCAAGGAAGGAGACGTTTTCATGCACGATGCTCTCGATGGTATGGTCGAACGTCTGTCCAGACGACGGACTGATGCGCATCTCGATGGGGAGATAATAGATGGGGAGCCCCACCATGACCTCGGACGAGGAGAGTTCACGCAGACGGGCGGCATCTTTCTCGGTAGTCAATATGAGTTTGCGTTCGCCTTTGAGCTGCTCATAGGCTTTGCGGATGCGTTTGATGTCGGAAACCGAGAAACGATGGTGGTCGCCGAAACGGAGCGGGGTGACCTTACAGTGGCTCGACACATATTGAACCAGCGGCTCCGGGTGGGCGATGCCCGTGACGAGCAGCACCTCGTCGATGGTGTCGAGAGGGAGCGGATTGGAGCCCATGAGGGGAAGTGGATGGCAATAGTGGATATGGCTGAAGAAAACCTTCTGATGGGGTCGGAGCTTGAGATTGGTGATGAAGTTATGACGGTCGATGGGATTGATTTCCTCGGGTGCCTTGGTGACAACGACGATACTGGCCCGGCGGCAGGCAGAGCGGAACTCGCGCAGGTCGCCATAGGGCATGATATGGTCGCTGAAATAGGGCTTGTGGTATTCCGTCAGGAGGATATTGACGGTAGGTTTGATGGCGCGATGCTGGAAGACATCGTCAAGAAGGATGACTTGCGGAGGGGTCTCGCCATCCAGCAGCCGACGGACACCCTCGACACGCTTCTCGCATACTGCCACAGTGATCTTGGGATACTTATACGCAATCATGGCAGGCTCGTCGCCCAGACGGGAAGGGCTATGGCAACCGTCGTCAAGGACAAAGCCTCTGGTCTTGCGGCGGTAGCCGCGACTGAGCAGCGCCGTCTCGTACTGGGGAGAGAGCAGACGAAGAAGATATTCAACATGAGGAGTTTTCCCGGTGCCTCCGGCACACAGGTTCCCCACGCCGATGGTGGTGACTGGCGGTGCCACCTGACGTTTGATGCCAAGCGCGTACATCAGGTTGCGGAACCACACCCCTACGGCATACCACATGGTAAGCGGGAACAAAATACAAGATACCGTTTTACGAAATGACATATCAAAAGGTTATTGTCGTGTCCGGCAAGCCACTTTGCGGTATTGAAGTGTAATCATACAGACAACTCGTTAGTGGATTACCTGACACATATTATCATGATGCAAAGATACACAAAAAAAACGACTTAAATACTAAAAAAACCTTGTTTCAGAAAAAAAACATTGGTATATCTGAAAAAAATCGTAATTTTGCATTCTATTACAATCTTGTATCAATATGCAAAACTCACGTCAAATAACCCAAGACCTCTACTATGTAGGCGCAAGCGACCGGAAGCTTGCTTTGTTTGAAAACGTCTACCCCATTCCCCGCGGAGTATCATACAACAGCTATATCCTGATGGACGAAAAGACCGTGCTGCTCGACACCGCCGACGCCGCGGTGAGCGGACAGTTTTTCGAGAATGTGGCCGCTGTGCTGAATGGCCGCAAGCTCGACTACCTGGTGGTGAACCACATGGAACCCGACCATTGTGCGCTGATTGAGGACCTGCTGCTGCGTTATCCCGAAGTGACCATCGTCACCAATGCCAAGGCAGCGAACATGATACGCCAATTCTTCAACCTGAACATCGACAACCGCCTGCAAACCGTTGCCGAAGGGGCCACCCTGTGCACTGGCCGCCACACCCTCACCTTTGTCATGGCCCCCATGGTACACTGGCCCGAAGCCATGGTCACCTACGACACCACCGACAAGACGCTCTTCTCGGCCGACGCCTTCGGCACCTTCGGTGCACTGAACGGCAACATCTTTGCCGACGAGGTGAACTTCGACCGCGACTGGCTGGACGATGCCCGCCGCTACTACATCAACATCGTGGGCAAATACGGTGTACAGGTGCAATCGCTGCTGAAGAAAGCCTCGGGCCTCGACATCGCGATGATCTGCCCCCTGCACGGCCCCATCTGGCGGCAGGACTTGGGATACTATATCGACAAGCATGTCATCTGGAGCAGCTACAAACCCGAAGAACGTGGCGTGCTCATTATCTACGGAAGCATCTACGGACATACCGCAGCGGCCGCCGAGAAGATGGCCTCTCTGCTGGCAGAGCACGGCATTAAAGGCATTGCCATGTACGACGCCTCCCACACCCATGTGAGCCAACTGGTGAGCGAGTGCTTCCGCTACAGCCACCTCGTCCTCGCCTCCTCCACCTACAACGCCGGCATCTTCACTCCCATCGAAGACCTCCTCCACGACCTCAAAGCCCACGCCTGGCAGAACCGCACCGTGGCCATTATCGAGAACGGCACCTGGGCTGCCCAAAGCGGCAAGCAGATGCGCACCCTCCTCGAGGAGATGAAGAACATCACCATCCTCGGCGAGGACATTTCCCTCAAATCGGCCATGAAAGAGAGCCAGCTGGAAGACATGAAGTTCCTGGCCGACCTCATCGCCGTGAACCTGAACAACGAATAACCCTTTGCCACCCATAAACGCCCACACAAAATGAACACCCTCAACCAGAACGCCCTGTTTAAACTGAGCTACGGCCTTTATGTCCTCACCGCCCGCGAAGGCGACAAGGACAACGGATGCATCATCAATGTGGCTCCGCAACTCACCGACACACCCCTGCAGATGCTCGTGTCAGTCAACAAACAGAACTACACCCACGACATGATTGTCCGCACAGGACTGTTCAACGTGTCGCTCCTCACCGAACATACACCCATGACCGTCATCCAGCATTTTGGATTCCAGAGCGGGCGCGACGTGAACAAGTTCGAGAACTGCGAGGTGGAGATGCGCTCCGGCAACGGACTGCTATATGTGCCGCGCTACACCAACGCCTACATCAGCGGCAAGGTGAACCAAATGGTCGACCTGGGCACCCACACCCTTTTCATTGCCGAGGTCACCGAGTCGGTGTTGCTCAACAACGACCCCTCCCTCACCTACGAATACTACCACCAGCATATCAAACCCAAGCCCGCCGCACAGGCCGCCCCTGCCTGCGACGGCAAGACCCGCTGGGTGTGCCAGACCTGCGGCTACGTGTACGAAGGCGACGAAATGCCCGACGACTTCATCTGCCCCTGGTGCAAACACGGCAAAGCCGACTTCATCCGTATGGAGTCATGACCTTTTGAACATTTATTAACCCCTAAAAAACAGCCATATCATGGAAAAATATGTTTGCAACGTATGCGGTTACGTCTATGACCCCGCAACCGGCGACCCCGACAACGGCATCGCCCCCGGTACCAAATTCGAAGACCTCCCCGCCGACTGGGTATGCCCTCTCTGCTCGGTAGACAAAACACATTTCGAGAAACAATAACCTTTTTAAACATTTAATATCATGCTTAACAAAAAAGTTGCCGACTTGCTCAACGAGCAAATCAATAAAGAGCTCTACTCCGCTTATCTGTACCTCGACATGAACAACTATTTCCAGCAGCGCGGCCTCAACGGCTTCGCCAACTGGTACATGATTCAGGCACAGGAAGAGCGCGACCACGCCATGCTTTTCTACCAGTACATGCAGAACAACGACTGCAAAGTGACCCTCGACGCCATCGCCAAGCCCGACAAAGTCTTCAAGACCGACATGGACGTGCTGAAGGCCGGACTGGAACACGAAGAGTACGTCACCGAAAGCATCCACACCATCTACGATGCCGCCTACAAAGTGAAAGACTTCCGCACCATGCAGTTCCTCGACTGGTTTGTCAAGGAGCAGGGTGAAGAGGAAACCAACGCCCGCGACATGATCACCAAGATGGAACTCTTCGGCAACGACCCCAAGAGCCTCTACATGCTCAACCAAGAACTGGCCGGCCGCACCTACAGTGCCCCCAGCTTGGTACTGGACTAACCATTGTATGAGACATTTTCGATAGGGGTGTGTGGCAATCATGCACCCCTTTCCTTATCCTATGAAAAACAAATCTCACAAACGCCCAACAGCCGTCTACCGCACCACTGTCAGCATCCTCCTCTACATGGTGCTGTACCTTGCCATCATCGCCCTGTTCACAAGCATCATTGTCCTTTCCGACAACCTGGCCGCCAAACTGGTGTCTGGGGCACTGGCCTTGGTCATGATATTGCCCATCGTCCATACACTTCGGCACACCAAGGACCGCATTGTCATCACATCAAGTTACCTGTCCCTCACCAATATAACAACACGCTCGAAGCGGGGGGACTGGAAGACCGTTCAGAAAGCCATCCTCCCTTGGGGCGACATCAAAGACATCTCACCCAACTACGGCATCAAACTAACCAACCTACAGAAACAAGTGATTGTCACCCTGCGCAGCGGCACGCAATACTTTATCGACTCCGACCTATACGACGTCTTCTTCCTCGAGCACAAGCTGAAATCCCATTGGCGCCGTTTCCGCAACCGGTGATGTCCTTACTACAGAATTAGTCTTTTAAACTTCCTATTGGCACCACCAGAACATTGTCAGTTCGACGATATGCCATATTGCCTACAGCTGTAACCACCATAAGAAACGAAGGCTCTTTCATGCGAGCATTATCTATCTTTGAAGCCAACTTCTTAAGAGACTTTGCCCCCTCCTCCACAAGATTCTCTCCCCCAAGTTTTATTTCCACCAAGCCATAACTCCCGTTGGGCAGATGAACTACAGCATCACACTCCAAACCATTTGCATCACGATAATGATAGACCTTTCCACCAATAGCATCGGCATAAACCCTTAAATCCCGTACACAGAGCGTCTCAAACATCAATCCAAAAGTATTCAAGTCATTCAGCAGATCTGCTGGGGCAAGTCCCAATGCCGTCACTGCCACCGAAGGGTCGACAAAATAGCGAGTATCCGTAGTACGTATCGCTGTCCTGCTTCGCAAATTAGGATTCCATGCCGGCATATCCTCTATGACAAATATCTTGCGCAAAGCACTGAGATACGATTCTATAGTATTGTCACTCATCTCGGTGGTCTCATTAGCAGACATATCAGCCTTGATTACTGCCACCGTAGCCTGTGAACCTTGATGTCGGGCATACGACCGCATCAAACGTATAGCACGCTTGGCATCACGGTTCACCATATCCACCCGCGAAATGTCAGAACGCACTATAGCCTGAAAATACTCCTGTATCTGTGCCAATGCTGCCCGCTGCGACTTCTTCTGCACCGCACGAGGCCATCCCCCACGGCAGGTGACAAATGCCATCTGCTCTAACGATAAATTATTGATTCCCTCCACCGCCGAGGAGTCTTGAAACACACTTCCGAGACTAACATTGCCCGTTGATTCTCCCGATTCCCAAAGTGTCATCGGCCGCATAGTCAACCAACCGAAACGTCCAGCTCCAGAATGATTGATATGGCTCTTATCTACAGGTACAGCAGAGCCCGTAAGCATAAACTGGCCGTCATCGCCACGGTGGTCTACTTCAAAACGAATAGCATCCCACAACTGGGGCGCTAACTGCCACTCGTCAATCAACCGGGGAGTTGCTCCTTGCAGCAGCTGTTTGATATTCGTCTGCGCCAATTGCAGGTTCTGCGCCATCTGCGATGGGTCATCCAAATACAGGACACTGGAGGCCAGCTGCTCCGCTGTCGAAGTCTTGCCGCAAGCCTTGGGACCTTCTATCAGAACCGCTCCTATAGCCTCCAGTTTTTCTGCCAATAATTGGTCTGCAATACGTTGTTTGTATCCTTCCATTCGTTGAGCATATATTTTCAAACTGCAAAAATACGCATTTTTCTCAAAATGACAAAATTAATTTTATTCATTGGCCAGTTTGAGGCATTTTTGTTGGCCAGTTTGAGGCATTTTTGTTGGCCAGTTTGAGGGATTTTTATTGGCCAGTTTGAGGGATTTTTATTGGCCAGTTTGAAGATTTTTACCTTACAACGTTAGGCAAAGTATTACACCGAAGACCAAAACCCTGTCTACAGTACCCCAAGCCTGATACTCGACTAAAGATAGTTTGTTATACGAAATGAAAGCACGTCCTCTATGGGGTGTGCTTTTTCGTTTCCAACTAACAGCTATGGAACTGTTTTTTCCAGCAATGGCGAGCATAACGCTTCGTGATTTCACTCTGAAATCGGGTGCAAAATACACAAATAACCCGACATGGCAAAAATAAATTCTACATATCGGGAAAAAGTAGTACCTTTGCACTTACAAACTATCACCCATCCGGCAGGTTCACAACCGCTGAACTGTCGGTAAACCAAACAAAAGTCATGTCATCAAGCATCAAAAAACTGCTCAAGAAAGCCAAAGCGCTGCACAAGTATATCAAGTACGACGGGAAGGTCACAAACCTGACCTTGTCGCAAGTCCAGTATGGCGGGATACTGAAGGGGAAAAGAATCGTCGTCACCGGCGGTGGCAGCGGTATCGGCCTTGCCATGGCGCGCAAATTCATCTCCGAAGGTGCCGACGTTGTCATCACCGGCCGCAACCGGGAGAAACTGGAGCAGGCAGGGGAAAGCATCAACAGCCCGCGCCTGAAGACATTGCCGTGGGATGTCTCCGACATGTCGGTCATGTCGTCAAAAATACAAGAGGCCGAAGCTCTGTTGGGCGGCATAGACATCTTCGTCAACAACGCCGCCTTCCTCGAACACAAACAGACCGACGAAGCGTTCTACGACAAAACCATGGACACCAACCTGAAGGCGGTATATTTTATCTGCAAAGAGGTGGTGAACCACATGATTGACCGCAACGGCGACAAAGGAGGGAAGATCATCAACATCTCCTCCGTCAACGGTCAGATGAGTTCCACCCACCCCTACTACATCTCCAAATGGGGACTGAACGGCCTGACCAAAGGCTACGCCAAGGAGTATGCCCCCCACAACATCATCGTCAACGCCATCGCCCCAGGCTTATGTGCCAGCTCCATCAACTACTGCGACGTAAACGAGAACGCCTATTGCGGCGTCCCCCTGCAGCGCATCATCCTGCCCGAGGACATCGCCGAACTGGCCTGCTTCCTCTGCTCCGATGCCTCCAACGCCATTGTGGGGCAAATTATCGCCGTTGACGGAGGCCTCACCCTATAGCCTTATAGCATATTCTGCAAAAAAATAATTCTACATGTCGAGAAAAAGTAGTATCTTTGCACTTGAAAAAACAGATACTTCAACGCGAGACTACCATGCGAATGACAAGTTAATTAACAACCCAATATTAATCCAAAATCAAAGAATACAATGAGTAAAAAATTCATCTGCCCCGTGTGCGGCTATGTTTATGAAGGCGACACCATGCCCGAGAAGTGCCCCATCTGCGGCAAACAAATGCAGGAAGTGAAAGAGGATATCAAGACCTGGGCCGCCGAGCATATCGTAGGTGTGGCCAAGGATGCCCCCGAAGACATCAAGGCCGACCTTCGCATGAACTTCGAAGGCGAGTGCAAGGAAGTTGGCATGTACCTGGCCATGGCCCGTGTGGCTCACCGCGAGGGCTATCCCGAGATTGGTCTCTACTGGGAAAAAGCCGCTTTCGAGGAGGCTGAACACGCCGCCAAGTTCGCCGAGCTGCTGGGCGAAGTGCTCACCGACAGCACCGCACAGAACCTGAAGATGCGCGTCGACGCCGAGTACGGTGCCACCGCCGGCAAGACCGACCTCGCCAAACGCGCCAAAGCCCTCAACCTCGATGCCATCCACGACACCGTCCACGAGATGGCTCGCGACGAGGCTCGCCACGGCAAAGCCCTCGAAGGCCTCCTGAACCGCTATTTCAACAAATAATCGCGGCCTTCCTAAAAACAAAGGCAGGGTATCCTATCGGGTACCCTGCTTTTGTTTTGAACCCAAATCGGTCATGCGGCCGACTTTTGTGCCGGGAAGTCTCAGCCGTCGGCACGCCACGACCCACTTGGGTCGTTCAATCTCGGCTCGATCTTGCCTGCTTCTCGGCTTGTTATCCGTCATCATGTCGAGTAACGATGCTATAACAATACAATAACGATGCAGGATTGAACGGTCCCTCTCCTTGGCGAGGGGGAATCGTTGCCGCTCCACGGCGCAGGGCGGGTAGGCAGAACAAGGTACGGGGCAGAGTTGATCCTCAGTGCATTGCACGGTTCGGCAGTTAGACCGTAGGCGTTTTCGGTTTCCTAACGACCGATTGGGGGTCAATCTGATTACTATTTCTTGATATAGGACAAAAAGTCGAGGTCAATACTCAATGCCAAAAATGGCTTCAGCAACCACGACTTGGCAGTGACGTCGTCGATAGTCTCGGACTTCAGAATAGAGCCTTCGTCATAGCCCGACACTAGCACATTGTATTCGGCGATGTTCACGCCCACGGTGAAATAGAAGAAGTCGACAAAGCGGAACGACGGCCCCACATAGAAGTTCTTGAAGAGGTTGCTGCCGCCGAAACCGACATAGATGCCCACATCGTAGGCAAAATCCTGGTCGAACTTGCGCAGCTCGGGGGTCTTGAGGTTGGTCTCGCCTATCTTCACCGACTTGATGTCTTTGTTGAAATACTGCGTCAAATCCCACAGCATGACCGAGGCACCCGTGACGAAGTCGAACTCGATGTTGCCAGCATTGCGGTTGCGCAGCACCTTGTTGTAGGTGCCGGCCTCTTCGGCGGGCTGCAGACGCACCTCCCAGTTCGGGGTACGGTAAAAGCGCATGGCGATGCCCTGGATGGCACGCACCTTCTTCTTGCGGTTGGTGGCCTCGGCCACGCGGGCTTCGGCATCCTTGGCCCGCTGCAACAGGTATTTGTTGGCCTCCTCCTTGCGCACATTCTCCAGCTCGGCTTCGCGAACCAACTTGTTCAGCGAATCGACCAAATGGCGGTAATGGTCGCGGTCGGCCTCGATTTTGTTCTGGTCGACGCCCGACTTGGTGAAGATTTCCTTATAGAACTTCTCCTTCTCGGCCATCAGGGCTTCGCGTTCCTGCACATGGCGGACCATGGCGCTGTCCACCACACGCACCGTCACGGTGTCGGTACGGCGCACCACCACAGTATCGGTGCGGAGGAGCACCACGGTGTCGCGCAGCAGCACAGTGTCCTGCCCATAGGCGGCACCCGCCGCCATGGCAAGCAGAAATCCTACAATAAGACAGTATCTTTTCATCATTCAAACAATTAGCATCAATCCTTGAGCAATGCCACCACCTGGTCGAGGGTGAGGGTGCTCTGGGTGCCCGCCGTCATGTCTTTGACGGTAAGGGTCTGTGCTGCTATCTCGTTCTCGCCCACAAAAATCACAAACGGCACATGGCAGCGGTTGGCGTAGTCCATCTGCTTTTTCATCTTGGCGTTGTCGGGGTAGATAAGTGTGCTGATGCCTGATGCGCGCAGCTTGGCGGCGCAGCTGATGGCATAGGGCAGGCTCTCGGCACCGA
>Ga0247611_10006139_pt1 | contig 15552 bp, 20 predicted proteins | sample 177DNAGHGhighgp2_FD_192422 | JGI IMG/M metagenome (GOLD analysis project Ga0247611, IMG submission 192422) | Sheep rumen microbial communities from Palmerston North, Manawatu-Wanganui, New Zealand - 1770 DNA GHGhigh gp2 | ecosystem: Host-associated > Mammals > Digestive system > Stomach > Rumen...
ACTAAATGATATGGAATTAAAAAGTAAAACAAAATCTCTTATAACTATGATATATTTGAATTATTTATGTGATGCTTCAGAAAAAGATAAAATTAAATTAATATTAAAAAAGAATGAGGAAAAGTATCAACAAGAATTAAAAGAGAAATATAATACAGATATTATTTTTAAAAAGGATGTTTTTGAAGATGTAGTTAAGGAAAATGTAAGTGAAAGTAATGTTCAAATAGCAGAGTACAAAGATACAATGTTTAAGAGAATTATGAATAAAATAAAAAGTATTTTGTATTTAAATTGAATTTTAATATAAATAAAAAAGGAAGAAAGAAATTTATGAACGAAGAAGAGATAGTATTGTTATCAGATGATGAAAAAATAAAATGGATAAGTGAAAAGATTTACGAAATTACCTCTGAGGAAGTAAAAAGAATTATTATAACTTTCAAATCTGATGAAAAGAAAATTAAAGTCATGAAAAGGTTCTTAAGGAATTGTTCTTGGTTATGGTTGGAAATTATAGAAAGTTTATCTTCTATTGATTATATGCTTGATTGTGCTAATATGCTTGAGACAAGAGACAAAAACGAATTATTAAGAGATATTGTATTGGAAAATGATGAGCAAAGATTTAAGGCTGTTAAAATTGCGATAGAAATAAGAAATTTTATGATTATCCCCAAGATTTTAAAAGATATGAGTAAAGAAAATATAGCTAGAGCAGTTGATTTAATAGAAAATGAACAGTATAAAGCAAGGGTAATTGCGGATTTACAAAATGAAGAAATGAAAATAGAATTATTAAAAAGCATTAATGATGAATATTGTAAAACAATAGTAATATGCTCATTAAAAGACGAAAATAAAATAGTAGAACTAGAAAAATTAAAAAAAGAATTTAGTAAAGCAATAGTAATTGCATCTCTAAAGGAAGAGAACGAAAAAATAAAACAATTAAGCAAATTAAGTGATGAGGGATCAAGAAAATATATAATAATATCAATAAAAGATGATTTAGTAAAAATAGAACAATTAAAAACATTAAAAAATGAAAATGATAGAGCTATGGCTATGGCTTCATTAAATGACGATATAAAAAAAATAGAACAGCTAAAAGAATTAAAAGATGAAGAAAATAAGACAATAGTAATTATTTCATTAAAAAATACTGAAAGAAAATTAGAGCAATTAGAATTATTAAAAGACGAAAAAAACAAAGCAGAAATAATTGCTTCACTATGGGATGAAGATGAAGTCAAAATAGAACAAATGCAAAAACTAAAGGATGAATACGCCAAGGCAATAGTAATATGTTCATTAGATGATGATGATAAAAAAGCAGAACAGCTAGAAAAATTAAGTGATGAAATATATAAAGCAATGGTGATATCCTCTTTTTATTATTCTAGTAAAAGAGAAAAACAAATAGAAAAATTAAGTAGCGAATATCTTAAAGTATTACTAAGAGGAATATCAAAAGATTGTGGATTAAATAATCCAATCGAAGAGTCATTAATTAGCAGAAATAAGTTAAGAGAACTTTTTCTAAATGAAAGTAGAAAGTATGCACAAATAGGATTAGATAAAAAACTAACTATTGGAATGGAAATAGAATCAGAAGGTCCATTGAGCATTATGATGTTAGATATACAAAAAATACTTACAAAGAGAGATGGAAAAGAAACAAGAAACTGGGAATCTAAAATAGATACAAGTTTGAAAAATGGAGTAGAAATAGTATCTCCAATTTTATCTGATAATAAAGATGATGTAGAAGATATATACACGATATGTGCTATGTTACAAAAAACAAAGCAACAAATTAGTGAAAGGTGTGGGGGACATATACATATAGGGGCTGATTATTTGACAAGCAAAGAAGCATATATAAATTTGTTTGAAATATGGGGAAATTCAGAAAAGATTTTATATATTATTAGTAATGAAAAAGGCACAATACCACGAAGGAATATACTAGAACAAGCTTCTACTATATCACCGAAATATAATGAAGCAATAGAAAAAGGGACAGTTAATATAGAGAATGAAGATGATTTAGATACTTTTATTAATGATATTAAAGCTATTCAAGGAGAAAATAGACATTTTGGATTAAATCTATTAAATATTCATAATGGTAAAAATACAATAGAATTTAGAGCCCCAAATGGGACAATTAATCCTGATACTTGGATAGAAAATGCAAGATTATTTGGTAGAATAGTTCAAATATCTCAAAAACTAGCTGATATAGAAAGAAAAACTGAAAAAAGCTCAAAAGATGAAAAATTACTAAAATTAAAAGAATTGCTAAAAAAAGAAATGCCAGAGCAAGAAAAAATGGAGGTTTTATTAGAGCTATTATTTACTGAAGAAGAAAGAAATGTTTATAGAGAAAGATATATTTTTAATACAAAGTTATTAGAACAATTAGAAGAAGCAAATCCTTTAAACACAGCAGAATTCAGTAGTGTAGATTCGAAAAATAATAAACATAGTATAGACGAGTATTACGAAGTGGCTATTAATGAAAAGTCAGGACCAACTAATGAGACAACAAGAGAAACAAGAGAAGAGGTTACAGGAGATGGACAATTAGAATTATTAAATGATAATAATCATGAAGTGTAATAATACTATAAGAAATAAGCTATTGGATTTTTACCTCTTGACTTTTCCAAAAAAAGTATATATAATTTTAAAAAATAAAAAAAAGGAGAACATCATGGCAGATAAATTAATTATAGTGGAATCACCTGCAAAGGCGAATACAATAAAAAAATTTTTAGGTGGAAGTACTAAAGTAGTAGCTTCAATGGGGCATATCAGAGATCTACCTAAATCAAAACTTGGAGTAGATGTTGAAAAAGATTTTGAACCAGAATATATAAATATAAGAGGAAAAGGAGATTTAATAAAATCTTTAAAAAAGGATGCAAAAGATGCAAAAAAAATATATCTTGCATCAGATCCTGACCGTGAGGGAGAGGCAATAGCTTGGCATTTAGCTAAAATTCTAGAAGAAGATAAAGAAAAAATAACAAGAGTTACATTTAATGAAATAACTAAAGGTGCTGTTAAAAAAGCTTTAGATAATGCAAGAGATATAGATTTGAATTTAGTAGATGCACAACAAGCAAGAAGAGTTTTAGACAGAATTGTTGGATACAAAATGAGTCCTGTACTTTGGAAAAAAGTTAAAAGAGGACTTTCAGCAGGAAGAGTTCAATCAGTAGCAGTAAGACTTATATGTGAAAGAGAAGAAGAAATAGAAAATTTTGTACCAGAAGAATACTGGAACATTTATGCTACATTGTTAGATGAAAGTTCAAAAACGGAATTTCAGGCAAAGCTTGCAAATATGAATGGAAAGAAAATTGAAATTCATTCAAAAGAAGAAGTAGATGGAATTTTAGAAGACTTAAAAGGTGCTAAATATATAGTTACAGAAGTGAAAAAAGGAGAAAAGAAGAGAACACCTGCACCACCATTTACAACTAGTACAATGCAACAAGAAGCATCGAGAAAAATTAATTTTACATTAAAGAAAACAATGAGTGTAGCGCAGACTCTTTATGAAGGAGTAAAACTTCCAGAAGGACATACGGGTTTAATTACATACATGAGAACAGATTCAACAAGAATTTCGGAAGAAGCAAGAAGTTCTGCTAAAAAACATATTACAGAAACTTATGGGGAGAATTATTACGAAAATAGATATTATAGAACAAACAAAGATGCACAAGATGCTCATGAAGCGATAAGACCTGCACATATAGAATTAAAGCCAGAAGATATCAAACAATATTTAACTAATGATCAATATAAACTTTATAGATTGATATATAATAGATTTATGGCAAGTCAAATGGCACCTGCAGTTTTTGATACAATGGCTGTTAATATTAAAGCAAAAGACTATGATTTTAAGGCAAATGGACAAACAATAAAATTCAAAGGATTTATGACTTTATATATTGAAGGAACAGATAACAAAGAAGAAGAACAGGAGGGAATGTTACCAGAATTAGAAGAAGGGCAAAAAGTTGCAAAAAAGAAATTGGAGCCAAAACAAAGCTTTACAGAGCCACCTGCAAGATATACAGAGGCAAGCTTAGTAAAAGCATTAGAAGAAAAGGGAATAGGAAGACCAAGTACTTATTCACCAACAATTACAACTATTCTAGAAAGAAGATATATTGAAAAAGAGCAAAAACAACTATTACCAACTGAGCTTGGAAAAGTTGTAAATAAACTTTTGGTAGAAAACTTTAGTGATGTTGTAAATGTAGAGTTTACAGCAGATGTTGAGACTAGATTTGACAAGATTGCAGAGGGAGATGAAAAGTGGAAAAATGTAATTAGAGAATTTTATGGACCATTTATCAAAGAGGTAGAAAAAGTTGAAAAAGAACTTGAACATGTTGAACTTACATACGAAGAATCAGATGTAGTATGTGAGCTTTGTGGAAGAAAGATGGTATACAAATATGGTAGATTTGGTAAATTCTTAGCATGCCCAGGATATCCTGAATGTAAAAATGTAAAATCTATTGTTAATTACATAGATGTTCCATGCCCTGTATGTAATGCTAGAGTTATAGAGAAAAAGACAAAACGTGGAAAGAAGTTTTATGTTTGTGAAAATAGTCCAGATAATTGTAACTACATTTCTTGGAATAAGCCTAAAGTAGGCGAAAAGTGGTCTCCTGAAATAGAAAAGGAAAATAATAAAAAGAAGAATGCAACTAGAAGAAAAAGAAAAACAACGAAAAAAAGAAAAACAACCAAGAAAGACTAAGCTGATTTTTGTAACTGAGAACACGAAACTGTTTTGGTGTGCTATGAAATTAATTGTAAAAAATACTTAATTATCTGAGATAATATTAATATACTTATAGTTATTAAATATGACAATATAAAGAAGGAGTAAATATGTATAAACTAATATTTATAGACCTAGATGGAACTTTATTAAATGATGCAAAAGAAATTTCAGAAGAAAATATAAAATGGTTAAATAGAGCATATAAAGAAAAAGGTATAACAACAATAATTTCTACAGGAAGACAATATGGATTTGTTGAAGATTTATATAAAAAATATAATTGTTCATTTGGTGACTATGTAATTGCATCTAATGGTGCGATTATAAAAAATGTAAAGACAGGAGATTATATTAACAAAGATATTCTTAATATAGAAGAAATAAAGGTATTAAATAGAATTTGCCAAGAAGAGGGGTTAGATTTTATTATAATTTATGATGAAAAAAATGCATATATGGAAAGAAAAGACGGAAACACATCAAAAAATCAAATAAAGAAAGAAAACATATATGTTGATAATATTATAGAATTACTTGAAAACAACAAGAATATAGAAAGTGTTGTATTTGTTATGAGCGGAAAAAAGAAGCAATTAATAAATGCAATAAAAAAAGTTGAAAAAAATAGTTTATGGGAGAATAGTCCAGTTTGTGAGTATAGAAAAAAAGATGAAGAGGTTGATATTAGAGAGTACTATTTCGATGTCATGAGAAAAGGTTGCAACAAGAAAAACGCAGTAAAAAAAGTAATGGATAAATTTGGAGTAAATCATGATGAAATAATTGTTATTGGTGATGGTGGAAATGATTTACCAATGTTTGATTATGCAAAACTTAAAATAGCTATGGAAAATGGAAGTGAAGCATTAAAACAAAAGGCAGATTATATTACAGACACTAATAATAATGATGGAGTTGCAAAAGCTATAAAAAAATTTATTTTTGAAGAGTAAATTTTAATCTATGGATGGTTCAATACAAGAACCATCCATAAAAAATGGCAAATCTATTGATTTTATTAACAAATTGTAGTAAAATAATTGTTAGAAAGGAGTTGAACAATATGTCTGAATCAAAAATTCAAGCAATAAAGGATGTTATAAAAATGACACCAAGATTAAGTATGGATTGTTTAAAATCAATTAAAGTATTAATGGAAAAAACGATTGATTCACAGTTATTACAATTAGAGCCAACAGTTAATTTAGAGAACATGGACATAACAGAGAAAGTTATGTATTTAGATTACTTGACAGAAAACAATGAAGAGAAAAAAAATGAATTAAAAAATGCAACAGATTTTGAAGAAATACTAAAAAGAGAGGGGTTGACAATTGATGATTTACAAAATTAAAATAAGACCCAAAGCTCTAAAATTTATAGAAAAGCAAGATAAATTTCAAAGGATAAGAATTTATAAAGCTATTTATGAGTTACCTAATGGAGATGTAAAAAAAATAGCAGGAGCTAAAAACGAGTATAGATTACGAGTTCGGAAATTATCGAATTTTGTATGAGTTAAATAAAAACGAATTAATTATTTTAGTTACAAAGGCTGATAATAGGGGGCAAGTTTATAAGTAATAAAGATTTAAGTCTAAATATTTTTTATTCAAAGATTTTAATTATGGGGTTTTTATCAAAGATTTTTATGAGATAGCAAAAATGCTATTTCTATTTTTTTTATTAAATACTTCAAACAAATATTTGTTGAAAAACACTTGAATTTTTATAATTAGTGTAGTAGAATATATAAAGTGAAAGGAAAGTGGTAAATATGTTAAAAGAAAAATTACTAGAAGATTTAAAAGTTTCTATGAGAGACAAAAATGTTGTTAGAAAAAACACAGTTCAAATGATAAGAGCAGGAATTTTACAAATAGAAAAAGATACTGGATGCGAAGTAGATGATGCAAAAATAATTGATATAATAGCAAAAGAGATGAAAAAGAAAAAAGACGCAATGGCAGATTTTGAAAAGGCACAAAGACAAGATTTGATTGATCAAACAAATGAGGAAATGAAAGTTTTAGAAGAATATTTGCCAAAACAATTATCTAAAGAAGAGATAAAAGAAATTGTTTCAAAAGTAATTACTAAAACAGGAGCAACTTCAATGAAAGATATGGGAATTGTTATGAAAGAGGCAAAAGCAGAAATAGGTGCAGGAGCAGATGGTAAAACAATTAATGAAGTTGTAAAGGAATTGTTGGGATAATTAAAATTAAATATTATTTGTTAGTGCTAAATATTAGATTTAGTGCTATTTTTTTGCTTTTTATAAAATGTAGTATAGAGGTTTATAAAAAAATCAAAAAAACTCTTGACAAAAAACAAAGATGATACTATAATGTTAAAAACAAAAAGATAATAACAAGGAATAAAAAACAAGAAAGTTTCATATTATAGAATTTTTATAGTACATTTATTATCTATAAGAAAAAGGGGATGATTATATGAATGAAAGAAATGAAAACAAATATAGATATCCTTTATCGCAAATGAAGGAAATGCCTAATATTGAAGTTAGTATATTTGAGTATAATCCAAAAACTAAAAAACGTGAAGAAAAAAGATGGGAAAAATGTGAGTGTTATGAAGAGTTTATATTATAAATTTAGTTAATTCAATTAGTAAATAAAAGAGAGGAGGAAGTTGAGATAATTACTCAACGAAATATATGGAAAAAACATTAAACGAAAAAGAAGAACAGGGATTTTTATGGAGGACGGAACATGGATTAGATATAAAATTTTTATTTGCGTCAAATGGTGGGAGAAAAATATGGTGGAGAAATCCTTTTTGTTGTGAAAAAGTTGGACAATGGAGAGGTATATGGAGATTAGATAGTATTATTTTTAACAGAAAAAAAGATGAGCTATCATACTTACCGGAATTCGTATATGATAGGTCCGGACGTTTAGAAAGAATTAATGTTAGTAAAAATTATGATACCAGAGAGATTAATATTGGTGAATTTGGATATGATTTTCTGAATCAAGAATCGTTAGAAATAATAGCTGATAAAGAAAAAAAGGAGAGCAAAAATGTTCAGATACCATTGTATAATATACCAACAGGTTATCCATTTTTTAGAAAACTTAATTCTAGTACATATTTATATGATTCATTAAGTATTTCAGATGTGCCATGGGGATATGAAAAATCTGGACATTTTATACTTGATCCACAAGAGAATAAGTTTATATCAACAAGTAAATTTACTAAAGAACATAATACACCACCATCACTAGTAATAGCACAGCCAAATCTTTCGATTTTTCTAATAGAACTTAATAGAGTTATTACATTGAATTTTTATAATGAACTTAAAAAACAAGGATATCATGTAGAAAATATGCAAATGGAAGATATCAATTCCAAAGATATAGATTTAAGTGAATTGGTTTCTTGGTTTGAGGAAGAAAAAAAATATTATGAAAGACTAAATAATGTAGAAAATGCAAATGATGATTTAGTTTCAAAAGAAGATATTGCAAAAGCTGCTAAAGAAAAAGAAATTCCACAATCAGCAATTGCAGAGGTATCAGGAGAATTAAAAAATGCGGAACCTAAAAAAGTTAAAAACAACTATGAGGGAGCAGATAGAGATGATTGATTTTAGTAAAAGATTTGTGGAGGTTGATGAGATTTTAAATTATCTTTCAGAAGCTGATTACAAAAAAATTCCAACCGATATAATAGTCTATATAAAAAGAAATAAAGATAATACATACACATGGAACTATGATACAACAAAAAAATTAAAAGACCAAAATGTAAGTGATGATACAATGGCAATTTTATCATACTTAAATATGGAATATTTATTAAATAATGAGCAAAGAGAATTAATGGGAAAATTACATAGTTTTTACGAAAGGAGAAAATAGCATGTCAAAATTAGATTACTTTCATTTAATTCATAGTAAAGAACAACAAGTAAAGGGCCATACAAAAAAAAATTCATTTTATTTGCAAAAAGGTAATGGTAAAGCAGGGAGCTATCGTGGAGACTACAATGGTGACTTTTCCGTATTTAAAGCTACAAGGAGAAAGTTTACTGAAGATTTAGTTGGAAAAGCAAGTAAATCAAGTCAAGATGATAATAGAATATTTAGTAATGAAGAAAAAGAATCAGAATGTGATAGAAGTGAAAATAGTGATGTAAATATAGAAGTGAAATAATCTTGACAAACACAAAAAATACAAGTATAATGTTAATATCAAGTAGATAATAATAAGGAGTGTATTTTAAAATGAAAAAACAATATTCATCAGAAGAAGAATTTTTAAAGGATTATGATTCAAGTAATTATGAAAAATTATCAATGACAACAGATATACTTATAATGAGTGTATCTACAGAAGAAAGTGAGAATTACAGGAAATTAGAAGAAAAGAAATTTAGCATTTTACTAGTAAAAAGAGACGAGTATCCTTTTAAAGACAAATGGTGTTTACCAGGTGGATTTATAGGGATTAATGAGAACTTAGAAGAAGCAACCAAGCGTGTATTAGAAGCAGAAACAAATTTAAAAAATATTTATACTGAGCAATTATATACATTTGGAGATGTTAATAGAGATCCTAGAATGAGGGTCGTTTCAACTGCATATATGGCATTAGTAGACAAAAACAAATTAAAAGATAAATTAAATGAAAATAGTTGTTGGTTTAATATTTCTAAAGTAGAAGAAACAGACAAAAAGTATAAAGTTGAGTTGGAAAATGGAAAAGAAACTATAAATTTTGTAGTAGATAAGAAATTAAAAGAACAAACAACAGATAGATATGAATACAAGATTGCAAAAAATGATAAATTAGCATTTGATCATCCAGTGGTAATAGTAACCGGAATAGAAAGACTTAAAAATAAGCTAGAATATACAGATATAGTATTTAATATGATGCCAAAATTATTTACTCTAAGCGAACTTCAACAAGTTTATGAGATTATATTAAATAAAAAATTACTAGCACCAGATTTTAGAAGAATTATTGCAAATAAAGTGGAAAAGACAGAACAAGTAAGAAAAGGAAAAGGGCATAGACCATCAGCTTTGTTTAGATATAAAGGAAGCAAAGATTAGTTTAAAAACTAGTCTTTTTTTCTTGATATTTAAGATTTTTTGTAGTAAAATATAAAAAATATAAATAGAAATATATTGGATATAAAAGCGTGCAAAAAAGAACCGGTCCCAAATGCACGCAAAAGGAGAAGATGAAATGCAAGAGATATTAAAAGGATTAAATGATAAACAATATGAAGCTGTAATAAATACAGAAGGTCCATGCCTAGTTATAGCAGGGGCGGGAAGTGGTAAAACTAAAGTTTTAACACATAAAATAGCATATTTAATGCAAGAAAAAAATATTGCACCATGGAACATTTTAGCTATAACATTCACAAATAAAGCAGCAAATGAGATGAAGGAAAGAATTGCAGGTTTAGTAGGTGAGCAAGCAAAAGATTTGTGGATGGGAACATTCCACTCAATTTGTGTTAGAATTTTACGTAGCCATATTGAGAAAATAGGATTTGATTCTTCATTTATAATTTTTGATACATCAGATCAAAGAACTATGATTAAAAGATGTATTAAAGAGTTGGATTTAGATGATAAAATGTTTACAGAAAGAAGTGTGCAAGCTGAAATAAGTAATGCAAAAAATGAAATGCTAGAACCTGATCAATATACTGCAAGAGCAAAAGGGGATTTCAGAAAAGAAAAAATTGCACAGATTTTTGAAAAATATCAGAAAAGCTTAAAAGAAAATAACGCAATAGATTTTGATGATATTATCAATTTTACAATAAAAATACTTAATGAAAATCCTGAAATAAAAGAATATTATTCAAATAAATTTAAATATGTATTAGTAGATGAGTATCAAGATACAAATAAGTCTCAATTTACATTAATTAAATTATTGGCAGAAAATAATGGGAATATTACTGTTGTGGGTGATAATGATCAACGGAATATATTCTTTTAGAGGCGCAGACATTTCAAACATTTTAAACTTTGAAAGAGATTTTAAAAATGCTAAAATTATTAAGCTTGAGCAAAATTACAGATGTACAGGAAATATCTTAAAAATTGCAAATTCAGTTATAAAAAATAATGAAACAAAGTATGAGAAAAAATTATGGACTGAAAATGAAATTGGAAACTTGCCTAAAATTTATTCTGCAGACAATGAATATGATGAGGGAAATTACATAGTGGAGCAAATTGAACATTTAAGAAGACAAGAAGGCATGAAGTACTCTGATTTTGCAGTTTTGTATAGAATGAATACACAATCAAGAGCAATAGAGCAAATTTTAGGAAGAGAAGGAATTCCATATAAGGTTGTTGGAGGATTAAAATTCTTCGAAAGAAAAGAAATAAAAGATATTATTTCATACTTAAGATTAATCCAAAATCCTATGGATAATCTAAGCTTAACTAGAGTTATAAATGAGCCAAAACGTGGAATTGGAAAAACAAGCTTAGACAAAATCCAAGATTTGGCAATAGAAAACGAAACATCTATGTATGAAGTTATTAAGAATGCTGACCAATATGGACTTAATAGAGTTTTCTTAAACTCTAGAGAATTTGTAAATGTAATTGAAGAATTAAGAGCAAAGAAAGATGAACTTTTAATTTCTGAACTTGTAAAATTGACATTAAAAAAGACAGGATATACCAAGGCTTTAGAGGATGAAAAAACAATAGAAGCGGAAAACAGAATTGAAAACTTAGAAGAATTTTTAACAGTTGCAATGGAATTTGAAAAAGAAGAGGCAGAAAATTCTTTAGAAAATTTCTTACAAGGAATGACACTTTCTTCAGATATAGATAATGTAGATGATGCAGAAGAATCTGTTACACTTATGACTTTACATAGTGCAAAAGGACTTGAATTCCCTGTGGTTTTTTTAGTAGGTATGGAAGAAGGAATATTCCCAGGATACAAATCTATTGGTGAAGAGTCTGCATTAGAAGAAGAAAGAAGATTATGCTATGTTGGAATTACTAGAGCAAAAAATCATCTATATTTAACATGTAGCAGACAACGCACAATGTTTGGTTCTACAAGTTGTAATCAAGTTTCAAGGTTTGTTAAAGAAATACCAGAAGAACTATTAGATGGGGCAGAAGAGCTATTTGGAGGAAGAAAAAGAGATGGCTTTGAAGATATGGTTTCAAGAAGTGGAAAAGTATTTGGTAGAGGAAACTATGAAATAGGCTCAAGTGGTAATAGAACTTCTTTCGGTGACAGTGGATTTTCTTGGAGTTATGGAAATAGTGGTGAAAGTTCAACCAAATTTGGTGTTGCTGCATCTTCAATAAAAAAATCTGCATCAAGCGGAATTGCTTCTTTTGGTAGAACTGCAGAAAGTTTTTTAAACGGATTAGCCCATAAGTCTGCTAAAAAACAAGTAAATTTATCTGAATATAATACAGGTGTTAAAGTATTTCATAAGAAATTTGGAGAAGGTGTTATTACCGGAACTGAACCAGAAGGGGATGACTTAAAAGTAGATATTGATTTTGAAAAATTTGGACATAAGAGATTAATGGCGAAGTTTTCGAATTTGGAGATAATTTGATTTTAACAGGTATTTATGATATAATTAATAGCAATGAATTTATTTAACAAAGAATATTGTAATTATTGGAGGTTGAATTTTATTGCAAAGGTAAAATTTGAAAGAAAACATCTTACAGAAGAAGAAAAAAATAAATTATTTCATATAGGTAAAGAATCTACTGAGGATGAAGAAAAAAAGCAGAAAGAGCAAAAAAAATGATAGAAGAAATGTATAAAAATGCAAAAAAAAACAGTAATAGCACGAGATGGAAAAGTAACAGATGGAAAAGCTTATATGAATATAGATGGGGCACCAGAGCCACGTGAAGACGAATCAACTAAAACAACAGATGGTGATGGTAGAGGTAGATAAAATAATCATAATAAAAAATATTAGAGAATATTGAAAAAGAGTTTCTAGATAAATGGAATGGTGTGGTGTGAAATGATAGATACAGGCTATTTATTTTCAAAAGATGATACAAGAATATTTGTAAATACATGTTTAGGTTGTACTAGTAAATGTTCATATTGCTATTTAAGTAAGATGGGATATGATGATAAATCTATAGTTTCAAATACTAAAACATCAGAAGAATTAATTGAAGAAATTGAAAATTATGGAATATCGAAGGATACTTTAATTACATTAGGGTGTTTCTCAGAATGTTGGGATGATAATAATAAACCAGAAACAATAAAGTTAATAAGATATTTTCTACAAAGAGGAAACCAAATTCAACTTTCTAAAAAAAAAGAAATTACTATACAAGAAGCAAGACAATTTGAAGATTTGACTACATATTTGGGACAGTTAGTAATATTTGTTAGTTCTGCAACTATAAGTCAGTGGAATAAAATTGAAAAAGGAACAGACTCATTAAATAAAAGATTTAATACATTTGAATTATCAAATCAATTAGGTATTCCAACAATTTTATATATGAAACCGATATTAAAGGGGATAACCATAAAAGATATAGATTTATATAAAGAGGTTATCAAAAAATATGGTATCAAAGATGTTGTAGTAGGAAGTATATTCAGCGAAGAACATTCAGAAGAAACAGTACATTTTTCTGATAAAGGCTTATTATATTATAATCCAAATTCAGATGAATCACAAATAAAAAAACAATTAATGCAACTTGAAAATGTACGAATATTTTCAAGAAGCACTCAAGTCACACAATATTATAAAGAAAAAATAAAAAAATAGAGAGAAGCAACAGAATGAGCTATAAAAAAAAATGAGGAAATATAATTTGTATAGTTATAATTATAGAATGAATAAAGCCTAAATACTAATAATATTGAATAAATAGATTATGACTTCCTGATTGATTGGAGGAGAACGGTAATGAAATTTAATATCGAACCAATAAATATTTTTGATTTTGACGGAACATTAACTACAGAAACATGGCCTAAGTTTTGGGTATGGGTTAAGAAATTTGGATATAGTGGTGAGAAAAGAAATGATAATTTAGAAAGTGCACTTGCTGAATATAGAGCGACTCATAGTGGAGATGTACTTGAAACATTTTTTGGCTTTTTTAATGATTTACTTGTTGATAATAATACAACTCTTTCATATCAAGAACTTATGGAAGGAGAAAAATATATTATATATAATCCTGGTGTAAGTGATTTCATTGAAAAATCTTTTGCAAAAAATTATATAGTTTCTGGAGGATTAAAAGAGTTTTTACAAAGACTAAAAATTGCAAATAATTTTGATGGTATTTATGGCACACCTATAAGACATAATCAAGATGGTTTGATTTCGGGAATTGGAGAAGTAATGACAGATGATAAAAAAATACTAGCGATCAAAGATATATTAACAAGGAATGACAGAAAAGAAAATGATTGCCGTAATGTATATTATATAGGTGATGGCTACAGTGATGCAATAGCGATGAGATTTGTACATAATAATGGAGGGAAGGCAATCTTTGTTCATCAGCCAAATCAAGATGATGGATTATATCATCATAATAATAAAATTTATGAAGCATTAAATGCTAATGGAATGATTGATTTTTGTTGTATTGCTGATTACAGAAATGGTAGTACTCTTTCAAATGTTTTGCAAAGACAAAAAGGAGATAAAAAAGAATAAAACTCAATAAACAACAAAAAAGAAAAGTAAAGAATAGATAAAAACAAAGAAAGGTTATAATTAAATAATCTTTCTTTTTTTGGTATAAACTTCAATTATTTGGAAATAATAAATCAAGAATTAAAATGAAAGGAAGGATTTATTATGGCAGATTTAACAGAAGCGGAATTACAAAATTTAAGACATTTAATAGGTTCACACGAGACAAATTACCAAAAATTAAATACTTATTCATCTCAAGCAGTTGATCCACAAATTAAGCAAATTTTTAGTAAAGCAGCACAGGACTCTTTAAATACAAAGCAAAAATTAATGGGATTTTTAAATTAAAACGTAGGCTCATAGCATGTACAAAAAAGTGCATTAAAGGAAAGGGGGAGAGAACGAGTATGGACGAAAAGACAATGGTTAATGATATTTTAGAAGGTGTAAAAGCAGGACTTACTGCATATCAAACAGCAATTACTGAGACGGAAAACACAACACTTAGACAAACATTTCAACAGATGAGAAATAATGATGAAAGTTTTCAATTTGAACTTTTTAAAATAGCTCAATCTAAAGGATATTATAAATCAGCTCAAAAGGCTACACCTGCTGAAATTGGAAACTTAAAAAGTGAATTACTATAAAAAAAGAAAAAGAAGCCAAGAAAAGAAAAACTATTTCTTATGTGGCTTCTTTTTTTAAACATTTTCCATTTAAATAATTCAAAATTCCACTATCTGTTGTGAAATTAAATTTCAAAATATAGCTTCTAAGTTCTTGAGTTTTATAACCTAATCTTTTATTTATTTCATAATTGCCATATTTTCCATCACCAACTATTGGAAATCCTATATGTGCAAGATGAGCTCTAATTTGATGAGTTTTTCCTGTTTTTATTTCAACATCTAGTAAGCAGGTGCCATCTGCATTTTTTTTCAAAACAGAGTATGAAGTTATAATCTTATAATATCCTTTTTTTGGCTCATCAGAAATATATGCTATAGATTTTTTGCTATCTTTAAATAAA
>Ga0247611_10006140_pt1 | contig 15551 bp, 11 predicted proteins | sample 177DNAGHGhighgp2_FD_192422 | JGI IMG/M metagenome (GOLD analysis project Ga0247611, IMG submission 192422) | Sheep rumen microbial communities from Palmerston North, Manawatu-Wanganui, New Zealand - 1770 DNA GHGhigh gp2 | ecosystem: Host-associated > Mammals > Digestive system > Stomach > Rumen...
TATTAAAACTTCTTTCAAGTATTTTAATGTTGCGGTTAAAAAGTTAAGATTTTCTGAAACTGCAGGCTCAGCAGAATTAACTCCCATAATCCACATCAAAATCATAACAACAAAAATAGGTCCACAACTTGCAAAACCAATAAGTCCAAAACTGTCTTCTTTGGCGTTGCTTCCTCTGGTTTGAGCAAGTCCCAAACCAAACGCCATAATAAATGGAACAGATATAGGTCCCGTTGTAACACTACCCGAGTCAAAAGAAACAGGAATTATTCCAGCTTCAACAAAAATTGTTAACAAAAACACCAAACCATAACAAATTGCAATAACTAAATTAAATTTCCACTTAAAAAGAATTCTCAAAATACCAAGCACTAAAAATAGACCAACACCAACCGACACCGTAACAATAAAGAGCCAACTGTTTATTGAAGATATTTGACTTGCCAAAACAGTTAAATCAGGTTCGGCTATAGTAATAACAACTCCCAAAACAAAACAGAACAAAACAAGAACAAGAGGTTTGCTCTTCTTGCTTAGATAACCACCCATATGTTGCCCAATGGGAAGCATCGCTGTGTCTGCTCCAAGCGTAAACAATGCAATTCCCACAATAAGCAAAACACAACAAATAACAAAGTTTATTAAAGTTGTTGCTGGAAGTGGAGTTAAAGTAACTCCTAAGATGATAACTATTATAGTGATAGGCAAAATTGATAAAAAACTTTCTTTAAGTTTGTGAAACAAAGCATTCCCCATCAACTTACCTCTCTCTTCAAAAATTATTATAAAAATTTTGAAAAAAAGTGTCAACAAAAAACAAATAAAAAGTTGAAAAAATATTAAAAAACATTGAAATAAACTTCTCTCTATGTTATAATATCACAAACAAAACAAAAAAAGGATAAAGTTATGAGCGAGATTATTGAAAAACTAAAGCAAAAATTATTGAAAAAATCTGAGGAACAATCAGAAAAATTTATATATGCAATCGACTGGCTAAAAAGCACTGAAAATTTAAAAAATTATGATGAACTTATTTTAAGTTTGGTTGACTATTGCTCTTATGTTGATATGCAAAAATCAAAAGTTCAAGCTTATTTTGCACAAAAAAATGGTGAAGCACTGCCTAAGCCCGCTTTATATTCAAATTTTATAATTGAAAAAAATGAAAAAGAAACAGTAGCAAAAATGGATAGCGAAAAATATGCTGCCTACACATATTCAAAGCATTACAACTCTGCAATGTCTAAAATAAAACAAAAAAGCGAGTGTTTTGATTCAAAAAAATAAGGAGAAAAAAATGGGAACAACAATCGTTGCAATCGCAACACCAATAGGAACTGGTGGAGTTGGGGTTATTCGTTTGAGTGGCGCCAATTCTCTTTCACTGCTTCAAAAAATTTTCACACCACAAAAGGCCCAAGAATTCACTCCAAGAAAACTTATTTTTGGACACATCGAATTTAAAAATGTTTGGGATGATTGTTTGGCTGTTTTCTTTAAAGCACCACACAGTTTCACTGGCGAAGATGTGGTTGAAATTCAAATGCACGGTGGAATAAAACTTTTGGAAGAAACCGTTTCTGCACTAATTGAAAAAGGTGCGGTTATGGCTCAGCCTGGCGAATTTTCAAAGCGTGCAGTTTTAAATGGCAAAATGGACATAACTCAAGCAGAAGGTTTAAGCGATATGATTTATGCTCAATCACTTTGTGAGATGCAAGTTGCCAGCACGCAAATGCGTGGAATGTTATATCAAAAAATTGTGGAAATTCAAAACAGCCTTAAAGAACTTATTGCAACAATTGAGGTGGCTCTAGACTTCCCTGAACACGAAGAAACTTTTGCTGAAGAAAAATTAAAAGCCGATCTGCCAAACATAATTGATGACCTTAAAAAACTTATCAGCACCGAACAAGTTGGAACAAAAATAAAAAACGGAGTTAACGTTTCTTTGGTTGGCGCTCCTAATGTTGGAAAAAGTTCCCTTCTTAATGCCCTACTTGGCTATGACAGAGCAATCGTAACAAACATCGCTGGAACCACAAGAGATACAATCAGTGACAGCTACACATTTAATAATGTTAGATTTAATATTGTTGACACAGCAGGAATTAGAGAAAGCACTGACATCGTTGAAAAAGAAGGCATAAAGCGAAGTTTGAATGCAATAAGTGAAAGTGATTTAAGCATTTTTTTGTTTGATAGTGACAAAAATTTTGCAGAAAACGCAAAAAATTTAACAACAAACTGCAAAAATTTTATAAAAGTGTTAAACAAAATTGATGAGCAAAAAACTTATAACAAATCAAATTATGATATCGAAATAAGTGCAAAAAACAATTTAAACATAAATGAATTAAAAGAACTTATATACAAAAAAACAATAGATAAAAATCTTTTGTCTTCACAAATAATTATAACAAATTTAAGACATTCAAAACTTTTGAAAGAAGCAGTTTCTGCTCTACAAAAACTTCAACAAGATTTAGATTTTGTTTATCTTGATATGGCAGCCGTGTTAATCCGTGAAGCTTGGGAAAAGCTTGGCGAAATCACTGGAGAAACTGCAAACGAAAAAATTATAGACACAATTTTTAGCAAATTTTGTTTAGGAAAATAATTGTAAAAAAATATATAAAAGGTTAAGAAAATGGAATATGACATAGTTGTTGTTGGAAGTGGCCACGCAGGAATTGAAGCTGCCCTAGCAGGAGCTCGAACAGGACTTAAAACACTTTTAACAACTTTAAATTTAGATAGCATTGGCTTTTTGCCTTGCAACCCTTCTATTGGAGGAACCGCAAAAGGACATTTGGTTTTTGAGATTGATGCCTTGGGCGGCGAAATGGGAAAAATCGCTGACAAAAGCACCATAACAAGAAGAATGCTAAACGAAACAAAAGGGCCCGCTGTTCACTCTTTAAGAAGCCAGGTTGACAAAAACAAATATCACGAAGTTGCAAAAAAAACACTTGAAAATACAAAAAATTTAAGTATTTTGCAAGCAGAAATAACAGAAATCATAACAAAAGACCAAAAAGTTTGTGAGGTTGTAACTCATCTTGGTGAGCACATAAAAACAAAAGCTGTTGTTCTTTGCACTGGTGTTTATTTAAGTAGCCGAATAATAATTGGAAGCTATACTCAAGACAGTGGCCCAAACGGATTTATGAACGCAAAAAAACTTTCAGGCTGTTTAGAAAAATTAGGTTTTAAAATTTTGCGTTTTAAAACTGGAACACCTATGAGAGTTGACAAAAAAACTATTGAGTTATCAGCTTTTGAACCACATATTGGAGATGAAACAACTCCAAACTTTTCTAAATCAACAAAAACAAAATTAAAGAATTTGGGTCAATGTTATCTTGGTTACACAAACAAAGACACACACGAGATTATTAGAAACAACTTAGATAAATCCCCACTCTATCAAGGAATTATAAAAGGTATTGGACCAAGATATTGCCCATCAATCGAAGACAAAGTTGTTAGATTTTCAGACAAACCAAGGCATCAATTTTTCTTAGAGCCAGAAGGGCTTGAAACAGATGAAATTTATGTTCAAGGAATCAGCACCAGTCTTCCATTTGATGTTCAAAAGCAAATTGTTCACAGCATAAAAGGTCTAGAAAATGCGTGGCTTATGCGTCCTGCGTATGCGATTGAATATGATTGCATCGACTCAACACAATTAAAGCCAACACTAGAATCAAAAATTGTGGAAGGACTTTATTGCGCTGGACAGATTAACGGAACAAGTGGTTATGAAGAGGCGGCTGGGCAAGGAATTATTGCTGGGCTTAATGCTAGCCTAAAAATTAGAGGCAAAGACCCTATCATTTTAAAGAGAAATCAAGCATACATTGGAGTTTTAATTGATGATTTGGTAACAAAAGGAACAAATGAACCTTATAGAATGATGACCTCTCGTGCTGAGTATAGATTGTATATACGCCAAGACAACGCCGACTTAAGATTAACTGAATTGGGTTATAATGCTGGACTTGTGAGCAAAAAAGCATATAACAATCTTTTAAAGAAAAAGGAAGAAATAGAAAGAGGTAAACTTATTTTAGAACAAACCCTCTCCCCTAACTCAAAAGTTCAAGAACTTTTAAAAGAAAACAATGAAACAGAACTTAAAACTGGAGTTAAAGTTAAAACTCTTTTAAAGAGAGCTAATATAGATATTTATAAATTAAACGAAAAATTGAACTTATTTAAAGATTTTTCTCCAGAAGTAATGGAGCAATTAAACATTATTGCAAAGTATGAAGGCTATATAGAAATACAAGCTGAACAAATTGAAAAAACTTTAAAGAATGAAAACATATCAATTCCAGAAAATATCAATTATAAAGAAATGGCAGGACTAAGACTGGAAGCAAGACAAAAACTAGAAAAAATTAAGCCACAAAATTTGGGACAAGCAAGCCGTATTAGTGGTGTGTCTCCAGCAGACATAACAGTTTTAACAATTTATTTAAAGAAAAATTCATTGTTATAAAGTCAAACAAAATATACCCATAGTGGTATAATAAAAAATGGTATAAAAATACACTAAAAATAAAAAAATAGCTCTAAATAAATTAAAAATAAATAAATAAAATTATAGAGGTAGCGCAAAACAATTTATAAAAATAAATTAGAGCGCTATCTCTTTTTATGTTAAAATTTAAATGTTGCGCAAGAAACTGTTTTTTGCGCTAAAAAATAGCAAAAGCAAGCATAAATTATAAAAATTATATTTTTTAATACCCGTGGTGGTATATAAAAAATCATCAATTTTTCACAACTTTTTAATACCAATTTTTGCAGAAAAATTTCGAAAATTAAAAAATTAAAATTTTGTAAAAATTAAAAATTAAAAAAATTTGGGAGGACTGATTTTCAAAAAATTTGGAAGACAAAAATCCAGAAATTTTAAAGTTAAAAATTTTTGGGTAGATAATAAAAATTTAGATAATAGAAAAAGTAAAATTTTTCAGGGAGGAAGCAAAAATTTTTCAAGGAGGGTTAATTTTGATAAAATTTAGCCAAAAAACAGCTTCTCTCAGACCAAAAAGTGACATTTTTGATGAATATTAGTTCATAAAATTCAAGTTTTGGCTCTGAATTAAGTTTAGAGCCGTTTTTAGGGGTTTTTAGCCCATTTTTAGGCTATTTTACATATTATATCAAAAAACTAGCTAAATCTACTAAAAATATTATAAGCCCTTAATTTAAAGGGATTTTAAGCCATATTTTTCAAGGACAATTTAGTGGTATATTCCAAAAATATCATAAAAAATTTTGATGCGTTCATATTTGTTTTTTGCGCTTTTAGCTTTTTTATATCAAAACAAATCACACTAAAAGCTTGTATGTACGCAAGCTATTTATCTTAAATGCACTATCAAAAATTTTTACATATTGCGTCATAATATCATCTATGCGTTAATTTAAATTTTATCATAAATTTTAATTTTGCACTAAAAAATTTTGTATGCGTCTTAAACTTTATGCACCGCAAAATATATAAGCACAAATTTTATGCGCCATAACTTTTTAGCTTAATACACAAACAGCATAAAAAAGAACTTAATCATTTTAATTTTATGAATTTGCTATATTTCAATAGTAAAAATTTATCGCTAAGATTTATATAGTGCATACTTTAATATATTACAAAAACATTATGCGCCATAGATTTTATAACGCTTTTTTATCATACGCACAATCATTTTTGGAGTGCTTTTTTTAAGTGTGCTATATGTTAGTTTAGCTTATTTTGTTTAGGGTTCCATACGGGGTATCCCTAACGAAACTTCCCTAAAATAGGGCTTTTTTGTTTTTAACGAAAACAGCCTTTTTATGTTTCTCAGCTTTTTAATCTCTTTTTTGCCTTATGCATAGTGCTTTTTGAGCTGTTTTTTGTTATTAAGTCTTAATTTAAACATATAGGGGTATAATTTACTTTTTGTTTTTATAAAAATTAAATACATTAAAGTTAAAAGCTTTTGATTATAACTTAACTTTTTATTCCAAACATTTAAACAATCATTTTGCTTACATTATATTAAAACCAACTCTTAATTAAACTGCATTGCATAATTCTACAATACCAGACCTTACAAACATTATATCTTTTGCTGGTTGGTTTTTAATTGTTTCAACTTATTAAATAGTAGTGAGTGTGATATAAGATAAAAATAGTTTTGTTAAAAACTAACTGTTTAACTGACTGTTATTATAACTTATATACAAATAACAAAGCATATAGGTGTATTGTCTATTTACTTTTAAATTTATTTTTATGGTGGTATGTTTAATTTATGTTATGTCATTATATAAAAATACTTCTTTTGTATTTAAGCTTTATTAAAAACTTTTTATATTTTAGAATTTTTTGTATATAAGCAAAAATATTTTTAACTTATATTATTTTAAATAGTGTGTCATATATAAAGCTGTTAATATATAAATAATTTAAATGTTTAAAATTTCTTAAACCAAATAAGTTTCTTAAAAATCTGATTAAAAATAAAATAGATAAAAAATTTACAAAATAAAAAAGCTTTTTTACAACACACTATAAAAATGTAAGCTATTTATATTTACTTATTGGCTAAATAATTATTTAATAATATGAACACTATAAAGTTAAAAAGAATATCAAATGTAAAAATGATTCTAAAAAAACATTATTTTATATTTGTTTTAATTATTTTTTTACAAATACTTATAAAAGAATAAAAAGTTTCACAAAAATCACACATAAAATTATAAATTTAAAATTAGTTCTATTTATATAACAAAAAGCTTTTTTATTAAGTGTTATAAAGTATAAACTTATTTCTACACTTATTATAAACAAGGTTGTTGTTTTATTAACTAAGAGATTAACATAAATTAAGTTTCATTCTCAATTATAAATAAAATATAATTTACATATTTTAAAACTTTTAAAAAAACCTCAATAAAAACTTATTTAAAATAAATAATACTTAATCAAAAAATATAAATTAAAATATAAAACTTAATAATAAAAACTTATTCTACTATTTGTAGAATTAACTTTTTTGTCACAATCTTTTTTAAAACAACTTTAATAAAATGGATTGTCTATTTTAAAAAATATTCACTAATGTTGGAAGATGTTTTTAAAAATAAAAACAATTTTATATCCGTTTATAAAAGTAAAACAGAACAACAAAACACAAATCAATTTTGTTATGAAATACCCATTTTTATTAGTGTTTACAACAAAGATAAAATAAAAAACAAACCAATAATTATAATATAGTTTTATTAAATATTTAAAAACTAAATATGATAAAATTATCAATTCTACTATTTAGAGAATTGAGTTTTTGTTTAAAATTTTAATTTAAAATAGAGAAGTGGTTTTAAAAAGTTTTGTTAAAAGTTAATCAAAAATTATAAAACAAAACCTGAAGACAAAATAATTGTTTTAAGTTAAAAGATAATCTAAAAACAAAATTATTTCTAAGATAATATTATTCAAAATGAAATAATCTAATATATTGTTCCAACAACAATCCAATAACAAAAAGGTTGGATCTGTTTTTTAATAGTTGTCACAATCAAACCGAACTTTTAACTCAATCTGGTTTAATCCAAACTTTTTGAAAGTGATTAAAAAATAATCAAATATATTAAAAATATTGTTTTCACAAAAAACAAATTAAAAAAACTTTTAAATTCGTTTCGTAAGGGTTGTTTGTTTACAAATTTTAAGTTACCCTGGTATCTATATCACACATTCACTTACAAATGGCTGGAACCCCTTATAAAATGGGCTTTTAAAGAAATTTTAAATAAAAATAAAAACTTTTGAAATACGCTTGCGTTTTTTGCGCTAATAGTTTATAATATATGCAAGCAATATAAGGAGGAAATATGGGAAAAATAATATCTTTCATCAACCAAAAGGGTGGAGTTGGTAAGACAACAACCTGTGTAAACCTTGCAACTTTCTTGGCTGCTTATGGAAAAAAAGTTCTGATTATTGATTTAGACCCTCAAGGGAACGCTACCACAGGTGTTGGAATTGATAAGACGAAAGACATTAACACATTCTATGACATCATACTTGATGAGTGCAGTATAAAAGATGCTATTGTTGAGACGGGTATAGTTAACTTATCTATATTGCCAAGCAATGTTGATTTGGCTGGCTCAGAAGTTATTTTGGTTCAAAGGGAAAATCGAGAAAAAGTTTTAAAGAATGTTATTAACACAATTAAAGATGACTATGATTATATTGCAATAGACTGTCCACCATCATTAGGGCTATTGACTGTTAACGCATTAACAGCAACAGACACTATAATAATTCCAATTCAATGTGAATTCTATGCACTGGAAGGTTTAAGTCAACTTATGAACACAGTTAAGCTTGTTAAAGAATACTTAAATAATTCTATAGAAATTGAAGGAGTTGTTCTAACTATGAAAGACAACCGAAGCAATTTGGTTAATCAAGTGGCAAAAGAAATCAAATCATTTTTTGGTAGAAAAGTTTATGAAACAGTTATTCCAAGAAATGTAAGACTTGCTGAAGCACCAAGCCACGGCATACCAATTATTTTGTATGATAACAAAAGCACTGGTTCTATTGCTTATCAAAACCTTGCTGAAGAATTTTTAAAAAGAAATAAAGATAACGGGAAACTTATGGATATAAAAAAATTATTAAAGGAGAACAAAGATGTCTAAATATGGATTGGGCCGTGGTTTAAGTTCACTATTCACTGCGTATGAACAACCAGATGAGCCTAAAGAAAAAGTTGTAAAACAGGCACCACCACAAAAAGAAGAAAAACCAGCAAAACAAAAAGTAGTTATAAGAAGAGAAGGTGAAACAGACGAAGATATTTTGGAGAGAGCTCAAAATCTTTTGAGAGAAACAAGCACTTATAGAGAAGTTGCAGAACCACAGAAAAAGCCTGAACGCCTTGACATCTTAGCTGATATTGATGAAACTGTTGAGCGTGATTCTTATCTAAACGAAAGGTCAAGCTTGCAATCAAAATTAGACAAACTAGAACAAGACATCAGCAAAAACTTAGACAAATATGCCGACAGAATTGTTGAAATGTCATTAACAAAAATTGAACCAAATGTTAATCAACCTAGAAAGAATTTTGATAGAGAATCACTTATCGAGCTTGCTGAATCAATAAAGCAACACGGAGTTATTCAACCTATTATAGTTGTTCCAAAGGGAGATAAATATATTATCGTTGCGGGTGAGCGCCGTTATAAAGCTTGTAAGATTGCAGGATTAAGCACAATTCCAGTTATTGTGAAAGGTTACACAACAAAAGAAGTTAAAGAAATTGCTCTTATTGAAAACCTTCAAAGAGAGGATTTAAACCCAGTTGAAACAGCCTACGCATTAAAGCAACTCATTGAAACTTACAATTTAACTCAAGATGAAGTGGCTGAAAAGATTGGAAAAACTCGTAGCGTTGTTACAAACTATTTAAGAATCCTTAAGCTTCAACCAGAAGTTTTGGCTATGGTTGAAAAAGGAAAACTTTCTTTTGCACACGCAAAAGCTATTGTTAGTATTCCAGACAGAGATTTACAAATTAAAATGGCTAAGAAATCTTCTGATGACAAAATAAGTTCAAGAGAAGTTGAGAATATGGTTCAAGCAATCATAAACCCAGAAAAAGTTAAGAAAGCAAAACAAATGATTGGTATTGAAATTAAAAATTTGGTTAACAATATGCAATATGTTTTTGGAACAAAAGTTAGTGTTATTGGATCAGATAGGCGTGGTAGAATTTATATTGATTATTTCAATCAAGATGATTTGGACAGAATTAGTAATTTAATTTCAAAATTAAGATAAAATTAGTGCTTTTTATGGCACTTTTTTTATTTGTTAATATTTTATTAACACATTAAATAAAAACAGAATTTGGGCAAATTTTGGGGGTGTTTTTAATATCTTTTATATCTTATTATATTAAAGCTCTTTTTTATTAAAATAAACTTTTCTTTTAGCAATAAAATATAAACATTTTTATAATCAAAACAAAAAATAAAAGAGTGGTTTTTTAATCACTCTTTTTTGCGCTAAAAATTTTATGCATTATTAAATATAATATAACGCAACATAATTTTTATATTAAAAATTTTTTATAGCGCCATATACTTATATTTTGCGCTTTAAAATAATAAATAATCTTTTTTACAAACAAAAATCACACCAAAAACAACATAAAAAATTGAGTTTTTTTGTTAATTTTAAAAACAATTTTTGTTTAAAAAACATAAAATTTAGTTAATTTTAATATATAATTTTTATAAAAAACTGTAATTTTTAATCTATTTTAATGCAATTTTTTGGTAAAAAAACTATATTTAAACCTATATTAACATAATATTTTTTTAATAAAAAACTCTTTTTTGGGGGTGAAATTTATTTTTTTAGCACCAAAAATATTATTTATTTGATAAAAAATTGAAAAAATTTTAGTATTTTTAGCTGTTTTTTAAACTGTTTTCAATCTAAAATTGATTGATTTTTGCGATTTTTTTAATATTTTTTTAATATAACAAATTTTAAAACAGATTTTTTATAAAAAATTAAATAAAAAAAGCACTTTTGTTTAAGTGCTTTTTTGTTAAATTTTGATTAAAACTTTGTTATTTTATGAAAATTTTTACAAATCTTCTTGGTTCTTTTCCAAAACTTTCACTAACAACACGGCCATCATTCATAATAACTTCGTGAACAATAAACCTTTCATAAGAATTCATATAGTCCATTGAAACAGGTTTTGCAGTTTGTAAACATCTTTCGATTGCTTTTTTTGTTTTCTCTTTTAATAATTCTTCTTGATTTTCTCTATAATTCCCAACATCAATCAAAAGTTTTTTGCCAAGTTTGCTTCCTTTTATCATTAAATCATTAACAAGAACTTGAATTGCATTCATTGTTTCACCATGTGGACCAATTAAAATTTTGTCATTGTCAGAATTTATTTCCAAAATAATTGCTTTTTCAGTTGTTTTTTGTGTTATTTTCGCATTTATTTTCATTTTTTTTATCAAATCTTCTAAAAATGTTGTTGCAACTTTAATATTTTTTTCATAAATATCATCATCTTTTTTTAATTTTTCATCGCATTTTAAATTAGATTTTTCAAAATTTTCTAATTTTTTGCTATTTTTTTGCTCGTCTAAAATGCTCTGAGACGCAAAAGTTGATTTTTGAGTGAATTGTTCTTCATTTAAATTTTTATCAGTTTTTGCAAAAATTTCATTATTTTTTTCAATTTTTTCTTGTTTTTTATCTTCTTTTTTTACAATTTTATTTAATCTTACTTTTGCTTTTTTAAATAATCCACCGTTTGAAATAATTTCTATCTCAACATTTTCTCTTGTTTCATTTAATTCTTTCAAACCTTTTTCAATTGCTTCATCAATATTTTTTCCTATAACTTCAATCATTTTATTAACCTCTCTCTGCTATATTCTGGAATATTTTTGTTTTGAATAACAATTTTTTGTTCACCATTTCCGTCAGTTTTGTTGTTCTTTTTTTCTTGTGCTTCAAAAATCTTTAACAATACTGATGAAATTATTGTTGACATAATTGAGTTGGTTACGATGTATAGCGCAAACAATGTGCTGTAACCGATTGTGAAGAAAATCATAAGAAGTGGAAGTAAGAACTTCATAATCCCCATAGCTTTTGGTTGTTGTGGGGCATTAGCCTCAACTGATTGTTCATTTTTGTTTTTCTTCTTTTTGTTTGAACTTTGCATTTGTGAAATCCAAACAGATAGATAAGTTATAACTCCAGCTAAAATAACCAAGATATAATAACCGTTCCAACTTCCTTTATAATTTTGTTGTATGCCATAAGTTATAATATTATAGTTGTTTTTGTATTCTGTTTTTAAGTTGTTTGTTATTGATTTTATAGTGTCTTGATTTGTTTCTTCACCAATTCGTGCTTGCAGTTCATTTTTATATTCGGCAGAATTAAACAATCCTGAAACACTTTGATAACTGTTAAAATCCATAAACACACTAGAAGATGTGTCTGGCCTCCAAATGTTTTTTACCCATAAGAAGCCTTGCTTTATTTCATTTTTGTATTTTTCATAAACGGCGTTTTGAACAATTTGTAAGTTTTTATAGCTTTCTTCTGTTGTTTCTTTGTTATACATTATTTCTAAAGCTTTTGAATAAACTTTGTCATCAATTTCTTCAACACCCAATTCTGTTTTTGCTTCATTAACTGCTTGAGTAAAAATTGCATCTTGCTTTGTTTTTATTTCGCTAATATCACTAACATCACTAAAAGTGCTAACAAATTTTTCATTATAAAAACTTTCGATGTCTTTATATTCGTTTGTCATTTTTGTTTGACTTATGCCAGTTAAACCAGAGAATAGGGTGAAGAATATAAATAGCGTTATTGCCATATTGATAAGCATACCCCCACAGGAACCCATTAAATTGTAATTTTCTCTTTTATAAAGTTCCATTGTTTTTTGGTTTAAAAGCTGTTTGTTGTTTCCATATTTCTTTTGTATCTTTAAAAGTTCAGGCTGAAGCGCCGCTTGTTTTTGTTGATTTTTTCTAGCTAATCTTCGCTGAAAATAATCTAACGGACTTAAAATAATTTTTAATATTATTGTAAAAACAATAATCATCCAACCCCAGTTGGGTATAAAATTAAAAAGTCCAATTATGGCAGACCACATATCTTGAGTCCAACCACCAAGTTGACTTATTAACATTTTTTGCTCCTTTTTTTAGATAATCTATACTTTTTTGGTCTAAATTTTGCAAAAATCTTAAAAATTATATTAAATATTTAATGTTTCCTTTTATATTGTCAGGAACTGGGTCTAACCCACCCGGGTATTTTGGAGTGCACCTAAAAATTCTTTTCACTCCTAAAATTATACCCCTAGCCACTCCAAATCTTTGTATTGCTTCAATCATATAAGTGGAACAGCTGGGGGTATATCTACAACTGGGTGGAGTTATTTTGCTTATGGTGTTTTTGTATAAGTAAATCAAACCCAAACATAAATACCTTATGGGGGCATTTATGATACGCATAAATTTATTCATTTAATAAATTTCCTTTTTTAAGTAAACTCAAAACTTCCATCTCTATTTTAGAAAAATCGCACTCCACTATTGTTGGATGTGCGATTAGGACGAAATTTTGATGAATTCGCAAATTATTTAGTTGTTTTCGAGCAATAGCTCTTAATTGCCTTTTTATTTTATTTCTAACAACGGCTTTTCCAACTTTATTGCTAACACTTAAACCAATTTTTGGTTCTTTAATTTTGCTTTTTATCATAACTAAAGACAAGTTTTTGGAATTTATTTTTTTCCCGTTTTTATAAATATAGGCAAATTGTTTTCGCTTTTTTATGCGATTGATGCTTGGTAACATAATTATATTCCTATGCTGTTAATTTTTTGCGACCTCTTGCTCTTCTACGCTTTAAAACATTTCTACCACTTGTTGTTTGCATTCTCTTTCTAAAGCCGTGAACTTTACTTCTTTGACGCTTTTTTGGTTGATAAGTTCTCTTCATAATTTTCGCTCTCCATCTTTAAAACTCGTATTTATAAAATAATACTGTAGTGTTATTCTAACATATCAAAAAAGTATTGTCAAGTGGCAAAGCTTAGGTTTGGAGCTTAAATTTTTAACTTTTAGAGGTTATTTTAAGGCTGTGAAAGTCTGGTTTTCCACTATAATTTTTCCACTTTTGCACATTTTGAAAAAATTTTTTCAAAAAACAAGAATTTTTTAGTGGCTGATTTAAGAGAGTGATTGTGAATATGTGGATAACAAAAAACACCTAGAAGGTGTTTTTCTTAAACTCGCATAGGAAGAACTAAGTATAGATAATCTTCACTATTATTGTTTGGAACAATTAGGGCAGGGCTCATATTTCCGCAAAAGTTAATTTTTATGAATTGGTCACCAATAACATGTAAACAATCAATTATAAGCCTTCCGTTAAAGTCTATAACGATGTCATTTTGGTCGTGTTCAATTTGCATATTTTCGGTGATGTTTCCGTGTTCACTGTTTGATGTTAAAGTTAAATTTGTTCCTTTAATGTTAAATTTGATGATGTGGTTGCGTTCAGTCCAGTTTAACAAGCTTGCTCTTTCTATTGAATCATATAGTCTTTGTCTATCAACAACAATGTATGTTTTTGTGGTTGATTGAATTATTTGTTCATAATTTACAAAGTCGTTTTTGTGACCCAAAAGCCTTGTTATAAAAATAGTGTCACCTAAATCTATCATCATATGATTTTGTTTTGTTTGAACTTTTATAACAGTGTCATCTTCAGGAAGTAATTTGACAATTTCTAAAAGTGATCTTGCTGTTATAACAATTCCAAACTCTTGTGTGGCATCAATAAGCTCTTTTGTAATTAGTGCCATTCTAACACCATCTAAAGCAACACCTTTAAGCTTGTTTTCTTTAACTTCTAATAAAACTCCTCTAAGCATAGGGCGTGAGTCATCTTGAGCAACAGCAACACTTGCTTTTATAACCAAATCTCTAAGGTTGGCACTCTTAATTTGAAAACTTTCAGGCTCGGTTAGCTCTTTTGGCTCAGGAAATTCTTCTGCATTCTGGCATTGAATTTGTCCGTGGTTTTCTCCATACAAAATTTCAATTAAGTTTTCGCCTTGTTTTGTGAAAGTTATTTGCTCTGTTGAAATCTTTCTAACAAACTCAGATAAAAATTTGGCTGGAATAACAGCTTCGCCTTCCATTTTGACATCTGCTTTTATTGTTTTTATGATTGTTAATTCTAAGTCAGTGCACATAAGTGTTAAGGTGTTATCTTCAGCTTTTAGTTTAACACACTCCAAAATTGGATTGGTTGTTCTAACTGCAGCAGCTTTAACAACTTTTAAAACAGCATCTGTTAATTCTTGACCTTGACAAATAAATTTCATACTTCTCTCCTCAAATATTTTTTTGATTATAACACACAAAGAAAAAAATATCAAGGGGGTTGCGCCATAAATTATTTAGATTTTTTTATTTTTAAAGAATTTTGTTTTTTATTTTTAATTGATGAATTTTTATTTTTGAAAGTCTCTTCAACAAGATATTTTATATTTATTTTTTAATAGTCGAGTTAGTAGTAGAGAAAGTGGAAAAGTGGAAAACTTTTTTAAAAAGTTAAATATGCCTTTTGTTATCGGAAAAACTATTAAAGTAGTGGTGGTGGAAAAGTTAAATTTGTGGGTGGAAAAGTGTGTGAGTTTTAGGGGAAAGGTGTGTGTAAGTTATAAAAATTGGTGTAAAACTCTCAAAATTTGAAAAAACTTGTTTGGGAGTTTAGATTTAAATACATTATAAAAGTTATTTATATATTATTATATAACTATATATAGTTATTTTTATATACTTATTTAGTTTACAAAACTTATCTCTATTTTCTTATAAAACAAACTAGAGTTATTTTTGTTTTATAAAGTTTATTAACTCTTAAAGCGTATTTAACTAGATTTGA
>Ga0247611_10006141_pt1 | contig 15550 bp, 11 predicted proteins | sample 177DNAGHGhighgp2_FD_192422 | JGI IMG/M metagenome (GOLD analysis project Ga0247611, IMG submission 192422) | Sheep rumen microbial communities from Palmerston North, Manawatu-Wanganui, New Zealand - 1770 DNA GHGhigh gp2 | ecosystem: Host-associated > Mammals > Digestive system > Stomach > Rumen...
CTATTTTGGAATACATGAAAAATGACCCTGACCCCTTCGGTTTCGACCGCCTGCAGTACATCCAATCCGTGGAGGCCTCCAAAGCACTGAATGTCCGTCACAAGCCCTGCGTCATTATCTCTGCCTCGGGCATGATGGAGGCGGGACGTGTCAAGCATCATATTGCCAACCACATCGAAGATCCCTCCACTACTATCCTTTGTGTGGGTTACTGCGAGCCTAAAACATTGGGCGCTAAGATTATGAGGGGCGATAAGGAGGTTTCTATTTTCGGACACCTCTTCAAGGTACGGGCCGAGCTGCGCCGTATCGAATCCCTTTCCGGACATGGCGACTACAGCGAGATGATAAATTACATCGGCTGTCAGGAAAAGAAAAAACTCAAGAAACTCTTCCTGGTCCACGGCGAAGAGCAGACACAGTTCAATTTCCGCGACACCCTCTCTAACCTCGGCTGGAAGAACATCGAAATCCCCGAATTCCGCCAGGAATACGACCTGTAGCGGTGGATACCATGGAACAAGACAAACAGCACATAAGGTGGCATAAACAAAGTATGAGTAATCAGAATAATCAGAATGGTATGAATAGTCAGAGTAATCCGAGTACTCCGAGTAATCCGAGTACTCAGAGTACTCAGAATACTCAGAATACTCCGAGTTCTCCGACTAATCAGCCTCCTTCAGCTGCTCCCGTCACTTTTCTCCCCAAGCATGGGCATTATCGCAACTTGAGGGTGTATAAGGTCACCGAGATCATCTACGACATCACATATTATTTCACCCGGCACTATCTGAGCCATGGCGACCGCACGGTGGACCAGATGGTGCAGGCTGCTCGCAGCGGCAAACAGAATATTGCCGAGGGCAACCAGGCCGCTGCTACTTCTTCTGAGACAGAAATCAAGCTCACCAATGTGGCCAAAGCCAGCTTGGAGGAGTTGTTGGTCGACTATGAGGACTATCTGCGAGTGCATGGCTTTGGCCTGTGGGATACGCAGCATCCTCGTTATGAGAAGATGCGGCGTTACGCGCGAAGTGAACAGATTAAGTCCGACTATACCCTGACTATGCAACGCATGAACGATGAGGAATTGGCCAATCTTGCCATCACCCTCATCCACCAAGCCATCTATATGCTCCACCGGTTGCTGGTGACGATGCAGAACCGCTTTGTTTCGGAAGGTGGCATAAAAGAACAGATGTATCGTAGTCGGGTAGACTATCGCAACAGCCATCGTGAGTAAAAACGTCCGTCTAACCCATAGAGTGGCGTTATTAATCATTAAGTATGAGACTGTAATATCATGATTGACAGTGCTGCACAATTTTTTTTGTACGATTGGGGAAAAAGTTGTATCTTTGCAAAACTTTTTAAGCAATTCACAATAAGGATTATTCCGTTGTGAAAACTAATCAGGGGGCGGAAGACTTGTTCTTCCGTCGCCTTTATATGGATTGTTTCAACGCTGGTGTGAATTGCTTAAAGAGGAAACACGATAATAGCTCTTTGACATTTTGCTAATTCAAAAAATAGTTGTATCTTTGCATTTCAACAGAAATCATGGGTGAGTGGGCGAGCCGGGTAATCCCAATAATTTGTCGCCACCTGTGGTTTCCTTTTTTATAGTGTTAAATAATCAGTTATCGAGTATAGGTAGCGTTTGAATTTCCGTTTGCCTTTTTTGTTGATAAACTCTTCTTCTGCGACCTGTAAGAATAAGGTTTTCCCTTTGTATTCAGTCTAATAGTAGTAGAATCGTTTAATATTGGTTGTGAATTGCTTAAAAAGGAAACACGATAATAGCTCTTTGACATTTTGCAAATCATTTTAATACAAATTCAATGCGTTGTGAATTGCTTAAAAAGGAAACACGATAATAGCTCTTTGACATTCTGCCATAATAATACTGCCATAATACTGCCGTTGTGAATTGCTTAAAAAGGAAACACGATAATAGCTCTTTGACATTAAATCTTTGTCACGTGCCCCCATTGCGGCCGTTGTGAATTGCTTAAAAAGGAAACACGATAATAGCTCTTTGACATTATTCAAGTACTTTCTACAAACTTTAGCACGTTGTGAATTGCTTAAAAAGGAAACACGATAATAGCTCTTTGACATTAATATGGTTATGTGTAAGTATCTTCCTGCGTTGTGAATTGCTTAAAAAGGAAACACGATAATAGCTCTTTGACATTACATCTTTATAACGAAGTTCACCACGACAGTTGTGAATTGCTTAAAAAGGAAACACGATAATAGCTCTTTGACATTGTACTATCGGCACCACTAGCAGTATTAGTAGTTGTGAATTGCTTAAAAAGGAAACACGATAATAGCTCTTTGACATTGAACAATTGTGAATTTCCATAAATAATTTTGTTGTGAATTGCTTAAAAAGGAAACACGATAATAGCTCTTTGACATTGGTTATCACGTAAGTATTGCTTAAATTGCGTTGTGAATTGCTTAAAAAGGAAACACGATAATAGCTCTTTGACATTACATCTCGAACCCATCAAGCGAAAGCAGAGGTTGTGAATTGCTTAAAAAGGAAACACGATAATAGCTCTTTGACATTATCGCGCTATTGTCTATAATTGTGATGGTTGTTGTGAATTGCTTAAAAAGGAAACACGATAATAGCTCTTTGACATTGATGTTGCGCGAAACAAACATGTTGAAATTGTTGTGAATTGCTTAAAAAGGAAACACGATAATAGCTCTTTGACATTCAATACTTCTTTCATAAGATTGAAGGTTAGTTGTGAATTGCTTAAAAAGGAAACACGATAATAGCTCTTTGACATTACTGCTTAAATTGCTTAAGAAAAATAGATCGTTGTGAATTGCTTAAAAAGGAAACACGATAATAGCTCTTTGACATTACGTAAGATTATTGAGGGAAACAGCCTTTGTTGTGAATTGCTTAAAAAGGAAACACGATAATAGCTCTTTGACATTGACAGCATCACCGACGACATGGTGGCACACGTTGTGAATTGCTTAAAAAGGAAACACGATAGTAGCTCTTTGACATTGATGAAGCAGGACTTTCTGCGTTTCGTGCGTTGTGAATTGCTTAAAAAGGAAACACGATAGTAGCTCTTTGACATTCTATCTATCAAATCTATCCCTCACACGAATGTTGTGAATTGCTTAAAAAGGAAACACGATAGTAGCTCTTTGACATTCCTTCGCTCAGCAACGTCTCTACTCCGTGCCGTTGTGAATTGCTTAAAAAGGAAACACGATAGTAGCTCTTTGACATTACGATGTCTATAACGATATGAGATACAGTGTTTAGAAAGGTGTTAAGGGCTAAAAAAATCCCGCTAGAGATGGCGGGATTTTTTATTTTTGGGGGTGCTTTTTTTATTCCTATTGGGATTAGAAAAGTTCTAATTGTTGGCCCGGGGCATTGGGCTGGACTTCTTTCTTGCAGATGTACAGTTCGATGTCGGCAAATTGGCGGTCGGTGATGGTGAGGCAGCCTACTTGTCCGTATTGAGGTAGCAGGGCGCGGACACGTCGGAGGTGCACATCGGCATTTTCGCGGCTGGCACAGTGGCGCACATAGATGGAGAATTGGAACATGGTGAAACCGTCGGCAAGTAGATTCTTGCGGAAGTCGGCCGCGGCCTTGCGTTCTTTCTTGGTGTCGGTGGGCAAGTCGAAGAATACTAGCAGCCACATGATGCGGTACTCGGAGAAACGGTCCATTACATTTCGGGATAGGTGAGTCGGCGACTTTCGCCTGAGAAACAGCGGGCTAGAGAGGCTGTGGTTTGGCTGGCAGCTACCATGAGAGGGCTGCGCTGTCCGCTTATGCGCACTTCGAGGATGGGGACTGTGAGAAGGCAGCGTTTGAGGTCGGTGGTGAGGTCTTGTGTGTCGGGGAATTGCTGCATGGTTTGCACTACCAGGAGGTCGGCATAAGGGCGATAGGGTTCCATGATGTCGTCGGCAAGGCAGTAGGCATTGTAGCGGTTGTGATGGTGGATGCCTAGGGTGGGGAGCAGGCCACTGCTGACCAGGGCACGGGCGATGACGGCGCGAAGGATGGCGTAGGCGTAGTTGAAGAGGTTGTTGGGGTAGATGCCATCGCGCCCACGGGTGAAATCTTCGATGGTGGGGAACAGCTGGCTCCAATAGAAGGCGGCGGCACGTCCTTCGAGATTGGTGCTGTCGCCGGAGCGGACCTCTGTGGCCCATTGTTGCATATTGCCTGTTTCGATGTGGTGGAGTTGTCGCAAAAGGGCGGCTTGATTGAGTATTTTTTGTTGGACGGTCTGCTGCCACAGCTGCTTGCGCAAGGGAAGGGAAGCGTTGAGTTGGTCTTGGAAGCGCTCGCTCTGCACGGTGTGCCCTTCGAGCGGTAGTAGGAGGCCTACGGGCATGTGGCGGTCGTTGCAGGTGATGACGGATGCATTGTTGTCGATCAGGGCTGAGAGTAGCCCGTGGGTGATGGTGATTTGTTGGCAATCTAGCAGGACTACACCGATGTCCTCAATCGGGACAGTGGCTGTCCGTTCGGGTTGGTCGCCGACCTGCTCTATGCGGGCGACAAGCTGCCTGTTCTTCATGGAAAGATAGGCAGGGTTGGAGAAACAAAGGGTGCGTTTGATCATGGCTATCCTATTTTGGTGATGTTCCCTAAGCGGTCGATTTGTATGGGAATGCAGACTTCTTTTATCATTTCACCTGTGAGGGCTCGTTCCATTTTGTCCATAGCTTGGTACTCCGTTTTGGGAAGGACTACGGTAGCCACGGTGTATGGAAGGAAATGGCATTGCTTGCCTGTACATGAAACCATCTTGAATATTCTTTGCACGTTGATGTTGTGGACACCATTTTGTCGTTCTTCTTCGGTGGGGACGTATACGAGGTCGCCGGGAGAGAACACATGGAGAATGTGCGCGCTGGGCGGTAGCATCTGGAGGTCGTCGGCTTTTAGCCTACCGGCAAGGTGATTTTTCCAGTCTTTTTCGTATTGTTTTTGAAGTTCGATGATGAGGTTGAGCGATACGGTGACGTATCCGCGTGTGCCTTTTGCATCGGTGTAGATGACAAAGAAGAGGTTGGTGTCTTTGGCAGCTTCGACAAATTTGGTTTTCTTCTGTCCTTTGTCGCCGATACTATATTTGTTGGCTTGTTCGTATTTGCGAACTTTCTTGATGGGCAAGTGCGGATGTCCGTTGTTGAGTGTCTGGATGTTGCTATTCATGCGTTCGATACCATCGGCTGAGAAGGCTTCGGAAGGGTTGTTGCTTTCGGCTTGGAGGTGGGCATAAAGTATTGAACGGATGCCGCTGTCGGTTATGCTGTCGATGACTTTGAGGGCATCCGGCAGGGTGGACACTTTTTCGAACAATTCGAACAGGTCTTTGCGCGTGGCGAAATAACGATTAGGGGTGTCCTTGGTGTAGTAGTAGACTTCTATCTTGCCATCGGCAGCCTCGCTCCAGATGTCCTTGTGCTTGTTGAGGTATTCGATAATCTGCTTGTCGGTGTAGTGTAAGGCTTTCTGCTTTTTTATTTTTGCTTTCAACTCGCGGTTGACGATGCTGTTGGGGTCTTTTAGGGCTTCTTTGATGCGTACTTTCTTTTTTAGCTGTAGGTTTACTTCGCCGAAGACGGTATCTTTGTGTAGGGGTTTGCGGATGGCCCAGCTGTCGCCCTTGGTTTGTTTGACGGTGATGTGTTTGCCGTTTTGTATGATGGTGTAGCGGTTGGAGGTTTTGTTGATAACCCTTAGATTTTGCTTGAAGCTGACGACGATGCTTTGTAGGGCCTGGTAAGCATCCTGTGTGAAGGAGGGCCAAGGCTTGTAGAAGAGGGTGAAACGTTCGTGTTTGTTGCCTTGTGGGTCTTGATAGTATTCGGTCTGGCGGAGTGTGTGCTGGAGGTCGTAGCGTTTGCTGTTATTAGCCGCTTCGTTGCTTAGGAGGTTGACATGGTTGCGGGTGGTGCAGGCTATGACGATGGCATCCATGGCGTGGTGGCGGTGGTCGATGCGCTTTTTGTTAAAGTCGGGACGCAAATTGACAGGCACGGAGGGTATGGTGTGGCCGTTCGGGGTGGTGTCGGTGTAGTCTGTGGTGTCGGTTATTTTGTTCAGCCTTTCGAAACGAGGGAGGATGATGCGGTTCCACACGTCATCGAGGCCCCAGTCGTGCTTGAGCCGGTCGGTGACGGCCCCGTTGCAGGCTATGACGTTTTTGGAAGTGGCGGCGTTTTCCAGATTGCCCTCTTCGTCTTCGGTACGGACGATGTTGGAGAGCAGCTGCATCATAAGGCGGCTGATGTGGCGGCTGTCGTTCATCTGACGTGAGGTGAAGTCTTCGGGAATCTCGTCCAGCATGAGGTTGCGCATTTTCTTAGGATTGCTGGTAAAGGTGGTCTTGATGTGTTCCTCGTATTGGTCAGCAGTGAATATTTTAACGGTGCCGCCCAGGTTGAGGGACACCTCCTCGCCAGCATGGTGGACAATGAATTCGTGGCCGAGTTCACGGTCTTTGAGCTGGTTGACTTCGGATTCGCAGATGACCTTGTTGGAGTACGAGTCGTCGAACCAACGGCTTTGAGGAATGATGTGCTCGATTTGGTAGGCCGTGGTGAAGAGTTTGGATAGGGGAATGGGTTTGCCGGTGTAGGGCGAGATATATTTCTGGTCCAACCAAAGCTTGTAGCGTATGACTTCGGCATGGGTGGGCTTGTTCTTGGGGGAAGTGAATCTTTTTTGAATGTCTTGGATGTCATCAGGTATTTCGATGCCACTTTGGAAGACACCCTCTTCGTATATTTTCAGTTTTTCTTGTTGGGAGGGAGACTGTGGTCGGACATCGTCGACCTGGAAGTCGGGGTTCAGCAGTTCGAGTAGTAAAAGTCTGATGCGCTGGTTGGTGTTCTCGCCTTCGGTGATAATCTTTGTCAGCCGTTCTCTTTCGGCTTTGGTCTTCTTCAGTTCGCGGCCAAGCTCGATATGGATTTCGTCGGGGTGGCCGATCTGTTGCCAGATGTCGCGGACGACGCGCAGGCACTCGGTTACTACTTGTTCGACGACGGGGTTGTTCAGGGAGTTGTGCCGGAATTGGTCGAGGAAGATGTCTATATCTTCAGGCTTGTTCCATTTGGCGGTGTCAATGGCTTCGGAGTGCCGGTTGTAGACAAGGTAGCAGGCCTGCCAGGTGCCAAGGCCTTGGCATTGGGCGATGTCGTGGAGGTACGAGAATTTGTCGCGGACAAAGGGGGTGAGGGTGGGGTCGCTTTCTCCTGTGATGATGTGCTCGATGCGGCTGAGGGTGTCCTTGTCTATGGCCGATAGGTTCCAGTACTTTCCTCTTCTCATAAGCGGGAGGAGACGGCTGATGGCTTTGGCCGAATAGGCTCCGTATTCTTTCTCTTTGTAGACAGTCAGGGAGTCGAATGCCTGTGCGAATGAATCGGTCTGGCTGTCGTCCCACCCTTGGTGTTTAGCAAAGGTGCGGAGGGCTGTGCGGTACTGCGTTGGGTCGTCGACAGAATAGAGAATATGCCAGAGGTGTTCTTCCTTCTCTGGGGTTAGAAATGTTTTGGGAATATTAGCCTTACGTAGTCCTTCAAGCAGGATGGCGCGGGTTTCGCCCACAGGGTAGGCTTTGTCCTGTACGTAGTTCCAATGGTATTTAGGTGCATCGTTCTTGGGGATTTTGAGGTAGCGGAAGAGGCCTTTCTGGTCGATGCTTTTGATGGAGGAAAGGAAGTCGAAGAGATTGGTGTAGGCTTCGTGGTCGGGTAAGAAGATTGGGGTTACATCGTTGTAGCTCTCGAAGATATGCAGGTTGGATATGAATTGCCAGATGCGGAATTCTTGGAAGAGCGGATGGGACTTGGCAATGCACTTGATGGGTTTGTCGTGACGTGTTTCGAATGGGCAGTTGTCGATTAAGGATCTTTTGCTTTTGAGCGGTCGCTGGTAGAAGAGGATGTCTTCGGCAAGAAGGTAGGTGAAGTCGCGATTGGCAATGCTGTTGCGATAGGCCTCGTTGTTGGGGTATAGCTCTTCGAGACAGCGGAGGTAGAGCTCATGGTCGTTGAGTTCGGGAATGTATTTCTTCTGCTGGTCGAGAATGCTGCGCAGCTCGCTCAGGTATAGCTTGCGGTCGACGGTCTGTACATGACCGTCGATGATTTTCTGGTCGGGGTTGTGCAGTAAGCTCTGGTAGATATAGGCCCCAATGGTGAGGCCGCTTTGTTCGATGTCCTGTTCGGTCTTGATCTTGCGCAGACCCCAGTCGTCGCCTTGTGGGGATCTTAGTTTGGGTTGGTCGCTTTTGCGTTTTCCGTCTTTGTCGAGTTGGAAAGTGGCGATGAAACTTTGGGTCTTGCCCTCCCAGTCGGGTTTGACGAGAGAAGGACGTTTGTATACCCATCCGTTTTCGAGTGTGATGTTATACCACGATCCACCGCCTTTGCGTGGCTCGTGGGTGTCTTCAACCTTTATCACCTTGAGTTCGTGGTATGACTTTTCTTCATTCTTCTCTTTTGAGTCGTCCAAGCCTTCGTCGGCTTTGCCACGAAGCTGGTGGTAGCCGCGTTTTTGGTTGAACTGCAAGAGGATCCAAGCGAGTTCTTGTTGGCTGATGGGTTGGGTCAAGGCTTTTTGGCGTAGGTAGTAGATGGTCCAGTCGTAGGGTATTTTGGTGTCAACGCCTGCTCGGTGGAAGTCGGCCACCATCTCTTCAAAAGCCGCCTTGAAGAGAAATTCCATCTTGCCGTCGGGACCTTCCCGCCAAGCCAGTTTCAACTCTTTGTCTTCGGGAAGTTTGCCGTGGCGCGATAGCTGAGAGGAGAAATGTTCAGGTAAGAATCCCATAATGCGTATCACGCGGATGAGTCTTTCTCGGCGCAGTAAAAAACGCTCGTGAAGCCGACGCATACCACGAGACTGTGTTCTTTTTGCGGTGAAAGATACGGAATTGCCCTTTTCGAAATCGCCAAGGCGACCCGATTCCATGGGGATGATGCGGGAACCTGTTGAAACTATTTGTTTGATTCTGTCATCTATAACAGCCCATCCAATGCTGTTGGTTCCTAGGTCGAGGCCGAGTATTGTTGCCATAGAATTGTTGTTATTTTGAAAGTGCAAAGTTACGAATAATCATCAAGAAATGCAAATTCTTTTCCGAGTTTTAACATTTTGAAATCTTCTGCGTGAGTCTGCCCCGGTTCGTTTGGCCGAGGGAACAGGGGCTATCGCCGCGTAAATCATTCGAGAAAAATGTGGTTATTTGGAAAAAATATTGTATTTTTGCAAATCAAAATAATTGTTAGTTATGGTAACATTCATTATAGCTATTGTATTGTTGCTCTTGGGCTATTTCGTATACTCCAAGTTCATTGAACGTATGATTGAGGTTGATCCTAAGCGGTCAACTCCGGCGGTAAGTCACCCCGACGGGGTGGACTATGTGCCCATGAAACCGTGGCGTATTTATCTCATTCAGTTTCTTAATATTGCAGGTGTTGGTCCTATCTGTGGTGCCATCATGGGTGCGCAGTTTGGAACGGCCTCCTTTTTGTGGATAGTCTTCGGCAGTATCTTTGCTGGTGCAGTTCATGATTTTATTGCGGGTTTTATTTCCATACGTATGGATGGAGCCTCGCTGCCAGAGATTCATGGTAAGTATTTGGGTAACGGCATGAAGCAGGTGATGCGTGCCTTCACCGTGTTGCTTATGATACTGGTAGGAGCCGTGTTTGTCAACACTCCTGCCGTGTTGCTCAATAACAATTTCACGCCCGACTGGAATATCTTCATCTGGGTGGGCATCATTTTTGCCTACTATCTGATTGCCACTTTGCTACCTATCGACAAGCTGATAGGCAAGATCTATCCCGTCTTTGGATTTCTATTGCTTGCCATGGCCGTAGCCATTGTGGTGGCCTTTGTGGTTAGGCAACCCCATATTCCCGAGATTTGGGAAGGATTGCAGAACCGACATCCCAATGCGGCGCACAACCCCATCTTCCCCATGATGTTCATCAGCATAGCCTGTGGGGCCATTAGTGGGTTCCATGCCACCCAGTCGCCCCTCATGGCTCGCTGCATGACCAATGAGAAACAGGCGCGACCCATCTTCTATGGTGCCATGATAACCGAGGGTGTGGTGGCCCTCATTTGGGCTGCCGCCGCCACGGTATTCTACCACGACCCCATTCTGGCAGCCAAGACCATTAGTCCAGAAGGACAGCCCCTTGGCGGCAATGCCATGGTGGGGGTGATAGCCAACGAATGGTTCACGCCCCTGATAGCCACTATTTGTATTCTAGGCGTCATTAGTGCAGCCGTCACCAGCGGTGACACCGCCTTGCGTTCGGCCCGACTGATAGTGGCCGACTTCATGCATGTGGACCAGAAGCCCATACCGAAGCGCCTGTTGGTGGCCCTGCCCATCTTCCTGTTGGCCGCGGGGCTGCTGGTTTTCTCGCTGGCCGACCCGTCGGGATTCGACTTCATCTGGCGCTATTTTGCATGGAGCAATCAGGTGTTGGCTACCGTAACGTTGTGGACCATCGCTGTTTTCCTGTGCATAAAGAAGAAGCCATTTGTCATTGCCCTCATTCCAGCCGTCTTCATGACCATGGTTACCACCAGCTTCCTTTTCGTGGCCGAAAAAGAAGGTCTGGGTGGTGTGCTGCCTCGTGGGTTAGGTTACATTTTGGGCGCAGTGGTCACTTTAGTGGTTTCGGCAGTATTTGTCCGATTTGCAATACGTAATAGAACTTCTAAACAACAATAGGCGTCAGGTTTCACTTTTGTGTGCCATGGACTACTTGTTTGGGCGGGGGATCGGCATTGGATTTGACTGCTAGTTTATGAAAAAAGTGCCAAGCGTCAACGGCAAAAAAGCGTCGATTATTGGCTCTAAGTTTAGATCGTTCGGTAGAAAAACTTGGCGCGATACAATTTTTTTAATAATCGTCCGTTACTATTAAAGAAAAAATCGTATCTTTGCAACGTATTTTATACTGAATAATAATGTGTAACATGAAGAAGTATATTGTTTTATCATTGGTTTTGCTGGCTGTTGGCTCGGCTTTTGCTGGCAACGGTCCTCGCAAGACCTCCCGTCAGGAAATGGGTATCAACGGCAACGCCGTGTATGTTATTGAATACACCTATGATATTCACGGCGGTCGCAACGGTGGTCGTCAGCTTATATGCATTGACTCTATCACCTTTGACAAGCGGGGCAATTTTCAGGACAAGTACCGTACCAAAGGAGGTGAGTATACGTGGTATTCCTACTATTTCGATGTCCATGGCTATGCATTGGGCTGGAACGAATATAACCGGGCCAAGGAACTCACGGGACGCACTGCCTACCGCAATGACAAGAACGGTAACCGTATTGAGCGTAAGGTCTTCATGGGCGATCATATGACCAAGAAGGAGACTTCGCGCTATGAGAACAACCGGCTGGTGGAGGAACAGAGTTTTGCGCCCGACGGCACCATGACCGAGAAACGTGTGTATAAGTACGACGCTGCAGGCAACAACACCGAGATGGAGTTCTACGACCGCGACGGCGAACTGATGCAGCGCTATCTGTATCAATATGACAGCCATGGCAACCGCATTGAATGGCGTTTCTACGATGCTGACGATTTCTTGGTTGCCCTAACAACATATTATTATGATGACCATGACAACCTTATCGAACTCTCCTCGTTCAACTACGACGAACACCTGAACTGGAAGCACAGTTATGTGTATGAGTACGATGAAGACGACAACTGGGTTCGCCAGACCATCTATCGCAACAATGTTGCCTATCAGGTCATTGAGCGCGAAATTGCTTTCCCGGTCTATTAATCAAGATTAATATCATTATCGATGCAACCTTTGGGCACTTGTCTGGGTTGCATCATATTTTATAATAAAACTAACAAACAAACTATCGCTATGAAAAAAACTTCGCTTTTGTATGCTGCTACCGTTTTTGGAGTTTGCATGGTTGTGTCCGTGTGGTTGGGTGGCAAGTGGTTTAATCAAGCTCGTGGTCATGCCAAGACCGTTTCTGTGGTTGGCATGGCAGAGCGAGACTTTGACTCAGATTTGATTGTCTGGGACATTAGCTACAATGTGCTTGACATGAGTATCGCTAATGGCTATTCTGAACTGAAGCAGGTGACCCAGGTCGTTAAACAATATTTGACAGAACAGGGTATTAAAGAGAGCGAGATGGATTTCAAGGCCATCACTAACTACAAGGAGACTGAATATGTGTATAATCGCGAAACTCAGACTTCTCAGAATGAGTTCCGGGGTTACCGCCTTACCCAGCGAGTGCGTATTGAAAGCAACGATGTGGAGACTGTGGAGAAAGTTCAGCGCCAGATTTCCGAGTTGCTTGACCGTGGCATTGACATTGACGATAACAGTTTGGCATACTACTACACCAAACTTTCAGACCTGAAAATTGAGATGCTGGCCGAGGCTACCAACAACGCCAAAGAGCGTGCCAAGACCATCGCCAAGAGTGCAGGCTCACGTTTGGGCAAACTACAGACGGCCAATATGGGCGTGTTCCAAATCACTGCGCCCAATTCGTCAGACGAGGACTACTCTTGGGGTGGCACGTTCAACACCAGTTCTAAGAGAAAACGTGCAAGCATCAACATGCGTCTGACCTATTATGTGAAATAGCCGATGCTTGATTGCCGTAGCATAAAGACGTGATTCCTGTGCATCACGTCTTTTTTTTAATCCGATATGAAAAACAAATTACTTTTCCTGGCTCTTCTGCCGACTTTTCTCTTCTCTTTGTCGGCTGCGCAAGCTCAATTTCCAGCAGGAAAGGACGACATAGTCATCCTTTTCGAAAACGATGTGCATGGCGCTGTTGAGGGCTACCCTGTCTTGGCAGACATGCAGGACTTGATGGGTCAACAAAGTAACTATGTGGTGACTATTTCCTGTGGTGATTTCCTTTCAGGGACCTCCCTGGGTTCCTATTCTCAGGGTGGTTATATTGTTAGGTTGATGAACGCGGTGGAATATGATTTCTACACCCTGGGCAACCATGAATTTGATTATGGTGTTCCCATGTTGAAGAAAAGGGTTTCGCAATTGAAAGCGCATCCCCTTTGTTGCAATCTTTCAGAGAATGCTTCAGGCAATATGCTGTTTGACAGCTATGCTATTCGCACCTATGGCTGTAAAAAAGTGGCCTTTGTGGGTATCACCACACCAAATGTCCCAACAACAAGCACACCTGCCTTTTTTCAAGACAGCGTTGGTCAGTGGTTGTACACATTCCATAGCGAGCATCTGGACTCGTTGCTGCAAGTGTGTGTCGATGAGGTGCGCGATTTGGGCGCCGACTACGTTGTGCTGATTGCCCATGTGGGAGAGACCGATTTGCCACCGTTGGTGTCCAAGACTACGGGAATAGATGTGGTACTTGACGGACATTCTCATTCCGTCTTGCCCCATACCCTATTGCCCAATCGCGAGGGCAGGCCAGTCCTCTGGACCTCTACGGGCACCAAGTTTAAAAATATTGGACAAGTGGTCATTAGTAAGAGTGGGGCCATCTATAGTGACCTCATTCAAGTTGACAACGTGCATAGTCAGAAGGCATCGGTGAGCGATACTTTAGAGGCTATCCTTCGGGATTATTCGGCTGTGGGTGGCCGCAAAGTGGGTTGTTCGGAGGGTGAATTAATCCGCAATAGCACCAATAAGGAACTTTTAGACTCCCCTTTGGGCAACCTTTGTGCCGATGCCTATCGGCAGCTTTCTGGCGCGCAGATAGGTCTCATCAATCGTGGTGGCATCCGCGCCGATCTTCATCAGGGCAATTTGACCTATGATGACCTTTATTCTGTGCTGCCTTTCGACAATCAGATGGTTCTGATAGAGGTGAGTGGGCAGTGCCTGCTGGATGCTTTGGAGATGGCTGCACGTCATTGGCCCAAGCTTGATGGAGGCTTCCTGCAAGTCTCTGGCCTCACCTTTGAAGTGGATTTTTCTCATCCCAGCTCTGTCGTATTGGATTCCAACGGCATTTTCCTGCGTGTGGATGGTTCCCGGCGAGTGAAAAACGTCAATGCATATAATCCCCAATCCGGTCGTTATGAGCCGCTTAAACCTCAGCACCATTATACAGTAGGGGGATGTGAATACTTTCTGCTTCATCATGGCGATGGACATAATTTTTATGATGCCAAGGTGCTAAGATCCAATATGGGGTTAGACGTGCAAGTGCTTGAGAAATTCCTTAGCGAGAGTCTTCACGGCATCATTGGTTCTCAGTATCTTAGGTCACATGGGCGCATCAAGATTAGTAACTAGTTCCTTTAGGCTAAAAGAATATTGTTAAATCATCACTTAGGCGTTTGCTATTTAGGAATTATTTTGTATTTTTGCATTTTATTAGTAAAAATACAATAAATGTAATTATATGAGTATCAAACTTCGTCTCGTCATAATGAATTTTCTTGAATTCGCCGTTTGGGGAGCCTATCTCACCTCTATGGGCGGATTCTTGTATGGGGCTGGTCTTGCAGACAAAATATGGCTGTTCTTTGCTATTCAAGGCATTGTGTCCATTTTTATGCCTGCCCTGATGGGCATAGTGGCCGACAAATGGATTCAAGCACAAAAAGTCCTCTCCCTTTCACACGGCATTGCCGGACTCTTTATGATTGCTGCCGGGGTCTATGCCATGATGAATGCAGGCCACATTCAGTTTGCTCCTTTGTTTGCGCTGTACACCATTAGTGTGGCATTTTTCATGCCTACTATCGCTATTGCCAATTCGGTGGCATATACGGGTCTTGACGTTGCAGGACTGGATTCTGTCAAGCATTTCCCTCCCATTCGAGTGTTTGGCACCATGGGTTTTATTTGCTGCATGCTGGCAGTCAATTTTATCAAAAATGGCCAAGGCGTTCAGTTTCAGCATTCCCATGAGCAGTTTCTACTCTCGGGTGCCTTAAGTTTGATTCTTTGTGGCTACGCCTTGACCCTCCCTTCCTGTCCCTGTTTGGGCAAAGACAAGCCTTCCAAGTCCTTTGCCGAGGCCTCGGGGCTCAGTGCCTTCCGTCTCTTCAAAGAGCGTAAATTTGCCATCTTCTTCCTTTTCTCTATGTTCTTGGGTGCCTCCCTACAGGTTACCAACGGCTATGCCAATACCTTTATCACCCATTTCAAGGATGTACCGGAATTTGCCGACACTTGGGGTGCGCATAATGCCAATGCTCTCATATCGCTGAGCCAACTCTCCGAAACCCTCTGCATACTGCTTATCCCCTTCTGCCTTCGCAAGTTCGGCATCAAGAAAGTGATGCTCATCTCCATGGTGGCTTGGGTGCTTCGCTTCGGTCTTTTCGGATTGGGCGACACTGGTACAGGTGTCTGGATGCTCATCCTCAGCTGCATAGTCTATGGCGTTGCCTTCGACTTCTTCAACATCTCGGGCTCCCTTTATGTCGAGTATACCACCTCCGACGACATTCGCTCATCGGCCCAAGGCCTTTTCATGCTCATGACCAA
>Ga0247611_10006142_pt1 | contig 15550 bp, 9 predicted proteins | sample 177DNAGHGhighgp2_FD_192422 | JGI IMG/M metagenome (GOLD analysis project Ga0247611, IMG submission 192422) | Sheep rumen microbial communities from Palmerston North, Manawatu-Wanganui, New Zealand - 1770 DNA GHGhigh gp2 | ecosystem: Host-associated > Mammals > Digestive system > Stomach > Rumen ...
CAGAATTATTCAGACGTATCCGATACCGCTGCATCGGTATAAAAAAAGAAAAAGGATTAAAACATGGAATGGAGATTACCTGTACCCTTTCAATATTCGTGCCAAAACCATTTACGCCTTTTCAGTGGTGCCCACAAATGCCTCTTGATAAAGTTACCGAACATATAAAATATTTAAAAGAACAAATTAAAAATATTAAAGGTGTAAAAATCAACTATCACGAACAATCAGTATCGCAGCTTGAAGCAGTTCTAACAAGAGGAGATGATACTTTATGCAAATATATAGAGGCACTATACAAAAAGGGTTGCTATCTAGATGCTTGGGGTGAATATTTTAAAGAAGATATTTGGTACGAAACAGCAAGAGAATTGAATATAAATTTAGCTCAATTAGCTCAAAGAGAATATGCTCGAGAAGATGTTTTACCTTGGGATTTTATTGATGTAGGATTAAATAAAGATTGGCTTATAAATGAATATAATGAAGCCTTTAAACCTGAGAATTTGCCTGATGCAGATACCCAAAATACTGAACATATCGTTCCTACATGCCAGACAAAATGTGTAAACTGTGGAGTATGTACCAATTTTAAGACTAAAAAAGTGATGGCAGCCCCCTTCAAAGCATCTCAGGATTTTAAACCAATAGTTCACAGAGATCCTACTGACGGAAGTCAAAGTGATTTGATACCAAGCTACAGATACAGATTAAAAATAACGAAAACAGGTATTTTAAGATATTTTTCTCACTTAGATTGGCAGAATACTTTCCTTAAAGCAATATCAAGAACCGGACTTCCCGTAGCATTTTCAAGAGGATTTAACCCAACTATGAAAATTTCAATGGGTATTGCATTGCCATTATTTGCACAAAGTGAAGGAGAATTAGTCGATATTGAACTTTGGGAAGATATTGAGCCATTAGAAGTAAAAAAACGATTAGAAAAAGTATTACCTAAAGAAAGTAAAATAATAAGTATTGTAAAAATTCAAAATAACGAAAAAGCTATTGAAATAACGGCAGAATGGGCAGAATACAGAATTAAGCCCATAGATAAAAAACTTTACGATTTTGAAAATTTGAAGTATAATACGGATAGAGTTTTATCTTCCGAAGAAATTTTTATCGAGAAGAAAAACAAAAAAGGTTTAATAAAAAAAATAAATATAAAACCGTCAATAAAATCTTATAGATTTGAAGATGAGTGTTTATATGTAATTTTAAAAACCGGTCAGGGAAACGAAATTCCTGCGATGAGAGCGGATGTTCTTATGAATTTGATTGATGAAAATACGAAATTCGATATAACAAGAACATGTTTCTTTGATAACAGTATGAGAGCATTGTAAAAGATTTAAAAGGAATGAAAATGGCAAACGACAGAAACAAAAATTTGAAAGAGCAAGGACAAAGAATAGTTATTGCTGAACGTGATAACATCGGAGCTGTTCTTGAAAACGGAAAAGTTACGGATTTCTTTATTCACAGAGGAGAAGTAATCCTTGGAGATGTTTATCTGGCAACCGTAGACAACATTTTACCAAGTATTGATGCAGCATTTGTCAATGTAGGAACGGACAAAATGGGCTTTTTACACGCTCAGGATGTTATGGGTAAAGGTACGTTAAAAGATAAATTATCACCAAAACAAAAACTTATAGTTCAGGTAGTAAAAGAACCTACCGGACATAAAGGACCTAGAGTTACAACTCAAATCAGTTTACCGGGAAGATTTTTAGTATTAATGCCAAATGAGCCCGGAGTAAGCGTAAGTAAAAAAATTGAAAGTTCAAAAGAACGTGCAAGATTAAAAGCTATCCTTAATTTAATTAAACCTGTTGGGGTAGGTGTTATCATCAGAACGGAAGCTGAAGGGCAAACTGAAGCTGATATTCAGGAAGATTTAGAAATTCTTCTTGAAAAATGGAATAATATTATTACATCTGCTGAAACTATGACACCGCCAAATCTTATTTATAGAGATCAGGATTTATTATACAGAGTTATAAGAGAAGCTTGTACGGAAGATACTAAAGAAATTATTGTTGATACTCCTTTTGCTATGAGCAGAGTTCAAAACATTCTTCAAAATTGGCACATCAATAAAAATATTAATGTAACTTTATACAAGGGTACAGAACCGCTGCTTGTTGCAATGGATATTCACAAAGAAATTAAAGCGGCATTAAATATTAAAGTTAATATGCCATCCGGCGGATATTTATTTATACAACAAACCGAAGCTTTAACTGTAATTGATGTTAACAGCGGTAAATTTGTAAGTTCTGCAACTCAGGATGAAACAATATTAAAAACAAATATTGAGGCAGTTCATGAGATTGCACGTCAGTTGAGATTGCGTAATATCGGCGGTATGGTAATTGTAGACTTTATTGATATGTTATCCAGAGCTGATAAATTAGCAATTATGGAAGAATTGGAAATTGCACTTGAACCGGATAAAGCAAAACCTCAAGTTGGTCAATTATCTGATTTAGGTCTTGTAGAATTAACAAGACATAGACAAGGTCAGAGTTTATCTGAAATTTTCACAAAGAAATGTCCTCACTGTCAAGGAAGCGGCTATTTCATGAATGAATTTAACTTTGCTACTCCTACTGCAGAAGGTGAATACAGAGCAAAAGCCGCAAAACTTAAATTACCTATGAACAATTTCAAGAAAAATAACAATAAAAAACAACAGGAAGAAACAATAACTCAGGTTGAACCAAAAGAAGAAAAAATTGTTACTTCGATTGAAGTTGAAAATCCTTCGACTGTTGCAGAAAAAGAACTTGAAAAACAAATCAAGGGTAAAGGCAAAAAACATACACGCCGCAACAAGTTTGAAAAACCGCAAGGTGATAAGGTCGAAACACCGCTTGTTGTTACTGAGGATGTTCAAACTGCTCAAACTATACTCAAGCCGAATGAAGAAATTCAGCCTGAAATAGTTGAAAATGTTGAAGTAGTTTCAAAAGCGGAAGCAGCCTCGACAGAGCAAACTGAAGAAACTCCAAAAAGAAAAACCCGAGGTCGTACCCCTCGCAAAACAGCAACAAAAACTAAAAAATCAGAAGATACACCTAAAGAAGAACAACCTGAGATACAGGAAGCAATAGTACCTTCTGAAGAAACCGAACAGCCTAAAAGGTCAAGACGACCTAACCGCGGTGCATCAAAACGTGCAAGAAAGTCAACAAAATAAATTATGAAAACGATATTAAAAAATATTATTACTAAATTACAGATATTGTGCTTGTTTTTTGCAAGCACTAATATCTGTTATGCAACCGAAAATCCTATTGTTGTCGGAGAAAATGTACTTCCTATAAAAACCGTTATAATGAAATTTGGAATAACTATGGGTTCCGTATTAATTTCATTATTGATTATATGGGTATTATTAAATTTCTATAAAGCTTATACTGCGGAAGAAACGAAAAAAGCTAAAACTCAATCTTTGTACGGTGATACATTAGATACTCCTAAAAGCATTGATGATGCGGTAATTATGTTTATCGATAAAAACAGGTTGTAATGGTATGATAAAAAAAGAGGCTTTTAGTGTTTTAGAAATAATATTAATCATCCTAATGGCGGTTATTATAGGTGCTGCTGTAATGCCTTTATTTAATAGCACAGGTATTTCCGTAAAAAATACCGTTGACAATAAAAGTATTCAGGATAATATAAACGAACAGGTTAACCAAATCGAAAATATAAAAAAACAAAATGAAAAAATGATGGAAAATATAAATCAGGATTATTAATATGAGCGAAAATTATTTAGACAATGCCGCAAATTTTGTAAACGAAAAGAAATTTGAAGAAGCTAAAAATGAATTATTAAAACTAGATACAAATGATGAACATAATATAGAAGCAATAAAACTTCTCGGCTTATGTAATATTAATTTGGAATGTTTTGAGGAAGCAAAAAACAATTTTGAAACAATAGTAAAATACAATCCTGAAGATGCCACGAGCTGGCTGTATCTTGCTATGGCATATGATAATCTTGAAGATCCGTTTCATGCTATTTCTGCATACAAAGAGGTTATAAAATTAAGAGAGCAAGAAACCGAAGCTTATAAATGTATAAGTATAATCTTGATAAGAGAACACGAAGAAGAAAAAGCAATAGAGTTTTGTAAAAAAGCTTTGGAGTTTGAAAAGGATGACTATTCCTTATATTATATATTGGGAACTGCATATATGTCTTTGAAAAGCTTTGATGAGTGTGTAAAATATCTTGAAAAAGCTCTTGAATTAAAACCGGAACATCCTCAAATTTATAACAATTTGGGAACTGCGTACCTGACTATAGGCAATATAGAAAAAGCTTACGAAAATTTTGAATACTCTTCTAAGCTTGACCCGAATAACGGATTAACGTTATTTAATATAGCATCAATTTTACAACTCCAAAATAAACACAAAGAAGCTTGTGAGTATTTTGAAAAAGCTTATCTGATAGAACCAAGTGATACTTATCTTACAGCACTTGCACTATCCGAAGTTAAAATAGGCAGCTTTGAAAAGGCTATTTCACATTATAAGATACTTGTAACTCACCATCCCGAAAAACAAACTTACCAATACAATCTTGCATGTTGTTATGAAGAAATAGGTGAATACAAATATGCAGTAAGTATTCTTGCAAGACTTGTTGCAATGAACCCTAAATCAGTATCCATGGCAAGAAAATTAGCAAATATATTTGTTAAAACAAATCAGCTGATGCTCGCCAAAGAAATATATGAACGGCTTATGCTTTTGGGAAATGTCGGATTTGATATTTATTATGAATTCGCTCATACCTGCATACTGTTGAAAGATACCGATAAAGCCGAAAAAATCTTGAAAAAAGTTATAGAGTTAAAACCTGATTATGCAGTTGCACATAAGGATTTAGGGGTAATTTATCTTAGCAAAAGATTATTAGATTATGCAAAAGACGAATTTGAACAGGCACTAAAAATCGCCCCGGAAGATGCATCTATTATCAGTGAATATGCAAATTTTCTTCATTCAACATCTGAATTTGAAAAAGCTGACGAATACTATCAGAAAGCTCTAAGTATTAATCCGAAAGCAAACGTTACATTGGCATTTTCCGCTTTGAATAAGATTTTTACTAAAGATTATGATAAAGCTCTTGAACAGATAAATACAGCAATATCTCATACGGTTCAAAATCCGTTTTTCTTGTATATTGCGGGGAAAATATGGTTTTTAAAAGAAGACTATGAAGAAGCTAAACGTTATCTTGTAAAATCATATGAAATGGATAATAACCTTGAAACAAAGAATTTGCTTGCAATGTGTTATTTCAGGTTAGAAAATTTTGAACAAGCTAAAAACATTTTTAACAGTATATTTAAAGAAAATGAATATAATGTAAATGTATTATATTGGCTTGCAAAATGCGAAAAGGGACTTGGAAATACCGATAAAGCTCTTGAATATCTTGAAAAAACCGTAGAAATTTCTCCGGAATTTGAAGAAGCTCAGGAAATGATTCGTGAAATTTCATAATAAATTCTTATGTAAGTGATATGTTTATAAAAGATTATAAAAAATTTTTAAAATATTTTGGAAAAGGGTATAAATTAAAACTCAGTATTTTTACAGTGCTATCTGTTTTTGCCGGCTTAATGGAATTTTTGGGGATTTCACTTATTTATCCCTTTGTGGTTCTTGTTATAAAACCTGATGCAATTATAAATAAAGGCATATATATAAAATTCCAAACTTTTACCGGAATTGAAGATATCACTATTAATGCACTTATACTTGGTTTTTTTATAATGCTTTTATTTATTGTTAAAAATATCTATATGATATATTTTAATTTTTTACAAAACAAATTAACATTCACATGGAAAATGGATATTGTTAACCAATTTATGAAATATTTTTTATACTCAAACTATCAGGATAGTATTAAAATTTCTCAAATGAATAAATCCTATTTGTTAAAAACAATATGCACCGAAGCTATTAATGTTTGTTCTTCAAAAATAATTTTATTTGGAGTTAACTTTATTATTGTAATGATGATAGTTGCATTGATATTCATAAAATATCCTATTGCCGGAATCTCAACTGCTATTTTTGTGTTAATAGGAATAAATCTTCAAAATATAAAGTTTAAGCATAAATTAGCATTTCTAAAGAATAAAATAAATGAAGAAAAGAAAGTTTTTAACCACATAATTAGCACTAACTTGAGTAATATAAAAGAAATTAAAATATTATCGGCTGAAAAAAAGTTTTATGACACATATTGTGCAGAGGCAACAAAATTAAATAATATGCAAATAATTCAAAAGTTCTATAACAAAATCCCACAGCACTTAATGGAAATTTTTGTAGTATTCGCATTAATAATATTCGGCGGAATTATATGCATGGAAAACCTGCATAATCAAGCCCATATAATTGCTTCTTTTGCTCTATTGGCAACGGCTCTGCTCAGACTTGCCCCTGCAATGAACAGAATTCAGTCAGCTCTTATAGCTATATCTTCAGGTGAAACTTATGTTAAATCACTATTGGATTATTACGAAAAATTTGAGATGAATAAATTTAACGGAATAGAAAATCCAGAGCCTTTATCTTTTAAAGATAAAATTGATATGAAAAATATAACTTTCGGATACGATAATGATAATTTAGTTTTAAATAATATTTCACTTGAAATTCATAAGGGTGATTTTATCGGTATAATCGGAGAATCCGGTGCAGGTAAAACAACTCTCGCTGAAATATTGACAGGTTTACTTCCTTTAAAACAGGGTGAGATTTATATTGACGGCAAAAATTTAGAAGACAAAGATTTTTCGGAATTGAGAAAAATTTTATGTTATGTACCTCAGCAAACAAAATTTTTAAAAGCGTCAATTAAAGAAAATGTTGCGTGGGGAGAAACAACAAAAAAAATTGATGAGAATAAAGTTATAACCGCACTACAAGAGGCAGGCTTATCTGATTTTATTTCAGAAGAACCGGATGGGATTAATCTTGATATATCAAAGAAAAACTTAAGTTCAAAGCAGAAGCAATGTCTTGCTATTGCAAGAGCTATATATACAAACCCTAAAATAATATTACTTGATGGAGTATCCTCAGAATTTGATACTCAAACAGAAACAAATTTAAGGAAAAATCGAACAGTAATTTTAATTTCTAGCAAATTATCTGCATTAAAAACTTGTAATAAGATTGTTTACATGAAAAAAGGTGTAATTGTCGATATCGGAAGTTTTGAAGAATTATCAGAAAAATATCCCGACCTATCTGATAAATAAATTTACTATATAAGATGTTACATAAATATTATGCGTAATATTGTTATAATTGCTATATTTAACTTATCTGTCAGTATAATATGCTTATTTCAGGTTGAGTACTTTTTTTAATATTTTTCGTATTAAGTTTATGTAAAGGTACTTTGTAGGTATGTTATACTAGATTTATCGGGGTAGTAGAAAAAGGAGAAAAAGCATGATACCTATTATTGATTCAAAACGCCAATATGCGACAATTGGTACAGAAGTTGAAAAAGCAGTTTGTGAAGTCCTTCGTTCAGGTTCATACATTTTGGGACCAAATACAAAAGCTTTTGAACAAGAGATGGCAGAATTTTTCGGATGTAATTATACCGTAGGTTTAAATTCAGGAACAGATGCCCTTCATTTAGCTCTGAGAGCTTTTGATATAGGTGCCGGTGATGAAGTTATAACAGTTGCATTTACATTTGTAGCAACAACTGAAGCTATTGGTATCGTTGGTGCAAAACCTGTATTTGTTGATATTGATGAAAATACGTTTAATATGGATGCTTCTAAATTAGAGGCAGCAATCACCCCTAGAACAAAGGCTATTATTCCGGTTCATTTATACGGTCAGCCTTGTGATATGGATGCGATTATGTCTGTTGCAAAGAAACACAATCTGCATGTTATCGAAGATTGTTGTCAGGCCGTTGGAGCTTTATATAAAGGCAAAATGGTCGGTACATTCGGTGATTTTGGCTGTTTAAGTTTCTATCCTACTAAGAATTTAGGCGGAATGGGTGATGGCGGATTAATTATGACCAATGATGAAAAACTTCGTGACAGAGTTGTTGCTCTCAGAAATCACGGTGGTGCTGTTCGTTATCATCATGATGAAATTGGTGTTAACAGCCGTCTTGATGAAATTCAATCCGCAATTTTAAGAGTAAAATTGCCTCATGTTAAAACTTGGAATGAATTGAGAAGAAAACATGCATATTATTATAACGAGTTATTCAAAGATTGTGCAGATATTCAAACTCCGGTTGAATTAGATAATACATATTGTGTTTACCACCAATATACTGTAAAAGTTCCTAACCGTGATGAAGTCCATAAAATGCTTCAAGAACGTGGTATTGGTGCTATGTTATATTATCCGATACCTTTGCATTTGCAAAAAGTTCATGAATATCTTGGAGTGGGTAAAGGTTCGCTTCCTGTATCAGAAAAGAATACGGAATTAGTAATTTCTTTGCCTATGTTCCCTGAATTAACTGAAGAAGAACAAAGAACAGTAGCAAGCACTTTAATTGATTGTATTGAAAAATCAAAATCAGTAGCAAGTGTATAAGCTTTCAGTTCATATGATGTAAAAGAACCCTCAAATTTTTTTGAGGGTTCTTTTTTTATACAAAAACGAGCCGCAAAAACGGCTCTTTAAATGACGAGTATGTTAGATTATTAATGTGTGTGTTTTTAAGCAGATTTAGTAATGGCTCTGTTTACTCTGGTCATAATGAAAGCAGTAGCAGAACCTAAAATAATAGCGCCTGTTGCGGCAGATTTTGTTCTTGCTTTAGGGAGAAATTCATACAGTCTTTCGTAGCATTTTATCAAGTTCTTGTTATTAGACAATTCAAATAATTTATTTGATGCCGCAGTTCTTCTTTTTGCAAGTGCATTGAGGAAATTATGGTAAGCTTCTTTTACATCAATAAATTTAACAGGATTATTTTTGATATTCATAAGTCGTTCTTTTTGAATATCGAGTGTCAGGCTCTTGTATACTTCAATTTTAGGACCTACTATAGTTTTAGCATTAGCCAAATCCGAATTAGCTTTGTTAAGTGCAATTTTTAAACCTTCATCATCAGGGGATTTAAGTGCAGCTTCTTTAGCAGCTCTGTATCGTTTGTTTAATTCAATGTAGTTAGTTTCTTTGATGGCTTGTTGAAGGCTTTTTTTGCTGTTGATGTGACTTTCTCTTAAATTTTCCGGAATGTCTACTTTTTCGAATAATTTACGCCATTTGGATGCGGCGTTGCGAACATTGATAGCAACATCAGTCTTAACTTCACGGTAAATCCTTCTTGCCTCTTTAATTTCATTGAGAGCTATTTTTTCTTTAGCGGACATGTTTGTTGCTAAATCTTTAGAATAAATTTGTTCAAATTTATCCTCTTTTAATAACAATAACCTTTTAAGTGAATATTTTCTTGGCGCAAGGGTGTAACCAATACCCATGCCAATAACCCCGCCTGCGAACGGTTCAATCACAGGACTGACAGATAAGGACCTCTTGTTCATAAGAACCCCCTTTTTTTACATATTCTCTTTTAACTCCTAAACTACACACATTATAACTCTTAACTCAGCTTTTTGTTATATTTCTTTATAAAAGTTTACAAAACTTTACAATTCAAATTATAAATGCTTATATAATTGTATTTTGGTAAAGCAAGGCAGTTTACAAAATAAAATTTTGCGGTAGAATATATGTGTTGTTATGCGGAAGTAATTCAGTGGTAGAATGCAACCTTCCCAAGGTTGACGTCGCGGGTTCGAGTCCCGTCTTCCGCTTTTATTTTTTATAAAAATATGGGTAGGGCGAGAACCACAAGCCGGAGGCTTGTCAGGTTCGAGAGCGAGAGAGCTGAGGCTGGAGCATATTTGTTTGAAAGCGATGAAATCGCTGAAAACAAATTGCGGAATTGCCGTTAAAAGCGAACGAGCGATACAGTCCCGTCTTCCGCTTTTATTTTTTATAAAAATATGGGTAGGGCGAGAACCACAAGCCGGAGGCTTGTCAGGTTCGAGAGCGAGAGAGCTGAGGCTGGAGCATATTTGTTTGAAAGCGATGAAATCGCTGAAAACAAATTGCGGAATTGCCGTTAAAAGCGAACGAGCGATACAGTCCCGTCTTCCGCTTTTATTAATCGAGAATTGAGAGTTGTGAATTGAGAATATTTATCGTTAATAATTTCTTACTGACTACTTTATCTGATAACTTCCGTACTTTATTAATTGTAGAAAATACGATTGTTTATTTTTCTTAATAAATATTGCTTGATATATTTGGGTTACATCGACCGAATGTTTTATTTTTTGTAGTCAGGGCTTGAAATTGTTGGCATGGTATGATATTATATATAATAGGTAAATATAATATTTACCTAAAAGAGTATGATAAGGACAGGCAGCTGACGAGTTGTCTATTTAGAGTTAATATTTTGGTATAACGAGGTCTGCGCGGATGTTGAGAATATTTGATAAGTATGATAAGACTTGGCACGATGGCTATACACTTGCTGAGATGCTTATTGTTTTGGTTATTGTAGCATTGGTTATGATGGCATTGCCCAGAGCAACCAAGAAATTATTTAATATCACCACAAAACCTGGTGATAACGGCAGATTAGAGTGTTTTTATGACCCGAATGCTGCTACTCCTACACTGATAAAACACTATGCGACGAGCGGTGGTGTAAAAATTACTTGTAAAAATGTTGGTGGTGCTATTCAGGGAATGAACGGTACTTCTGATGACCAATGTACAGCGGCTTTTGAGTCTATTAATATTGATGGAGAGACTCGTTTAGGTTGTAAATTCGAACCTCCAAAAAATGCTGTATATATGGTATTACATGCAGTTGGCGGCGGCGGCTCAGGTGCTTGGCCGATGATTAAAAGAACAAATGATAATTCAGATTTATATTATACTGCTCCATTATTGGAATATGTAACAAAAACTACAACAATTCCTTCAAGGAAAGCTGAAGATGAAAAATGGGGTGATTGGCTTAAAAAATTATATGATGATAATATTGGTTATGTAGGTCTTAGTCCTCAGCATTTGGGCTTAAAGGCTATGTTTGATGATTTTAATAAAGGTAAAGATAAAAAAGAAGTTATTGAAACTGTTGTTGCTTGGCAGACCAAGAAATTGCGTTATACAAATTCCGGTAAAGCAGGTAAGATTCTTTCCATGTACTTCCCATCCTTAACAGGTGCTACTTTACTCGTTGTTCCTGGACCTGCAGGTACTACTGCTTCTGCATTATATTCTTCTTCAGATTATAGAGATTTTAACGGTAAAAGAGGCGGTGATACGATAGTGTATGCCGTACGTGATGATGATCCTTCGCACCCTATTCTATTGTTAAAAGCAAGAGGCGGAGCGCCGGGCATTATATATGATACTGATACGAATGAAGTTATGGATGCTTATATTTCTGCTGACCAGCCGAGTGAAGATGCTAAATTGTTGTATGATGAAGGTATCGGAAAAGAAGGCAGTTCACAGTACGCAGGGCTTAAAGCTAAGCCTGCAAATTATATGGCTTTAATGTCTGAAGGTGACGGAACTACTTCTCAACTGCTTTCTTCTTATTCGGGTGATCACGTAGTAAATCCGGGTGATGGCGGTTGGGGGTCCTTCAATGTATTCCATACAAACGAATCAAACTTGAAACGTTTTTATTATATTAATGACTATTCTGAGCGTCTGGTTGTAGAAAATCCTTATCCAAAAGAAAAAATTGCCGGCAGTAAGTGGAGTAATGTATCGCCGTATGTTGTTCGCAGGACTGCATACAATTATCCTTATAATACTTGTTCTCCAAACAATGGTCCTATGACGACTGATTCCGGTTTCAAAACTAAAATTATAGGTACATGTACGAACAAAGATAGCCAATTTTTATGTACTGTAGGTAACAATTTGGATATAGATGATAGGACTTGTATAGGCAAGATGTCCGCTGCAAGAGCAAATTTTTCGGCAGCCGGCGGTACACAGATTAAGCAACAATTGGATTGTGCAACATTTAAAGTTGGTTATAATGTAAATAATTCTGCAGCTGTTGGTAATAATGCACCTAGGTGTAATGTCTATGCTACAGGTTCATATCCTTCTAGTATTGGTACAAATGTTTCAAATCCTTTAGCTGATCGTTGTGCATTAGAGTATGTACCTGGAGCATCTGATCCAAGTTTACCATTCAAAAATAAATACAGAGTATATGGTGGTGCCTATGGTTGTTATTATGATAATAGAATAGGGCACAAGATTGGTGGAGAAATTGTTGATAAAAGTGCATATTCAGGCAGAATTGTTTGTGAACTTCCTCCTGAAAAGGTGCCGGCAAATCTTGATTATATAGAATGTCCGTATAGAGCACCTTCATCCAGTACCAAATATCCGGGAGTATATGAATGTCCTAACGGAACATCAAGTAATAACGTAATATGTAAGCCTACAAGCGGCGGAAACGGAGCGGTTGTATTATTATGGTAATGAATGATATAGTAATGAAAAAAACTAAATTAGGATTTTCTTTAATGGAAGCATGTGTTGTTATGCTGATTGCTTCTATATTTATCGTAGTTATGGCAAACGTTGTTCCGCGTAAAGTTTCTAAAAAGTCAATGGCGGAAGCTCACGGTCGTTTTGAATGTTATTGGGGACTTGATAAAGTATTATATCAAAACGAATTTAACAGCGGGGCTTCTGTATATGGTGTAAAAAAAGCTTCTGAAAGAGGCGGCGGTTCTTCAACTATAAGAGGAGTATCAGGTGCGGCAAGAGATTATTGCAATTTTACTCCTAACAGATATGCAAAATATTATATAATTAATGCGGTCGGTGCAGGCGGCTTGGGTGATGCTACTGTTGGTCCCGGAGCAAAAGGCGGAAATTCCGGTAAATTCGAATCTACGTTTACTCCTGCTTTTACCGGTAGTTTTAGATTATATCCCGGTAAATACACAGCTGAGGCAAACAGTACTTTGTCAAATTCTTATGTAACTGATGATACAGGTAAGATGATATTATTTGCATTGGGAGCTGATGATAGTGGTTTTAATTCAGTAAATGATATAGAAGATTGTCAATTTGTAAAGGTTACAAATGTTGATCGTTATGACTGCGGAATAACACCTAGTTGTTCAATTAGTAATGATAGACTTTTAGTTAGCCACTGCGTTAACCAGGAAAAATATAAAGCTACCTCTTTTGCAATGAGTGATGGCGATTCAATGTATTGTTTGAAACCAGGGGCTTCTATAGGCAAATTGTATAATCATCCTTTTTATGTTGCATATAAAGATAGACCTTCAGGTGTGAATTCAGGGTTAGATAATTGTAAATATAATACACTTAAGAGTAATCCGTGGATTTATCAGCCTGAATCAGGTACTTTATTGTATCCGGATGTTGAACTTGCACTACCAAAACCTCATAATATGATGAGTCAGACATGGACTCCAAGAACAGATTCTGAAAAATTGCCTAGTTTATACACAATGAGAATAACCAGAATTGTTGAGGCTGAATCTGCAAATGGAGCTGTTTCAACTATGGAAACTATGGCTAAGGTATTTTCATTTAGTAATGCATTGAAATATTTTTCTGCGGGCAGCGGTGGTGCTGCAGGTAAATCTGTTTTCGATCCTCCTGCAGAAGACGGAAAAGGCGGACCTGCTCCGGGTTCTGTTGTTGTAACTTGGTAATATTATATTGAAAGGATACATATATGTTTTTTGGAAAAAAATTAAAAGCTTTTTCTATGGTGGAATTGATGATGGTATTACTTATATCAGCATTGATTATCGCTGCGATTGTTCCTATCATAACTAGGAAACATTTGCAGCTGCCTACGGTCGCTTCTCACGGTGCGTATTTATGTTATTACGGACCTAGAGGAATTGATGATACAACAGGTGAGATTACAGACAGAACAGTTGTATTAAGAGAAGCTCGTTGGAGCGGTTCAGGATATTCCCGTAAGGTTTTTGACCGACCTACCGCAAATTGTGTATTTGATCCGCCTAAAAAAGCTGCATTTTTCCAAATTACTGCTGTCGGTGGCGGCGGCGGCGGTTCCGACTCAGGATATAAAGGTAGCGTTCCTACCCAACATCGTTCCGGTGATTCGGAATTTAATCCTTTCATGATTACTGAACAAGAATTAAAAGATAAAGAAGTTGAATATGATACATTTAAAGCCAATGCCGGTTGGGTTGCAGCTTTTACTAAATCAAGAAAATCCGGTAAAGGCGGGGATATGGGTTGGTATAAATATAAGGAAATCTTTAATCCAGGACGTTGTATTGCATACTATCAAAAAATAAAAGTACAAACTAATGTTGGTGCCGAGAAGATAAACGTACCGATACATCATTCCCGATGGACGAAGATATCTGATGGTACTCCGGGTACACATGGTTATTTGGAGCACAACGGTAAAAAGTATATAAGAGAAAATGGTCCGGAAATAACTGTAGATGAGCCATGTTGCAATGACATAGGGGCTCATAATGATCCTAATAACACTTGTTGGAGTTGTTATATGGCACCCGGACCTTGTGTTGGCGGTACAGACAAATGGGTATGGGCAAGAGAAGTCGGTGAAGAACCTCATTATGATCCGGATGGAGTAACTAAGTGGTCTGATGAACCCGGTTCCGGCCTTGCTCCTATTCAAATTGATAATGTTGGTGATGGTACAGATTGTCGGCCTATTATACAGACTGATGACAGGTATTATTGGCCTAAATGTAATAATGCTAATCCTGCTGATTGTACAATCGTATTTGATTATGACCCTTGTCCGACTGTAGAATCTTGTCCCGGATTTTCCACTCCTGATGAGGGTATAAAATGTACTCCGGATGTATGCCCTCCACAGCGCCGTACGAGACCTGCATCTGAAATGCGTGCTCCAAATGGCGGCTGGGTGAGTGAAGAAATTCATGGTGTTGCTGATTTAGATAATGAACGATGCAGATACAGATTATATAAATTTAAAAAGCATATGGTTTTCAAACCATGTTATGGCGGATATTATGAGTCTGACCATGAGGTTTGTAATCAAATAGCTGATCCTAATGCAAATTGTCCTGTAGGAACAGGTAAATATGAGCAGATTTGCTATGAGTATGATGAAACTAAGTCTGATGGTAAGGGCACTAAATTATCTGAATGTCCTTCAGACGAAGGTGATTGGACATGGCATGATGGTGTTGCACCTACATCAGATGAATGGAAGTTAGAAGAGTGGGATGAAGATAATTGGGTTGATCCTGCTCCGGAATACGAATGGAGATGCGAAGAGGTAGACGGTGAAAGCACTGCAGTAGACCCTTCTAATCCTACCGGTCCTTGTAGATGCAAAAATAGCACTACTGATGAAAAAATAATAACTTATAAGCGTACAGACAGCGATAGAGTAATCGGCGGAGCCGGCGGTAATGGTGTAAGA
>Ga0247611_10006143_pt1 | contig 15548 bp, 13 predicted proteins | sample 177DNAGHGhighgp2_FD_192422 | JGI IMG/M metagenome (GOLD analysis project Ga0247611, IMG submission 192422) | Sheep rumen microbial communities from Palmerston North, Manawatu-Wanganui, New Zealand - 1770 DNA GHGhigh gp2 | ecosystem: Host-associated > Mammals > Digestive system > Stomach > Rumen...
ATCGCCGTACGCAGCATCATAATGCAATGCGTAGCATTCTTTCTGGATACCGTCAAAAATACGGTGGGCCTTATCCATTCCCTTTTGAATCTTGGTCGGCTGGATAATGTAACGGAAACGACCGCGTTGACGAGTGATGTAATTCATCGCCGCATGGCAACCGGCACTCACAGCGCAGTAATACGAAAAATCAATGTTTTCGTCAAGCCAAGCGTCCAACACGCCTGCTGAAAATATGGTCTGACGCGACCCACCCTCTAAAGCCAAGCCAATCTTCACGACTTGTTCTCCTCGGGGATAATTTCTTTCGGCGTTTCGGCTGCAACAGGAAGAACCTTGCCTGTCGTTCCCAAAGCCTGCTGCTTGAGATTCCAGACTTTCTGGCGGAAATATTCGCTACGTTCAGCAAGATGCTTGGAAGACGGGATACCCTTCACACGTTCAATCGTTTCGGGTTCATCCACAATAATCTGCGTACGGTGTCCGATTTTGTAAATGCCATCAAGGCCAACGGAAAGAACAGGAGCGCCCGTGCTGCGGGCAAGGAATGCAAAGCCCGTCTTGAATTCGTTCAACAGGCCGTCATAGCGGCACTTGCCTTCGGGGAAGATAATGACGGAATTGCCCTTTTCGAGTTCCTTCTTTGCAATCAGGGCCCATTCGGTATCGAGGTTGAACCGGTCACAGGGAATCACGTTCTTGAACCGCTTGAGCGCCCAACTGAAATGCGGGTCCTCAATCTGGTCCTTGGCGACAACGATGCTGCGCTTATGGAAGAACAGAGACTGCACCATCAAGGGATCGAGCATACTCGTGTGGTTAGCAATAATAATCATCGGTTCTTTAAGGTCAGTCGACTTGACCGACCCTAAGAATGTCATCTTGGGACGATAAACTACTAACAAGTAAGTGCGCACCCCGTAAACAACCGCGAGGAGCACCAGCTTCCAGAATAAATTAACTATTATATTTTTCGTTTTTTCAATCATCCGCAAACGTATTTTTCTTCAAGGAGATTCCCGATTCAATCGGGAATGACAGTGCAAACTTGTACTTTACTTGCCCAAGTTTTCCTTGGGAATCGACGTAAACGTGAGGGAACCCTTCGCATGGAGATTGCCGTTCACCTTGACGACGCAGTCAAAGCCGACGATAATTCCGCCACCCTTCGTCTTGTTGACGGTAATTTCGAGCTGGTCGCCGGGAATCACAGGCTTCACGAACTTGAATCCGTCGATTTTGAGAAGAACGTAAAGGTTCTTTTCGAGGTCCTCGGCCGGCTTCTCGATGACAAGCGAGCAGAGCTGGGCGCAAGCTTCGCAAATGAGGACGCCCGGCATAATCGGGGTACCCGGGAAGTGGCCCATGAAGTACGGTTCGTTCACGGAGACGTTCTTGATGCCCGTCGCAGATTCGTTCGGCACAAGTTCCGTGACCTTTTCAATCATCTGGAACGGCGGACGCTGGGCAATCTTTTCGCTGATTTGGTAAATATTCATCACAGGGAAAGGCCTCCATCCAAAACGATAACCTGGCCCGTCACATAGGCGAACTGGTCAGAAACAAGAGCAGAAACGACGTTGGCCACTTCGTCGGCTGTTGCAAAGCGCTTGAGAGGCACCTTTTCGAGGTAGCCCTTGCGAGTTTCTTCAGGGATGGCTTCGATCATTTCGGTAGCGACAAAACCCGGAGCGACAGCGTTCACGCGGATGCCGTAACCACCGAGTTCTTTTGCTAGTGTCTGCGTGAGGGAGTTCACGGCGCCCTTGGTGGCGCTATAGACAGCCTGGCCGGCGAGAGCGAACTTGGAAGAAACAGAAGACATGTTGACGATGACACCAGATTTCTGCTTGAACATCTTGACCGCGACCTGCTGGGCGCAGTAGAAGTAACCCTTCACGTTCAAGTCGAAGCACTTGTCGAGCGTATCCGGGTTCATCATCAAAAGATATTCATCACGGACAATACCGGCGTTGTTCACGAGCACGTCGATACGGCCATAAGTCTTGAAAACATCGCGGACCATCTGCTTGACTTCGGCAAGCACGGCAACGTTAGCCTTGTAAATCATGCCGTCGCCACCTTCGGACTTGATTTGGTCCAAAGTCTGCTGAGCGGCAGCATCAGAGCTAGAATAGTTTACGACGACCGTGTAGCCGTCACGAGCGAGACGCAAGGCACAAGCCTTGCCAATCCCTTTAGAAGAACCAGTAACGATTGCAACTTTCATTATAAATTCTCCTCTAACAAATTTATTTTCCGAGAACTACGGCACTGTAGGAACCGCCCGTAGCAAAGGAAGTTACCAAAATTTTCTTGAAGCCGCTTGTCGCGACCTTTTTCTTGGAGACAACACCGTTTGCGATAAAATAGGCATTTTCTTCGGCAAGTTCACCACCGAGCATGAGGGCAGCCTCGGCGGCGGCAAGCGTTGCAGAAGCGGCACGGCCCTCGCCCACGCGTTCCTTTACCTGGAAGAGCGGGAGGCTAGCGAGCTTATCGCCAAATACGCGTGCATATGCGGCCTTTTCGATATCGTCGAGTTTCTTGAAGCCGTTCGCAAAGCCGCAGACGGCATCGATTTCGTCGATGCTGACGCCGGCGTTCTGGAGGGCATCATTAATCGCCATGTCAAGGGCTTCGCCAGAACCGGAAATGTGGCCGAATTTCACGTTTTTACGTCCATTGCCGTAACCGAGGGCGTAGCAATAGACCTTTGCGCCTCGTGCCTTGGCGTAGTCTTCGGTTTCCATGATGATAGAAACGGAGCCGTCACCCACGACAAAACCATTTGAGTTAGAATAAGGTTCCACGACATTGTCCGCAGCGACGTTCAGCTTTTGGCAAAGTTCCGTAATGATAGGAATGTTTTCGTCCGTACCAGTCGCCATCATGGCATCTTCCTGACCGTCATGGATAACGTTCATGGAGTAGCCGATGCTGTCGAGGCCGGAGAGCGGACCAGTCGTGATAGTCACGCCGTAGCCCTTGATGCCAGAAAGGATGGAAAGGTATCCTCCGGCGGCATTATAAACGGTATGGGGGAACTTGAAGGCGCTGCCACCCGCATTGCCTTCTTCGGTGATTAGTTCCTGAAAATCGTATGTTGCACCGAGACCGCCTTCGCTAGTACCCACGATGATACCGATTTGCTTGGCGTTATCTTCGGTGACCGTAAAGTTTGCATCCTTGAGGGCGCGCATGCCGGACACGGTCTGGAGCTGTCCCAGATTGTCGAGCTTGCGGTAGAAAGCCATCTTGATGCCGAGTTCCTTGTAGTCGTCGTTCGTGACGGTAGAGCAGATGGAAGCGGATTCCGGGAGTTTCCCGTTCTTGACGGATTCAAGATAAGCTTCCTTGCTGTTTCCGATCGGGCTCACGATGCCGATACCCGTCACAGCGATTTTCTTGTCCTTGGCGACCAGGCTCCGCACATCGCCCGGCTTCTTGCTGAACACGATACTTGCGTTCGTGCCGCCGAAAGCGACGTTGTTGCTCATGACGCATTCGAGTTCCTTACTACGCGGGGTGTTCTGCACGTAGTCCATCTGACCGACCTTGGCCTTGAGGGCTTCGGAATCTTCGGCAGTGTAGTGGAGCGTCGGCAAAACGGTGTTCGTCGTAAGGGCCTTGATGCTGAACACGGCTTCGATAGCGCCAGCGGCACCGAGGCAGTGACCGGTCATGACCTTTGTCGAACTGACACTCAAGGTCGGGTTTTCTTCGCCAAAGAACTTGAGGAAGGCGTTGATTTCAGCGTTGTCGTTCTTGCCCGTACCCGTACCGTGAGCGTTCAAATAACCGATGTCGGATTTCTTGATTCCGGAATTCTTGACCGCACGGTCCATCGCTTCGAGGAGGCAGATGCCATCTTCTCGAGGAGCCGTAATGTGGTGAGCATCGCTAGTGACGCCCGCACCGAGCACTTCGCAATAACGCTTGGCGTTACGCTTTTCGGCATGTTCCAGGGACTCGACAATCACAATGCCGGCGCCTTCACCAAGGGTGATGCCGTTGCAATGGTTGAACGGAGAGCAACCGTTTTCGTCCAAAGCATGGAGCGAAAGGAAGCCGGAATACGGAACAGAAGCAAAGGAATCGGAGCCGCCAGCGATAACAACATCGGCACGGCCTGCACGGATAAGGTCACAGGCCAACGCAATGGAAATCGTACCGGCAGCGCAGGCGTTACCCACGTTCGTCACGATGCCACCGGCATGGCAGGATTCTGCCACCTGGGAGGCAATTGCGGCGATGGGCATTTTCGGAATTTCGTTGGCATTTTTACCGTGGCGGTGGTATTTTTCGATGCTGAGGACTCCACCCACGCAGCTACCAATGATGACACTTACGCGGCTACTGTCGGCAAAGTCACCGAGACCTGCATCGTTCAGGGCTTCTTTCATAGCCTTGATGCAGAGCTTGGAGGCGCGGTCCTTTTCGTCCGGACATTCAATCTCATCGAGCGTATCACAGTTCACTTCGGCAGCCAAGTCCGCATAACAGTTCTTGGTATCGAGAGAAGTGGTCTTGTGGATACCGGAGACCGAATTCAGAGCGTTTTTCCAGGTTTCTTCAACATTATTGCCTATGGCACAAATCACGCCAAGGCCCGAAACTACACAACGACGGTTATTAGATGTCATAGATTTTCCAAACAATTCTCGAACAACAAAAAGAACTCAATTAAGCCTTGTTCTTTTCAATGAAGGCGGCGATGGTATCGATGCTCTGGAAGTTTTCTTTTGCAACACCAGTCATGGAAACGCCAAAATTGTCATCGACGAAGGAAATGATTTCAAGGGAATCCACGGAGTCAAGACCGATTTCTTCGCCAAAAAGCGGAGTATCGTAATTCAGGACATCACCATCTACGCCGAGATCGGACATAAAGAATGCCTTGAGTTTGCTCTTGATTTCTTCGTTAGCCATATTATTGTATCCTCTTTTGATAAAATTTTAGCACAAAGATAGAAAAATATTTTTTTCATAAATTGTCGGTTTCACAAAAAAAGTATAAAATGCAAAATAAAGCGATAAAAGGAACATTCCGAAAAAATGCCCTTAAAACGTATTGTAAACTCTTTTAAAAAGTATGCTTTCTATAACATTTAAATACCATATTCAGTAACATTATTTGCTAAATTTGAGCCATGATTTCATATGTATTTCCCGGTCAGGGCTCTCAGTTCCCAGGAATGGGCAAAGATTTATTCGATTCGAACGCCGATGTAAAGTCGATGTTCCTCAAGGCAAACGAAATTCTCGGTTTTGACATTACCGACGTGATGTTCAACGGCACCGCAGAAGACCTCAAGCAGACGAAAGTCACGCAGCCGGCAGTGTTCCTGCTTTCTGTCGCTATGGCTAAGGTCCAGGGGGGAAGGCCAGACATGGCCGCTGGGCACTCGCTCGGCGAATTTTCCGCACTTACCGCAACGGGCGCCATCACATTCGAAGCTGGCCTCAAGCTCGTCGCAAAGCGTGCCGAAGCCATGCAGAAGGCTTGCGAACTCCGCCCGGGTACGATGGCCGCTGTCCTCGGCGGTTCCGATGAACTCGTCGAAGAAGCTTGCGCCCAGGTCAAGGACGCAGCAGTTGTTCCGGCAAACTTCAACAGCCCGGGACAGGTCGTGATTTCTGGCGAAAAAGCCGGCATTGACGAAGTTGCCGCCTACCTCACCGGCAAGGTGAAGCGCGTCGTCCCGCTGCAGGTCGGTGGTGCATTCCACTCCCCGCTCATGGAAAGCGCCCGCGCAGAACTTGCGAAGGCTATCGAAGAAACCGAATTTTCGACTCCGGTCTGCCCCGTCTATCAGAACGTAGATGCCAAACCGCACACGGATCCGAACGAAATTAAGGCAAACCTGCTCACTCAGCTCACCTCCCCCGTCCGTTGGACACAGACGGTCAAGAACATGATTGCAGACGGTGCCACCGAATTTAAGGAACTTGGCCCCGGCGAAGTCCTTACCAACCTTATCAAGCGTATCCAGAAATAAGGACGCTATATATAATATACAGGAATTTTATGTGGGATAAATCGTATTTAGAAAAGTTGAGCGAACGCAACGCCAAGGCCCAGGCCGGTGGCGGCGCCGCTCGTGTAGAAAAGCAGCATTCCCAGGGCAAGCTCACGGCTCGCGAACGCCTTGAAATCCTTTTTGACAAGGGAACGTTCAAGGAAATCGGAGCCATGCGCCTTTCCCAGAGCATCGAGCTCCCGGAATCCAAGCGCATTTACGGCGACGGAGTCGTGACCGGTTACGGCAAAATCAATGGTCGCCCGGTCTATGCATGCTCCCAGGACTTCACGGTGAGCGGCGGTTCTCTCGGTTCCGCCCACGCCAAGAAGATTTGCCACGTGATGGATCTCGCCCTCGATTCCATGGTGCCGTTCATCAGCATCAACGATGGCGGTGGCGCCCGTATCGAAGAAGGCGTGAGCTCCCTCGACGGTTACAGCGGCATTTTCGCACGTAACACTTGGGCGAGCGGCGTGATTCCGCAGATTTCCGTGATTCTCGGACCGTGCGCCGGTGGCGCCTGCTACTCCCCCGCAATTACAGACTTTATCTTCATGACCGAAAAGACGAGCCAGATGTTCATCACGGGCCCGGCTGTCGTGAAGGCTGTGACTGCAGAAGTCGTAACGCCCGACCAACTCGGTGGCGCTGGCGTTCATTCCTCCAAGTCCGGCGTTGCACACTTTGTCTATAAAGACGACAAGGAATGCCTCGAAGGCGTCCGTAATTTGCTCAAGTACCTCCCGCAGAGCAACGTCGATAAGTCCGTTGCCCAGGCAGGCACGGTTGTTGACAAGTCGAACGATATCGAAGAAATCATTCCGGACAACTTCAAGAGAGCCTACGACGTTCGCGATGTGCTCAACTGCTTTGCCGACAAGGATTCCTTCCTCGAAATCCAGCCGGAATTTGCAAAGAACGTCGTCATCGGCTTTATCCGCCTCGACGGTAACGTGATTGGCGTTGTCGCTAACCAGCCGAAGTACCTCGCGGGCTCCTTGGACGTCGATGCGAGCGACAAGGCCGCACGTTTTGTACGCTTCTGCGACAGCTTCAACATTCCTATCCTTACGCTCGAAGACGTTCCGGGCTACATGCCGGGCACGAAGCAGGAACATAACGGCATTATCCGCCACGGCGCAAAGCTTTTGTTCGCTTACGCCGAAGCCACGGTGCCGCGTGTGACACTTATTCTGCGCAAGGCTTACGGTGGCGCCTACATCGCCATGAACAGCAAGAACCTCGGTGCAGACTGCGTATTCGCCCTCCCGATTGCACAAATCGCCGTGATGGGAGCCGAAGGCGCCGTTGACATTCTCCACAGAAAGGAAATCGCTGCGGCTGCTGAACCGGCAAAGGTTCGCGAGCAGTTCATCGCTCAATACGAAGACAAGTACTTGAACCCGTATATCGCCGCTGGCAACGGATTCATTGACGAAGTCATCGAGCCGAAGAGCGTCCGCGACCGTCTTGTTTCTGCGTTTGAAAACTTGAAGAACAAGAAGAAGGCTATTCTCTGGAAGAAACACGGAAATATTCCGCTGTAATTTAGACGACAAATGCGTAAGGCGAGCGTCGCGAGAACTGCTTGCAGATTCTCATGACCGAGCCCAGCATTTGGGATTAGAGCGAAGCGATAATCCAAAGACTAGAGACGAGAGAATCGTCAATAGTCATTGGCCAATGCTAAAAGCTGTCAGAAGTGAAAAAGTCCCGGTTCCGTTGCTGGAATCGGGATTTTTTTCAAATTTATTTTTTCTGACTATATATATTTATAAGAATTTCAAGATTTTCAGATATTTTTTTCAATTTTTCATCTATTCTAACAATACCTGCTACAACCATAAAAACACAAAACGCAAAAGTACATAAACCCAAAAGAATCAAAATATTAATCATAATCAGTTTCCTTTTTTATCAAATATAATCTAAAAAACAAAAAAAGGTGATGCCCGAACAAGTCGGGCATGACAAGAAAAAAAGCTGTGAAAGATTTCGTTAAGCGAGGGTTTTCACGAGGGTTTCGTGCAAGAGTCCGTTGCTGAAAATAACTTGTTCAGAATCGACGAACTGCATGGGAGAACCGTCGATGTGCGTTGATTTGCCACCCGCTTCTTCGACAAGGAGCGCGATGGCCGCAATATCCCATGGGTAGCTCATGGTCATCACGAAGCAGTCGATGCGGCCGCATGCAGTAAAGCAGCCTTCAATCACAGCAGAACCTAAACATTTTACGCGTTCAAACGTTTCAGCTTCGTGCGCAAAGTTGTGGGAATTTTGCGCATTGATTTTTGCAGCATCGCCAACGTTAAAGTCTCCATTCGAAACAATGGCGTGCACAGGATTGGATTCGCGGCTCACATGAATCGGCTTGCCGTTCATAAAGGCGCCCTGCCCCTTCACTGCAGTATAGAGTTCGCCGAGTTTGGGCAAATTCACGACAGCGACAAGCGGTTTTCCCTCGAAATGTAGAGCAATCGAAATGCCCCACAGCGGAATGCCGCGGCTAAAATTTACGGTTCCATCGACCGGGTCGATAATCCAGCGGTAGCGCAGATCGGAGCCTTCGATAACCCCCGCTTCTTCAGTGCGAACGGAATGTGTCGGAAACTCTTTGCGGAGTCCATCGACGATGAGCTTTTCGCTACCGACATCGGCGACAGTCACGACATCCTTTGCGGACTTGTAACGGACATCGCCCAAGTTATTCTGAAGTTCAAGACAAAGTTCGCCCGCCTTGCGAGCAAGTGATTCTGCGACTTTCAAAAAATCATCTGTATTCATTTTTCACTTTTTCAATTAAAGGCGATTCCGGCATAAAGCCTGGACAGGCTCGGGCCGGGAAGACAATGTAAATAGAACCTCACTGGATCCTTCATTTCGCTGCGCTCCATTCAGGATGACGAAAACCTAACCTCTTCCTACTTCCTACCGCCTACATCCTACTGCGGCGCAGTCGCATTCTTTGTCATCTAAAGGGCAAAGGCCGTTCTCTCGTCTATTTTTTGTACGCGCAGCAGCGGAAGCCAATAGTCGAAGACTTGTAGAACGAAGCGACCTCACGGTAATACGCTTTTTCACCGGTCAAGAAAACCGCTTCCTTGCGGGACGGTTTATACGTAAGCCCGTTCGCAAGTGATTTCAACCATTCCTTTCCTCCCTTCTTGTATTCGGAATAGAGAGAGTAGTCCGTACCGACAACCTTACCGTTTGCATCCAAGACATCGTAGAACTGGAGCGTGTCCTTGAAGTCCTTCTTTGTGAGGACTTGGAACAAAGTTCTAGACGTATCGGCAGCATAGACGGTATCGACCTTAGTGCCTTCACGATACAGATAGACGGAGTCTTGCGTGTAGGCCGGACGCGTGAAATACGGGAAAGCACGGTTCGTGCAGAATGCAATAGACTCGTGATCCAGGCCTTCATACACCTTGTAACTGGCCCCTTTCAACACAGCGGCTGTATCTTCGGAACGCCCCATCACCCACTCCTGGTACTGCCCCGGCAAATCCCTTACGCCCATCGGGTTCATGCAATAAGGACTACGTTTGGCAACATCGGCAGCCTTTATGGAATCATTCGTACTCACGTTGCAGTCGTTGAACAAGTCGGTTTCTTCGAGCACACCATAGGAGAGCGAACCACCAGACAAGCAGACCAGCTCCCAATCGCGTTCCTTGCAGAGGGAGACCTCAAAACCGCTGGCCGAAACTTCGCTACAGGCAGCCACAGCTTCGGAATGCAACACATTCGTCATGAACTTTCCGTTGGCATCGCGATGCTCGAACCGTTCCATGCAGAACGACGAAGTATCCGAAGTGGAAACTGCGACAAAGCCTTCCGGACATTTAAGACTATCGGCAAGCGTCCCTGGCGAAACAAAGATGGAATCGGTCAGCGCAACAGAATAATACTTTGACTTGTCGATAGCCCTGATTCGGAGAATCAACGTATCGCCCGGCGCCACCCAGCGAATCGTGTCCGACACAAAGTTCCCCAGGCCGGAAATGTTCTGATTAAAATTGCCGTCGTCATCCCGATCAAAACGAATCTTGTAGTTATCCTCGACACCGGTATATGTGTATTCATGCCAGGACTTGTCTAGCTTGTTGTAATATTCAATGACATAGCGCGATACGATTTCATAGCAGTCCTTATCATTGCAGCCCTTCGGGATGACTAGCTCCGAATCGGCAACGATGCCATGGTCGAACTTGAACGGATCGACGCTACGACTCCAGAAAATGGCAAGCCTATTATTGCTGTCCAGTTTTGCAAACCCGGGGAACAGCGAATCCTCGACCGTGAAAATTTTCTTCGGCATGAGCGGGGCGATGGAATCCGTCGTCTCGACATACTTGCACGCATCGACCGCAATTTTGGTATCCGCTTCGGAACCGGTATGGTTGCCCGCCATATCCCAGGCAGAAATGGCAACGGTATATTTATACTTCTTTGTATTGGATTGCGTGCGAAGCCCTTCGACATACAAGCGGAAACGATTCTTGGAAATGCTATTGGGGTCATAGCCTTCCCCATCCAAAACAACTAGATGGAGATAGTTCTTGACCTTGTGAGGAACGTCTTCTTCGAGCTTGACGGAATGGTCGTCTTTAACAAGCATCGCATGGCGCTTGTAATATTTATAACCTTTGTTATCGACACCCGCCGGAGAAATAAGCGTCACCTCAAGATCACGGATATCCTCTTCGGGATCCTCGGACCAAAGACGGATATTATAACCATAAATTTCCCCGGACTCTAGCCCCGGCGTATTCAAATCGGCCCTATCCGTCGGGCGGTACCATTCAAACATCGCACCCGTTGACCATACTGAGTCCTTGAGCGGTTCAACAGAAGATGGCGGCTGGTTATCGCCGAAACGCAAGAACAGACGTTGCACCGCCCCCGGATCTCCACCATCGGAATATTCGCAGAACATCACCACCTGAAGGCTGTCATAACCTTTCTCGATATATTTCTTCGCGGAATCCGTCAAGTCGAGCGTATCGAAGTCGCTGCCATTCGGAACATACTCGTAAAAGTCCGCTTGAGCAATCTGCTTGTCGCTCACGGACAGTGTCGCCGTATCTACGACAAGCGTATCAAGCCAAACGCGCAAACCGGAATAATCATCCGTGCGAATCGGGAGACGGTACCGGATTTTGAAGCAAGTGGAACTGTCCTTTGCATCCGCAGAGCACGTATTCAAGATGGAATATTCGGAGATTTCCCTGTCAAACATGTATTCAGTGCCCTCGTCGTCGTCAGAACAGGCGAAGAGGAACAGAGCAAAGACCGATAAGAGATAAATTTTAAAAAAACGCATAGAGTTCACGCAATTAATTTAGAAAAAAAGGAGTTACGAGATTTGAGTTACTAGAGATTGCAATATCAATAATTCTTTAAAAAAAGAAAACCGGGCGCTTATGCGTCCGGCCTTCAAATTCGTTCAAAGCGTAATTAGTTGGCTTCTTCCGGATAAACGGAGACCTTCTGGCGCTTTGCATCGAGACGTTCAAACTTCACCTTGCCGTCAACGAGCGAGAACAAGGTAAAATCCCTGCCCATACCAACGTTGTTGCCCTTGTGGAAGTGAGAGCCGCGCTGACGAACGATGATGTTGCCAGCCTTGACGGTTTCGCCCGCGTACTTCTTGACACCAAGATACTTGGCGTTACTGTCGCGGCCGTTACGTACTGAACCTTGACCTTTCTTATGTGCCATGGATTAAGCCTCCTTAGCCTTACGCAAAGAGTTCTTCTTGACCTTAGCAGGCTTCGGAAGGCCCTGAGCGATCTTTTCCTTGCGAGTGAGCGGCTTGTTCTGAACCTTCTGCTTAGCAAGGGCAGCCACGCGAGCGCGGTTGCGGGTAATAACTTGAGGGTCAACGACTGCAGATTCAGCGCCGGAGCGGAGTTCCGTGACGAGCACCTCGGTATAGCCCTGACGATGACCGTTACGACGTTCGTAACGGGTACGACGCTTCTTCTTGAACACGATGATGGTGTCATACTTGCCGTGGGCAAGGACTTCGACCTTCACGGAGGCGTCATTCAGGACAGGGGTGCCGACTTGCACTTCTTTTCCTGCGAAAAGAAGAACGGACTTGAGCTCCAGTTCAGAACCAACAGCGGCGTCGATTGTCGGGAGCTTGTAAGCCTTGCCGAGTTCGACTTTATACTGGAAACCACCTGTTTCAACAATAGAATACATTTTGTAATCCTTTTTAGGTTGCTATTGGAGTCCCAAATTTAGTAATAGTGCACAGAAAATCAAAGGGGCGCAGAGGTGAAAAATGAGAAAAAAATGCTTTTTCGAAATGTAACTGGATCCTTCGACTTCGTCTTAGGATGACGAGAGAGCCAGCTTAGGATGACTTGAACAAGACTAAAATGGCAAAATCCGGAGCATTTTCTAAGGACTAACAACTAACAACCAATGGCTAATTTGCTAAATTATCGCTGAATTTTATAAAGGATTCTCCGAATGAGCAAAATTATTAGCCTTGACGGCGACTGGCAGATGATCTGGGACACGGAAGACACGGGCATCTCCAATCGCTGGTATGCAACGTATCCTGACAAAACACAGACTGTTAGCGTTCCCCACATTTGGGAAAAAGCGTTCGACAAACTTTTGATGGCCCAGGACTGCGCTTTTTATTTCAAGAGATTCACGATTGACGACGAAAAGCAGGTCACGAAGCGTATTTTCCTCCGATTCGAAAAGATTGCGACACACGCCACTATCTGGCTCAACGGCAAGTTCCTTGGCGACCACTTCGGCGCCTACACGTCCTTTGTCGTCGAAACGCAGAAGGCTATCAAGCTCGGCGAAGAAAACATTCTCTGCATCCGCGTGGCGAACATGGGTGCAACGAACAGCCGTATCGACTTTGGCCGTGAGAGCAAGGAAGGTGCGAACGACCGCTACGCCCATCCGGGCGAAATGCCGGTTGGCCTCCCCTGGTCGCAGTATCCGTATGGCGGTATCTGCGGGCACGTCGATTTGATTCTCGGCAACGCTGCATTTATTTCGGATATCCACGTCGAACCGGACATGGACCAGGAACGCGTTTCCGTCGAAGCGTTCTTCAACAACCCGCGCGGTTACCAATCTAGGCTCCGCATCCTCATGAGGAATCCGAACGGCGATGTCTATGAGTTTTTCAAGGACGTGAAGCTGGAAAAAGAAAACGCCACGCAGAAGCTACTGCTCGGCATCAAGGACTGGAAGAAGGACAAGTGCGTCTGGAGTCCGGAACGTCCGAACCTGTTCGCGATTGAAATGCAGCTCGAAATCAAGGGGGCCAAGGGCAAGGCTCCGGAATACACCTTCCCCGTCGTGAAAACATTCGGCTTCCGCAAGTTCGACTGTCTCAAGGGCGACTACTACATCAACGATTCCATCGTGAAGCTCATTGGCGTGAGCTATAACCAGCAGTGGAGCGAAGGCGGTCTCTGGACAGACCAGAACCCGGCTCTCGAGAAGGACTTGAATGCAGTCAAGGCGGCGGGCTTCAACGTCATCCGTTCTTGCGGCGCTCCGCTCAGCAGCACGGCTCTCGATATTTGCGACAAGATTGGTCTTTTCGTATTCCAGGAATTCCCGATCCATACGATGCGTTCTACGGCACAGGGTCTTGAAATCACGAAGAAGCTCATCAACGACATGGTGAAGGACCAGCACAACCATCCGTGTATCGCGGCATGGATTCTCGGTTCCGAAAACGGGACGTTCATGCTCCAGAACGGAAACAAGCTCCTGAACGCCATCAGCCCGATTGATACTTGCCGTGCCGCCATCAGCAACTTCAACAGTATTTATCTCGACAACGAGGCGAACTTCCATAAGGATACGGGTAAGATTATCCCGGTTTCTATCGACCGCATTTCGCAGTACGCGACGATGCGTATCAATCCTCGCGAGAACCCGAGTGCAGCCTACACGCACTACCTCGCCCACATGTTCGACAAGGAAGATCCGGAACTCGCTGTTCCTGACACGGGTCTCGGCGACAGCCACTTCCAGGACGAAGAAGAACCGATTTTGAACGATATCGAGAACAAGGTTCTGGTGACGCTCAAGAACAACACGCTCTTCCCGAAGCGCGCGACCACCATTGCCGGTCCCCGCAGCGTCAAGAGCCAGAAGGCCATCAAGAACGAATTCAAGTCCGTCGAGACGTTCGTCGCCGATGACAAACTTTCGATTTGGCCAAACTTTGAATCTTTCAATGCCGATGTCTATCGCATTGCGCTCAAGAGCAAGTACGACCAGATTACGGCCTTCCAAAGCAACCCGCAGATTTCGGGATTTTTCCTCGACCAGTGGGCGGACAACGGCACAGACTTTAGCGGCCTTAACGATGAAAACAGAAAATCGAAGGGCAGCCAGATTCTGAGTTTCGCACGTGAAATCACGACTCCGAGCCGTGTGTTGATCAGCGAACTTGAGCATGTCGTCGCTCCGCAAAACGAAGTCAGCTTCCAGCTTACGCTTTTGAACAACAACCGTCTCGAAGATGTGGAAATTGAAGTTTCCCTCCTCGACAGCAAGGACAAGGTGCTCAGCACGCAGAAGGTTTTGCCCGAAGAACCAGCCGACAAGAAGACGCTTACGCAGCTTGGCATTTGCACGTTGATGGCCCCGCGCACAACCGGCACATACAAAATCAAGCTCACGCTCAAGGAAAACGGCAAGGAAGTCCACTCCAGTTTCGAGGACTTGATTGTCATAGAACAGGCGGACGTAAAGGAAGCCATGAGCAAGGTCTGCTTCCTCGACAACTACGACGAATCGAGCGACGCTCTTGCCGCACTGGACGGTTCTGAACAAATTATCTTCACTGCAAACTTGAGTTCTTGGCCAGACGAAATTCTGAACAAGATTATCGACGTCACGAAGAACGGAGGCAAGACTTTGTTGCTCTCCGATATGACGACCGAAGATATCGACCTGTTAAACCAAAGCCATCACTTTGAACACAACATCGAAGCGCATTGGACAACTGGAGCAAACGAATTCAGCTTGCACTACTTGCCGAAGGATTCCCCGCTCCTCGCTGTGTTTGGCGGCAACGGAGTTCTCGACCACAACTCTGCTTCGGCAATGCCAGGCATTTCGTTGAACGAACTCGACGGAGCGAAGGTCTATGCTCGTTCTGTGTCACTCAAGGACGGCGAAATCAAGACGGGCGTTGACTTGCAGCTCGTGCCTTTCGGCAACGGTAAAATCATGTTCAACCAGTTCAGCGTGATTGAAGGTTTGGAAACGAACGCTTTGTCTGACGCGCTGTTCACGGCAATTGTGAACTTGCTGTAAGCTATATCGCAAGGCACTTCGTCATGTTGAGAGGCTCCGCCTCGAAACATCCAGTAAAGTCTAGCTTAAAAAACATTCACTGGTTCCATCCCCATACAAGGGCAGGATGACGAACGCAGAATCAATTACAAGAGTCCCGCCGCAAAGCGGGACTTTTTCGCTGCAATCCGTCATCCTAAGGACCGAAGGGACGAA
>Ga0247611_10006144_pt1 | contig 15548 bp, 21 predicted proteins | sample 177DNAGHGhighgp2_FD_192422 | JGI IMG/M metagenome (GOLD analysis project Ga0247611, IMG submission 192422) | Sheep rumen microbial communities from Palmerston North, Manawatu-Wanganui, New Zealand - 1770 DNA GHGhigh gp2 | ecosystem: Host-associated > Mammals > Digestive system > Stomach > Rumen...
CAATGGGATTGGGGCAATTAATATTAAAGAGGGAGATGCCCTATCAGTCGTTACACTTATAAATGAAGAACCTATAATTTTGGTCAGTAAAAATGGTCAAATGATTAAGTTTAATTCAAATGAAATTAGTGCTACTGGTAGATTAACTTCTGGTGTAAAAGGTATCACAATTACCGCCGATGATGAAGTTGTTGCTGCTTTACCATTACGTCATAGTGAAGATCAATTAGCCATCTTTACTACTAAAGGATATGGCAAAAAGATTGCTCAAAAAGAGATTACACTTCAAAAACGAGCTGGAAAAGGTGTTGCTTGCCATAAGCCATCTGATATAAATGGTTATGTAAGTGCGGCCCAATTAATTAGTGATGAAGATGTTGTTCTCTTAGTTGGTGACAAAACTTCTGTTTGTCTCAATGCCACAGAAATTCCAGAATTAGGAAGACTCTCTCTTGGAAATATTATGCTAAAGGGAAATAAAATTCTAAGCGTCAGTAAAGTATAATTTTTAAGCAATCCTCTTTAATTTATAAAGAGGATTGCTCTTATATTATAAGAGTATAGAAAGGAAGTAATGACTATGCTTAATGAAATGATTTTTGGCATTGGGGTTTATAAATGTCCATTATGTGGTCGTTATCATTATGGGCAGCCATTAGAATATTACTGGTGTCCTTACTGTGGTTCAAATTTGTAGTCGCAAATAAATAAATTAAATGAAAGAATAACAAATTTAGAAGAATATCTTAAAGAATTAGATAAAGAAGAAGAAATTGATTAAATATATAATTAATGAAAACTGCGGTTTACCAAATTTTTTACAGATATTTGTGAATTTTTTGGTAAACCGCAGTTTTTTTTATTTTCTTGACTTATTCTAAAAAATATGATATAATATAAATAAGAATAGATATAAGGAGATTGTTTATGACTTTTCAAGAAATATCAACATTGCTTTATTTTGAAAATGAAAATATAGCCCGAATTAATAAAATTGTAAATGAACATCCTATTGCTTGGGAACATATCGCTGATTTACTTGAAGAAGGTATCCCCCTTATAGATTATATGGGACCAGATGGTATTTTACTTGCAATTATAAGAGAAAAAGAAATGAGACATTTAGATGAAATTAGTTAAATATATCGTTGTAAAATTATCTTCTTATGACCCTGATAATGGTTATCGAGAGTGGTATGAATTACAACCACAGTATGATGATGAAAATATTTATATAAATATGGAGAATATAAATGAATCCAATAGATGAAATGAGAGAACTCATAGATAAATTAAATTATTATACTAAATTATATGATGAAGGGCATCCATCAATTTCCGATAAAGATTGGGATGATATGTATTTTCATCTAGAGGAATTAGAAGAAAAAACTGGTATATGTCTTGGAAATTCCCCAACGGTTCATGTTGATTATCAAGTAGTTAATCAATTAAAAAAAGTAAAACATAATCATCCGATGTTATCATTAGATAAAACCAAGAGTGTAGATGAAGTAATTTCATTTCTTGGTAAAAATGACGGAATCGCGATGGCAAAAATGGATGGATTAACTTGCTCACTTTGCTATGAAGATGGTCTCCTTACCAGCGCAGAAACACGAGGAAATGGAGAAATTGGAGAAGATATTCTTCAAAATATCGTAAGAGTTAAAGGTGTTCCTATTGAATTACCTATAAAAGAAAAATTAGTTATTGATGGAGAAATTATTTGTACTTATGAAGATTTTAAAGATTTTAGTGATACCTATAAAAATCCTCGTAATTTTGCCAGTGGCTCTATACGTCTCTTGGATTCACGCGCAAGTTCTCAAAGGAAACTTACATTTGTGGCATGGGATTGTATTACCGGCTTGGATGAATGTAAGAATTTAAGTGAAAAAATTCTTCGTTTAGATAGTTTAGGATTTATTATTGTACCTTTTTTAGTTTTGCCTACTAATACTTCAGAAATTATTAATCATGCTATTTCTTTAATTAAAGATATGGCAAAAGATTTTAGTTATCCTATTGATGGTATCGTATTCAAATATGATAATTGTGAGTATTATCAATCTCTTGGAGCAACGGAACATCATTTTCGTGGAGGATTAGCATATAAGTTTTATGACGAAGAATATGAAACTTATTTAAGAGATATTGAGTGGTCTATGGGCAAAACAGGAGCACTTACCCCTGTGGCAATCTTTGACCCTGTTGATGATGGTGAAAGTATTATAACAAGAGCATCATTGCATAATTATAATATATTAACTCAAACTTTAGGAGTCCCATTTGTAGGTCAAAAAATTTGGGTAGCCAAAATGAATATGATTATTCCACAAATTATGCGTGGCGAATGCAGAATTCCTATGCATGGTGATGAAATAATATTAGACTTTCCAGGTACTTGTCCTGTGTGTGGAGGTCCTACTTATCTTCAAGATGGTTTTCTTTATTGCGATAATCCACATTGTGAAGGAAAATTCATAAATAAATTAGAACATTTTTGTGGTAAAAAAGGACTTGATATAAAAGGTTTATCAGAAGCGACTCTTCAAAAATTAGTTGATTGGGGCTGGATTGGTAATTATCAAGAGTTATTCAGTTTATCTAATTTTAGAGAAGAATGGATAGATAAACCAGGTTTTGGTAGTAGGTCTGTTGATAATTTATTAAATGCCATAGAGAAAGCGAAAAACTGTGAATTATGGAAATTTATCTCAGCATTAAGTATTCCAAATATTGGAACTACTTATGCAAAAGAAATTGCCAGAAATAAACAAACTTGGGCTGATTTTAGAAAAGATATTGATAATCATTTTGATTTTTCTACTTGGGATGGTTTCGGATACGTAATGGATGATTCATTACATAACTTTGATTATTGGGAAGCCGATAAATTAGTTCATGAAATTTTAAATATTCAAAATACATTATGGATAGACCCTAATAGTAGTCCAGTAGAAAATAGTAGTTCTATTCAGGGGAAAGTTTTTGTAATAACTGGCGCGGTTCACACTTTCAAAAATCGTGATGAAGCAAAAGCCGCAATAGAAGAAAAAGGTGGAAAAGTTGCGGGGTCAGTTAGTAAAAATACAGATTATTTAATGACCAATGATGCAACTTCTGGTTCTAGTAAAAATGTGAAGGCAAAGCAACTGGGTATTCCGATTATTTCAGAAGACGAACTAATTGCAATGCTTTGACAAATAAAAAATTTTTTAGTATAATAATATTGTAAATAATATAAAGAAAAGGATTTTGTATGAAGAAAAAAGAACTCAAAAACTTGGCAGAAAAGATTGCTAAGCAAGAAGTAATTATTTAGACAAGTACTGATAGCGCCGAGGTATCTGCTGCGCAAAATGAGATTATGCGTCTTTCTAGCCGAGTTCATGATTTCCAAGACATTGACACTTTGGATGAAATGATTCAAGAGATATTAAACGATATGTCTTGACTTTTGAAAAATTTTTTTGTATAATATTTACATAACCTAAAGGTTAGAAAAAATATTGAAAAAAATAAAAGTATTAAAGGAGATTATTAATTATGGCTATGAAAGAAAATAGTAAGCGTGTATTCCAGTATCTTATGGGTCTTAACGGCGAGAACGTGACCTCTGCTGATGTTGCTGAGGCTCTCGGTCTTGAGAAGCGCCAGGTAGACGGCATCTTCACTTCCGCTATTCAGCGCAAGGGTCTCGGTGTCCGTGTTCCTGCTGAGGTTGAACTTGAGGATGGCACTCACAAGGCTATCAAGTTCCTTCGTCTCACCGATGCTGCTGCTTCCTTCGATCCAGACGCAGAGTAATTTGTAAAAAGTAAAATACTTTATAAGGGGTAAAATTTTTACCCCTTATTTTACTATCTATTATGAATATTTGGTTGGTAGCGGTTGGTTCTGGAATCGTTGCTTTTATACTTGCTCTTATTGTTTCTTATATTCTTCCAAAAGAAAAGGTAAAAGTAGCCAACCAACTGTTAAACGAAGAAGAATAGAAATAGCAACTTCGTATTAAAGATTTAGAAAAAGAATATTTAGAAAAACAAAGGCAATTAGAACAGGATTATCATTAGAAATCAGAAATTTTACAAGAACAAAACAATGCCTTAGCAACTGAGTAGTTAAATACCAGAGCGCAAATTCAAACTGATAAAGATACTTGGGAAAAAGAAAAAGCATAGGATATTTTAAATTTCACTTAGCAACAAAATAAATTAGAAGTTGAAGTGCGCGGTTTAGAAGAGCGTAGATAGAATATTATTCAAACTCTTGAAAATGAAGCAAAATAGTCTGGAGAGATTTTTAAAACTCAATAGATACAAATCGCACAAGAACAAATTGAGAAGGCAAAAGCGGATTTGCTTCATGAATATGAAAAAGCACAAGAAGATGCTAAAAATACATATTTAGAAACACTCGCTGATATGGTTAGTGACATTACAGCATAGTATGGAATAAAAACTAAAGAATTAGAAGAAGTATTAGTATAGTTAGCTGAAGCCCATGCAAAAGCTGATGCGGCAATCAAAGTAAATAAACGCGCAGAGATGGATAGGCAATAGAAAGATTTTTATAGACTTCAATTATCTGCTGAGGATTTAGATGAAATAAAAAGACTTCGTGAAGTTGAACCATTCCTACGCGATAAAGAACCTCTCAATAAAGTTATTTATAAGTGTTATTATGAAAAACCTTATACAGATTTAATTGGTAGAATTTTTGGATAGCGTAAGCCGTCTGGCATTTATAAAATTACTAATTTAGAAAATGGTAAATGTTATATAGGTTAGGCTACAAATATTCCTGAACGTTGGAGACAACACATAAAAAGAGGAGTTGGCGCTGAACCTGTCACTCAAAATAAATTATATCCTGCTATGAAGGCTATTGGAGTAGAAAACTTTATGTTTGAGGTAGTTGAAGAATGCGGAAGTGCAGATTTAACTCCAAGAGAAAAGTATTGGACTGATTTCTATGAAGCACAAAGTTATGGATATACAGTTAAGAAAGGATAATTATATGTATAGAATTATTGAAGGCAGAGGAACTGGAAAGACCAGTAGATTACTATTATTAGCAAAAGAATATAATGCTATTTTTGTATGTAGTAATCCATATGCAATGCGTAAAAAAGCCGAATATTATGGAATTGATGGAATTAATTTTGTATCATACCATGATTTCATAACTAATGTATATGAAGGAAATTATGTTGTTGATGAGCTTGAAGGGTTTTTAGAAACCATTATGGGGGATAATAAATTAATTGGTTATACTCTGAGCCTTGAATAATTGCATTCATTACTGTAAAAAAATATGGAATTTGTCGTGAGTTGATTTTTCTAAAAATTTATGTTATAATATATATAGAAAAAGTTTACGAAAGGAATTTTATATGAAACAAGAATTTTTAAATTTTGTAAATACTCTAATGAATGCTAACCCTGATTTAACTAAGAAACTTATGACAGAAAATATTGATGCATATCTTAAAATGCTTGCAGATGCAAAAGATGAAAAGCCAGAAATTACAGAAAATGGCAAAATTGTTCTTGAGTATCTTCAAAATAATCCAGATGTTCTAATTTGGAAGTCTAAGGATATTGCTGAACAAATGGGCCTTGCTTCTCGTAGCGTTTCAGGCACCATGAGAAAGTTGGTAAATGATGGTTTTTGCGATAAAATTGGTAAAGACCCATGCGTATATGCCTTAACCGAAAAAGGGAAAACATTTGTAATTGAAAAAGAATAAAAAATTTGTTACAATAAAACAGTAAAAAATTAAAGGAGAAAAATATATTATGTCTAAACAAACAATGATTAATAAAACTCATATTGAAGGATTACTTTATCAGCATTCTCTTTCTCTCAAGACCTCTGGTGAAAATTCCAAAAATCCTGGAACTACTTTCATCAATGGTTCTATTGATGTCGCTACTGATGATGCTTGCCTTAATATTGTAAGTGTTCATTTTACTTATGTCACTCCTAAGTATGCCAAGAGTGGTTCTGATAATGCAACTTTCACAACTCTTTAGAACATTATCAATGGTGTTACTTGTAATGTAATGGAACATGGTATGGATAAGGCCGCGAAGGTTCGTATTGACTCTGCTATTGGAGTAAATGAATTTTATTCTAATCGTAATGGCACTGAGGAACTCGTAAGCGCTAAGCGCAATGAAGGTGGATTTGTCCATATCGTTCAGAACCTTGCCAGTGATGAAAAACTTCGTAATACTTTTGAGTGCGATATGGTTATTACAAAGGTTCGTGAACTTGAGGCTGATGAAGAGCGTAATCGTCCTCGTCAGGTGAAGGTTGGCGGTTATACTTTTGATTTCCGTAAGGCTCTTATTCCTGTTGAGTTTACTGCTCTTAGTGAAGGCGCTATGGATTACTTCCTTGGTCTTGATGCTTCTGAAAAGGCTCCTGTCTTTACAAAGGTTTGGGGTCGTCAGCTTTCACAGGTTAGTATTGTAAAGACTGTTGAAGAGTCTGCTTTTGGTGAGCAGAAGGTTACTGAATCTCAGCGTACTAATCGTGATTTTATTATCACCGGTGCTGCTAGTGACCCATATATTTGGGATGATGATAGCACTCTTACCGCCGCAGAGTATAAGGCAGCACTTGCTGACCGTGAAGTTGCTCTTGCCGCAATCAAGCAGCGTCAGGATGAATATAATGCTTCCCGTGCTCAAACTCAGGCTCCTGCTGCAGCAGCAACTGGTGTAAGCGGATTTAACTTCTAATTTAATAGGAGGTAAATCTTATGGCTATTAATCTTTTAAATCTACAACCCCATAAGGTTAGTCGTGACCTTTCTGGTTATATTACTTTTATTTATGGTCCTCCTAAGGTAGGTAAAACTACCTTGGCGACTCAAATGCCAGGGGCTCTACTCCTTGCGTTTGAGCGTGGTTATAACGCTATCCCTGGTATTATCGCACAGGATGTTAATACTTGGGGTGAAATGAAGCAAATTTTCCGTGAATTGAAGAAGCCTGAAGTTCAGGAAGTTTATAAGACTATTATTGTTGATACTGTTGATATTGCGGCTGACCTTTGTCAGAAGTATATTTGTAATCAACTTGGTATTGATAATATGGGCGATGGTGGTTGGGGAACCAACAGTTGGAGCAAATATAAGAAAGAGTTTGAAGATGTATTCCGCGGACTTACTATGATGGGATATGCGGTTGTATTTATTTCTCACTCTAAGACTGGTACTGATAAAGACCAGACCGGTAAGGAGTTTGGATATACTAAGCCAACTACTCAGTCTTCTGCTTTACAGATTATTGAGAATATGGCTGACATTTATTGCTTTGCCCGCATGTATCTCGGTGCTGATGGAGAAGAGAAGCGTGTATTGACTCTCCGTTCTCCCGCAGGTTCTGGTATTTCTTGCGGTAGCCGTTTCAAGTATATCGCATCTGAAATCCCTCTCAACTATGATGCTTTGACTAAGGCTATTGGTGACGCCATTGATAAGGAAGCCAAAGAAAATGGTAATAAGTTTGTTACTAATGAGCGTGAAAGCACTCCTGTTGTAAAAGAGTATGATTTTGATGCTCTTATGGCTCAATTTGAAACTATGGTCGGAGACCTAATGGGTAAAGACCAAACTTATTATTCTCCTCGTATTACTCAAATCATTGAAAAATATCTTGGTAAAGGTAAGAAGATGTCCGGTGTTTCTCGCGACCAGGCAGAACTTGTTTATCTCGTTGTAACTGAGATTGAAGATGATTTAGTAAAAGGCGATAAGAAAAAGTAATAAAACAAAACCCCTGACATGAAAGTGTCGGGGGTTGATTTTTTTGAAATTTTATGATATAATATTTATAGAGTATAAATATAAAGAGGGAAAGCCTATGGCAACAGTTACCTGTAAATATTGTGGTAAAAAATTTAATAGAGAAAAAGAACCATATATTCAAATTCCTGCGGGAACGAGATTTAGATACGGGCATGGGCAATGTTATTTAGATGCTGTAAATAGTGGGAAAGAAAAAGAAATTTATGAAGTATATGACCCAGCAAAGTTTGTAAATTGTTTTTGGTGTTCTAAGGCAATGTTGCCAAGCGACAATGATGTTATAGAATTACCAAATTTGTTTGGTAGATATGCTCATAAAAAATGTGCAGAAGAACATCCAAAAGATGATAGAGAAAAAATGATAATTTATCTAATTCAATTATATAAATTTAAAGATGATATGTCATGGCCTCGCCTTTTACAGCAAGCAGAAACAATCGCAAAAGATTATAAATTTACATATTCTGGAATGACAAAAGCATTAGAATATTTTTATCGTGTAAAGAAAAATCCAATAGATAAAACAAAAGGAGTAGGTATTATTCCTTATGTTTATAAGCAAGCCTATGATTATTATTATGGATTATGGCTTGCCGCAGAAGAAAATAAGAAAAAGAATTTGAGTGAGTATATTCCAAAAGATATAGTAGTTGAAATAAAATCTCCTCAACGAAAAATAGAAAAAAGACAATTATTTTCATTTTTAGATGAGGAGGATAATGAATGAGTAGTAAATATATTGATACGCCAAGTATTGTTCAAGTAATTGGATGTGTATATAAAACTCCTCAACTCTTGGATTATTCTGATAAATATGTTCTAACAGAAGAAGATTTTCCAGACCAATTTCATAAAATTGTATTTGGCACAGCATTTAAACTTCACGAATTAGGGTCAGAAAAAATAACTATTAGTAATGTATTAGATTATTTATCATCAAGACCAAAGAGTGAAGCAATTTTTATCAAACAAAAGGGCGAAGAATGGTTGTCAAAAGCGATAGAGAATGCTCAAACTTCTGCATTTGATTATTATTATAATCGTGTAAAAAAGATGACTTTATTGCGGGCTTTTGATAATTATGGTATTGATGTTACCGATATTTATGACCCTGATAATATTGTTGATATAAAAAAGAAACAACTTCAAGAGGACCAACTTGATAATGCGACCCTTGAGTCTCTGGCTCAACAAGTTCAAGATAAGATTGACCAAATTAGGGCAACTTATGTAGATGATGAATGGGGAGAAGCACATCAAGCCGCAGAAGGGATTGAAGACCTTATCGTTGGGTTAGAACAAAGTCCAGAAGTTGGAGTTCCTTTATATGGTCCACTCATCAATACAGTTACAAGAGGAGCAAGATTGAAAAAGTTCTATTTGCGTTCTGCTCCTACTGGTGTTGGTAAAACTCGTGGAATGATTGCTGATGCTTGTTATGTTGCTTGTAATCGTATTTATGATGATGTATTTGGTTGGATAAAAAATGGTGTTTGTGAGCCAACATTATATATTACAACAGAGCAAGAGTTAGGTGAAGTTCAAACTATGATGTTAGCATTTTTGTCTAATGTCAACGAAGAACATATCCTCAATGGTAAATATATTGGCGATGAGCGTCAAAGAGTTTTTGAGGCAGTAAAGATTTTAAAAGATAGTCCATTATATATTGAGGTTTTACCTGACTTTTCTCTTCAAGATGTTGAAAATAAAATAAAGAAAAATATTAGAGACCATGATGTAAAATATGTCTTTCATGATTATATTCATACCAGTTTGAAAATTTTGGAAGAAATATCAAAACGAGCCGGTGGAGTAAAATTGCGAGAAGATAGTATTTTGTTTATGTTATCTATTCGTTTGAAAGATATATGTAATAAGTATGGGATATTCATTATGTCAGCAACACAGTTAAATGCTGATTATCAGACAAGTGAGACACCAGACCAAAACTTATTGCGTGGAGCAAAAAGCATTGCTGATAAAATAGACGTTGGTATGGTACTTCTTCCAGCTTCACAGGATGATGTAGATAATTTAAGTCAGATTTTAACAAATAATGCTTTTGATAAACCTACATTGAAATTATCTATTTATAAAAACCGTCGTGGTAGATATAAGGGTATATATTTATGGTGTAAAGCAGATTTGGGAACTTGTAGAGTCAAGCCAATGTTTGCGACAACATATACATATGAGATAGTACAAATTGATAATCTAAAAATTATGACAACAGAGCCAAGTGCTTTTGAAGGAGACTAATATGCATACAACTAATGAAATTCCAGAACCAAAGCATGAAACCGATTGGGATTTAGTAAGATATAATTAAGGAGATTAAAAATGGCTAAAAAGATTACTGAAAGCGAAGCAAAAACAGTGTGGGCTAAGCCTTTTGAAGGCGGTATTGAATATGAAATGAGTAAAGAAATGGCAAAACAAATTCTTGCTACTCGTAAAGGGACAGACCAAAATGTTCATCCACAAGAATTTCTATGCCGTGTGGTTAATGAAGAGTTTGGCTTGAAAGGAAATTGTACAAGAGTATTAACAAGATAAGTTAAATCGGCAATAAAATGCCGATTTACCTTAAATATAAAATGTTATACTGACTGTCAAAAATTTTGGGCACATCTTGTAAAACAAAAAACTTATTTTTTCTATAATAATAGAGAAAATAAAAAGGAGAAAAATTATTATGGGAAAAATAAAAGATTTAACAGGACAAAAATTTGGAAAATTGACTGTTTTAGAAATAACTCCAGAGCGACGTAACAGATAGGTCGTTTGGAAATGTCAATGTGATTGTGGGAATATTGTTTATATAGTAGGAAGTTCATTGCGAAATGGTCATACTTAGTCTTGTGGATGTAGTTAGTATGAAGATAAAGCCGAGGATTTAACTGGATAGTAGTTTGGAAAATTAACTGTATTAAAAAGAAATAAGGATAAAAATAATAAAAACAGAAATGCTTATTGGGATTGCCAGTGTGAATGTGGAAATATAAGAACAGTAGATGCGAGTTCATTACGGACAGGAAAAATAACAAAATGTTATAATTGTTCTAAAAAAACTAAAACTATTTAGAATAAAGGAACAGGCCCTATTAAAGACCATACTGGGGAGCGTTTTGGTTTATTGACAGCAACTAAATTAATGCCTGATAGAGATAAATTTGGAAGGGCTATTTGGGAATGTAAGTGTGATTGTGGAAATATATGCTATATTCCTTCAAATAGTTTAGTGACTGGAAATACACAATCCTGTGGATGTTTTAAAAAATCTGCAGGAGAAGAAGAAATCGCTAAACTTTTAATAAGTAATAATATTCATTTTATTCGCCAATATACTTTTGAAGATTGCTTAAGCCCTAAAAATAATAAATTAATATTTGATTTTGCTATTTTTGACAATAATAATAATTTATAGTATATTATAGAATATGATGGAATACAGCATTTTTAGCCAATAGAATATTTTGGTGGAGAAACTAATTTTTTATATTAGAAAGAATGTGATAATATAAAAAATAATTATTGTAAAAATCATAATATTCCATTACTTAGAATCCCATATACTAAGCAAAATAATATTGATATTAAGGATATTTTATTATAATGAAAACTTATAATAAACAAGAAATTAGAAAAAAGATTACTACTGAAATGGTTTTTGAATTATTAGTAGAGTTTGGAGCAGACCCTCAATATACTGATTTTGGTATTATTAGTGCAACTATCTGTCATAATGAACCTGGAGAAGGCAGCCGCAAACTTTATTATTATAATAATACAGGATTATTTCATTGTTTTACAAACTGTGGTTCCTATGACCCTTTTGATTTAGTCGTAAAAGTAGCAAAAATTCAATGGGGTAAAGAATATGACCTCAACGATGCGGTTAGATATATTGCTATTAGATTTGGTTTAGCTGGTGAGGCTCAGTTAGAAGATGATAGTCTTATAGACTGGAAAACTTTTAATACTTATGATAGAGTACAAGGATTAGAAGTAAAAGATTATCATGTTGAATTGAAAGAATATGATGATACTGTTTTAGGAAATCTAAATTATAATGTTGAATTAGAACCATGGCTCCGAGAAGGAATAAGCCAAGAGGTAATAGATTATAATCTTATTGGGTATTTCCCTGCGGCAGCGCAAATTACTATTCCGCATTTTGATATAAATGGAAGATTTATAGGTTTGCGAGGCAGGTCATTAGCGCAAGATGATGTAGAATTATATGGAAAATATCGTCCTGTCCTAATTAATAAGCAATTATATAATCATCCTCTTGGTATGAATTTATATAATATAGACAATAGTAAAGATAATATACGACAAACAGGAAAAGCAATTATATTTGAGGCTGAAAAATCTTGTTTGAAATATCAATCATTTTTTGGGATAGAAAATGATATTAGTGTAGCATGTTGCGGTTCAAGCATTTCAGCATATCAGATACAATTATTGTTAGATTGTAATGTAAAAGAAATTATTATCGCTTTTGATAGACAATTTCAAGAAATTGGTGATGCTGAATTTAAACATCTTACAAATAATCTTACAAAAATAAATGATAGATATAAAAATTATGTTGATATATCTATTATTTTTGATAAAAAAATGATAACTGGATATAAAGATAGCCCTATTGATATAAATCCTGATATATTTTTACGACTATGGAAAGAGAGAATTAAATTATGAAAGGAATAATTTATTGTAATAAAATAGAAACAGGACTTGGATAGTTTAAAAAAATCATTGAAAATTATAATGCTATTGGTATTAAATGTGAAAAGCCAAGAATAAGTACTAATCAAGCATTTGTTGATTTTGACAATGGTGATAGATGGACTGTTGTAAAAGCCACTGACGGCGCCAGAGGATATGCCTGTAATGTCGCTTATATTGATAGAACGATAAATGATGATTTAGTTGAAAAAGTTATTATGCCAACAATTAAGGCTTTTCCATATCAGGCTTATAGTTATTATAATTGGGGTACTTGGTAAGGCATGGAATATATAATTATTAGAATCTTTAATCATAAAACTTTTAAAACTATTTATTATGTTCAAGATTATGAAATTTATAAAATAATAAATAAAGAAGATGAACCTTATAATAAAATTTTAAAAGACTTAGGTTATGAAGAAACTCAAACTATTACAATCCCAAAAGAATATTGGTTAAAAATAAAAGGTAATGAATTCGGTGGAATATATTATGATAATTGGGAGAATGTAGATTGGATTATAGAGCAAGGCAAACAACTTAGCCAAGAACAGTTACGGGAAACTTTAGAAAAGAGTTTTTTAACTAATAATACTTCATCTATCTTACGTCAAGAAATAGAAAATTTTGGATGGCAAATTTTAGAAGAATTTTCTAATGATTAAACCGCGTTTTTCCAAATTTTGGAAGAGCGCGTTTTTTATTTGACAAATACGAAATTTTATGGTAAAATATAAAAAAATAGTATAGAAATGAAGTGAAAAAATAATTGGAGTATAAATTAATAGCAGAGCGTTAGGCGAATACCACATTACTTGAATAGGTTTTACTAAATCGTGGTTTTACCAATAGAGAAGATATATTACATTATTTGAGTGTAGATGAAAAAGATGTACTCGACCCAATGCTTTTAATGAATATGCGCGAAGGCGTTGTAATGCTTATTAAACATATAAGTAATAATGACAGAGCCTTTATTGTTGTAGATAGCGATTGTGATGGGTATTGTTCTTCGGCAATATTTCTAAATTATCTAAATAGACATTTCCCAGCATGGGTTCAAAATCAAGTTGAATATTTTATGCACAGTGGTAAATAGCATGGTTTGAGCGATATAAATATAAGTGATTTAATTCAAAGAGATTTTAAATTAATCATATGTCCAGATAGCGCCAGTAATGACTATGAATAGCATCAAGCATTAAAAGAACATGGTATTGATGTTTTAGTATTAGACCATCATGAAGCAGAAAAAGTAAGTGAATATGCTTGTATTATAAATAATCAACTTTGTGATTATCCAACAAAATCTCTATGTGGTGGAGCAGTTGTTTATAAATTTTGTTGCTATATTGATAAATTAATGGGGACTAATTATGCCATTGACTATGAAGATTTAGCAGCATTATCACTTATTGGAGATATGATGGATATGAAGGATTTTGAAACCCATTATCTCACAAAAGATGGACTTCAACGCATTCATAACCCATTTTTCCAAGAAATGGTAAAACGTCAGCATTATAAATTAGATAATAATATGACACCATTTGGTATAGCATTTTATGTTGTCCCTTATATCAATGCTATGACACGGTCTGGCACATTAGATGAAAAATATTTAGTTTTTGAAGCAATGCTTGAATGGCGTGCTAATGAACTTATCCCATCTACAAAAAAAGGATTTAAGGGGACAATAGAGAAGCGTATAGAGCAGGCTGGTAGAACCTGTTTCAACGTAAAAAGTAGGCAAAAAAGAAATCAAGATGCCAGTTTAGAAAATATTGAAAGTCTTATTGCTGAATTAGGCCTGCTTGAAAATAAAATTTTAGTAGTTCCAACAGAACAAGAAGATGTAGATAAGAATCTTGCTGGATTGATTGCTAACCAATTAGCATCAAAATATGCGCGACCCACATTAGTATTACGGCATATTTATCAAGAGGATGGCAGTGAAACATATGAAGGTTCTGGGCGTAATTATAATAAATCAAGACTTGAAAACTTCCGTCAATTTTGTAATGATACAGGATTAGTAATGTATGCAGAAGGCCATGCCAGCGCATTTGGTGTAGGTATTCAAGCAGAGAATTTAGAAACTTTTATTCATCAAACTAATGAATTATTAAAAGATTTTGATACTACCCCCTGTTATTTTGTTGACTTAGAAGTAAGCGCAGACCAACTTACTGATAATGAAGTATTTGCTATTGGTTCTAATAGTGATATTTGGGGACAAGGCTTAGAGGAGCCATTAATTGCTATTACAAATATCAGATTGACAGCCGATGATATCCATTATATGGGAGAAAAACAAAATACTTTAAAATTAACTTTCCCAGGTCGTCGCACAAGCATGCTAAAATTCAATATGAAAGATGAAGATAAAGAGGCCCTAAATCCTGGTGATGGAGCAATTACTGTTACTGCTATTGGCAAGTGTAGCCTAAATCATTATATGGGAAATGTAACGCCACAAGTTATGTTAGAAGACTTTGAGATTGTGAAACAAACTAAATGGGATTTTTAAAATGACGAATATAGAAATTTATAAAAATTTAAAAAATATTGGCGGAATCTATGGATATATGTATGGAAGGCGTATATCTGATAGATCTATTGATTAGGACATAATATTTATTAAACAAAAAGATTTAATCATTGGTAAATATGCTGATTGTTTTGTATATATTTGGGGCTGGCCAGGTCCAGATGGAAATATATATAAATTTCAAGATTATGGGAAAACTTGGTCTTTTAATAAAGATGATTTATATAGTAATAATTAAAAGATTGTTTCTTTGGAAGTGAAATCGCAGGGTTTCCTCCGGCCGCGGAGGGCTGATGATACCGTCCCCCAAATAAAAGTTGGCTTTGGAATTTTTTAAAGTAATTAATGGAAATACGCGCGAACCTTGCTAATGCGACCGCAGAAGTACCGTTCGCGCAGTTATCCATATAATAATAGAAATTGAAA
>Ga0247611_10006145_pt1 | contig 15547 bp, 10 predicted proteins | sample 177DNAGHGhighgp2_FD_192422 | JGI IMG/M metagenome (GOLD analysis project Ga0247611, IMG submission 192422) | Sheep rumen microbial communities from Palmerston North, Manawatu-Wanganui, New Zealand - 1770 DNA GHGhigh gp2 | ecosystem: Host-associated > Mammals > Digestive system > Stomach > Rumen...
GTGCGGGAAAATTACCGCCGGGTCTGCGCCCTGTTCGGCGTGGGGGAAAACGACGCCTGCGTCACAAACCAGGTACATAAGACCGACGTGCGCATCGTCACGGCGGCGGATAAGCATGTCTGCATGGGCCCCACCCCCTATGAGGCGGACGGCATCGTCACGGCAGAAAAGGGCCTGCCCATCTTCTGCTTCGTGGCCGACTGCGTGCCGGTGCTGCTGTGGGACGCGAAAAACCGCGCCGCCGGGGCCGTACACTGCGGCTGGCGCAGCAGCGTGGGCGATATTTTAATGCATGCCCTTGCGGGCATGACGAGCCTTGGTGCAGAGACGAAGGACATCCGCGCGGCGATCGGTCCCTCCATCGGGGCCTGCTGCTTCGAGACCGACGACGATGTGCCCGACGCGATTTCCGAATGGCTCGGTGGGGAGACCGGCGGCCTCTTTACCCGCCGCCCGGACGGCAAGACCATGGTCGATCTGCGCCTTGCAAACGCAAGACGGCTTCACCAGCTCGGCGTGCCGGTACGGAACATCGACATCTCCGGCGAGTGCACCTTCTGCAGCCATGACAAGTACTGGTCCCACCGCTATACCAGGGGCAGGCGCGGCAGCCAGGCGGCGGTCATCATGCTCTGAGGAAACGCCATGAAACGAAGACTTCTGTGTTTTCTGCTCATCTCGGCGATGCTGCTGCTCACGGGCTGCGGCGGGAGAACAGCCGCCGACCCCAACGCGGGCATCCCCGAGTCCACCAAGGGCAAGGACGTGACGCGCGCCAAGGCCGCCGACAACTACTTCTCCTTGAACTATAACGAGGACTTCAGCCTCAATCCCATCCTCGCCACCAACCACTCCAACCAGCTCCTGTGCGATCTGGTGTACGAGAACATGGTGGAGCTGGACGACAACTTTGAAGTCGTGCCGAACGTCCTGGATGCGGGGCTTCCCAACGACACCGCCACCTACTGGACCTTCACCATCAATCCGGGCCACATCTTCCACGACGGCACCCCTGTCACCGGGCAGGATATCCGCTACTCCCTCGAGCGCGCCGTCGCCACCCAGGACCGCTACCGGGGCCGCTTTGCCAGCTATCAGGGCTCGGGCTATGACGAGAACCACTTCTATGTCACCCTCGGCATCGGCGACACCCAGTTTGCAAAGCTTTTGAACATCCCCATCATCAAGTCCGGCACCATGGACGACAAGCCCCCCATGGGCTCGGGGCCCTATGACTACGGCGACTACGGCAAGACGCTGGAGGCCTACGAGGGCTACCCGGGTTATGACGATCTGCCCATCAAGACCATCCATCTCGTAAGCTATTCCACCGCCGACGAGATCCTGTCAAACTTCGAGGACGGCGTCATCGACGCGGTCACGAACGACCCCTCCAGCTACACCAACATCGGCTACTCCTCCTCCAACGAGATCCGCAACTTCAACACCACCAATCTCCACTACATCATGTTCAACGAGGAGGGGCTCATCGGCCGCTACAGCGGCTTCAGGCAGGCGATGGTCTATGCCTTCGACCGCGTGAACTGGGCCGAGAACCTCATGCACGGCAACGCGACGGCGGCGGCGGTGCCCATGCACCCGGCCTGCGCCGACTACCCGCTGGAGTACGCCTCGCAGTTAAGCTACAACCTGGACACCTGCCGCATCGTGCTGGAAAACGCGGGCATCCGCGACTATGACGACGACGGGATGCTGGAGTACATGTCCGGCACGGCCCAGGATATCGACGTGAACTTCATCGTCTGCTCCGACTCGAGCGCCAAGACCGGCGTGGCGCGGCGCTTTGCCGAGGACATGGCGTCCATCGGCATGAAGGTCACGGTGCGGGAGCTCACCTGGGAAGAGTATCTGACCGCCCTGGAGGAGGGCGACTTCGACATGTACTACGGCGAGGTGAAGCTGCGCAACAACTTTGACCTCACCGAGCTTCTGGACCCCGACTCCAGCCTCAACTACTCCCGCAGCATCGACACCGGCTATGTGGCCATGATCAACAACTATCTCGCCTGCTCGGCCTCCCAGCGCTCGGCGGTGTACCAGCAGCTTTGCGAGTACATCAACACAAACGGCGCGCTCATCTCCATCGGCTTTGAGGACCAGCAGCTCATCGTCCACCGCGGTGTCATCCGCGGATTGAACCCGAACCTCGGCAACCCGTTTTTCGATTTCCAGAACTGGGAGATCATGCTGGAATAATCCCCAAATAATACACGTTTTCCCGCACCCGTTGCCAAAAATAGATGCGAGGTGTTCAAACATGTACAGACAGGTAAAAAGAGCAATTTCCCTTTTATTGGTGATTGTGCTGTTATTTTCTCTCAGCTGCGAGGCCTTCGCGCAGACGCTTGTTCTGCCTGCCTCCCTGCGGGAGATCGGAGACGAGGCTTTTTACGGGGACGAGTCCCTGAATGAGGTTGTGATCCCCTATGGCACGGAATATATCGGCGAGCGGGCCTTTGCCTGCAGCGGCCTGCGGAAGATCACGATTCCGGAAACGCTGATGCTGATCGCACCGTCCGCCTTTGACGGCCTCTCGGACGAGTTTGCGATATGCTGTCCGAGGGACTGCTATGCCTATAACTATGCGATGGACCATGCGTACCGCTGGATCAATTCCGAGGAGGAGGACGAAGGGGACATCTTCTCCATCCTCGACCGCTTTGATACCGAGATGCCGGACGCGGAGATCACCATCGACGAGATGACCTTTGACCCGCTCCCAACAGACGGGATCACGGATGCCGGGGAGCTGCAACTTATCAAGGAATACAACGCCTGCCAAGAGGAACTCTCGCAGCTCTACGCCGATTTCATCCAGCAGCGGGACGTGCTTGTCACCGCGCTGGAGGAATTTGAGGCGTTCCGACAGGAAAACGTGTTTGAGGTCACGGATGGCGGCCTGAGCATGGACGTGGACGGTTTCTCCTTTAACATCTCATCCGACATCACCGATCTCCAGGAAGGCGCCGGAATCCTCAACGGCCTCGAACAGGAGGATGGGTCGATCCTGCTGGAGGCGAAGTCCGGCAGTAGCACGGCCTATCTGAGAGCGGACGAGGAAAATCTCTCCACCTCCGGCGCGCTGCTCGTTCCGAGGGGCAGCCTCTCCTTGGGGGAGTATCACCGTTTTGACACGCCGGTTCAGGCCGACTCTGCCGTCTCCCGTATGCGGAAGATCGTGAAGGTTCTGAACAAAGCTCTCACCCTGTTCACAGAGCTGTTCGGAGTTGTAGACAGTTGGGTCAAGTCGGCAACGGCCCAGATTTTGGTCATCGCACACCTTGAAGAGGCAAAGTACCTGAGAATGAGCAAGCTCAAGATCAGCTACGGCGAGGAGTATCTGCCGGCCTATCGCGAGTCCATTCGTTCGCACGTACAGGCCCAGCGGGCCCTGAAGAGCATACGGGCGATAGGCAAATTCTGGGGCGGCCTGAACATCACGGCGACGCTCGAGGAGCTCCGTGATAATCTCGGAGATCTGGACGCGATGCTGGCGCTTGCGGAGCACGGCCATCCGACGGCGGAAGACCGGGTGAGCGAGCTGAAAATCGAGTACGCCAATAAGCTGAACGCCTATATGCTCGGCTACGCGGTCTGTATTGGAGCCACTATCTGCTATAACTTGTTTAATCTTGTGGACTCCTTTATGACCCTGACGTCGATGATCTGCGCGGCCGGCGGCCCTGCCGGCTGGGCGGTCAAGATCACAACCACCGCTACTGTAAAGGTCGGGAAATTGGCACTTTTGAAGCTCGTCGGCTACGCGGCGGGCCATGCGGCGATGGGCCAGGCGATGAGCTGGTATCTGACCGTGCTCCAGGAGATCGACGACGACCTGCACAGAACCCTGCGGTTGTACGGGTATGTCTATGAGGACAACGGCGGCCTGCCATTGTCCGATGTGCGGGTCTCGTTCGACGACGACCTGCAAGTGACATGGACGGACGAAAACGGCATGTACGCGTTCCCCGAAACAGCCAGTGAAACGCATAAGCTTGTTTTCTCCAAGGAGGGCTACGGCATGTTCCGGAGAGAGCTGGAGATGGACGTCACCCTGCCGGAGAACGAGTATATCGCCTTCTTGCCGAAGGACACTGCTGTCATCGGCACCGTCACCGACGCAAAATCAATCTCGCCTCTCGCGGGCGTTACGGTCAGTCTGGATTCGGAGAACGACGGCTCCATATATATCGGCGTCACGGACGCCGATGGCAGCTATGCCTTCCCCGGTATGCCCGCAGGCTCCTACCGCCTCAGCTTCTCCCTGGACGGCTATACCGCGCCCGATCCCGTCACCATCAACGTCAACCAGTACGCCGACCGGGTTTTCGACTCCCAGCTCTTCCACGAGGACGAGCAGTCCGCAGCTCCCGGAGGCGGACCGGACTTCTGGCAGTGGTGTGTGGATAACCTTGATACAGAAAAAACCTTTGTCCCCGCGCTTGGTCGTAGTATAAAGGACGGCGTTCTGGATCAGAGTGAAATTTTGGGCACCAATATCATTGTCCTCCCTTCGGCAGGATTTACCTCTTTGGCAGGAATCGAGAGATTTCAAAATCTCGAATATCTGGACTGTAAGAACAATCAGTTGACAAGTCTGAACGTCTCCGGCCTTACCAAACTGAATCATCTGGACTGCTATAATAACCAGCTGACAAGTCTGAATATTTCGGGCTGCACCTCGCTGAGAGATCTGGATTGCCACAACAACCAACTGACGAGTCTGAGCTTCGATGGCTGCGTGTCGCTGGACAACGTCGATTGCCGCAACAACCGGCTGACGGAACTCGATCACTCCGGCGCTCCGGCCCTGACCGGCCTGATCTGTCAGTCCAACCAGTTGGAAACCTTATCTCTGCGCGGGAAAAGCGGATTGACGCTGTTGGAGTGCCAGGATAACCGCCTGACCAGCATCGACGTCTCCGGCTGCACGTCGCTGAGTCAGTTCTGGTATGAACGGAATCCAAACCTGCGCGCCGTGAACATGTCCGGCTGCGCATCGCTGGAGAAATTTGAATACCAGGGCAGCGCCCTGACCAGCGTCAACGCCTCCGACTGCACCTCAATGACAGGACTGTTCGTTGAAAATAATGAGTTGACGAGTCTGAACGTCTCGGGCTGTACCGCGCTCACAGAGCTGTATTGCTACAATAATCTGCTCACCGGTCTCAATGTCTCCGGCTGCACGTCACTCAGGGGCCTGTACTGCGACAACAACCGGCTCAAAGGGAGGCTCGACCTCTCAGGGCACTCGTCGCTGGAAATGGTATGCTGCTACAACAATGCGCTAACCAGTCTCGACACCTCTGACTCCTCAATCAGCGAGCTGCGTTGCGAGAACAACGCACTGACCAATCTCAACATCTCGGGCTGTGCCTCGCTCAGAACGCTGGTCTGCGGCGGCAACCGCTTGAAAAACCTTGAGCTGAGCGGGCTGAGCGCGTTGGAGACTGTGTCCTGTGTCGATAACCGACTGACAAGCCTGGACTGCTCCGGCTGTACGTCCCTGGAGGAGATCGATTACGTCGACAATCCGATCAGTACCCTGACCTTCTCTGGCTGCACCGCGCTGCGGCACGTCGGCCTGACAGACAGCGTAAAGAGGCTCATTTTGAACGGTTGCTCCGCCCTGGTGAATCTTTCGCTTGACGACAACATGCTGGAGCTCCTGAACATCTCGGACTGCGATGCGCTGGAGTGGCTGAGCTTTGTCGACAACGATGTGAAGGAGCTGATTCTCTCGGGCTGCAAATCGCTGGTCGATCTGTATGCCGACAGGAACCGCCTGTGGTCGATCAACCTCGTCGGCTGCCCGAAGCTCAAGAAGGAAGATGTCCACTGCGGCCCCGGCGTATTCGTCTACCATGAGGGCTGATCCCCTGCCTCGCGCCCTCGCATTACGCGCCAGGCAAACTAAACAGTATGAAAACATAAAAAAGGGAGAGATTACCATGACAGACAGAGAACTCCTGTCCCGGGCCAAGGCGGCGTCGCTGAACGCCTATGTGCCCTATTCCCGCTTCGCCGTCGGCGCCGCGCTCGAGTGCACGGACGGTGCAGTCTTCACCGGCTGCAACGTGGAAAACGCCGCCCTCGGCAGCACCATCTGCGCCGAGCGCACCGCCTGCTGCAAGGCCGTCAGCGAGGGACACCGCGAATTTACGCGCATCGCCATCTACGCCGACAGCGAAAACTGGTGCACCCCCTGCGGCGCCTGCCGCCAGTTCCTGGCCGAGTTTTCCCCGGATATGGAGGTGCTGTGCGCCAAGGCCGGCGACCGCTATGTCAGCTACAAGCTCTCGGAGCTGCTGCCGCATACGTTCAATTACTGAGCGGGAGCAAAAAGGGCGTGTTGCAAAATACCGGTTTTTCGCAAAACCCAGCCTGATGAGCGTAGGGGAGGGGCTCGCCCCTCCCGTACACGGCAAACCGAAATTATGAAAAATGTACGGCGATTTCGTAAAATGCTACGATTTCGCCGTACATTGCTTTATTATGGTTGCGTTTATTGCCGGGAGGGGCATACCCATTTATATATTTTTTAAAAAACCAAAGCAGAGTGCCTGACCACTCTGCTTTTAGTTTAAGAAGAACTTTCGTTCCTTATGAAGTTCTTTCCTGCTTGCGAGTATAGAATACCGCAAAGATGTTTCGCAGATAATACAAAATTTGTTTCACCTTTGTAAAATCAGCGCGGCCTTACGCGCCCCAGCCCTGCATACGGTCGAGGATGCCGTCAATGGGGAGGTAGGGGTCGGCGGTCATCTTCTGCTCGTCGCCCAGAAGCATGACGTTCGTGCCGTCGGCACTCTGCTCCCAGGCGGGCAGGCCCTCGCCGTTGGGGTCGCCAAAACGGATGAAGTTTGCAAAATAGTCGCTGAAAAGATCCGCGAGCTTGCGGTCGCTTTCGTCATAGAGCTTCGAGTCCGCCGGGATGTTGTTGTAGCAGTAGACCTCCTCGCCGCTGTGCCAGGCGGAGAGACGGCCGTTGGTCTTGGCAAAGAGGTACTCCCACACGGGCTCCTTTGCCGCGATGGCCTGGCGGCTCAGGCAGTAATGGCCGTGGGTGAAGTAGACAGAGGAATAGAGGTCGACCCACATGGTCTTCGCCTCGGTGTCGGTGGTCGGCTTGTACAGCGCCAGCACCTCGTCGGCCCGGTCCTTGAAATAGGCGCGCACCTTGGTCTCATAGTTCTTGAGATTGGCCTGGTCAAAGAGAATGAAGGGCGTGCCCTCCTCGGCGTTGAAGCCGTGGAGCAGGGCTTCCTCATTGTGCTCGCCCGCAAGGTAGGACTCGTAGGGCGTCTTCGTCAGAATGTAGCCGTCGACCGTGATGTGGTGGTTTGTGTCCGCCGCCGCGACAAGCTGCTCGGCGGGCAGAGCGCGCAGCTCCTCAATGCTCGATGCCTTGAAGCGCTCCATAGTCTCGCGTCCGGTTTTCAGCGCCTCGTCCATCAGGCGGAAGGAGTGCTGCGGCACGGGCGCGGTCGTGGTGGAGCTCTCGGCGATGGCGCGCCTGAAAAGCCCCTTCGCCTCCGGGGAGGTGCACAGCGCCGTCACGCAGGCGGCGCCCGCGGACTCGCCCGAGAGCGTCACGTTGTCGGGGTCGCCGCCGAAGGCCGCAATGTTGTCCCGCACCCACTCAAGGGCCATGATCTGGTCCATGAGGCCGTAGTTGCCGGTGGAGTGGTTGGGGTCCTCGGCTGCCAGCTCCTCGGTGGCCAGAAAGCCGAACACGCCCAGGCGGTAGCCGAGGTTTACAACAAGGATCCCCTTGCGTGCAAGGCCCTCGCCGGAGTAGTCGGCGTACCAGGGCTGCCCGGTCTGGAGCGAGCCGCCGTGGATGTACACCAGCACCGGCAGCTTCTCCCCCGCCCCGGCGGGCTTCCAGATGTTCAGGTACAGCGCGTCCTCGCTCACCGCGTCGCGGAAATTGTCGTGTACGCTCACCTCAAAGTCGTGGAAACCTACGATCTGGGACAGGGAATTGTAGATTTCCGAGGACCTCGGCTGCATGGCCATGGCGGCAAAATGCGTGCAGGTGCGCACGCCGCCCCAGGGCTCCGGGTCCTGGGGGGCCTTCCAGCGCAGCTCCCCGACCGGGGGCTTTGCGTAGGGGATGCCGGTATAGACCTCCACCGCCTTGTCGGCAGTCAAAACGCCCTGGACTTTGCCGTCGCGCAGCTCGATAACGCCGGTCATGCCGCCGCTTTTCTCCACGGCGGGGCGGAAGCGGTAGGGCCTGCCCACATGCAGCAGGATCGAAAGCAGCAGGGCAGAGATCGCGAGAAAGGCGGCGGCGCGCAGATAAAAGTGCTTGCCTTTCAGCTTCTTGAGCCGCAAGACCGCGTATCCGATCAGCAGCGCAAGGGTCCCGATCCAGGCGGCGAGAGAGTTTTTATTGAGCTCCAAAAGCGTCAGGCTCACCGCGCACAGCAGCACGAAGAAGATCCAGAACAGCACGTCATGATTTTTCGTTTTTGTCATCTTGCGTCGCCTCCATGGGGATTATTTCCGTTACCGTCAGCACCCCGTCCGCCACGGTAAAGCGCACGGTGAGATTTGCAAAGTCCATCGCGTAGACCCGCTCGGGATCGCGCTGGTAGCGGGGCCGGGGGTCGTTTGCCAAAACGCCGCGCAGGGCCTCGCGCTTGTTCTCGGGAATTTTCATTAAGAGCTGGTCAGAGATACACACCGAAAGCGTCGCCCCCGCGTCGGGCGCAAAGCCGGAGCGGGCCTCGGGCCGGGCGTCGGCATAGGGGATATAGGGCTTGACATCAAAGATGGGCGTGCCGTCCATGAGGTCGGCCCCCCGCACCACCAGCACCGTCCCGAGTCCGGGTCGGCTCTCCGTCCGCACAAGCTCCACGCAGCTCAGCCCCAGGGAGTTGGGGCGAAACGGCGAGCGCGTGGCGAAGACCCCCATGCGCACGTTCCCACCGAGCCGCGGCGGGCGCACGGTGGGAGAGAAGGTATCGGTCAGGGCTTCGGAAAACTGCCAGATAAGCCAGAGATGGCTGAAGCCCTCAATGCCCCGCAGGGCCTCCGGGTCCCGGTACTCGGGCTCGAACACGACGACGCTCTCCAACTCCGGCACGATCCCCGCCTGGCGCGGGATGCCGAACTTTTCGGGAAAGTCGCTCACCATATGGGCGATGGGACGGAGGGTATACGTCATAGCTTGCTCCTTTTGTATACGCCCCCCTTGCCTGAAGGGGGGTGCCCCAGTGGCCCAGGCCGGCTTCTCTTGCCCCTTCGGGGCAATTCACCTTCTGCGCACACTGGGGCGGGGGGATATCGTCGAAATGTCGGTCAAAATGTAGAGTGTCGCCCAACAGAATCCCCCAGTCACGGCGCTTGCGGGGGACGCGCCGTGCCAGCCCCCTTTAGACCCATAAAGGGCCCAGGTGCAAGGGGGCCAAATCGCGTGACCGGAACAGGGATGCCCCTTTAGGCAAGGGGGCCATGGGCCGGCTTTATCCCACCGCGCCCAGGGCGCTGAGGGAGACGCCGTTGACCAGCATGTGGAAAAAGATGCTGCACCAGATGGAGTTGGTGCGCTCGTAGCACCTTGCCAGCAGCAGGGACACCGGGATGTACTGCAAAACGAACACCCAGTTGAGGGGCTCCATGAGCGCGTAGGGCACCACATGGTAGAGCGCAAAGCACAGCGCCGAGACAATGTAGGCGGCGCGGCGGTTTCTCCTGCGCAGCACGCCGAAGATCCCGGCCCGGAACATCATCTCCTCCACCACCGGGGCGAGGAAGATGACGGCCGCCTTCATGCTGCCCATGTCCTGGACATAGACGTTCATGACGCTCTGGTTGTTGGGGTTCTCCGCCCCGTCCGACACCAGCAGCAGAAGCAGGCCGAGGATGAGGTTAAAGCCCAGCATCCAGAGATAGCCGCGCAAAATCTCCCGGACGCAGTAAAAGGGCGCGTCGATGAGGGCGTCAAAGTCCCGGCGCAGAAAGCCGAAGGCACTGAGCACCATGTAAAGAAAGCCCACCACATAGTATAAAAGCGTGGCCCGCGCCTCGGGCAGGACGCCGCGCTCCACGAGCGCCGTGAAGCCCAGCTGCAAAAGCACAAGGTGTACCGGCAGATACAAAAGGACCATGATCGCCTCGCGCTTTGTGAGCCTGCTTGTGAAGGGCGGCGGAGGCGTGCGCTTGATGACAGGTCTCTCCATCAGGCACGCGCCTTTCTCTGCAGCTCAAAGAGCAGGTTCATGGCCTCAATGGGCGTTAAGGTGTTGAGATCGGTGTTCTGCAGGATTTCCCGCACCTCGTCGCTGCCCACGTCGGCGAGACTGATCTGCCCGTCGTCGGGCCGGGCGGCGGGGGCCATGACGGAGACGCCCTCGCTTTCCAATTCTTTCAGATAACCCTTGGCCTTGGAAATGAGGCTGTCGGGCAGGCCCGCGAGCTTTGCGACCTCGATGCCGTAGCTGTCGTCGGCGGCCCCGCGGACGATCTTGCGGAGGAAGACAAGCTCGCCGCCCTGCTTTTTGGCGGTGATGTTGTAGTTGCGCACGCCCGAAAGCTCCCCCTCGAGGGCGGACAGCTCGTGGTAGTGCGTGGCGAACATGGTCTTTGCGCCGAGCTTTCGCTTGTCGGCGCAAAATTCCAGCACCGCCCGCGCGATCGCCATGCCGTCAAAGGTGGAGGTGCCGCGCCCGATCTCGTCGAGAATGAGCAGCGACTGGGCCGTGGCGTGCTTTAAGATGGACGCCGTCTCGCTCATCTCCACCATGAAGGTGGACTGCCCGGAGGCCAGATCGTCGGACGCGCCGATGCGGGTGAACACCCGGTCGACAATGCCGACGGTGGCGGACTTTGCCGGGACAAAGGAGCCCATCTGCGCCATGAGAACGATCAGCGCCGTCTGGCGCATGTAGGTGGATTTGCCCGCCATGTTCGGGCCGGTGACGATGGCGACGCGGTCATCGGCGTCGTTTAAGTACGTGTCGTTCGGGACAAAGAGCACGTCCTTCATGGCCTTCTCCACCACCGGGTGGCGGCCCTGAACGATGTGCAGCGTGCGGGAGGTGTCGATCTCCGGGCAGGTGTAATTGCCGCGCACCGCGACCTCGGCAAGCGAGCAGAGCACGTCGAGCCTTGACACCGCGTCGGCCGCCTGCTGTACGCGCTCTACCGAGGCCGCCACGCTGTCGCGCACCTCGCAGAAATAGCGGTACTCGAGATCGTTGATGCGGTCCCGGGCGGTGAGCAGGGTGTTCTCCAGCTCTTTGAGCTCCTGGGTGAAGTAGCGCTCGTTGGAAACCAGCGTCTGCTTGCGGATGTAGTCCTCGGGTACGTTTTCAAGCCCCGCGGACTTGGGCACGTCGATATAGTAGCCGAAAACCTTGTTGTAGCCCACCTTGAGCTTTTTGATGCCGGTGCGCTCCCGCTCGCGGGCTTCCAGGTCCTGCACCATCTTCGCGCCGTTGTCGCGCACATTGCGGAGCTTGTCCACCTCCTCGGAGTAGCCGGGGCGGAGGATGCCGCCCTCGCGCACGGAGAAGGGGGGATCGTCGCAGATGGCGCGGTCGATCTCATAGCGCAGATCCTCCAGCGCGTCCATGGAGGCGATGTCCTTTAATTCGAGGCACTGAGCGTTTTGCAGCAGCTCTTTGAGCCTCGGCAGACAGGCCGCGCAGAGGCTCAGGGCCCGGAGATCGCGCCCGCCCGCCGTGCCGTAGACGGCCCTGCCGACCAGGCGCTGCATGTCGCCGATGCCTCTGAGCGTTTCCATCAGCTCGGCGCGCGTGACATTGTCGTTTACAAGCTCCTGCACCGCGTTGAGCCTGCGGCGGATGGCGACGGCGGAGAGGAGCGGCCTTTCCACCCAGGCGCGCAGGAGCCTGCCGCCCATGGGGGTCTTCGTGCGGTCGAGCACCCAGAGGAGCGAGCCCTTTTTCTCCCCGCTCCGGAGGGATTCCGTCAGCTCCAGATTGCGCCGGGTGACATAGTCAAGCTCCATGAAGCGCCCGCCGAAGAACACGTCGAGACGGCGGATGTGGCTCAGGTCAAATTTTTGCGTGCGCTGGATGTATTCCAAAAGCGCACCGGCGGCGCAGACAGCGCCCGGCTGATCGCCGAGGGACGCCTCGTCGATGTCCTTGAAGCCGAACTGCTCGCACACGCGAGCCGCGGCGGGCATGTATTCAAAGCTCTCCGCGCCCTCTTCGGGCATGGCGGAAAGCTTCTTGGTCACAAAGTCGTAAATCTCCGGCAGCTCCCTTGCGCCGGGGGACAGCAGCGCCTCGCGCGGGGAGAAGCGGCCCAGCTCGTTTACGATGTGGGAGACCGCGTCGTTTTCAAAGGCGGCGCAGCAGAACTCGCCCGTGGACACGTCGCAGAACGCGACGCCCCCCTCCCTGCCCGCAAGGTACACGGCGGCGAGATAGTTGGACTTCCCTTCCTCCAGCATGGAGCTTTCCGTCACGGTGCCGGGGGTGATGATGCGGATGACATCGCGCTTGACGAGACCCTTGGCGAGCGCCGGGTCCTCGGTCTGCTCGCAGATGGCGACCTTGTAGCCCTTGGCGATGAGGCGGGCGATGTAGGCCTCGGCGCTGTGGTAGGGCACGCCGCACATGGGGGTGCGCTCCTCCGGGTCCTCCACCGAGTGGTCGCGCGTCGTGAGCGTCAGGTCCAGCTCCTTCGAGGCGGTCTTCGCGTCGTCGTCGAACATCTCATAAAAATCCCCAAGGCGGAAGAAGAGCAGGCAGTCGGAATACTGCTGCTTGATCTCCTGATACTGCCGCTTCATGGGGGTCAGCTCTGGCATATTTTCCACATCCCTTTGAGGTAATCTTGATAGCAGTCCGAACAGACCGTCATGTCGACCGTCTGCTCGGCTATGTGAATCGGCTTTTCCGTCACCGTCCGGTGACAGTGATCGCAGGAAAAGCGCTCTGTCTCCGGCGAATAAAGGAGCGCCGCCAGAACGGTGAGCAAAGCCAGACAGAATAATAAAACGGTGATTGCCTTTTTCACTGCACAGCTTCCCCGTTCAGTCGTCCCGATTGTTGACATCCTCGTTCAGCTCGCGGACGGCTTTCTCCACCGGTTCAACGGTCAGCGGGTCCAGAAAATACGCCCTCAGCGCTTCGAGGCTTTCGGCTTTGTGAAAGTAATACCCGGTTGCCTTGTCGGAATTCTTCGGCATGACGTCTATCTTGAAATAGACCCCGCCCGGGTTGCTTTCGTCCTTTTCGATCTGGAAAAAGCCAAGATTATCTGATCCGGGAATTTCAAAGGCCAGGAACTGGCCGATCTCCTTGCCGGCCATGAACTCCAGGGCTTTGGCGATAAGCGGATGCAGATATTCTTTCTTTCCACGCTTCCGGGCACTTTTCTTTTTGGGCGCCGGTTTCTGCTTTCGCTTCCAAAAAAGCAAGTTCATACGGTTTTCCCTCTTTTTTGTGTCCCTATAAAATTTCTCCGTACAGGGCCCAGGTGTTCGACGCCGTGATCTTCACGTCGATAAACTGCCCGATGAGGCTCTTGTCGCCGTGCAAATGCACAAGCCTGCCGCCGTTTGTGCGGCTGGAGAGATTGTATTCCTCCTTGCCTGTTTCGCCGTCAACGAGCACGCGCACGGTTTTGCCCTCGTACTCCTTGTGCTTTTCGCCGGAAATGCGGTTGGCAAGCTCGGTGAGCTGATCGAAGTGCACCTGCTTGTCGGCCCGCGTGTAGGGGTCGGGCATCGTCGCCGCCGGGGTGCCGACGCGCTTGGAGTAGATGAAGGTGAACATGGCGTCATAGCGCACCTGCTCGCAGAGACTCAGGGTGTCGGCAAAGTCCTCCTCCGTCTCGTCGGGGAAGCCCACAATGATGTCGGTGGTGATGACGAGGTCCGGCATATAGCGCCGGGCGATAGCGATCTCATCCAGATATTTCGCACGGTCGTAGTGGCGGTTCATGCGCTTTAAGATGCGGTCGCTGCCGGACTGGACGGGCAGGTGGATGTGGTGGGCGCATTTAGAGCACTCCGCCATGGTTTTGAAGAGCTTTTCCGTTGCGTCGCGCGGGTGGCTCGTCATAAAGCGGATGAGAAAGTCGCCGGGGATATCGTTGATCATACGGATGAGATCTGCAAAATCCACCCCGCAGTCGAGGTCCTTGCCGTAGGAGTTGACGTTCTGGCCCAGCAGGGTGATATCCTTGTAGCCCTCGGCGACAAGCTGCCGCGCCTCGGCGAGGACGTCTTCCGGTCTGCGCGAGCGCTCACGCCCGCGTACGTAGGGGACGATGCAGTAGGTGCAGAAATTGTTGCAGCCGTACATGATGGAAAGCCACGCCTTGACCTTCCCGTCACGCCGGAGGGGAATGCCCTCGGCCACGGACTCGGCCTTGTCGATGGCGAAGACGCGCCTGTGCTTTTCCATCACCTGATTCAAAAGCTCGGGGAAGCGCCAGAGCTCGTGCGGGCCGAAGACCAGGTCCACCACCGGGTAGGACATCTTGATCTTCTCGGCCATGTGCGCCTGCTGCACCATGCAGCCGCAGACGGCGACGATCTGCCCCGGCCGCGCCTTTTTGGAGTGGTTGAGCGCGCCGACATTTCCCAGCACCCGCATCTCCGCATGCTCGCGCACGGCGCAGGTGTTGACGACGATCACGTCCGCCTGAAATTCGTCCATTGTAAAGCCGTAGCCCATTTCGGCCAGATACCCGCGGATCTTCTCGCTGTCGGCCTCGTTCTGCTGGCAGCCGTAGGTGTCCACCATGGCAAGGGGCCGCTGCCCGTCCGCGGTGACACGCTCAAAAATCTGCGCGCAGATCGCCCGCTGCTCTTCGATTTTCTCTATATCAATGACTTTTCTCTCAATCGGCATGGGGTATTCTCCTTGCTTTTTCAATCCGACTTGGTAACTATTCATTCCACCCCTGTCATTCCGAGCCAGTGTCGCAACACTGGCGTGGGAATCCGTCTCTCCTTTGTACAAGCGAAACAACAAAAACAGCGATAAAGAGATGCGGATTGCCACACCAACGCGACGCGCGAGAAACGCGTGACGCGATCCTTGCTTGTCGTGACATCGGTCACTGGTTCGCAATGACACAGAACGGATGTTTTCGCCATTGAATAAGGCCAAGACTGAGTAGTTACCCGACTTGAATCAAATAAAATAAAACATCGTGACGTTTTATTTTAGCATAAATACTATGGAAGTTTCAACTGGAATCCTGTATAATAGGGAAAATGAAAATAAACCATTGCTTGCCTCCCCCTCCGGGGGAGGTGCCCCAGTGTCGCAACACTGGGGCGGAGAGGGCCTGCGCGTCATCCGACAGCCCTCTCAGTCATCGCCGCAAGCGGCGCTGACAGCTCCCCCATAGGGGGAGCCAAGCGAGAAACCGAGGTAGCTGTTATGTCCGAAATCAACATCCTCTCCCCGCATGTGGCGGATATGATCGCCGCCGGCGAGGTGGTGGAGCGCCCCGCCTCCGTCATCAAGGAGCTCATGGAGAACGCCTTTGACGCAGGCGCCCACAGCGTGACCGTCGAGAT